>Ga0302322_100000798_pt1 | contig 24606 bp, 19 predicted proteins | sample Fen_T0_2_FD_203757 | JGI IMG/M metagenome (GOLD analysis project Ga0302322, IMG submission 203757) | Peat permafrost microbial communities from Stordalen Mire near Abisko, Sweden - Fen_T0_2 | ecosystem: Environmental > Terrestrial > Soil > Wetlands > Permafrost | place: Sweden: Abisko...
CACCCCCACCACAGCGAAAACCGAAAGTCTGATTTTTGAGGAACGCATCAAGCACGAACTCCATCCGCTGGATGCTTACGAACAGATTCTGGAAAACGCCCTCGGCAACCTGGCCCCCGACAAGGAGGACGCCTTTCGCTTCAAATGGCACGGCCTGTTTTTCCTGACGCCGGTCAAAGATGCCTTCATGGCGCGGCTGCGGATTCCCGGCGGCTTGCTCACGACCTTTCAACTACGCGAACTGGCGCGCATCGCCCAGGAGTTGACCAGCGGCTATGTCCAGATCACCAACCGCGCCAATCTCCAGCTCCGCCTCATCCAGCCGAAGGATTGCCCGGAATTTCTCCGCCGCGTGCAAAGCGTCGGCCTGCACACGCGCGGCAGCGGCGCGGACAACATCCGCAATCTCACGATGAATCCCACGGCGGGCATTGACCCCGTGGAACTCATTGATGTGAATCCCTTCGTGCAGTCGCTCGCGCAAATCATCCTGAACGACCGTTCCTTTTACGACCTGCCGCGCAAATTCAACATCGCCTACGACGGCGGCGGCTTGATCGGTTCCGTGGAAGACACCAATGACATCGGCGTGAAGGCGGTGAAGGTCGGCGATGAAATCCTGTTCCGCATCGCGCTGGGCGGCGCCACCGGGCACAAGGCCTTTGCCAATGACCTCGGCGTCGTCGTGCCGCCCGCGGAAATCAACAAGGTCGTCGTCGCGATTGTCCGAGTGTTCATCGAACGCGGCTGCCGGACGAACCGTAAAAAGGCCCGGCTCAAGCATCTGCTGGAAACCCTTTCGCTCGATGAATTCCGTACCCACGTGGAGACCAAACTCGGCACTCCGCTCCGCCGGGCGCCTTACGACGCCGCGCAATTACGCTGGGCCTCGCAGGAGCTGCCGCATTCGCATGTCGGCGATTTCCCTCAGAAACAGCGCGGCCTGAATTATGTCGGTGCCCTGTGCCAGGTCGGCCAGATCACGCCCAGGCAGATGCTGCGGCTCGCCGAACTCGCCGATCTTTACGGCAGTGGCGAGGTGCGCCTGACCGTCTGGCAAAATTTTATCATTCCCAACGTGGCCGATGCCTTTGTGCCCACACTGAAGCACGCGCTGGCGAAAGCCGGTTTCACCACCCGGCAGTCCCATGTGGCCGGCGGCGTGATCGCCTGCACCGGTAACAGCTACTGCAAGTTTGCTCAGGCCAACACCAAGGGCCTGGCGCTCGAACTCATCAAACATCTGGAGAAAACGCTGAACTTGGACCAGCCCGTGAACATCCACATCACCGGCTGCCCCAATTCCTGTGCGCAGCATTACATGGGCGATATCGGCCTGCTCGGCACCAAGGTGCGCGGCGAAGAGGCCTACCACGTGTTTGTCGGCGGCGGCTTTGGCCGGCACCAGGCCGTGGGCCGCCAGCTCTTCACCGGCGTCAGTGTGAATACCTTGCCTGCCACCGTGGAAAAAATGCTGCGGTCGTATCAACTGCATCGCGCCGGCAAGGAAACTTTCCAGCAGTTTTCCACCCGGCACGATCTGAATGCGCTGCAAACCCTGTTCGGCGGGGAATAATTAAATTAAATGCCGGCCAACCGACATCACGATCCCGGCGATGGCACCCGTCTCCGGCTGGCGGTTGCCAGCCTCCCCCCTGCCCTCGGTGCCATGAAAGCCCCGTCCCCGGTGCCATCCGCCTTGGCTCCATCTCCGGAGAAACGCCAGGCCGCCTCCCCAAAAAACATTCGCACCGTCTGCCCTTACTGCGGCGTCGGCTGCGGCCTGATTTTGGAGGTGGAAAACGGCCGCGTGAGCAAAGTCATTGGCGACAAAGCGCACCCCGCCAATTTCGGCCGCCTTTGCACCAAGGGCTTTTCTTGCGCCGCACCACTGACCGCGCCCGACCGCTTGGCCTCCGCCTTTGCGCGCACCCGCCGCGACGCCGAACCGCAGCCCCTGCCGCTCGATACCGCGCTGGATCAGGTCGCCGAGCGCCTGCAAAAAATCATCACCGAACACGGACCGGACGCCGTGGCCCTTTACGTTTCCGGCCAGTTGTCCCTCGAATCGCAATATCTCGCCGGCAAGCTGGCCAAGGGCTTCCTGCGCACAAACAACATTGATTCCAACTCCCGCCTCTGCATGGCCAGCGCCGCGAGCGGCTACAAGCTTTCCCTCGGTGCCGATGGCCCGCCCGGTTCGTATCAGGATCTGGACCGGCTGGACTGCGCGCTTGTGATCGGCTCAAACATGGCCGAGTGCCATCCCATTTTATTCCTGCGCCTGCTCGACCGCCGGAAACAGGGCGCCAAACTTATCGTCGTGGATCCGCGTCGCACGCCCACGGCGGACAAGGCGGATTTATTTTTACCGATCAAGCCCGGCACCGACCTGGCCTTGCTGAACGGCCTGCTCCATCTGCTCGAACAGGCCGGGCACATCGATGAATCCTTCCTCGCGCAGCACACCGAAGGCTGGGCGGAACTGCGGGAATTGTTGAAAGAGTATCCGCCCGCTCGCGTCGCCGACATCACCGGACTGCCGGAGGCCGATATCCGCACCGCGGCGAAATGGCTGGGCGAAGCCGGCGAGTTCACCACCTTTTGGACCATGGGCCTGAACCAGAGCACCCATGGCACCTGGCAGACCAACGCGATCTGCAATCTCCATCTCGCCACCGGGAAAATTTGCCGCCCCGGCAGCGGGCCGTTTTCCCTCACCGGCCAGCCCAACGCCATGGGCGGCCGCGAAGTCGGCTATCTCAGCCACACCCTGCCCGGCCAGCGGTCCGTGACCGATGCCAACGACCGTGCCGCCGTCGAAAAAATCTGGAATGTCCCTCCCGGCACCATTTCTCCCGTGCCCGGACTGGATGCCGTCGAGCTCTTTAAAAAACTGGCCGGCGGCGAGGTCAAGGCGGTTTGGATCATCGGCACCAACCCCGTCGCTTCCATGCCAAATCGCAGCCGGGTGATCGCCGCCTTGCAGCGCGCGGAACTGGTCATTGTCCAGGATGCGTTTCATCCGACCGAAACCTCGCGCTACGCGGATATTCTGCTGCCGGGCGCGCTCTGGGCCGAAGCCGAGGGCACCATGGTCAATTCCGAACGGAACGTCACTTTGATGCCCTGCGCCATCGCGCCGCCGGGCGAAGCCCGGGCCGACTGGCTGCTCATCGCCCAGGTTGCCCAGCGCCTCGGCTTCGCGAAACATTTCAACTACGCCTCGGCCGGCGACGTGTTTGATGAAATCCGTCAGACCTGGAATCCACACACCGGTTACGATCTGCGCGGCATCACCTACGAAACCCTGCGCAAACGTTCGCAGCAATGGCCTTGTGGCCCAGGCGCTGAAACCGGCGACGCCATCCGCTACCTGAACCCGCTCCGCTTTCCCACCGCATCCGGCAAAGCCAGACTGCTGGCGCGGCCGTTTCTGCCCCCCGCCGAACAGCCCGACGCCGGTTTCCCGTTCGTGCTCACCAATGGCCGGGTGGCGCATCACTGGCACACGCTGACGAAGACCGGCAAGGTGGCCGCGCTGAACAAGCTGAATCCCGGTGCCTTTGTGGAAATTCATCCCGAAGATGCCACCCAGCTCGGCGTGGTCAACGGCACCCTGCTGAAGGTGGCTTCGCGGCGCGGCTTTGCCATTTATCCGGTCACCGTCACCACGCGCGTCCGTCCCGGCGACTGCTTTGCTCCAATCCACTGGAACGACCAGTTTGGCGAGAACCTGTGCATCAACGCCACGACCACCGAAGCGGTTGACCCCGTCTCGCTCCAGCCGGAGTTCAAGTATTCCGCCGTCGCCCTGAGCAAGGTCGAACTGGCATTGCCCGCTGATTTCTCGCCCGCCCAGAAAGCGTGCCTGCTCCAGGTGCTGGCGGAAGTTCGTCCGCGAACGGCGGCCATTCCCGAAACCGCCCCGTTCACCCCCGAGCAGCGCCAGTTTATCAGCCGGTTGGTAACGCGTCGGAAACCGTAAATTTAAATTGTCCAGCCGGACGGCAACCTGTCATTTTTTACGTGTGAAAATCCGCCACCTCTACCTCTCGTCCGGCCATAATTTTTTTGGTCACCACGGCCAACCCGCCGGGGACAGCCCGACCCTTGAGGTGGCGGAAGTGGAATGCGTGGCGGGCCAGGGCCTCGTCGGCGACCGCTTCTTTGCTTACAAGGAAAACTACCAGGGACAGATCACCTTTCTGGCGGCTGAAGTCTTTGCGGAGGTTTGCCAGAAACTGGGTGTCGTGGATAAATCGCCGGGCGTCATGCGCCGCAATGTCGTTACGGAAGGCGTGGATTTAAACACGCTCATCGGCCAGGAATTCACCGTGCAAGGCGTCACGTTTGCAGGCGTCGGCGAATGCAGCCCCTGCCACTGGATGGACGATGCCATCGCCCCCGGCGCGGAGGCGGGCTTGCAGGGCCGGGGCGGTCTGCGGGCGCGTATCCTCACCAGCGGCAAACTCCGCGTGGAGGTATGACCTACAGCGCCGTCATCCTAGCCGGTGGCCAGTCGCGACGCATGGGGCGCGACAAGGCGTTTCTGCAGGTCGACGGCGGCCAGACGTTGTTGGCGCGGCAAATTGAAATCATCCGCCATGCTGGGGCGGCGGAAATTTATATTTCCGGCCGGGCTGACACCGACTACTCCGCCTTCGGCTGCCGTGTGTTGCCAGATCGTTACCCAGACGTCGGCCCGCTGGCGGGAATCGAAGCTGCGCTGAACGCCGCCACCCACCCGTTGCTCCTCGTCTTGGCGGTGGATCTGCCTCGGATGAGCGCGTCCTGCCTGCGCCGGCTTCTGGCCGGTTGCACCGAAGAACGCGGGGGCATCCCCTGCTTGCACGGGCAGGCGGAGCCGCTCGCCGCTGTTTATCCCCGCGCCACCCAAGTCCTGGCAGCAGCGCAAATTCGGGCCGGAGAAAACGCCGTGCGCGCTTTTGCCGAACAATGCGTGGAGGCGGGCCTCGCCCGGTGGGAAGAATTCTCGGCCGACGCTGCCCCTTGCTTCGACAATTGGAACAATCCCTGCGATCTTGCTCAACTGGCACCCGCCACCAAACCAGCTTAACCATGCGCATCCGCTTTTTTGCCCACCTAGTCCAAGTGACCGGCTGCGACTCCATTGAGCTGGCTGCGGCTGCTCCTTTGAGCTCCGACCAGCTCTGGGCGGCGCTGCTGGACAAGTTCCCCGCGCTCGCCGGACATCGCCCCAGCGTGCGGCTGGCCCGCAACTGCGAATATGCCGACGCGGCGGCAGCCTTTGCCGACCCCGATGAAGTGGCTTTGATTCCGCCCGTATCTGGCGGATGAAAGCAACCTTTGCCACCGGCGCCCCCGGGCAGCAACCGTACTCTGAAATGGAAACTCAACGAAACAACCTGGCGGCAGCGGAGCACCCTCCCGCGCCTTGCTCGCTGAAGGAAGCGATGGCGGCCATCCAGAGGCTTTGTGAACCGTTGGTGGCAGAGCGCGTCCCCCTGGAGACGGCTTTGGGCCGGGTGCTGCGGGAAAGTGTCTGTGCCCCGGAAGACATCCCCGCCTGCGACCGTTCGACGCGCGATGGCTATGCGATCTTGCAGCACGACCCGGCGCAGGTGTTTCAAGTGGTGGACACCCTTTACGCAGCGGATTGGAAACCGCGTCAGCTCAAGCCCGGCGAAGCGGTGCGCGTGGCCACCGGCGCGGCCTTGCCGTGCGCTGGATTGCGCGTGGTCATGCAGGAAAATGTCGCGACTCAGGACGGCTCATTTCGCATCGTAACGCCGGAAACCGCACTCAACCGGCGGCAACGCGGTGAAGACGTGCCGGCCGGCGGGCTGCTGGTGCCGCTGGGCACGCGGCTGAATGCCGGTAAACTCGCGCTGCTGGCGACGGTCGGTTGTGTCCAGCCACGCGTCAATCCCCGCCTGTGCGTGGTGCACTTAACCACTGGCGACGAAGTCGTGCCGCCGGAGCAAACGCCGCTGCCGGGACAGATCCGCGACAGTAATTCCATTTTGATCCGCAGCCTGCTGCAACCTTGGCCTTGCGACATCTTTCAGACACATCTGCCGGAGGATTTTGCCCTGGCAAAAACCGCCTGTGAAAAATTGTCGGCCGAATTTGCCCGGGCGGATATGGTGTTGATTTCCGGCGGTGCGAGCGTGGGGGAAAAAGACTTCACGTCGCAATTGCTGACCCGGCTGGGTTTTACCATCCATTTTTCGCAGGTCAATCTACGCCCCGGCAAACCGTTGATTTTCGGCACGCAGGGCCGCCGCGTGGCGTTCGGGCTGCCGGGGAATCCGCTGTCGCATTTTGTCTGCTTTCATTTTGCCGTGGCCATCGCGCTGGCCCGGCTCGCCGGGGAAGCGCCGCCGCAGTTCTGGCGCGGACGACTGGCCGCACCGTTGACCGCCGCCCTCTGCCCGCGCGAAACGCTCTGGCCTGCCCGCCGCGAAGGGGCCGGACTGCTGCCGCTGCCGTGGTCCAGTTCGGGCGACGTCACCTGTTTTGCCGCCGCGAATGCCCTGTTGCGTGTGCCCGCGAACACCCCGCCGCTGCCGGCCGGCACCGAGGTGGATTTTCTGCCCGCCGATTTCCAATTACCCTCAATCCTCACATGACCCGTACCAAACCATTTTCTCACCTCGACGAAGGCGGCCACGCCCGCATGGTGAATGTCGGCGCCAAGCCGGTTCAGCATCGCCGCGCCGTGGCCACCGGCAAGCTGGTCTGCGCGGCGGCGACCATCCGCGCGTTGAAACAAAATGCGCTGCCCAAGGGCGATGTGCTGACGGTGGCCCAAATCGCCGGCATCCAGGCGGCCAAGCGCACGAGCGAGTTGATTCCGCTCTGCCATCCGCTGGCGTTGAATCACGTCGCGGTAAATTTCAAGATCCGCCGGACCGCGATTGAAATCAGCTGCCTCGCGGAGACCAGCGCCCAAACCGGCGTGGAAATGGAAGCCCTGACCGGCGTGAGCGTCGCCGCACTCACGCTCTACGACATGTGCAAGGCGGTGGATAAAACCATGCGCATCGAAGCCGTGCGCGTGATGAAAAAGGTGAAATCATGAAGATCGGCCGCCTCACCATCAGCGACCGCGCCTCGGCGGGCATTTACGAAGACCGCAGCGGGCCGGAGATCGAACGCGTTTTGCGCGAAGCGTTCGGCCCCGCCACGGAATTTGTCCCCGCCCTTGTGCCGGATGAAGTGGCTTTGATCGCAGCCCGGCTCCGCGAACTGGCGGACACCGCCCGCTGCGATTTGATCGTAACCAGCGGCGGCACCGGCATTGCCGCACGCGATGTCACGCCCGAAGCCACCCGCCAGGTGCTGGAAAAGGAACTGCCCGGCTTCGGCGAAGCCATGCGCCTGGGGTCGTTTGCCAAAATCAAAACCGCCATCCTCTCCCGCGCCACCGCCGGCACCCGCGGCCGTTCTCTCATCATCAACCTGCCGGGCAAACCCACCGCCGTGCGCGAGTGCCTGGAAATTCTCGCGCCAGCCATCCGCGAAGGCGTGGCGCACCTCCGCGGCGAAGACCCCCACCCGCCATGACCTCAAAAGATTCCTTTGGCCGGACCGTGGATTATCTGCGCATCTCCGTGACCGACCGGTGCAACGAGCGCTGCCTCTACTGCCTGCCGGAGGGCTACCACGGCTGGGAGCGCCAGGCCGATCATTTGACGGCAGATGAAATCATCCGCATCGTCCGCGTGGCCGCCGGCTTGGGTTTTAGAAAATTCCGGCTGACGGGCGGCGAACCGCTCGTGCGCGGCGATCTCGCGGAAATCGTCCGGGGCATGGCGGCCATCCCCGGGGTCGAGGTCATCGGGCTTTCGACCAACGGCACCCGGCTGGCGGCACAGGCGGCCGGCTTACGCGCCGCCGGTATCCGCACCGCCAACGTGAGCCTCGACGCGCTCGACCCCGGGCTCTATCGGCGCGTGACCGGCGGCAACGTGGCGGATGTGCTCGCCGGCATCCGCGCGGCGGTGGCGGCCGGCTTTGAGCGGGTGAAACTCAACTGCGTGCTGATGCGCGGCAAAAATGAATCGGAGTTCTGGCCGCTGGTGCTCTTCGCCGCCGAGCACGGTCTGCCCCTCCGGTTCATCGAACTGATGCCCCTGAGCCGGACCGATGTGCTGACCGAGAACAACTTCCTGCCGGTCGGCGAAGTGATGCAACGGTTGCGCGAGAAGGATCATTTGATTCCGCAGCCGGACCGGCGGCTCGGCCACGGCCCGGCCAGGTATTATTTGCTGGAGCGTACCGGCGCGCTGGTCGGTTTCATCGGTGCCCTGACCAATCTGAATTTTTGCGACCAGTGCAACAAGGTCCGCCTGACTGCCGATGGAAAAATCCGTCCGTGCCTGGGTCAGCATGGTGAAGCCGACCTGCGCAGCCTGCTCCGCGCCGGGGCGGACGACGCCCGGTTGCGACAGCTTTTTCTTGAAGTGCTGGCCGGCAAACCCGAGAAACACGCCTTCCACGACAACTATTCCCCCGGCCGACCCATGATCGCGATCGGCGGGTAATAATAGGAGATGGGATCTCAGTTTTCGAGGACGGGCCGGAAGGAATCCAAGGCTGAGCCCGAGCCAGGGTCACCGCCAGCTTGGCTGACAATTGGCGACCACCCCACCAGCGGTTTGGCGTCAGCCGCACCGGCCCCAAGCCGGTCATGGAGTTGAGCCTTGCCAACTGCCCCCCCGACCAACGCTTTGATGGCCGCAACCACGGCGGCTTAAAAAGCCTCGCCTACCGGCATTGAATGCGGGCAATGCCGGTAGGCGGAGTTTACACAGGAACAACGGGTTTGGCCAGCCAATTTTCCAAGGTGCCAAGGTCTTCACGTACGGCAACGGCCAGGTATTAAGCCAAGGACTTCTCGCCGACAGCCGCCGTCCAAAGAACCTGCCTTTTTACTCTCCACGAAAACCATGACAAAATTATCTTAGGAATTATTTGACAAAAGCAAAAATTCAGTTTAGAAAAAGCCTCAAGCAGAAATCTACACCACCAGCCCAAGCTGGGTGAGCCAGTTACCTTTGCCTGCCTGTGCCACGCATGGCACAGCGAACGTTCTTTTGCCCATGACAAACAAAACTCTAAATTTTTCAAAAATTCAAGCGCCGAGCCCGGCCAGCGACCATGCCGCCGGAACGGGAACGACCTCCCCGCTCCTCCCACCTTGGCGGTCTCTGCAGAAAGATTAAAAATTACGAAACGAACCCAAACGATTTTTTATACAAAATGCTATATTTAAACACTATGCGACAAGTATTAGGAAAATAAATAGTTAAAAACGAACCCAATAAGACCCCAATAAGACCCCATTTTAACCCCGCCAGGCCGACCTTTTGCCACTGCCGGACGCCCAATATTGGTTTGCTTGGAACGCACTTTCGTCTTAAACCCTGTCGTCTCAAAATGAATTGCTGTGTCCGGTTGCACCCGGCGGCGGATTGATTACGAAAACTCGCTTGGCAGTCTGGTCGCATTCTGTTTAATTGGCCGGGCTGATGAAATCATTCCCCACCATTGCGCTGGCTTTTTTGGTTGCGACGCTGGCTTTTTCCGTCGCCGCCCAGGAAGAACCAACGCTGGAAGTCCTGTCCTTGAAGCAGGTGCTGAACACCGGGGGCGACAACGACATTGATTACGACATCGCGGCCGGCCGGGCCTCCACCACCAACGGCATTTGCATCCGTTACGGCACCACCAAGACCTTTGTCGTGCTCACCGCCGACAGCGCCTCGGTGGACACCAAGTCCGGAGAGGTCGTGGCCGATGGCAATGTGCGCATCGAATCGGGCGACCAACTATGGGTGGGTGATCATATTAACTACAATTTCAAGACGCGCCGGATGACCAGCGAACAGTTCCGCACGGGCAAGGCGCCGGTCTTCGCCGGCGGTGAAGGTTTGAGCGGCAGCCTCACCAACCACGTTTACACCGCCACCAACGCTTATGTGACGCTGGATGACTCTTCCGCTCCGGCGTATCGCGTGCGCGCGAGCCGTATCCGGATCATGCCCGGCAAGTCGGTGGAGATGTGGCACGCGGTGCCGTATGTGAAAGACGTGCCGTTCTTTTATTTTCCATATTACAAACGGAATCTGGGCGACCATGTGAATAATTTCATAGCCACCCCCGGCTACCGCAGCCGCTACGGGCCCTACTTGTTAACCACTTACTCCTGGTACCTCGGCGACGTGGCGGAGGGCAAGATTCATACGGATTACCGCATGAAACGAGGCCCCGGCGCCGGTCCGGACCTGGAATTGCATCTGGGCCGCTGGGGCGAGGTGACCATGAAGTATTATTACCAGAACGATCAACGGTCGAATTCCAGCACGAATAACATTCCCCAGTATGGCGGGATGCCGGAGAACCGGCAGCGGTTCAAGCTGGAGTGGCAGGCCACCCCCGCGACGAACTTGAACTTGAAGTCCGTGGTGAACTACCAGAGCGACCCGCTCTTTCTCCACGACTTTTTTCCCGGCGACTACAACGCAAACCCCCAGCCAAACACGTTCGTCGAGGCGAATAAATACTGGGACAACTGGAGCCTGGACGCGCTCGCCACGCCCCGCGTGAACAACTTCTTCAGCCAGGTGGAACGCCTGCCGGATGTGAAGCTCACCGGTTTCCGCCAGCAGGTTTTGGACACGCCGGTTTATTACGACAGCGAAAGCTCCCTCGGCTGGTACCGCTCGTACGTCAGCACCACCAACGGCTATTATCCCACGACCAACGGTTTTATCGCGGACTCCGCCGGGCGGGGCGACACCTATCATCAGCTCACGCTGCCGTGGACCTTTTTCAACTGGCTCAACGTGGCTCCGCGCGTCGGCGGCCGCTTCACGTATTACACCGAACATGCCAACCTTTCGGGCCGGGACGACGCGGTATACCGCGAAGTGTTCAACACCGGCGTCGGCACCTCGTTCAAAGCCACCCAGCTCTGGAGCGGGGCCACCAACTCACTGCTGCAGGTGGATGGCCTGCGCCATATCATCGAGCCCTCGGCAAACTATGTTTTTGTGCCGGACCCCAGCACGCCGCCCTCACAGCTACCCCAGTTCGACGCGGAAAATTCCTCACTTATGCTCTCGCCCGTGATGTTCCCGGACTACAACAGCATTGACGCCATTGACACGCAAAATGTCGTCCGCTTCGGCCTGCGCAACGTGCTCCAAACCAAACGGGACGGACAACTGGAAGATCTGCTGAACTGGAACCTGCTCCTCGATTGGCGGCTCGATCCGAAATACAACCAGGGCACTTTGAACGACTTGTATTCCCAGTTCGTCTTCCGGCCGCGCACCTGGCTGACGGCCGAATCCGCGCTGCGCTACGATCTGAACCGCGGCGACCTGAACATGTCATTCCACCAGCTAACGTTCACCCCAAACGACCGCTGGAGCTGGGGGCTGGGCCATTGGTATCTGCGCGGCGGCGACTGGGGAAACGGTAGTTGGAACAAGAATGACGCGGTCACCAGCACGCTGTTCGTACGTGTGAGCGACAACTGGGGTCTGCGCGCGTCACATAACTACAACGTCGAAGACGGCCGCCTGCAGGAGCAATTTTATACCATCTATCGTGATCTGCGCAGCTGGACCAGCGCCATCACCTTCCGGGTGTCGGATAATGTAAACAGTTCGAAGGATTTCACCATTGCCTTCTCCATGTCCTTAAAAGCCTCGCCCAGCCAGCGTGTCGGCGCAGACATGATAAACCGCTACCACCTCGTTGGTGAATAAAACCTCAGGCCAGCGGCAGGGTTATGATAAACGTCGAGCCGCTGCCCACCTGGCTTTGCAGTTCAATCGTTCCCCGATGATCTTCCAAGACGCGGCGGCAAATAGCCAGCCCCAGCCCGGTGCCATTTTTCTTGGTGGTGAAGAAGGGTTCAAAAACCTGGCTCAGATTTTCCGCCGCAATGCCGGCCCCGGTGTCGCGAATAAAAATTTTCATCATCCCATCGGCCGACTGGGTGGTGACTGTTAATTTGCCATTTGCGTTCATGGCCTCCACGCCGTTTAGCAGCAGGTTCATGAAGGCCTGCTGCAATTGTGATTCATCGCCCAGCACGGTGCCGAGCGGAGCATGATAATCACGCGTGAGAGTGATCATGCGGCCGGTCATCTGGTGCTCCAGCAGCCGCAAGGCATGATCCAAGACTTCCTGGACGTGTACGGTCGCCAGCGACGGGGGCTTGGCCACGGCGAGGCGCAGCATCTGTGTCACCAGGCCGTCAATGCGCTTCAGCTCACGGCGCACCACGGTGGCCATCTCCTTGTCCTCCCCCTTCTCAATCAAGACCTCGACAAAAGTGCTGATCGCCACCAAACCATTCTTAATTTCATGGGCCACGCTGGCGGAGACCAAGCCGAGGTTGGCCAGGCGGTCAAGCCGATGGAGATGATCCTGCAAATTGACAACGCCAGCGGGATGCTTCACCGCGGTGTGGCCGGTTGTACTCACTGGATTGCTGGATGACATTGATCGTTGCGGCACCGTCTTCCCTCGCCATGTGCATATTACGAAACATGCAGAAACACTTTAGTCAAACTTGGGGTACCCTACAAACAAAAAGTGTCCCCGCCGGTTATCAGCATGTGTGGCGGTAGAAACCCAATTAGGAAGCGACAAATACGGTCTCAAAATGCGCCCTGGTTCCTCGTACGTCTGCGGCAATGAGCCGGGGCGAGCCCGGCAGCAGCACGGCCCGCGCTCACACCCATTGCCGTGCGGCCGCCACGTCGCGCGCGATTTGCGCCTGCAGCTCGGCCACGGAAGCAAACCGCGTTTCGTCACGTAATTTGGCGGAAATTTCCACCTCGAGTTCCGTGCCGTAAAGATCGCCGTTAAAATCCAGCAAGTGGGCCTCCACCCGCAGCACCGGTTGCGCCGAGGCCACGGTGGGACGCAGGCCGATGTTCAAGGCCACGCGATAAAGCCGGCCGGCCGGCCGGGCGCAGGCGACATACACTCCGTGGGGAGGCAACACGAGATGATCCACGGCCAGGTTCGCGGTCGGAAAACCCAACTGCCGCCCAATCTTGTCGCCGGCGACAATCTGGCCACAAATCGCGTAAGGCCGGCCCAGCATCTGGCCGGCCGCATCCAAGCGTCCGTTACGGATCGCCTCGCGAATCCGCGTGCTGCTCACGGTCTGCCCGTCCAGCGCCAGTTGCGACATGCCGTGAACCTGAAAGCCGAGCTCCGCGCCCAGCGTGTGCAACAGCGCCACATTGCCGCTGCGCCGGCAGCCGAACACAAAATCCGCGCCCACGCATATGCTGTGAATGGCCCCAAACCCACCCAGCATGCCCCGGACAAACTCCGCTCCGGATTTCTGGCTGAAGGCCGCGTCAAAAGTAATTTCCAGCAGCGCATCGACCCCCAACGACTCGACGGCGCGCAGTTTTTGCGACCGTGAATAAATCTGCGGGGGCACGCGATCCGGGGCCACGATGGCACTCGGATGCCGGTCAAAAGTCACCACCACGGCCAGCGCATCGTGCTGCCGCGCGTCCGCCACCGTCTGCCGGATGATCTGCTGATGGCCCAAATGCACGCCATCAAACACGCCGATGGCCAGGCAGGCCTTGCGTCGGCCAGCGGGCAACTCATCCGGGGTGTGAATCACTTTCATCAGACTTAAAACCTCAGCCGGGCGGCGGAAAAACATTCCGCCCTGACCCGGGGCTTACGCATTGGCCGCCAGCTTCAAATAAGGCAGCACGCGTTTCTCCAGCTCCGCCGCCGACAGTTTCAAAACCGTGTCGAGCGGCAAGGCGTCGGCCACATCAAATCTTCCGGACGCGCCGCGCCGCAACGTCGTGAGGTGCGCGCCACAGCCGAGCTTCTGGCCCAGATCATGGGCAAGACTGCGCACATAGGTGCCCTTGGTGCAGGCCACCCGGAACAGCCCGAGCGGCTCGGTGTAATTGGTGAAGCGGAAATTATAAATGTGGATCAATCGCGGCTCGCGTTCCACCTCGATACCCTGGCGGGCGAGTTTGTAAAGGGGCACGCCGTTTTTCTTGATGGCGGAAACCATGGGGGGCACCTGCATGAGGTCGCCAATGAACGTCGCGGCCTCCGCATTCAGCTCCTCCAAGGTCATCGGCATGATCGGCAGGGAACCGGTCAGTTCGCCGTCGCAATCGTAGCTGTCGGTGGCTTCACCAAACTTGATGGTGCCTTCATAGACCTTGTCATCGCCCATGAGGCGCTCGGATAATTTGGTGGCGCGCCCCAACACGATGATGAGCAGGCCGGTGGCATTTGGATCCAGCGTGCCGCAGTGGCCGACTTTCTTGATGCCAAACTTGCGGCGGATGGCGTCCACCACGTCATGTGAAGTGGGGCCGGCGGGTTTATCAATGAGAATGGCGCCGTCGAGCGCGGAGAATTCGAGCATGGGAAAAATGGGTTTACTTCGCCGCCTTCAACGCTTTTTTAAGGGCGGCAACGACTTTGCGCTGGGTGGAAAGCGGGGTGCCGACAATGCGCGCGCCGGCGGCGGCCGGATGCCCGCCACCGCCAAATTGTGCGGCTACCTCGTTCACATTCACCGCGCGGCTCTTGGAGCGCAGGCTGATGCGCGTGACGTTGGGCTCCATTTCTTCAAACACACAGGCGACGACGACGGGCTCAATCGCCCGGACATGATCAATCAGCCCCTCGGTGTCGTTGCTGTCGGCACCGGTGCGCGTGAGGTCGGACTTTTTAAGCCAGAAATAAGCGATGCGGTCCCCGTCGGTGAGCTTGAAATTGCTGTAAACGTGCTTCAGCAGCTTGGCGCGGGAGAGCGGATACGACTGGTAAATCTCATTGCAAATTTTTGCCAGATTGGCCCCGCGTGTGACCAGCTCGGCGGCGGCGTGAAACGTGCCCGGGCGCGTGTTGGAATATTGAAAGGAACCCGTATCGGTGGAGATGGCGGCGAACAAAACGTCGGCAATGGGCTTGGTGATCGGCCAGCGGGCGACTTTCATCAGCCGGTAAATCAGTTCGCCGCAGGAAGGCTCGCGCGGCGACACCCAGTTCACATCACCGTAGCGCGGGTTGCTTTCGTGATGATCAATGTTGATGAGAATTTTGCGCTCGCCCACGCACTCGCCCGCCTTGCCCAAGCGCTCAAAGCTGGCGCAGTCGGTGGCAATCACGCAGTCGAATTTCTCACCACCCCGCGGTTTCTGAAACAATCCTTCGCCATTGAGAAACTTGTATTTCTGGGGAACGCAATCTTGGTTCCAAACAGTGACTTGCTTGCCTTCGTTGCGCAGCGCCATCGCCAGTCCGAGTTGTGAGCCGATGCAGTCGCCATCCGGCCGGACATGGCCGACGATGCAGAAGGTCTCGTGTTCGCGAATGACCTCGATAATGCGGTCAATGACTTGGGGATGCTTTTTCACTCCGGTTCAGCAGGCGGTTTGACAGCCGGAATTGCGGGGGCAGCCGGAGCGCTTTTTTCCAGTTCTTCAATAATCTGCAACACTTTGTTGCCGCGCACGATGGAGTCATCCACCACGAACTTCAGGGTGGGGGTGAATTTCAGAACCACCGCCTTGGCCACCAACCCCTGCAGGCGGATGCGGTGCTGTTCCAGCACTTGGAGGCCGTGCTTCTGCTGGCTGGGATTGCCGAAGATGTTGATGAACACCACGGCGGACTTGAGGTCGCCGGCCACATCCACGTCGTTGACCGTGATCAGGCCGACATCATTGACATGGAATTCCCGCCGGATGGCCTCGCCGATCGCGCGTTTCAACAATTCTCGAACCCGTTCGTGTCGGACATTGGGCATAAGTCAGAATGGGTTTCTGGATGGCGGGCTGCTCTGGATGTATGCGTTGGTTAAACTATTTATGCAAACATGCGGCATCTGCCAATCCGCGGTTAAAGTTTCGCCGCAATTTTTTCAATCGCGTAGCACTCAATGGCGTCGCCAACTTGAAACTCGCCAAAGCCCTCGACGCGGATGCCGCATTCCATGCCGGCACGCACTTCGTTGACTTCGTCCTGAAAGCGGCGGAGCGACTGGGTGACGCCTTCGTAAATGACATCCTTGCGGCGGCGCACGCGGACTTTGCCGCGCACGATGCGACCGGAGCTGACCATGCAACCGGCCACGGGGATACCTTTGGAAAGATCGAAAATCTGGCGGACTTCCGCCGAACCGACGATCGTTTCCTTGAGATCGGGATCCAGCAGGCCGGCCATGGAATCCTTCACCTGATCAATCAATTCGTAAATGATCGCGTAAAGCTTGACCTGCACACTCGCATGCTTGGCCTTTTCGGCCGCCGTGCTGTCCAGCCGGGTATGGAACCCCAGAATGACCGCCTTGGAGGCCGAGGCGAGGGCGACGTCGTTTTCCGTGATGGTACCCACATCGCTGTGGAGCACTTCGAGCGTAACCTTGTCCGACTCAATTTTCTTGAGGGCTTCAACGATGGCTTCAACGGAGCCCTGGGTGTCGGCCTTGACGACAATGCGCAAGACTTTGCTCGCGGCGGCTTCGAGGGAGGCAAACAAGTTTTCCAGCGTGACCTTGGAACGGTTTTCCAGATTCTGGCTCTTCGTTTCCATGGCGCGATTCTCCGCGAGCACGCGGGCCGCCTTTTCATCGTCCACCGAGCTGAATTCCCAGCCGGCTTCCGGCACCCCGTTCAAACCGAGCACGCTGACCGCCACGGAGGGGCCGGCCTCTTTGAGGCGCTGGCCTTCTTCGTTAATGAGCGCGCGAACTTTGCCGTAAAACTCGCCGCAAATGACCACGTCGCCGAGATGCAGCGTGCCTTTGCGCACCAGCACGGTCGCCGTCGGGCCGCCGGGCGAAACGCCGGATTCAATGACATTCCCCTTCGCATTGCGGTTCGGGTTGGCCTTCAACTCCAGCAAGTCGGCTTGGAGCAAAATCATTTCCAGCAGTTTATCAATGCCCTGCTTCGTGACAGCCGAACATTCCACGTAAATGGTGTCGCCGCCCCAATCATCCGGCACGAGGCCTTTTTCCTGCAACTGCTGACGCACTTTCAACGGATTGGCGTTCGGATGATCGCACTTGTTGACGGCGACCAGAATCGGCACCTTGGCCGCCTTGGCGTGCGCGAGCGCTTCCAGGGTTTGGGGCATGACGCCGTCATTCGCCGCGACGACGAGCACAACGATGTCCGTGACATTTGCCCCGCGCGCCCGCATGGAACTGAATGCCGCATGGCCGGGCGTATCCAAGAATGTGATTTGAGCCAGCTCCGACTTGCGTTCGGGATGCGGCACCGCAATCGTGTAAGCGCCAATATGCTGGGTAATGCCGCCAGCTTCGCCCGCCACGACGTTTGCCTTGCGAATGACGTCGAGCAGCGAAGTTTTGCCATGGTCAACGTGGCCCATGATGGTCACGACGGGAGCGCGCGGCTTCAGATCCTCGGGCTTGTCGTCAACGTCGAGCTCGACTTTTTTCTCCTGCTGATGGACCACGCCCTCGCCCTTGGCGCGTTTTTCGGCTTCAAATTTGTAGCCGTAATGTGCGCACACCTGCGCCGCAATCTTTTCGTCAATGGACTGGTTGACCGTGGCCATGACCTTTTGCTTCATCAGTTCGGCGATGATGGCAAACGGTTTCTGCTTCAGCGCCTCGGCCAGCGCCCGCACCACGATGGGCGGCTTGATGGTGATGACCTGCGCGTCAGATGGCAGGGCGAGTTTGGGGGCCTGCGGCGTTGCCGTCCGGGGTTGCTGGGCACCAGGCAACGGACGACCGTCCCGCCCGCGCTGTTGAAATTGCTGCCGACCATCGCCACGCTGCATCGGCTGGCCGGGGCGGCCACCTTGCATCGGTTGGCCAGGCCGCGCGCCGGACTGGGGTTGCCCCGGACGGCCGGTGGCTGGTTGTGGACGCTGCGACGACGCGCCGCCACGATCCCGGTCACCGGGCCGTGAAGACATGGGCCGAACCGGCAAGGTAATGCGACCGACCAGATCTCCCACCTGCGGTTTAGGCGGCGCAGGAGGGGCCACCGGCACCGGCGGAACCACAGGAGCCGCCGACTGCGAGGTGGGTGGGGCGACAATGGGGGGGGGCGCGATCACGGAGGTGATAGCTGGTGCGGATACAGGCGCAAAGGTGATGGGAGCCGGCACGGGAGGGGCGGCAGGAACGGGGGGCACCACCACCGGGGCGGGGGGGGCGACCACCACCTCGGGAGCCACAGGCACGGGCTCCGGCTTGACTTCGGGCGCAGGGGCGGGGGCGGGCGGGGCTACCTCGAGAGCGGGAGGGGGCTCGGAAATTAGAACGATGGGTTCATCAACGTGGACAGGTTTGACTTCCACGTGCTTGGGGGCGGCAAGCCGGGCCGCGACCTCCGGGTTGGTCTTGATGATTTCCTCTTCAAGCCATTCGGCACTGATTTTATCGAGCGAACTGGAAGGAACCTTGGCTGCAGCAATGCGCAATTCCTTGGCCTTCGAGATGACTTCTTTGCTCTCGAGACCAAGTTTCTTCGCAATGTCGTAAATACGAACGGGCATAATTATTTCTTACTACCGCCGACCGGAATGTGCGCTTCGCCGTCATGGCTTAAATCGCAAACAATAAACTGGTTCCAGCCTGCGCCATAAATCTTAACTTGGTGCGGACACGCTGCCAACACCCAAAGAGCGGCGGGCGGCCTCGGCACGGGCGGCATCCAGGATCGCCGCCGCATTTTCGCCAATCTGCGGAATATCCGCAATATCACCGGCTTCCGCCGACAATAAGTCTTCGAGCCGGGTGACGCCCGCGTGAACGAGCGCATCGGCTTGTTCGCGGGTGACGCCTGGAATCGAAGCGATCAGGGCCACGGCTTCTTCCACCTTCTCTTCAAAACCACGGGTGACGATGTGTTCGGCGTCAATGTCCACTTCCCAACCGGTCAGCCGGGCAGTCAGCCGCGCGTTCTGGCCGCGCTTGCCAATGGCGAGGGACAACTGGTCTTCGCTCACCAGGACATGGAGCCGCTTGCGGGCTTCATTGACTTCAATGCTCTTGATCTTCGCCGGTTCCAACGCCTTGGTTACAAATGCTTTGATGTCAGAGGACCAAGGGATGACGTCCACCTTTTCGTTGTTCAACTCGCGAACGATGTTTTTCACCCGCTGGCCACGCAGGCCGACGCACGCGCCCACTGGATCCACTTTGGAATCGCGCGAATAAACGGCCATCTTGGTGCGGAAACCGGGTTCCCGGGCAATCCCTTTGATTTCGATGGTGCCATCGTTGATCTCGGAGACTTCGACTTGGAACAGTTTAACGATAAACTTGGTGTCGGCGCGGGATAAAATGATTTCGGGTCCATGCGGACCGTCCTGCACGGCTTTGACGAGGCAGCGAATGCGTTCGCCGACCTGATATTCTTCGGTTGGCACGCGCTCTTTGTTCGGCATAATGGCCTCGTACTTACCGAGATCCATAATCACGTCGGAACGCTCAAAGCGCCGGACGGTGCCACTGACGATATCCCCTACCCGGTCTTTGTATTCGGTCAGGATCATCGCCTTTTCGGCCTGACGCACTTTTTGCATCAGAGCTTGCTTGGCGTACTGCGCGGCGATGCGGCCGAACCCGGCGGGCGTCACTTCTTTTTCGATTTCATCGCCAACCTTGGCGTCAGCCTTGAGGCGGCGCGCGTCAAAAACGGAAATCTGGTCGTGCTGCGAAATCACGCGATCCGCAACGATGAGTTTGGCGAAGGCCTTGATGTCACCGCTCTTCTGGTCGATTATGACGCGCAGTTCGCGCGCCGGGCCGACGGCCTTCTTGGCAGCAGACAACAAAGCTTCTTCGACCGCGGCCATGAGGGTTTCGCGGCTGATGCCTTTTTCTCGTTCCCAAAATTCTAGTCCGGCTATAAAATCTGCATTCATACGCTAAAAACGGTGACTGTTACCGCAGCATCCAGCGAACAAAAAAGTCGGAAAGACCTGTGTCTCCGACTTTTCACGCTGGTCAACCAGCAACTTTACCGCTTTGTGCAGGTAAATTAGATTTTTCCACTCACCACGTCAAGCGTAAATGCAACCGCTCAGGTTGCTTGGCGGCAAGCCAAACAACAAATCCATAGCCGCTGGTCAAAAATTGCCCGGTAAAACTGCCCGGTAACTATACGCACTACGGTACAGTTTCTGCCCAGTCTTTTGACAGACCATTCCTATTTGTTTCACTGGCACAGCTACTCATTGAGACCCCAATGTGAATGCGCCTCCATGTCCTGCATTATCTCCTCGAGCACGGAGCCAACGTTATTCGCCCGCCGATCAATTGCCTCTTGAATCGACTGGGCCTCGACTGACGGGTTTTGGGTGATTCCGACCAACCCCAGGCTCATTAACGACTCCACGTCACTATGCCCCGTATATGTTGTTTGAAGCACGGGTTTCATAAGTCACTCTCCGCCTCGCCCTCGAAATGTCAATGGCTGTTCTCGGATTATTTTATCAATGAAAACGGCCACATCGCAAACTCGGCCGCTGCCGACAGAATTAGCGCAGTCCCATCAATGTTGTACCCCCGGCAACACCGCCTGCTCCGCAGCAATGATGGCTTCATAGACCTGCCCGGCGTCCGTAGCCGCCTGGATTTGCCCCAGTAGAGCGGTTTTTTGGAACATATGACACAGCCGGGTCAAGGTGTGGAGATGGAGCCGGTCATCCTGACAGCAGATCAGGAAAAACAACTGGGTGGGCTGGCCATCGGGGGCGCCAAAGTGGATTTCCTGGAGGGTGCGACCAACCACAATGAATGAGCGCTCAAAGAGATAAGGTTCATGGCTGCGCGGATGGGGCAGCGCGAATCCGCCGGGCATGGCGGTGGGACAAAGCTCTTCGCGCGCCTCCAAACTCTCGAGCAACGCCTTGGGATCGTTCAACAGCCCGGTCCGCTGGGCCAAGGCGACCAAATCGCGCAAGACGGAGGCTTTGGTTTTGGCGGGTAGAGCGAGTTCAATCGACGACGCCTGGATCAACTCGGGCAGCATGGTCTGGTGGGGCAGGATTTCACGGGTGCCATGCGTGGACTGCTGGTGGTATTCCGTCAATCGCTGGTCGGGCATTTTCAGGATGCGCTGCGAAGCCCAGGCTTCAATTTCGTCCTTGTTGAAAACGAACCGGTGTCCGCGCTTCTCAAAGGGGATCTCGCGGTAATTCACGCGGTGCAAAATATCGGCGACGGGCAGATGGAGATATTCAGCGACTTCTTCGACATTCAAAAATTGCGGTGTCATAAAACAAGATGTTGGCAATCAACCCGCTGAGTGTATCAGGCTGGGGAATACCCTACCACATTATCTGGGCTGCCGTCGGAAATCTGTGGGGGCAAAAGACGGGATGAACAACAAAGGAACGAAGGAACAAAGTTGGGCCAGGGATGGAAATGTCTGCGGCTCCAAATGAATTGCGGTGGATGGAGGGTGGCGGTGGGCGCGCGTCGGGGCCATGCGGGTTTGCGCGCGGGTCGGGCTCGATCCGGCCCCAGCCAAAGCGGCGGAGGGCCGCCGCAGTCCAAGACGCTGGCGCGCGGTGTCATGCGCCCGGTGTGGGCGGAGGGTTGGGGAAGGCGGGAACCAGCCTGACGGTACGCGGGAGATGGTTGTTGGTTTTCGGTCAGCACGGCTTGGTCACGCGTTAAGCCGACGAGAACGTCGGCGCTCCGCAGGGAGGCAGTGGGCGCGCGCAGGGGGCATGCGGGTTTCGGCGCTAGTCGCCGCCCTGCTGCACAAGCCCCTCGGCAATCCTGCCCAAAATGGCGCGAAGTTCTTTTGCACGGCTGATATTCTGGAAATGGTCAAGGATCGTTCCTGGCTTACCAAGGTCACAAACACTATCAATCAGCACTGGCAACGGCAGAATGCCCGGAAAACCAGTCCGGTTTCAGCCGCGTTTGTGAACGCGAGTTTTGGCAAGTTTCAGCGAATACTGGCTAGTAGTGGCGAATAGTTCTGACACTCGCCGGTTTACTGACAGTTTCACTGACAGTGGCCATTCCGACCGGCGTAACCCCTTGATGCACATGCATCAAAGACTGGAGGCGAGGGCCGCCGCAGTCCAAGACGCTGGCGCGCAGCGTCACGCGCCCGGCGCAGGCGGAGGGTTGGGGAGCGCGGTGGGCAGCCAAACCGCCGGGTGAATCCGCAGGCGTGGGTTGGCAGACGGCGGCGCGCAGAGGACTGCGCGCCCTACCATGCCCGGGTCTGGGCCAGCACTTGAAGGTTCGCACCAGCCCGGTCCGGAACGCGGCGGTAGGGGCGAAAAACGGGGTGAACAAGGAACAAAGTTGAGCCAGGGACGACAAAGCTGCGGCTTGAACTGCGGCGGAGGGAGGGTGTCGGCAGGCGCGCGCCGGGGTCATGCTGGTTTGCGCAGGGGTCGGGTTTGATCCGGCCCCGGCCAAAGCGGCGGAGGGCCGCCGCAGTCCAAGACGCTGACGCGCGGCGTCATGCGCCCGGCCCAGGCGGAGCGTTGGGGAACGCGGTGGGCAGCGAAGCCGACGGGAAAATCCGCAGGCGTGGGTTGACAGACGGCGGCGCGCAGAGGACTGCGCGCCCTACCATGCCCGGGTCGGAGCAAGTGTTTGGCGGTTCGCGCCATCACTGCATTGAACTGTGGGCGCACGCCGGGGGCATGGCGGTTGGCGCAGGGGACGGGTTCGATCCGGCCCCGGCCAAAGCGGCGGAGGGCCGCCGCAGTCCAAGACGCTGACGCACGGCGTCATGCGCCCGGCGCAGGCGGAGTACCCCAGTAACTGACACCGGGACTCTGCCTTCTCATTCTATCTGGTTAGGCCACATGGTCATATTACAACCCAACCTCGCACGCCCGCACCGACCAAATATCCATCTGACTATCAAAACTAAATTCTGTATAATAGCCGGCATCTTGCTGCATTTTGAGCAGTTTCTCGGCGCGTCCTATCTCAACGCCACCCGCATTGAACGCTCTGACAACTAATTTGTGGGAGATTTGCTGCGACGCGATGAAATAAATCGCGATCCCATTTGACGAAATGAGACCAATTGGCTTTGTTATCGTGTTCGTGAGCCCGAGCGCCTCAACTTGCGGCGTCATCGTCATCGGCACAAACCACCTATGCTTCTGCTTGAGGTCTTCGGCGGATGAATAAAGTGTAACGAGCGAGCTCGCCAGTAGTAATATAAATATGCGCTTCATAAAGATGTGCGTGTAATGTGGCCTAAGGAAAAAAGCCGAGCCACCGCCGAATGGTGCCTTGGCGAACCCGCGACCCTTGCGCGAAACAGCAAGCGCCAACGGCGGTTGGCTCCGGCGATTAGGCCACATGGTCATATCTATCCTTACGACGTGTGCCCGGCAAAATACCACAGACACCTAAAATCAATGCGACGACTGGCAAACCAATCACGAACGACCAGAACCCAATCCACTCAATATTTGGATGCCAATAAATGCTAGCTGGCTGACGTGGGTGTACATCAATCCGACCAATCTCGTATGCTGTGGAGACACTGATAACTAAATACAAACACATGGTGCCAAGCATCAAACCCAACTGACACCACAAACCAATCATCACACCTCTATGTCCGAGCACGTTTTTGCGAAATCTCTCAACGAGAGAATGACGAGCTTCTGTGAATGTGCCAATTTTCATAGGCGTGTAATGTGGCCTAACAGATATTCGGCAGCCAAAACGCCGGATATTGCCGACCGGCCACGGTCAGGTTTTTATTGCGTTCCTGCCTGCGGTGGTTGCAGATGGGTAAATTATGACCCCGAAAGCGTTCCCGGCAAAGGCTGCGTTCGTGATTGCCAACCCGAAGTCCAAGTTGCTGGACCCGTTGCGGAAGGTGATGCGGGTGAAGCATTACAGCTTGCGCACCGAGGAGGCGTATGGGCAGCGGGGGCGGCGGTTGCTGAAATTTCACCGGGATCAATCGGGGGCGTGGCGACATCCCCGTGATCCGGGCCCAACCGATGTGGTGGCGTTCCTCAATCATCTGGTTAACGCAGAATCTGTGGCGGCAGGAACGCAGAATCAAGCCCTAAATGCCAGCTCGTTTCTTTACACCCAGGTGCCCGGGTTGAACTTGGGGGACTTGGGCGAGTTCGTGCGCGCCAGCAAGCCGCGGCGGGTGCCGGTGGTCTTGAGCAAGGTGGAAACGCAGCGGGTGTCGGTTGGCAATGGGCTTGGACATTCGACCGACCAGCGATGGTGCGCGGGAGATGGTTGGTAATTTTTGGTCAACGCAGCTTGGCCGCGCGTTAAGCCGACGAGGACGTCGGCGCTCCGGGGGAAGAGGTGGCGCGCGCCGGGGGCATGCGGGTTTGCGCACGGGTCGGGTTCGATCCGGCCCCGGCCAAAGCGGCGGAGGGCCGCCGCAGTCCAAGACGCTGGCGCGCGGCGTCAGGCGCCCGGCGCGAGCGGAGGGTTGGGGAACGCGGGGACCAGCCTGACGGTACGCGGGAGATGGTTGGTGGTTTTCGGTCAGCGCAGCTTGGCCACGCGTTAAGCCGACGAGGACGTCGGCGCTCCGGGGGCGCCAGCGCCAGGACGCTGGCGCTGGCGGGCGT
>Ga0302322_100000799_pt1 | contig 24588 bp, 21 predicted proteins | sample Fen_T0_2_FD_203757 | JGI IMG/M metagenome (GOLD analysis project Ga0302322, IMG submission 203757) | Peat permafrost microbial communities from Stordalen Mire near Abisko, Sweden - Fen_T0_2 | ecosystem: Environmental > Terrestrial > Soil > Wetlands > Permafrost | place: Sweden: Abisko...
ATCCGGGCGCGACCAGCAAGACCTAGTCGCGTGGGGAGCCGCCGAGCTTTGCTCGGCGCGAACCATCGCGGGAAGGCATGGAAACCCTTCCAGGGTTTCCATAACAACGTCCCTACATGCCAAGCTTGTGAAGCTTGTCGATCAGCGTGGTTCTGCCGATCCCGAGCATCACGGCTGCCTTGGACTTGTTGTTGTTCGAGCGGCGCATGGCCGTGCCGATGAGCGCGCGCTCGAAACGCGACACCGCGGTCGGCAGGTCCACGCCGTTTTCGGACAAATCCCACAAGGTGCGCGACACCGCCTCGCCAGTTTCGCCGCCTAGCGCCGGAGGAATGTCGTCGGTGTCGATGACGCCATCGCGATCCAGGATGGCCATGCGCTCGGTCAGATTCTCTAGTTCGCGCACGTTGCCCGGCCAACCGTACTGCTGCAAGACAGCCATCGCCTTGTCCGAAAAAGTGATGGAACGATCCAGGCGTCGCGCGGCCTGTTCCAGAAAATGCACTGCTAGCGTGGGCACGTCATCCAAGCGCTCGCGCAAGGGCGGCACGTGGAGAGGCACGACGTTGAGCCTGAAGAAGAGATCCTGACGAAAGCGGCCCGTGTTCGACATGGCCTCCAGATCCTTGTTGCTGGCTGCCAAAAATCGAACGCTGATTTGATACGCCCGCTCGGACCCAACGGGCGTGACCGACTGATCCTGCAACACCCGCAACAGCCGGGCCTGCATGGGCAAAGGAAGCTCGCCGATTTCGTCGAGAAGCACGGTGCCACCATCCGCCTCGCGCAAACGGCCCAGGCGAGTTTCGTGGGCATTGGTGAACGCGCCTTTGACGTGACCAAAAAGCTCGCTCTCGATCAAGGCTTCCGGGATGGCGGCGCAATTCACCGCCACCAGCCGCTGACCCGAACGCGGCGACGAGGCGTGCAGAAGCCGGGCGATCACTTCCTTGCCAGTACCCGTTTCACCCGAGATCAGCACCGTGGCATCTGTCGGTCCGACCTGCTGTACAAGTGCAAGAAGCTCCTGCAGCACGGCCGACTTGCCGAGCAAAATGGCGCCGCTGCCGGCAAGCGTGGGGGTTCCGCTTAGCGGGGTCAGCCTGGGCTTTATCCCAGAATCTCCCCCCTGAGCGAGCGCGGCGCGAACAACCTCCGTCAACGCCGTCGGGTGGAATGGCTTGGTCAGGAAGTCGAATGCGCCCTCACGCATGGCGCGCACCGAATCGGGCACCCCCCCTGCCCCGGTTAAGATGATGACCGGCGTGTGCGGTTGCTTCTTGCGCACGCATGCAAGCACCGCGAATCCATCGGCCTGGGGCATGGACAGATCCGAAATGACGATGTCGAAACGGTGTTGATCGACTTTGCGGATAGCTTCGCCGCCGTCTGCGGCATCTAGAACCTCAATGTCCAGATGGCGCAGGAGTCTCGCCAGGGTCGAGCGCAGCACGTCGTCGTCATCAGCGACGAGGGCTGACTTGCCCGGAAATGAACCGTCTTTCATTGCCTCTTCCAGTCGGGAATCGGCAGAGTCGCGCCAGACCTTGAATGGAGCTATGAGTTCAGAATCTCCCTCAGCCGGCGCAGCAAGTCCTTGGGCGAGAATGGCTTGACCATGATGTCTCGCCCTTGATCCAAAATCCCCCGGCGCAAGAATTCGTCATCGGTGAAGCCCGTCATGAACAGAACCTTCAGATCAGGAAATCGCTCGGCAACGCGATCCGCCAGTTCCCGGCCACCCATCCCCGGCATGACCACATCCGTGACCATCACATCAATCGGAGTTGGAATACGCTCGCACATGGCCAGGGCTTCATCCCCGCTGCTAGCCACCAGCACACGGTAGCCAGCGCGTTCGAGAATCCGCGCCACCACCTTACGCACCAACGCTTCGTCCTCGACCAGCAGCACGGTTTCGTTGCCAGAGGCGCCCACCGCCGTCGCATCCGGCAAGGCTGGCTCTGGCACATGCGCCAAATAGACTTCCACGCGCGTGCCCTTGCCAAGCTCACTATGCACCCGGATCTGCCCGCCGCTTTGCTTAACAATGCCGTACACCACGGGCAGGCCAAGTCCGCTCCCGCGGGCCGTTTCCTTGGTGGTGAAGAAGGGCTCGAAGGCATGGGCAAGAATGTCGGGGGTCATTCCGCAACCCGAGTCGAAAATACGAAGGACCGCGTAGTCACCAGCCGCGATGGTATCGAATTCCCCTTCGCGTTCCACCTCTAGATGCAAGACGTCTGTCTCGACGATCAGGTGTCCACCGTCGGGCATGGCATCGCGCGCGTTGAGCGCCAGGTTGATGATGACTTGCTCGATTTGCGCCGGATCGGACTTGACCCATCCCGCATCGGGCGCTAGCCGCAGCGACACAGTGATCTGATCGCCGATGAGTCTTCGCAACATGTCCTCGACGCTAGCCACGATGGCATTCACCTCAACCACTTGGGGTTGCAGGACTTGCCTGCGCGAGAACGCCAGCAGTCGTCTGGTGATTCCGGCTGCCCGATCCGCGGCCGTGCGAATCTCACCAATGTCGTCGCGCAGGCCCTGGTTGTCGCCCGCCTCTTGCAGCGCCAGATCGGCGAAGGCGATGATGGCATTGAGCGCGTTGTTCATGTCATGGGCAACGCCACCCGCCAGCCGGCCTACCGCCTCCAGTTTCTGCGTTTCCCGCAATTGATCCTCGCTGGAGCGTAAGGCGACCTCCATCTTCTTCCGGCTGGTGATGTCGCTGACCGTGGCAATCGCACCGATGATGCGCCCGTCCGGGTTGCGGTAAGGTGCGAGAGTCGCGATGACCCAGAAGGGCTCGACCGTGCCTGGTCTGGGGACATTGATGTCGGGTGAAAGCACGGTTTCTCCGTCGAGGACACGGGCAAGCACGTGGTCGAAGCTGTCCGCGCCCATGGCCGGAAAAAACTCGGACAGACGGCGCCCCTGCACGTCCAGACCTTGGACCCCGAGGAATCGCTCGACGAAGGGATTGCACTGCACCACGCGGCCGTCGCGATCGATCACGATGATGCCTGAGCCCACGTTGTCGAGCACCTCGCGGTGAAGCTGAAGCGCCTCGCGCATGTTTTCCGTGGCGCGTTTGCGCTCTTTCAAACTGGACAGCCACTTGGCCAAAGTGGCTTCCGAACGCCAGCCGCCCGAAACCTCCACTTGTGGCGTGTGGTAAAAATTGTGAACGGCCTCGGTGCCCAGCACGGCTACAGGATGGGCCAGCAGAACGTCAAGCAGCGCCTCGGCCGGGAACTTGCCCCGATCAAACTGGCCCATGCCAAGGGCAGCGCTGTTGCGATAGAAGCTGGCCATCCGGCCTTCGTGCGCCAGCAACCGCTCTGTCCCTTGCGTTTGCCTGAGCACCCAGGTCATTTCGCTGGTCACGCGCAAGGCGCTCCAGCCGTCCGCCAAAGCCAGCGCGGTCATGGCATGCAATTGATCGAGCACCCGTTCATAGGAATAGCCAGCGCCCCGTGCATAGATCTGTTTCGCGGGCACGAAGAGCACCTGCTCGCGGAATTCAGCGTGATCGACATCGACCCCCGCATCGCGCAGCATGGAGCGCACACTATCGGGCGAGCGCATGTCGTGGAGATAGACCAGGCGCTGTCGATGTTCGATACCCGTCCGCACGAAGGAAGCCATGACCGCCTGGTATTCCTGTTCGCTGTCATAGATGAAGCAGGCATTGTCGCCTGTTCGCAGATCCTCCACCGTACGCAATCTGCGCGTGCCGGCCCCGTCCACGCCTTCCGCCATCAATCGATACTCGGTGTCCGTCATTGGGTTCCATCCCAACCACAGCAAGACCTGGGCCGATCTTTCCCCGCGCGAATCCATCGTTTCGGGCACGCACTGTCGCATTGGCAACGGTCTGACCTGACGGCGATCGACAATCCGTTGACGTAGGCGCCCAGGATGTTTCCAAGCCGGCACACGTTTCTCGTCGTCGGGTCTCCGACAGCACGTCAGTCCCCAGCGACGGAAAAACGACGACGGCGCGATGCCACGCGCCCTGGGAACACTCCCACCAGCGAAATCATAGGGACTTTCGACTCCGGCATGCCCGTCGTCCAGTCCGGCACGCGGCTTGCGTTGCACGAAACCATGCACCCCACTGCTGTCCAGTTGTCGAACATCACCGATACCCCCGCCCCTGAGGTGCGTGCCGCGCCGGCCGGTTCCAAGATCTTGGTCGCCGAAGATGATCATCTTCAACTTCGCGCCTATGCGCGCGCGCTGCGAGCGGTGGGATTTGAAGTGGATTGCGCGGACAATGGCGAGACAGCGGTCAACATGCTGCTGTCCGGAACCTACGATGCCGTGGTTTCCGACATCACCCTTCCCTGCGTCGATGGCGTCGGCGTCCTGCAAGCCGCCCACCAGCGCGATACCGACATGCCCGTGGTGCTCATCACCGGCACGCCCAGGCTCGATACCGCCGTGGCAGCCGTCGAACACGCCGCTTTCCGCTATCTGCTCAAGCCACTGACACCAGCGCAGCTGCAAGACACAGTCATCTACTGCGCGCAAATGCACCGGTTGGCGGTTCTTCGCCGGATGGCCATCTCGTCGGCGGGCGAGGCTTGGAGCCCGGCCGAAGATCGGGCCGGCCTCACGCTGATCTTCGAGCGCGCCTTGCAGTCGGTGTGGATGGCTTTCCAGCCCGTGGTGTCCTGGAAACGGAAACGCATCCTGGCCTACGAGGCGCTTCTGCGCAGCACCGAACCAAAACTGGCCAATCCTTGCCTCCTGCTGTCGGCGGCCGAACGCCTGGACCGGGTCGCCGAGGTGGGCCGCATCGTGCGCAACCGCGTGGCCGAAGATGTTCCCGCCGCCCCAAGCCAGTTCGTGTTCGTCAATCTGCACAGCCACGACTTGCTAGACGACCACTTGTATGACCCGGCATCCCCGCTTTCCAAGGTCGCCCAGCGCGTTGTGCTGGAAGTGACCGAGCGGGCCTCGCTGTCCACCGTGAACGACATCGAGACCCGGATCGACAAACTTCGCCACCTGGGATTCCGCATCGCACTGGACGATCTGGGCGCCGGCTATTCCGGACTCTCGAGTTTCGCGCCCTTGCAACCCGAGGTGGTCAAGTACGACATGTCCCTGGTTCGCGGCGTAGACAGCTCGCCCACGCGGCGCAAGGTCATCCAGGCCATGACGGCCCTCTTCGCCGAGATGGAGATGCACGTGGTGGCCGAGGGCGTAGAAACCATCGCCGAACGCGACACCTTAATCGAACTCGGCGTGGATCTCCTGCAAGGCTACCTATTCGCCAAACCGAGCAAAGGATTCTGCAAAGTCGATCTGTAGAGGGTGCCGCCTAGCCCAGCGTAGCCACCGGCGCCAGAGGTTTCGGGCGCCAGCAGAGATTCTGGCCCCCGGTGCTGGAAGGCTACCCTTGCGCTCGCTCCAGATATAGACTGGCCTTGATGGAGGACGCGAAAGATTTAGAGGCGCTGGTCGTCGATCTCATCAAGCGCGACAATGTCAACATTCCGCCGTACCCCGTGGTGGCCATGCGGCTGCAACGCCTGGTTGGGGAAGAGAACTACGGCATGGGTGACCTGCAGCGGGTGATCGGCGGAGATCCCGTGCTGGCCGCCACCATCCTGCGTTACGCCAATTCGGCGGCGTTTCGCGGGGTCACCCCCACCTCGACCTTGGATGCCGCCGTCACGCGCATCGGAGCGAACGAAGTCTGCAAGATCGCCATCGCCACCAGCGTGGGCGCGCACGCCATCGTGACAGGCTGCCTTTCGGCGCTGCGCCGGCGCTACTGGCGGCTCGCTATGACCAGCGCCATGCTGTGCCGGGCTCTCGCCTATTGGCGCAAGAGCAACGCTGAAGAGGCCTTCATCTGCGGGCTCTTGCACGACTTCGGACAGGTGGTGGCTACGGCGTGTTTCGAGGAAGTCATTGCGCGCACACGCGATGCCCGGGTTTTGCCCGAAGCCACATGGGCCGACTGCGTGGAGCGCTTTCACGTCGAACTTGGACTTGTCACGGCTGCGCGCTGGAATCTCCCGCCCATGGTCATTGGCGTGATTAGTTCCCATCACAAGCCGGACTCCGACCGCGACCATCGAACCATCATCGACATCGTCAATGCCTGCGATGCCATCGCCAACCTACTCGACAACGACCCCAGCCCCACCAGCGAAGCCCTCGCGGCCCTGCGCTGCCTGTTGCCGGGCGAGCCCGAGTACATCTTGTCGGTCCTGCCGAAAATCGCCAACGCGGTGGCCTCGCTGGACGAGACAACGCCAGGCAAGGACACGGGTATCTTCCGGGTCGGCAGCCGTGTGCTGGCCCCCCACTCGCTGCTGAGTGAGCCAACCAAGCAGGCGAACTACAAACTGCAGGTTCTCCGATCCACCGGAAACGCCGACTACGAGTCCCTGTACTTCGCACGGGATGGCGTTGGCTTCACCGGCGCAAGTAAACTGCGGGAGAACAGCATGGTTCGCCTGCGCGTGGACTCGCCCAAGGGCCCTATCGAAGTCTTGGGCGTGATCGTCCACTGCGCCACCGAAGGGACCGTGCACCGCATGGAGGCGAAGCTTTTCGCGGCCGAGCAACAGATCCTCAAGACCTGGCTCGGCTTCTACGCGTCCATTGTCTAGCGCCGCTCGCCGAGTCCCCGTGGTACGGTTAAGGAAGCAAGGTGTTTTCCTACCTAGAGCAATACGCCGAGCAGTACCGAAATGTCGGGGCAGAATCGTTCAAGCGACTCTATCCGTGGCCATTTCTGGCAGCCCTAGGGATGGCGGGCAACCTAGACGACAGCCGAGGGTCGGGCACCAGCATCATCAATCTGGCCGACAGCGTTCTCGAGCGTGGCCGGATCTCGGGCCGGGTGTTCCCCTTGGTCAAATCGAGCTACTCGCCCAGGGGCCCCATTACCATCGGCCGAACCTCGGAGAACGACGTGGTCATTCCCGAGTATTCGGTTTCGCGCAAACACTGCTTTATCGCCATGGTCGCGGGCACCTACCGCATCTCCGATTGGGGCTCGGCGAATGGCACCTTGGTCAACGAGATCGACATCGGCAAGATGACCCCATGCGCCATCAAAGGCAGAGAGATCATCACCCTCGGCCGCCTGATGTTGCTTTTTCTGCCGCCACTGCAATTCGCCGAACACGTGCGGGGTATCGCTCCACCGCCCGAATTCGGCGAGTAACTTGGGCCTAGGTGGCTGGGGTTGCAGCCGTAGCCGCGGCGTCGTGTTTGGCGATCATCTTGGCCACGCGTGGGATGGCGGCTTCGGTGTGCTTCTTGGCCGCGGGGCGCAGTTTCTCGTAGGCCGTGCGGACCACCTGGTTCTTCGCCCGCTGTGCGCGTTGATCGGTGATGCCCAGGAGTGCTTCAGCGGCTTCGCCGGCGCGCGCGTTGAAATAGGCGGTGATGGGCTCGTTCTTGGCCTTGGCGGCCTGGTACAGAGGATCGAGCCGGTCGGCAAAATCGTCGAGTAGGCCATCGACGACCTCGGGAATGAAGCCGGGCTTGATGGCCTTGACCACGGCGTAGGCCGCCTTGATGGGGATCCCGGTCAGGCCCTTCGAGGAAACCTCCTCGTTGATGATTTGCTCGCAATCGCGAATGACCTCGGGGCGGGCGCCAGGACGTGACAAGATTTCTTTCAGTGTGCTCATGATGCCCACTTTACCCTGACCGTTGCTTTCATGGTACCCATTGGCAAACGTGTCTTCGATCCTCAAAGAACCGTTTTCCACCCGGCCCGCGGCCACGCTCAGCGTACTCACGGGACTCAACGCCCTCAACTACCTCGACCGCTTTCTGCTGTCCCCCCTGCTGCCGCTCGTCATCGCCGGGCTCAGCCTAAGCGACCGGCAGGCGGGCTCGTTGCAGTCGGCCTTCATTTTGGTTTACGCCCTGGTCTGTCCGGTGGCGGGCTGGCTCGGCGATCGCATGTCGCGTCTTCGCATCGCGGCCGTGGGCGTCGCCCTGTGGAGCATCGCAACCTTTGCCTCGGGACTGGCCTCGACTTTCGGTTGGCTGCTCCTGGCACGCGCCATGGTCGGCATTGGCGAAGCCACGTACACCGTGGTCACGCCCTCGTTGCTGTCTGATCACTACCCGCCCTCGCGCCGTGCCCGCGCCCTCTCGATATTCTACGCCGCCATGCCCTTCGGCATCTTCCTTGGCTATCTCTTGGGCGGCCAGATCGGTGCGCGCTACGGCTGGCGGCCATCGTTCTTCATCGCGGGTGGGCCAGGGCTGCTGTGCGCGCTTGCGCTCTTCCTGCTGCGGGACCCACCCCGCGGGCGTTTCGACGGGCAGGAGAATCCCGAGAAGAAACTCCCCCTGGCCGCGTTCCTGCGCGTCCTGCGCCAGCGCCCAAGCTACTTCTACAACGTGGCCGCGCAGACCATCTATTCCTTCACCATGGGCGGCCTAGGCGTGTGGATGCCGACCTACTTCGTACGCGAGCGGCATCTTAGCGTGGCTTCCGCCAGCACCATTTTCGGCGCCCTTCTGCTCGGCACCGGGTTCGTCGGGACCCTGCTGGGCGGCCCGGTGGGCGACCGCCTTGCAGCACGCTTCCCCGGCGCCCACTTCACGTTCTCTGGCCTCACCCTCCTGGCTGCACTTCCCTTCACGGCACTGGCCGTGCTTTCCCCCAGCCCCGCTATCTACTGGCCAGCTATGGGCGCGACCTTGTTCTGCCTTTTCCTGAACTACGGCCCGCTCAACGCGGCCATGGTCAACATACTACCAGGCACCGCCCGCGCGCGGGGCGTGGGCCTGCACACCACCACCATTCACCTGTTTGGCGACGCTTGCTCGCCCTTCCTCATCGGCATGGCCTCGGACGCCATCGGACTGCGCGTTCCAGTTCTCTGCACCGGCCTGCTGGTTGGCCTTTCGGGGATCATTCTGCTGCTTGGCCGGCACGCGCTGGTCCGGGATCTGGACGCGTCCAGCGCGTGCCCACCGTAGACAAGGCAGCCCGGTTTCCGCCTGCTATGGTTGGCCCGAATGGCGCAGGATTTTTCCCGAGAACTTGAAATTGCACGCACGGTGGCGATAGAAGCCGCCGCGGTGGTGAATAGCTTCAAGGGCCGTCCACTCGGGGTGGAGCACAAGGCCGGTGGCGAACCCGTGTCCCTGGCCGATTTGGAATCCAGCGCGCTCATCGTTCGCCGCCTCGCCGAGGCATTTCCCGACGACGCCATTCTGTCCGAGGAGGTTCCCGACGAACCTTCCCGGCTGGAGAAATCGCGCGTCTGGATGATCGACCCCATCGACGGCACGCGCGACTTTCTGCTTGGCGAACCGGGCTACGTCGTCATGATCGGCCTGTGCGTCCAGGGGCGCCCCCGGGTGGGCGTGGTCGTCCAACCTACCTCCGGCAACGTGTGGATGGGTGCTCTCGGCATGGGCGCGTGGAAAGAAACGCTCGACGGCAAGCGCGAGCCGTTGTGCATTTCAGGAGTCAAGGATTCGAAAGACATCCGGCTGGTTTCGTCGAAATCGCACCGCACGGAATACTACGAACGCTTTCGCCGCACCCTCGGCATCACCGACGAGTTCGCCCTGGGCAGCGTCGGTTTGAAGGTCGCCCTGGTGTCGGAAGGCTCGCGCGATCTCTACGTCTATCCCGGCGGCCAGACCAAGATCTGGGATAGCTGCGGCCCCGAGGCCATTCTCAGCGCGGCCGGCGGCAAGCTGACCGACAGCGACGGCAACGACCTTTGCTACACCAACCTGTCCTTGCACAACCCGCGCGGCCTGGTCGCCTCCAACGGTCTGGTCCATGGCCAAGCCCTCGCAGCCATCGCCAAGCTGCGGTCCGAGATCAGCGCGAGCCAGGTTCCAGCACGCGGCTAAAGGCCTGCGCCTTATCCCAAGTTTCCGCTAGCTCCGCGGCGGGCTGGGAATCGGCCACGATTCCTCCGTCCACCCACAGGGTCAGTTGCTGGTCGCGAACGAGCGCGGTTCGGATGGCCACCGCAAGATCCAGGTCGCCCGCCGCCCCCCAACCAGCCCGTGGCGCCGGTGTAGGGACCACGCCGGGCGGGCTCGAGTTCCGCGATGATTTCCATGGCGCGAATCTTGGGTGCCCCAGTCACCGAACCGCCAGGAAAGGTCGCGCGCAGAAGTTCGGCCAGACCGGCTTCTGGCCGCAACGGCCCGCGCACCGTGGTCACTAGGTGATGCACCGTCGGCAACGTGAGCACCTGGCAAAGATCCAGCACCCGCACGCTGCCGGTCTGGCAGACGCGGCCCAGATCGTTGCGTTCTAGATCCACGATCATCACGTGCTCGGCGCGATCCTTGGCGCTGGCCAGAAGCTCGGCGGCCAGGCGGTGGGACGCATCCGACGGATCCCGGGGACGCGTGCCCTTGATGGGGCAGGTCTCTACCTGGCCGGCGATCGAGCGGCTTAGGAATCGCTCGGGTGAATTCCCCACCAAGGCCGTCCCACGCTCGCCATCCCCCAACCAAATGGCGAACGGAGCGGGCGACTTGGCTTCCAGCGCAGCGAACAGGGAAAGCCCTGGCGCCTCGCCGGGCAGAACCGGAAAGGCACAGCCAAGCCGGCGCGCCAGGTTCACTTGATAGATATCGCCGGCCAGAATGTATTCAAGCGCCCGGGACACAGCCGCCAGGTGCCGGTCCGGGGATTCCATTTCCCGCAAGGGCCCCGCGCCCTCCAGCACGCCTTCCTCTTCGCGCCGCGGTTCTGGCTGCAAGAGGTTTCCGACCATCCGCCGCGCCGCCACTTCGTCGCAGGCCCAGATCTCGGCGTTTCCATGGACCGCATGACAGGCGACCACCGCATCGTAAAAGCGAAATTCGATCTCGGGCCAAAGCGATTCGGGTAGCGCCGGGCCGCGCACGCGTTCGAAGCGGCGGCCCAAATCGTAGCTTAGCCAGCCCATCCCGATCGGCACGCCAGGATGGTCGGCGGCATGCCAGAGAGCACGCGCCTCGGCCCAGGCATCGGCCAGTTCGTCCACGCTGGAGGCGCGCACCACGCGAACCGGGTCAGCCGCAAGGACAAGGCAGCCGCCCAGCCCAGGGCGGGCAAGCTTGAGCGCACAAGGCAGGTGATGCAGGGACGCGACGCGTGCCACGCCCGCCGCGGCTACCTCGCCCTCGACAGCGCGAACGATCACGCGGGTGGCGGCGCCTCGCGATTGGCTTCGCCGACAGTACGAAAGAAGGCCACCACGTAGTCGAGTCCAGAAATCAGAGAAGCGCCAAGGGACAGATAGAGGAGGACCAAGCCCGCGCTGTTGTAGTCGATGTTGATGCCCGTCCCGAGCAAAGGATAGCGGAAGTGGACGAGCAACAGTGTCAGTCCTACAAGCTGCAGGGCGGTCTTGATCTTGCCGCCCCGGCTGGCCGCAATCACGATCCCTTCACTGGAAGCGATACTGCGCAGCCCCGTGATGGCCAGGTCGCGGGCCACAAGGACAACGACCAGCCAAGCGGGCACGCGACCAAGGGCCACCATGAACACCATGACCGAGGTCACCATCAGTTTGTCGGCCACGGGATCAAGAAATTTCCCGAGCACGCTGACTTGGTTTCGGCTGCGAGCTAGATAGCCGTCGATGCCATCGCCCAGCGAAGCGACAAGGTACAACAGTGCCGCGATCAAGCTACGCACCGGGCTGTAGTTGTCCATGTAGTAAAGCACGCCCGGCACAAAGAGCACCCTCCCCATGGTCACGAGGTTGGGGAGGTTGGTGAGTTGGCTACGGATGTTCGCCATGCCTGGATATCAATAGCACCCCTTCGCCTTCGCAGGTGACGTGGTGAAGCCCGGGCACGACGGCTTCCCCCTCACGCGCGGGCTGGCCTTGCACAACCACCCGACCGAGCCAGCCCGCCAACCGCGCCGACGGCACGGCCACGTGATCGCCTTCCGCGATACGCACGGCGAGCAATTCATTTTCGCCGGTCAAAAGCACCACGCGTCCCGTGCCACGGAACTGCAAGAGAGCCTTGCCGTTTCCTGGAACCGAGCCCGATTCCCAAACCACCTCGTCGCCCCACGCCACGACCCGCTCTTCCTCGACGTAGAAAACATCGCGGTCGAGAGTCAGGGCAAGCAGCCCGCGCTCTGGATCGGTTGATGCGAGGAGCAGATCGCCACCGCCTTCGACTCGGAAAAAGCGATCCGAATCGCTGGCCAGGGTGTCACCGCTGAGGTGGCCACGGGTTCGGCGGCGTGCCAGGGAAAGGCCTTGTCCGCCAAGGGCGACGAGCAGGGCGGACTGCCGTACGTGGGTTTCCGAGCCAGCCACGAACCGCAGGACGCCCTGCCCCAGCGATACCAGCGGCTGGGAGTGGGGTGGCAATGACAGCAGTCGCGAAGTCGTAAATTCAGCCAGCGTGGCCAGCTCGTCGGGGATGGCACCGCGCGAGCTCGGCTCCCGCAAAGGCATGGGCGTGGCGTCGAGCCGCCGCACCGGGCGGGGCGTGGCCATGCCAGACGAAAGTGGCCGCGCGGCGGGAGCACCATCGCCGAACTCCGGCGGCAGACCTTCCACCACTGCGGCCTCGGGCGCATGCGAGGAAGGCGCCGCGGCGCGCTCCATCTCGGCCGCCAGCTCGTGTTGACCCGCGCGGCGAAAAGCCGTCGCCGCCTGCGCTGGCACGGCGTTGCGAGCATAGGCATAGCCAAGGTAGCTCCAAGCCCGACGATCCTCGGGCTGCAGCCGCACCGCCGCCTCAAGTTCGAGCGCCGCCTCGGCAAAAGATTCCAGCTTGAGCGCGATGAGGCCAAGATTGAGGCGAACCGTGGGATCGTCCGGCGCGACGTTGGAAGCTTCACGGTAGACCTGCCTGGATTCGGCCAAATGACCCAACTTGAAGCGGACCAAGGCCAGCAGCTTGAGCACGCGCAGATCGCGCGGTGACAGGCCTTGGGCCAGCAGAAGTTCGGCTTCTGCTTCGGGCAGACGCTGGGCCGAGACTAGCTCGCTGGTGCGGCGAAGCCTAGCCACCAGGGCCTGTTCTTCCGGCGACGGTTCAGCCAGAGCGGCGTTGGCACCGGGCGCGGTGCCGGGGAATGGGGATTCCTTGTTTTCCAATTCGGCCACGTCAGTTTACCGCGCTTTGAGCGGCACCGCCTCGGACCATTCCGAAAGCGCTGCTTCCCGTCTTCTATACTCTTCAAAGCGCTGGAGTACAGCGGTCACGTACGCGCGGGTTGTTTCGTAGGGCGGCATGCCTCCGTACTTTTCAACCGCCCCTGGCCCCGCATGGTAGCCCGCCAGCACCTTGATCTTCTCGTCGAAGGAACAGACGAAACTCGCAGTCCGACCTTCCGCCCCGCCAACCGCCTGGGTGTGGCAGAAGCGCTTGGCGAGAAGTTGCAAGTAGCGCGAACCGCCCATGATGTTCTGTCGCGGATCCCAGACATTGGTCACGCCCATGCCGCGTGCCGTGGCCGGCATCAGCTGCATGAGACCCTGTGCGCCAGCACTGGAGACGACGTTCGGATCGAAATCCGACTCGGTGCGAATCACGGCCCGCACCAAAGCCTGGGGAATGCCGTAGCAGGCCTGCTGATCGCGAATGTGGTCATCGAAACGCGTGTAGCGCGCAGCCGAGGTGTCGCGCGCCGGGACCACGTCGGACAAACCACGCACCGACGAAGCCTTCCCTGGCCCAAGCCGAAAGAGCACCTTCCAGCGCTTGCCCACGGGCTGCAGATTGGTGAACTCGACCGTGCCGTCCTCACGCTCGCGCGTCCACACCACATTGGCACCGCGCGTGCGCGGCAGCGAGATGACTTGCGAGGCCGGGCCGTCTTCCCCTCTGTGCTCGAATTCGGAAACCGCATTCCACCCCTTGCCCGCGCGCGGCGCGCTGGTGAACTCCACGGTTCCATCGGCACGCGCATGTTTCCAGACCTTCGCGTAGGCCACGGAGGCAAGCAGGGACAAAGCGAGTATTGGCAGCACGATCCGCGCCGTCATTCGCGCGGATCGTAACACAGCCCATGTCGCGATCCGCCGGCAAGCTGAACCAACCCTGGCGATCCGCGCGGGCGACGGGAGAATCGAGCTTAGAGGTGCTAGATTCGCCGCATCTTGGAAGCTGACTATCTGGTCCTGGGTTCTGGCCTCGCCGGCCTGTATTTCGCCCTGCGCGCCTGTCCCCATGGTCGCGTGGTCGTGGTTTCGAAGCGCGAGCTAACCGATAGCAACACCCAGTACGCCCAGGGCGGCGTAGCAGGCGTGCTAGGGGCTGGCGATACCGCCGAACAACATATCGAAGACACCCTGCGCGTGGGCGACGGTCTTTGCACGCGGGAGGCCGTCGAGACCTGCGTCCGTCAAGGCCCCGAGCACATTCTGTACTTGGCCAACCAGATCGGCGTGGACTTCGACCGTGACAAGAACGGCGATTTCAGCCTTGGCCGCGAAGGCGGACACTCCGCAAGACGCATTGTGCATGCGAGCGACATGACCGGCGCGGCCATCCACAACTCGCTGCTTGAAACCGTGCGCGCATACAGCGACAGCATCACCCTGCTTCCCAACCACATGGCGGTCGATCTTCTAACCACCGCGAAATACGGTGGCCCTAATGCGGTCTTCGGTGCCTACGTCTACGACCAGAACACGGGCGAAGTAAAGACCATCACCGCACGCGCGGTCATCATCGCCACTGGAGGTGCAGGCAAGGTTTACCTCTACACCTCGAACCCTGACGTGGCCACGGGCGACGGCGTGGCTATGGCCTACCGGGTTGGCGCGCGCGTGGCCAACATGGAGTTCTTCCAGTTTCACCCCACCATCCTCTACCACCCCGCCGCCAAGTCCTTCCTCATCAGCGAAGCCCTGCGCGGCGAGGGCGGCGTCTTGCGCCTGCGCGACGGCTCGGCCTTCATGGGCCGCTACCACGAGATGAAGGATCTAGCGTCGCGCGATGTGGTGGCGCGCGCTATCGACGCCGAATTGAAACGCACGGGCGATGACCATGTGGATCTCGACATGACCCATCTGCCGGGCGATTTCTTGATCGAGCGCTTCCCCAACATCCATCGGCGCTGCCTGGAACTGGGCATCGACATGCGCACAACGCCCATCCCGGTGGTACCCGCAGCGCACTACAGTTGCGGCGGCGTCTTGGTCGATGGCAACGGCCGCACCAACGTGCGCAATCTGTACGCCATCGGGGAAGCGTCCATGACCGGCTTGCACGGCGCCTGCCGGCTGGCCTCCAATTCGTTGCTGGAAGCCTTGGTCTACGCCGCCCGCGCGGCCGATGACGTGCGCGATGTTTCAGTCAACCGCCCCATGCAGGTTGCGCCCTGGTATGCTGGCGACGCCACGGTCACCGATGAAGCCGTGGTGGTCAGCCACACTTGGGATGAAATCCGTCGCTTGATGTGGAACTACGTCGGCATCGTGCGTTCGGACAAGCGGCTGGAACGGGCGGCGCGCCGCATGCAGATGATTCGTGAGGAAATTCGCGAGTACTATTGGAATTTCCAGGTCAGCGGCGACCTGCTCGAATTACGCAATATCGCCTTGGTTGCCGAGCTGATCATCCAGAGCGCGCGGCGGCGGCCCGAAAGCCGTGGCCTACACTTCAATCTGGACCATCCTGAGCACGAGCAGCGCCTGGCCAAGGATACGATTCTGGCCCGCGGCGATGGACCCGCCGTCTAGCGCGTGCGCCAACCAGTTTCCGGACAGCAAAAAGCCCCGGCGGGATTTCCACCAGGGCTTCTTGTCTTCTTGGGCTGGACTAGACGCTATTCGAGTTCGTTCACGATGAGTGGCTGGTAGCTACCCGTCACATCGCCGTTCGAGTTGATGGCACCCTGACGGCTGAAGTTGGAATCCGTACCGTTGCAGTTCAGATCGCCCTTGGCAAAAGCCGTGAATACCGCCGCCGGTCCGGTATTTGCTCCGCTGTAGCCGGGCAGATAGTTGTGCGGATCGGGCAGAGAAAAGTTGAGCGCGTTCCAAACCAGGTCACTTCCCCACACCGAGTCGCCACCGGCGCAGCGTGCACCCGTTGCGCAACCACATGCGGCGCCGCTATTGGCCCAGGCAGCCGAAGCCCCGGGGAATTGCTTGGGCAGCATGGTCCCGCCCGCGGTGATGTGATCGGTTTCGTAATAAGTCAACGATCCAGCCCATTCCTTGTTGAGGTGGCCGACCGCTTCCGTCGTACGCGACTTCTTGACATACCGGGTGAATGCCGGGATGGCCACTGCGGCCAAGATGCCGATAATCGCCACGACGATCATCAATTCGACCAGGGTAAAACCACCGCTCTTCTTTCGTGCTCTAATCATGTGTTGCCTCCTGGCCGCCTTCAATGCAGCCACCGTGCCACCTGGCGAAAAGATCCTAAAAACAATGTCTATGTGTTCGATTTATATCGTCAAAATAGAATTCATAAAACTCAAAGCGACGCGGCGAAGGTGACAATCATGGGCTGAAGTCGGCACCAAGAATGAGATCCGGGAGGAGAAGCGACGAAGCATCGAGAGCTTTCGCGCTAGGGACAAGCGCACTTGACCTTCCAAATGGGATCCAAGTCGCAAGCGTAAACGTCCGTAATGACTATGCATTTCTGAAATCGTGTGGATCTAGGACAAGCCATCGCAGGCGAACGTGGTACAGATCCGGGAACAAGGTGACCTAAAATGGCACTCCGTAGGCGCAGCCGACGCCTCTAAGCCAGGATGCCAGGATGCATTGATGGACCACGTTTGAGTCCAGTCGAAAGAGGGCCGCTACATGTTTTCGTCGGTCGTCCGGATGGCGGGCGAGTCGTGGGTCAGAACGAGAACAGTCACCGGAATGGCAGAGCCCGCATTGGGCCAACCGGCCACGCCTCCGAGATTGCAGACGGCCATGGCGTAGAACCAGGGAATATTCGGCGCGTTTGCCCACAGCGTCGGACCGACGGTGCCTGGAAGCGCGCTTGCGGCCGCTCCGGCATTGACCATGTAGGTGCAGTACAGCTGCTGCCAGCGCGGACGAATGCCAAGTGCCCGCCAAGACGTTGGCAAGGGCGCGACTGCTGCGGGGCTGCGGACGGAATCGAAATCCGCGCTGGGATCGCGGGGCCAAAACTCGCTTGCCGACTCGCTCGTACTCGGATAGGCGGCCGAGTTGCTATTGTGGGCTTCAATGTATTGCCCGTTGTCGAGAAAGTAGAGCTGCTCCTTGGCGGCAAACTCTGCCAGCATGGCCGTCGCCTCGGAAAGGCGAGCACGCGCCACGTACTTTCGAAATCCGACAATCGAAACGGCGGCCAGGATACCGATGATAACGACGACGATCATCAATTCCACCAACGACATTCCCAAGCTCTTTTCCGCGCGTCTGGTCATGGTCATCAACACCGCAACATTGATTGTAGGCTCAGATCCCCCACGAATCCACGCCCATCGCCGCCGAGGATCGAGGCCAAGACCAGCCGCCCTCCGATTTGACGCAGCCACTGGGAGGGCCGGATTCTGCGCGGAACTGTCGCGCCGGTCACTTCAGAGTCGAATCCCTTGGATAGTTGGGAAACTAGTGCGCTACAGTGTCCGCGAAGACGCAACACCAAGCGGTCGATTGACCGCCAACCAAGGAGCCTGCTCGTGGCACTTACGCTGACGATTGGCCAAAAAGCTGTCTACCCATCACGCGGCATCGCCGAGGTTGTGGAGATCGAGAAGAAGGAAATTGGCGGCAAGGTGCAGGAGTTCTACGTCCTGCGCCTGACCACCAGCGATCTCAAGATCCTCGTGCACATCGACAAAGCCGAGCAGGTCGGCCTACGGCCAGTGGCCGGCAAGGCAGACGCGGAAGAGGTGCTGCAGATCCTGCGCGAGAAAGTCGTGCAGTTCGAGCGCCACACCTGGAACCGCCGCTACCGGGCGTTCATGGACAAGATCAAATCCGGCTCGCTGTTCGAGGTGGCCGAGGTCTTTCGCGACCTGCACCGCCTGAAGAAGACCAAATCGCTCTCCTTTGGCGAGCGGCGGATGCTCGACACCGCCCGTGGACTGGTGATTCAGGAACTGTCTGTCGCCCGTGCCTCGAATCGTGAAGCGATCGAGGCCGATCTCGAACGCGCGCTCGGCGAAGGCCAAGCCTAGCCGTCGCCCCGTCCGAACGCGCCCGCCATGGCAAGCGAACGCGCCGCCGCCCAGAAGCGAGCCGGGAGTCTGCGTGCGCTCATCGCCGAGCATGACCGCCGCTACTACGTGCTGGACCAGCCGTCCATCAGCGATGCCGACTACGACGCTCTGCTAAACGAACTGCGTGCCATCGAAGCCAGCCACCCTGACCTGGTCACCCGCGACAGCCCCACGCAGCGGGTTGGCGGCAAGCCCTCCGAGCTGTTCTCACCCGTTCGCCACGCGGCGCCCATGCTCTCGCTCGACAACGCCTTCTCGACCGAGGAACTCGCCGCCTGGGCGACCAAGCTTGAGCGCGGCGCCGAGGGGACCATCGCGTACGTTTGCGAGCTGAAGATCGACGGGCTGGCGGTATCCCTGGTCTACGAACACGGCGTCTTTGTGCGCGGTGCGACCCGCGGCGATGGCAGCATCGGCGAGGACATCTCGGCCAATCTGCGCACCATCCACAACATCCCCACGCGGCTGCCCGGACACGGATTTCCACCGGTGATCGAGGTTCGCGGCGAGGTCTACTTACCCATCTCCACGTTCGAGAAATTGAACCGGGACCTGGCCGCCCGGAACGAAAAGCCCCTGGTCAATCCGCGCAACGCCGCGGCAGGCAGCCTGCGCCAGAAGGATCCCCAGGTGACCGCCACGCGCGGGCTGGCCATTTGGTGCTACGGCATGGGCACGCCTGGCGAAGCGGTCGATGGCCAGCGCACCGCGCGCCACTCGGAAGATCTCGCGCGATTACGAGCGTGGGGGCTCCCCGTCAACCCGACCATCGAACTCGCGTCCTCTTTGGCCGAGGTGAACGCATTTATCGAGAAATGGCACCGGCAGCGCCACCAGATCGACTACCAGATTGACGGCATCGTCATCAAAGTTGACCGCTACGACCAGCGGGCCGACCTGGGCGCCACCACCCGCGCGCCGCGATGGGCCGTGGCCTACAAATTCCCGGCCGAGGAAAAGACGACCCTGGTGAGGCACATCGCCGTCAACACCGGCCGCACCGGAAGGGTCACCCCCTACGTCGAGATGGAGCCGGTGGGGGTCGGCGGTGTGACGGTCTCGTCGGCCACCCTGCACAACGAAAGCGAAATTCAGCGCAAGGACATCCGTGAAGGCGACACCGTGATCGTTCGCCGCGCTGGCGACGTGATCCCCGAGGTCGTCGGACCGGTGCTTGACCAGCGGCCGCCGGACAGCAAGCCCTGGCGATTCCCTACCGCATGCCCGGCGTGCAATGCCGAACTCGTGCGCAAAAACGACGAGGCCGATTGGCGTTGTCCGAACAAGAAAGGCTGCCCTGCACAAGGGGCGCGCTGGCTTTTCTATTTTGGTTCGCCGGACGCCATGGACGTCGAGCACCTCGGCTACCAGACCGTCGCCACCCTCATGGAACGCGGCTGGGTAGCCGATCCTGCAGACCTCTACAAACTCGATGCCCAAAGTGTGGCCACCCTGCCCGGCTTTGCCGAGAAGTCGGCGCAGAATCTTGTCCTGGCCATTGCCAGCTCGAAAGACCGACCGCTGTGGCGCCTGCTGGTTGGAATGTCCATCCACCACGTTGGCGCGCGCGTGGCCCAGGTCCTGGCCAAACACTATCCATCCTTCGAGGCGCTGGCCGCGGCCAGCCTAGAATCACTGGAAGGCGTGGACGGCGTGGGGCCTGAAATTGCTGGCACGGTCCACGACTGGTTCCACACGGCGGAGAACTTGGCGCTGGTGGAACGACTGCGGCAAGCAGGACTACGCCTGCAGGACGACGTGCCGGAAACACCAGCGGGATCCCAACCCCTGCTGGGCAAGATCGTCGTCATCACAGGCACGCTCACGGCATTTTCACGGGATGAAGCCGGTCAGGCCGCCGAGCGCGCCGGGGCCAAGGTCACAGCCAGCGTCTCGAAGAAGACCAGCTTTGTCGTCGCGGGCGCGGAAGCCGGATCGAAGTTAACCAAGGCACGAAGCCTTGGCGTCGAGGTCATCGACGAAGCCGAGTTCATGCGCCGCCTTGGTACCTAGTCAAACTCGCCGCTAATCTACCGGGTGAAGGCCCGTGCGGTCGATGCCGTGCAAGTAGTAGGTCGGGTCGGCCACGAAACTGGTGAACATTCCGATGTAGAGCACGAGGACCCGAATGACCAGTGGCTTGTCGTTGTAGAGCCGTTCAATCTGCTTCTTGCGCGTCCGATCATCGGGATGGGCGAAATGTTCCAGGAAACTTCCGTCCAGCAATCCGCCCTTGTCCTTGCGATGGATAGCCGCCATGCCCCCGCCCGAACAATAGTCCATCATCTCGCGCAAGAGACTTCGCCGGTCCTGCCAGCCGATTTCCGGGGAAGAAAGCAGGCCAGCTACCGCCCACTGCGCTTGCTCGCTGCTGGTGGTCGCGAGAGCGTGGAAGAGCCGGGTCGTGGTGTCGTCAAGATGGTCAAGATCCTGCTGGCGCAGCATGCTCATGAGCACGACGTTCTTGAAAAGCTGCGAGATGAGCAGCACGCACGCCTCCACATCGGGAACAACCGCGCCATCGTTGGATGCGGGTTGATAGCCGGGCAGGAACAACATGCTAAAGGCCAGCTCGAAGAATGCGTTCTGCTCGGTGGGCGTGCGCTGGACCGCGATGTCCAGGGTGTTGTCCAGCCGATCCGCCAGCTTGCAGCGCAACAGGTCTGGCATGGTGCGAACCTTCGCCAGCACGGTGCCCACGTAGTCATAGTACGACTGGGAAGACTGCCGCCACAGAAGGCCAATACGCTCACCGAGAAACCAGCGGTGGTTGGAGTCGATCTTCTCAAGCACGCGGGCAAATTCCGATTGCACCCGATCCCACTCAGCCGACCCCAGCTCTTCGCGCGTGAGATCTTCTTCCTTGTCGTGGAGAAACGCGCCGAGCAGGTCCAGCGTGCTCGGCGACGGCATCACGCGCGCGAGCATGGCGGCGATACGAAGACAGTGCAGCACGGCCGCCGGCCCATTCTTGCGCCGCCGGTCGCCGTAGGCATGGTGCAGATAGTTGAGCGCTTCAAGCAATGGGGACTGGTCCATCACCTTGGCTGGCCCAAGAATCACCCGCAACAGCGCGCGCAGGTCGATCTTGCGGGCCGACAGGTGCCAGTTGATGGTAGCGGAGAGCGTCAAGTGCCCTTCGACCGTTATCGTCGCAAGACGAGGATCTTGGCCTGACAGCATGGTTGTCTGCTCCGCTCCGCGCTTCGTCACCTGGACCACCCGGCAACTTGCAGGCGTCACTGCCCCGCGCGGCCAATGAAGTCTACAACATCCACGGCAAATCCCCACTTCGGCCGGCGCCACGCTGGGCCAGCCGGGCTAGCCGAGACTAGGGCTTCTTGGCGCGCAGCAGATCGCCCAAGGTTCCGAACCGGCCGGATCCCGCCACGGCGCGAGCCCGATCCATGTCTTCCGGGGTCACCACGTCGCCGCGCTCGCCCACACCCAGCGATATGCGGCGGCGTTCGGAATCCAGTGCCAATACGGTCACCGTGAGGCTGTCGCCAACCTTGCACACCTCGCGGGGATGACGAACTTGCTTGCCCGCGCCGAGTTCGGAGGCGTGAACCAGGCCCTCGATCCCCGGCGCCAGTTCGACGAAGGCGCCGAAGGGCTCGATGCGCACCACCTTGCCGGCGACCTGGGTTCCCGCTGGGAATTGCGTGCGAACATCTTCCCAGGGATCGCGGGCCATGGACTTGAGCGAAAGCGATATCCGTTCCGGCCGCTTGGGATCGTCTGTCTTCTCGATGCGCAGGATTTGGACATCCAGGCGCTGGCCCACGGACAGGACGTCGCTGGGCCGGGTGGTGCGCGAATGGCCAAGCTCCGAGACGTGCAGCATGCCGTCGATGCCGCCCAAATCCACGAAAGCGCCAAAGTCCTTAATAGTCGAGACAACCCCGGGAAGGACCGCACCCACCACGATCTTGGAACGCACCTTCTCGGCCCGCCCGCGCGCCTCCTCTTCCAGGAGAGCCCGGCGCGACACCAAAAGGTTGGCGCCGCGGCGATCGACATCGTAGCGCGTGACCCGAAATTGGTATTTGTGCCCAACGAATTCAGCGGCATCGGGAACGTGCCGAATGTCGAGCTGTGAAATCGGGCAGAAGCCGCGCACGCCAGCGACGGTCACCTCGACCCCGCCCTTGTTCACGGCGGTCACAGTGCCCTCCACGGTCAGTCCAAGTTCGGCGGCCTGTGTCAGCTCGGCCCTTGCCTCGGGCCCGCGTGCCACTGAACGCCGCAGAACCACGCAGCCCTTCTTGCCCATGGTCTCGACCACACGCGCTTCGACTTCATCCCCGACCTTGACGGTCAGATTGCCGTCCTCGTCGCGGAGTTCGTCGAGGCCGATCATGCCGTCACCAGCACCACCCGCGATTTCCACCACCGCCGTTTCTTGCCCGAGACTCGTCACGCGGCCGCGAACGCTGTCGCCCACCTGCGCGAGCGAACGCCCGCCGTCCGGGTTTCGCTGCTCGAACTCGGCCAGCATGGAAGCAAAATCCTGATCCTTCTCGCTCATGGGTACTTTCATACTCGTTCCGCGCAAAGCATGCACGCGTCCTTTGCGCACGCGCTGACTCTTCTCCCCAAGGCAAAAGTCCTGCGCGCGTGGACACGCGGTTGATGGGATTGGCGACGCCGATGCCCCAGACGGTGTACAATGACGTTGTTGATTTCTTTCCTAACGCGACTGGTGGCAAGACCATGACGATGAAGAAGACCCTGCGCGTGCCCTTGGCCGCTGATGGAATTCCGCTCATCGTGCATCCACAAGAGCTGGACAAGACGCGGGAGCTGCCAGCTGTTGAGGATTTGGCGCCCAGAAGCGACCGCTCCAGGTTTCCGGCGCAGGCCGCCCCGAAAGAGATCGTGGACGACGAAATCACGGTGCCGGTACAATCTTCCATCGAGAGCACGTTGACCTATGAACTGCTCCGCCGTCAGTCGACGGTGGCGGATGAGGACGAGGAGTAGCACCAGACCGGGGAGAGACATGCGCCAGGTATTATCGATCACACCGCGAGCCGCCCTGCTGCGCGTGCTCATCACCAGCGAGAGCGATGGCCCGGAAATCATGCGCAAGGTGCGCGACTGGACAGGTGGTACGATCGAACTTGACGAGCAGGGCTTTCTCGCCGCGATCCTCGAACTGGAAGGCGCGGGTTTGGTCGAGCGTCACGCTGGTGCCATCGACAAGCGCACGGGAGAGCCGAAGAACACCTATTCGCTTACCCCTGCGGGCCATACGTCGGCCATGGAAATCCTGGCCGCGAGCCTAACCCGCAAGGGATGAGTTGGGCTCGCGACCAACCTCACCCTTCCGGCGCCAGTGCAGCCACGCCAGTGCGAGCCCGATGAAGAGCAGGCATCCGGCGAGCGACACCAGGGCACCCGCACGCAAACCAGGCGTCCCGTAGCGCATTTCCACCACGTGATCGCCCGGCGGAATCTCGACCGCCCGAAACACGACATCTGCCCGCTCCAGGGGGGCCGGCGCTCCATCGACGGTGGCGGTCCAGCCCGGCGTCCATTCATCGAGCAAGACCACGTAGCCAGACCGCAGGGCCCGGCAATGCAAGAGCACGTGTTCGGGGACTGGCCGCTCGATGATGCAGGGACTTGGCTCTTCGGGGGCATCGCTGCGGTTCCCGCCCGCACCCGCAAGACGAATCGCGCCGAAATCCACGTCGGCACGCTTAGGCGAAAAGAGCTGGGCAAGGCTTTGCTGGTCCGATAGGCCGTGCTGGTATCGGTAGGCCACAAAGGCGCGCGTCCTGCGGGCTTCGTTTTCAAGCACCACGTGTCCCACCAGCATCCCCGCAGAACGCAAGGGCATGCCCATGCCCGCGGCCTGGTTGGCCTCGATAATCAAATAGCGAATATCGAGCAAGTCCATGATCCGTTCGAGGTTGGAATTGCCACTGGCGGCGACCAGTGTTTCAAATCGTGTGGTCCCGGCGATGGTGTACCCCGGAACCTGCGCGAAACCGAAACGCGTGGCCACGTTCTGGATGGCCAGTTGATGGAGATAGAAGGCACGCGCCTCGCCCGAATAGGTGACAGGTGTGATGTCTCGGGCACGGCGCAAGATGCGAGGCAGCTCGCCCGGGAAAGGCTTCGGCAGCGATTCCAGAATGGCTGGCTCTCTTCGGACGAGCTCGCGCGCGATGAGGACATGCACTGACCAGTCATGCGCCACCAACTGCGCGACCGCGACAGCGGCGAAGCCTGACCGCGCGAAACGGCCCAGATGTGGCAGGCCACGCAGCCAAAGCGCCAGGGGCAGGGTCGCAGCGACGGCCGAGGAGGCGAGTGCGCCGTCCATCACCAGTGAAAGCGCCGCCTGCGCGTCGATCCCCACGCCGCGCGCCTGGCTGGCCCGAACGATGACGTCAAGCAGGCGCCCGCGC
>Ga0302322_100000800_pt1 | contig 24579 bp, 13 predicted proteins | sample Fen_T0_2_FD_203757 | JGI IMG/M metagenome (GOLD analysis project Ga0302322, IMG submission 203757) | Peat permafrost microbial communities from Stordalen Mire near Abisko, Sweden - Fen_T0_2 | ecosystem: Environmental > Terrestrial > Soil > Wetlands > Permafrost | place: Sweden: Abisko...
TAGCTTTTCTTCGAGGAGATGCTGGAAGTCGCACCTCGAGACGGTCAGCAATCCCGGCACGCCCTGTCCGACGAGCAGGCGACCGCAGCTTAAGCGCATGTTGCTCGAGAAAACGAAGTGTCAATTTTACTTCGTGAGCGACGAACGCAAACAGCGGATCGACGTGCTGCACGTTTGGGATGGGCGACGTGAACGGTTGCCGACTCTTTGAGGTGGGGATAAAGGCATCCAAAGCACGTCCGGGTTGACCTAACTGATCCTATGCGCACTGGTCGCGCAGAGAGCGTTCGCGCCGGGTTCGGACGGGCCGCGCTGGCGGCGGCTCGCGCGCTGAGCGGCGTGGCGAGCTCAGCGGGCATGAAGCGCAGCTCTGCCGTGCACGAGGCCGCATCGTTGCGCAGTCCACGCGGTCGTGGTAGTTCGCCATTCACGGGATGAGATGCATCGGGATAGCGGCCTGCCTATTGTTTCTAGTAGCCGGGTGTGGTGATGCCGCTTCCGGAGTGCCCGGCCCGAGCCTCGCGGGGGCCGGTGGCGCTCTGACTGATGCGGGCGCTTCCGGCTCCAGCCAAGGCGTGGCAAGCGCCGGCGAAGAGGGAACGAGCCGTGGCGGCTCTGGTGGGGGAGACGGCTCTGACGGGGGCAGTAGTGCCGACTCGCCGGGCGGTGCGGCGGGGGCCAATGACTGCGCAGTCTGGCCGCGGCATCAGCTGATGCCGACGATTGGTCCTTTGTTCTACGGCCCAGATCCCGGTCCCTGCACGGAGACCAACACCTCGAGTACTTCGCAGACGGTCGGGACTTACTCTTTCGATGACACTGGGCGCGTCGAAAAAATTGTCTACGCTAACTCGACTCGCGACTATCACTGGACCGAAGACACGTTGTCGAGCATCACTGTCAGGGGCAGCGACCAAATGGACAACCTTGTCGCGAGCTACACTTGGTCGGAAACAATGGTAACCGAAAAAGTGCCTGGCACTGGCGAGTCGATTCGAGAATATTTCCTCGATACGGCGGGCTATCCGACGGAGCTTTGGGTGACCGACCAGAGTTCGGGCGCTCGTCGCTTGAGAGCGGCGTACACGTACGTAGACTGTCGTTTGACGCATCGGGAAGCGTTCAACGCAGATAGCTCCGCCGACCCCACGCAAACCGCGGACTATGAGTACGACGCGCTCGGACACATGAGCGCGCGAAACGGCATGGATGGCACGAAGTCCGTGTTCGATTACGCCTGCTGGCGTTAGAACCTGGCGACAACAGCGCGCGTCGACACCCCGCATTGATCATGGATCGCAGTCCGTGCCGCCGACCCGCATTTCTGCTGCCGCTCGCATTGTGCGCTTGCCAAGCGCAGCAGGAGGCTGCTCGCGACGAAAGCAAGTCAGTGGCCGGCGCCGTGATCAATGGCGCGGATGACCGGCTGGAGCTCTACGAGCACGAGCCCGTCGGCGACCGAGAGCTACTGGGGCGTAGCGTGGCGGCGCTGATGTGGGCGCATCGCGTCGACTACGCCACTCCGAAATCGTTGCGCGCGATCTCGGCAGAGCAAGCGTTGGGGCTCTGCCCAGACGAGCGATTTGCCGAACAGCCAGCAGCCGCGTTTTGCTCCGCGACCTTGATTGATAAGGACCTCGTGCTCACGGCGGGGCATTGCTTGGGCGGCAGTCAGCAAGAGGCGGAGGATCGTTGCAAACGATTGCGAGTCGTCTTCGGCTATTACTACGCCTCGCCCAGTGAGCTTGGGCTGGCATCAGCGGACGACGTCTACGCTTGCCGCCAGGTCGTCTATCACCAGCACACGTCCTCCGATCAGAACTTCGCCGATGTCGCAGTTTTACAACTGGATCGCCCGGTGACTGCCAATCGCCAACCGGTGATACTTGGCGTCGATCGTCCGCAGGCCGGAGACGCGCTCGTAGCTGCCGGAAATGGCGTCGGCCTGCCGATGAAAGTCGATGCTGGCGGTAGAGTCATGGAAGTGCCTCTGGATGCCGACTATTTCGTGGTTTCCACGGACAGTTTCGAGGGCGGATCAGGAGGACCGGTGTTCAACGACGCCATGGCGCTGGTCGGCTATCAGGTGCGCGGTGAGCAGGATTGGCAGGCGGGCAATGGCTGCTACGAGGCGCGTCATTCCGCGCAGCCGATGGAACAGCATCAGTTCGCGCAGTTTGCGATTCAGCTGATGTGTGACAGCAGCTGGCCGAGCGAAACGCTCTGCCACCGGTCGACCGAGTGCGGTGACGGTGTTTGCGCCGGCGCGGAAACGAACAAAAACTGCCCTCAGGATTGCCCAGCCGCCCGGTGTGGCGACGATCTGTGCGAGCCGAGTGAACGTCTGCATTGCGCGCAAGACTGCAGTGCGTATGCCGACGTCCCTGCGGCGTGGATGGAGGATCCGGCGAGCTTTCACTCGCTGTCGTCCCCGCCCGCCGTGCAGGCTGCGACACCGAAGGGCGGCTGCAGCGCCAAACCCCTCGCGCCGGCCTCGCCGTGGCCCTCGCTCCTCGGCCTCGCGCTGTTCGCGACACTCGTGCTCCGGCGTGCGCGCTGATGCTACTTGGCGGTGCCGCCGCAGATCGAGCTGTGAGTTGCATTCGGACCCCCCGCTTGGATTTCGACAACAGCCACGGTTTGGGTCGACCCAGCACGCAGGAATTCGAAGCGCTTCGAATCATCGCCCACATTCACGTCCACCGTCGCGTGAGCCATCGGATCGCCGTCGAGCAACAGCACTCGGTACTTACCGAGCGTCGAAGGCCAGAAGCTCAAGGGTGCCGACGTACCCTTACCCGGGATGGCAGCAAAGCTCGAGACGATCTGCGAGTCGGGCGTCATAACTGCGGCGCTCGGACAGAGCCGAGCGTCCTCGCAATGAACGATGACGTTGAAGGGCTGACAGTGCTGATTACTGTCGAGCTCCGCGAGTGCCAGCGCAATCACTTCCTCGTCGGAAGTATGCTGGATTGAGGCAGCGGAAGGCGTCGCGGGTTCATCAAACCAGTGCCGACGGCAGATCGCGTTGGCCAGCGCCAAGGTCGAGTTCCGTTGAAAACGCGCTTCGGCCGGCATCAAGTCGAGATCCGGGGCGAGGCTCCGCAGGTGTGCACACGCGCGGCGCTCATCGCCCGCTGCCAACCAAGCGCGCGCGAGGCGACGGCGGAGCTCGGGCTGATCGGGCCAAAGCGAAAGTTTCGCTTCGAGCGCCGCGCTGAGCAGCTGCGGCTCGTTGCCCGCACCAGCCGCCGTCGCGAGCAAGTCGAGCGCGGCACTCGAGCGCGGCACGCGCTCGACGCCGTGTAACGCGGCATCGAGCGCGTGTGCGGGAGTCTGCGCTTCCATCACGTCGTGTGCCAGACGTTCAGCCGGCATGCGCGGGACGGCGTTTCGCCACTTTTCATCCCCGGGGCTGATGGTCGTCGACAATAGGTAGTTGTCGTCCGCTCGGAGGCCGCCACGCCAGCCGACCACGAAGTCCAACGCAAACCGCAGCTCTGCCGCGTCCTCCAGCGGTGGCTGGCGACTGAATGGCATCGAGGCGACTGCCGTCCTGACGCAACCGAAGATGGCTCGAACGTCGCGACCCGGCGCGCCTTCGCCAGCCAGGGACTCGAACGCCCCGCCCTCGCCGATGCGCATCAAGAAATCCAGGCGCCCCTCGAACCAACCATCGATCAAAGCCAGGTGGCGCTCAAAGCAAGCTCGCATTTCCGGGTAGAGGCCGGAGAGTTCCCACTTGCCCAGCGTATCTTGCTGCGAGTTCGAGATTGGCCCACCGTGTGGGTCGAGCAGGACCAGCCTGGCGCCTGCCTTGGGTAGGAGCGGCGGAGACCCTGGTTGACCGATGGACACGAAATGGGCCGATGAGACCACGCCTTCCTGCACACGCTCTGGAAACACGCCGCGAGGTCGCGACGCCACCTTGGCAACCGAGCGCTTGGTCGCGCGAACCCTCGGCAAGGCACGCTGAGCGGGGGTGAGACCATAGTCGTCGTACGCTTGCGCTTCGAGTAGCAGCCAGTCCGTGTGCCGCGACGCAATCCGCGCGCTCCGCGACAGCTGGCTTGCTCCCAACTCGAAGCGCGACCCGGTGAGGCTGCGATCGGCCTCACGAAGACTCTCTCGAGCCCAAAGCCGCGTGACGAGCGGGTTGGGCTGTGCGCTGTCTTCCGCCAGCGCGATTGGATAGCTCATCACCCGAGGGCGCCCTGCCACCAGCCCGCTGATTCGGACTGTCCCAACCACTGGCGCTGTCAGGCGCGCCGCGAAGCGCACGGGCTCACCCAGCACGAGCGCGGGTAGGCGCGCCGGACGCTGCTCGACCAGGCCGGCAGGGAGCTCCACCTTCACGGACGTCAGCTTGGGAGCGCGCAGCATGCGCAGCATGTCCGCGGCCTGGAGCTCGGCAGGAATGACGTCCGACAGCACGGCGTAGGTCGCGTCGGCGCCCGTTGCCAGCCCGAACAGCAATGCTTCGTCGAGCGTGGGTCCGAGGCCGAACAAGCGTAGGTCGGCGCCTCTGCGCGCGAGCAGGTGGTTCGCGGAATCGAAGAGCGCCGCGGGCTCGAGCGTGCCGGCACTGACCCGTCCAGCCCCGAGATACACGATTTGGCCTCGACTCCCGGGCTCGAGCGCTAGGACCGCGCGGGCCAGCGCACCCTCGAGATCGAAGCTGCCACTGGGCGACATCTCACGCAACCAGGCCGCTGCTTTCGTCGCGAGGTCAGCGCTCGCGGGGGTTAGGCCTCCTGCTGGCCATTGGCTGCAGGCACTATCGCAGGCCAAGAGAACATAGCGCTCGTTCGCGGATGCCCGCAGCAGCGCCTGCACGATTTCACGCTGCAGCGTGAATGACGCGCCAGACTGACTGTAGCTCTTGTCCAGAACGAGCACGCGCGAGGCGGGCCCAGCGCCGCCCGACTCCGGTTCGGCGGGTTGAGGGAGTTCAATACGAAGAGCAGCGTGCCCGACCCCCTGTTTCTGGCTCCTCACCTCCTCGGTCGACGCGGGAGTCCACAGCTCATGCTCGGCCGATTTCTTCCAACCAGGAACATCCACCTCTGCCTCGATAGGAGCGCGCTTCGTTCGCTCGACCTCCACGCTGAAGTCTCGATCAGGCACGAACGCCCGATGCTCGAAAGCGATCACCACACGGTCGGCGAGCCGACGAATATCCGAGTCATAGCCGGGCGTCGCGATCCTGCCGAAATCGTCGTGCGCGCCCATGATCGTGACCTCGATCGAAAACTGGTCGAGCGACACTGAACTCACTTCCGAGTTCGACAGCGGATAGCGGTAAATATCGAGGGTTCCGTGATGCTCCAGCAGCCCGTCGTAGGCGAGCAACAGGCGGCGCGTTTCTTTGGGAGCAAAGCCGACGATGCGCATGACTAGCGCGTCGCGCTCCGGGCCAGCCCCCTCGAAAGGATCTTTTACCGGCCCTCGTGGGATCAACGCGATCTGATCGCTGTCGAACACCCGGCCTTCGATCAACTTTTGACCTCGACTCAGGGCTAACCTGGAGAGACTCTCCACATCAGGTATCGCGAACTCGAGGCGTGCTTCCAGCGGGCGCGGCTGATCGTTCGTGAGCTCCTCCACGACCTCCGTGCGTGCGATGCCGCCCGCCAGGACTGCGCGCATGCGCTGCGATTTCAGCGAGAGCGGGCCCAGCGACGCTCCGGTTCGCGGATCGTAGGTATTCGTTTTCGCGAACCCACGCTGGCGCGCGGCTTCCGCGATCTTCCAACTTGCGACTGGGACGCTATTCGCCCCAGAGGCATCGTTCGGGTGTGCCTGTGCTGCCGGTGCGGCGCCCGGGCTTTTTACGGGTCCCGGCGCAATCGCTGGCGGCGGCTTGGGCGATTGTGCGCAAGCGACCAGCAAGAGTGCAATCAGCGCGCTCGCGGCCCGATGGCACCCGCAACCGAAGCTTACCGCGGGTTTGGCCGGTGGGGCCGATGTCGCCACGGGGCGACGCGGCCAGATGCGCGGCTCAAGGCCCGCAGGCGGCGACACCGTCACTGCTCACGCCGCAGCCACCGCTGCACGGGGTCACGGTCGGCGTGCCATTGCTGCAAGTGACCTGGTAAGACAGCAGATTCTGCCCGAGCGCGTCCAAGCAATAAGTCGCGGTCTGACCTTTGGTACAGTAGATGGTCTGCGCGTTGATCGCAGAGGGATAGACCTCCGAGCACGGCGGATCGGCAAAAAAGCCAGCGTCGTCGCAAGCGCCGAGTGGGCAATTGTCGTAACAGGCGTGCACTTTGCCCATCGGACAGTTGGCGGTACAGGGGCCACCGGGCTCCACCGCTCCACCCGCCCCGGGCCCGTGTCCGCCATTGGGCGAGCCGGAACCACCACTACCGCTCGAACCTCCGCCGCTTCCGCCTGTGCGGCCACCCGTTGCGCCGCCACCGCCGGAAGGTGCGCCTGCCCCAGGCGACGCGCCGCCACCGCCGGAAGGTGCGCCTGCCCCAGGCAACGCGCCGCCACCACCGGCTTCGGTCCGGCCGCCTGTTGCGTTCGCACCGCCGGAGCCCGGGTTCGGATCGGAGCTACTGCAGGCAGCCGTGACGCCGAGCGACAGCAACAAGCCGACAGAAAGCGTGAACGTACTCGAGCGCAAGAAAGATTGCATAGGCATCGCGTGGAACCGAGCTGGTTGTACGCTTCGAAAACTATCCCGCAATCCGCCCGAGAGCGACCTATTTCTTCAGCGCACTGAGGCGAAATATTCGTGCTTGTGAGCGCGCCGTGCAAAGCGCACGAATCGCCTCATTGCACCCAGGCCGCTGGATCTTCGCAGCCGACATTGCATCGCACGTGCGCCCCATCCATCTCGTGGTCGTTCCCGGTCGGATCTTGACCGGACGGGAAGAATGCGCACGTGCATGGATCGGCCTCCGTACCTTTTTGCAGACGCACCAGCGCCTGCGGAATGAACGCAAGGACTTCATAGTCGACGCGCGCCGCAAACTGGTCCGTGCCGATCTGCGCGCAGCGACGGAAGGTCTGCGTCGGATCGGCAATTGGCACATTGCTGGATAGGCCTTGAACGCTGCCGAGCGGGTCAAACCATGGCCCACCGGAGTCACCTTGACACAGCTGCGACTTCAGCTGTGCCGTGGTGCTAATCCAGCCCCCGTTGTAGACTCCGTTCGTCTCCGCCACTGGAAAAATCTGCACCGCATTGATCGGAATCTGGGCAGTAACTCGCTGAAAATAGCTGTCTGAAGGATTGTTCTTGTCGAAGTCGCCATTAGGACCCCAACCAGCGACACGGATGGTATCCCCGACTTTGGGGCTGACGGTCGAGATGTACGCGACGTCCGTCCCGAAGGCCTCGGCCGCGTTGGCCTCCTTGCGAATGTATTTCTGAAACTCGTAGCGCACACGCAGCACCGCGACGTCACTTTCGCCGTCGCCATTGCCGGTGTAGTTGGGGTCAATCAGAGCGTCCATTTGCAGGGTCCGACAGTACTCTTTCTTTTTCAGATGGGTGCACCGAGCTGGTTCCGATTCGTAATCTACACCCTTGCCCGGGTCGGGATCCGTGGGGTCCCAATGTTTGACCCAAGCGGTTTCCAACGAGATCGCATCGTTCAGCGATGCCGGACGTTTCGCCAGCGAAAGGCAATGCGCGGCAGTGAGGAAGATCACCCCAGACAAGCGTACCGCAGAGCACTGTTCATAATTGCCCTTGATGCTGTAGCCAAATCCGATCATCTCCGGGACGGTTGTCTCCTCCCCTTTGAGAATTTTCTCCACGGGAGCCAGGGGATCATGCTTCGGCGGTTCAGCAGGCAGCCTCGGGAAATTGGCCAGCAGCTGATCCTTGATCAGGGACGATTCGGGGTTCGCGGCTCGATACTCGTTCTTGATTTTCACGAATCGGCGCGCATCACTGCAAGTCGAAACGGCTGAGAGCCCGGCGGCGCTCTGCAGATCCGCATTCTCGGCCAGCTGCCGATTGATTACGTCATAGTAGTAGCGCTCTTGCTCGACAGCGCGATTCCCGTCTGCATCGACACCGAGATCGCGGTAACCGCAATAGCCTGGGTCGTCGGCGCTCTCGGTTACGGAAATGAACCCGACCTCGTTGAGCTGCACGCTCGGTTCCGGCGTCTGCGCGGAGTCAGCAGCACCACCGCTGCAGCCCGCCGCAAAGCACAGGAGCATTCCGCCCAAGCTAACTGTCCATCGTCCGGTCGCATTCGTCATGAAAGGTATCCCCACATTTGGGCGCCAAACGCGCCGTGATCGGATCAGATCTGCTTTTCCTGCAAACACGCGGCAAAGCTTGCCTGCTCGTTCTCGCAGTAGCTTTCGCGAATGGCTCCCGTGCCGTCTTCGAGGCACTCCCAGTGCTCGCTGGGCTGAGCCTTGAGGCAATCGAAAAAAGCCCCGAGCTGTGCTTCACACACGCCTGTCGACGCCATGGCCTCGCAGCTCGCCTTGCACGCCGCAGCTTTTCGACAGCCGAGTTTGGCAGACGCCTGACAGACCTGCTCACAGCTCTGCGCTAGTTTACCGTCCGAGCGCGCGCCGGGATGCACGGTAGGCATGACGGCGGAGGCCGGTGGAGCCAACGCGGCCACGTGCTGCGAGCCCTCCGGCTTTGCTACGATCGTCGAGCTCGGCGCTCGCTTGGAGGTCGCGAGCAGCAGCACCACGCACGAAAGTCCGAGCACGAGGGCGATCACGTAACGACGGGCACTCATAAGGCGGCCTTGGCGAGCTCGCGGATCTTGTCCTCGCTGTCGTTTTGCGCGATGCGCTGCACGCTCTCGCGCAGCTCAGGCCGCTTCGGAAGCCAGCGAATCAGGAGTTCCACGGCGCGGTAGCGAACGTGAGGATCGTCGGCCGTGACGTTCTCTCGCAAGCCGTTGACCAGCGCGTCGCTCGGCGCTCGCCCGCCCATTGCTTCTAGCGCGGCGAGCCGGACCTTTTTGGCCTCGTCGAACGATAAGCGCTCGACGAGGGTCGCGTCGATCTCGGGAGCCGTCATGAGCGCCAGCGCTTGCACCGCGTCCACCCGCACTTGCTCGCGCTGATCTTTGAGGTACGGGCTCACCTTAGGGAAGGCTGGCGTGAAGCCTGAATTGGCCAAGGCTCGCAGCGCCTCGATGATCCGGATTTCCGACTTGGCCGCGTCGAGGCGACGAATCAGGAAGGCGCCCAGTGTCTCCGCTGCCCGTTGCTTGCCAGCCATCGCGAACGCACGCGTGTAGTTGCCCACGCCATACAGTGCTTCAGTACCAAGCGACTCGTCGTGAGCCAGCGTGAGCAAGCACTGGACGGACGCCGGCGTTGGGTTCTCGGTGCGGCTGAGGCTGAGCAAAGCTCTGCTCCGCAAGAGCTCCGCGTTCTTTCGATCTTGCACCAAGGCGATCAGCATGTCTTGGGCTGGTTCGGTGCCGGCAGAGCCCAAGGCGTCGATCAACGCGTCGCTTGCCGGGGACTTCGCTTTGATCTTTGTGGAAGCCTTTTGAAGCGTGTTGGGTTGACTCCGAAATAGGGCGCCCAGCGCGACGAACAGCCGAGCTTCTTCGTCCGCTTGCTTCTTGAACTCGGCACGCTTGGCATCGAGGTCCGCGCTCGTCGGGTTGGACTTCTTCCGAGCCGCGAACTGCTCGAAGCTGCCGAGCACCTTTTCGAAGGTCATGCCGTCGACCTTGGCGTCGTCGAGGCTTCGTCGGTCGGAAGCAGACTGGTACGGGGCGTTCGCCGCCAGCGTGACGGCTTGGTCCCGCAAGGCCCTCAGTTCTGCCAATTGCCGCGTGGAGGGAGCCGTCGACTCTGCCAACAGGGATACGAGTGTCTTCGAGTGGAGCGGGGCTTGGGCGCTCGCGAGTTCGAGCTCGTCGCGCATCGTGATTCGGACGGGCCGGCCTTCGGTTGAGAGCCGAATCTCCGCCTCCGATTCGACGATTTTGGGGGCGATTTCTTTGGCTTGCTGCGACTCGTTCTCTCCCAGTAAGATCCCGAGATATCTCAGCTTCCGCTTGTGCCAAAGGAGCGGATCGGCCGACGGCGCGTACTCCGATTCGTAGCGCCCGGTGGTATCGAATTCGCGGGTCGTGAAGACCCGCGGAGCGCCGTTCAACGCCGCAAACTGTAACGACGCACTGAGCGAACGAAACACCGCCGTGGCCAGCGGATGCAGGTCCTTCGGAACGTTTGCCGAAGTCACCAACCCGCCCTTCAGTTCGAAGAAATACGGTTCCTTGAGGTGTGTGCTCAAGCGATCGAACTCGGCCTGACTGCCAGGAATGCGGCTTTCGAACTTGGCTGCCTCGAGCTCGACGTAGAACGAGGCCGCGTTCGCGCTCACTTCGAGCGCCAGCAGCTTCGCGCGAGCGGCGAGATCGAAATCGTACAGCGGCGTCTTGTCACGCAGCGCGATCTGGCTGGTCGTCTGAAACCGATAGACATACTCCTGACCTTGCTGCCAACCGCGCATCTGGGTCTGATCGACGACCGGGGCCGGCTCGGCTGCGCCCGCGCTAAATTCGGGCGCAGCAGTCGAGGCTTCAATCGCGGACGATCGCGAGCAGGCGGGAAACCCGAGCGTCGCTACCAGGAGAAGTGCGGCCGAAAACCTAGACATCGCCAATTCCGCCTTCGCAACTCAGCCGACGGTTCCCTGGTCGAAGCAGACGTACGCTTCACCGTTGCCTAGACAGGACATACCATCATCGCAACAGGGTTTAACGGCGTCGGGGTCGCATACCTCACCGAAGCCTTTGCATTCGACCACTGGCGGCGGGCAGAAGCCAGACTTCGGGCAGACATCGCCAGAGCAACAGGTGATGCTCACTCCGAGCGCTTGGTCGAATCCGCACTTGGCGTTTGGTACCCCGCACGCGGGTGGGGCCTTGGGCTCGCAGGTACCAGGGGTGGTGTCAGTCGCGCCCACGCAATTCAAAGGCTCGCAGCAACCAGGGCGATTCGACAGTGAACAACTTTCACCCTGCTTGGCGCAACACAGGTTGTCATAAGAAAACTGCTCGACTTGGCTCTTGTCCAAGGGCGCGTTCCCTGCGCCACCCAGCCCGCCTGCGCCACTCGCGCCGCCTGCGCCAGCTGCGCCACTGGCGCCGCCGCCACCACCGGCGCCACCGGCAGGGAAGTCGCTAGTGATGACCGTCGGCCCACCGGTCCCATCCACGGGCTTGTATAGTTTCTGCAGGAAAAAGAAGGGTAGCGGCGATTCCGCTCGACCCATGCCGGTATTGTTGCCTGAAGCCGTCACAGTACCGGTGCCCGAGCCGACGATCGGAATGTAGGTGGTAGCGCCGCTCGCATTGATCAGCGGGAAATGTTGCGACCAACCGTTGAACTTCACGATGCGCTTGCGCCACGTGCGACTGAAGAGCCAGAAGTCGATAGTCAGGCGACCGTTGACCTCACCGGCCAAGACGTCGTTGAGATCGATCGACGCACCGTACTGAAACATCAAGTAAAACTGAAACGCCTTGGGCGGGCCAAAGATGTATTGAGGTGCCTTGCCGATGTATTGCGCCGCGGACTTGATGTCCGACGGGATATCGCGGGTATCTTCGACCGTGGCGACGGCGAGACCGACACCCGCGGCGATTGGAGCGCTGATCTTTGCCAGCGTGACGCCACCTTCGATACCGATGCTGCCGATGCCGAAATTCGCTCCCACGAAGATGGTCATCCCCGCTGAAGCCCACGGCTCGACGGTCGCGCTGACCTTGGCAACCGGCGCCGGGTCGGGTGCATCCGGGTTACTGAGATTCCCGATGCTGTGGTCGAGATCAGCCGGAAAGCTCAAGTTCAAGTTGAAGGCGCCGTTGACGCCATAACCGGCTACGACCGCGATCTCGAGCAGCATCGGCACCGGGCCGATGGCAAACGGAGTCTTGACCAGCGTCTTGCTCTCCGAGCGTTTGAAGTCGATGAACGGGATCGCAAGATCGTAGCCGTCATCGATACCCAGTGCTTGGAGGAGCGCCGTGCGCAGGCTGGTCGAGGCGGTACTCAGGAACGTCACCGCCTCGCGAAGCCCATCGACCTGCCCCAGCTTATCGCGCTGAAAGTAATCGATGAAGCGATTGATCGTCATCTCCGGCGTCTCGCCGTCGGGGCATACGCCCGCGAGCGGGAAGCTCTTGCTGCCGAGCTGATCGATCCCTAGATCATGACAAAGGTTGCCGTCGAACTGCAGGTTGCCGTCCTTCAACGCCTGGTATTGCTTGATCAGCTGCTGTGCGTCGCGGAACGCTTTCTTCACGCGGTCAGCAGTAACGATGAAGCCGCCGACGGCTTTCCTGCAGTCACGGCCGAAAGCCTGGGTGCCCGCCAGTGCGTCGGTATCGAAGGTCGGAATGTACTTACTGAGCGAGATATTTTGCCCGAACACGAAGAGCTGGGTTTCGGCAGTACTGACCCGGCAGCGGTCCGCAAAGATGCCGATGCCCGCGGAGAACACCTCGATGCCGACACCGCTGGGTGCGAGCACCGAGGACGCGAGATCCACGCGAGCCGACATCTTGGCCTGAGCGTCGAGGAGCATGTTGCTCTGTCCGAACGCCAACGGATTCGGTTCCGCTTTGAAAATCAGGTCAGGTGTGAAGCTCACCTTGATGGGCGAGCCGCCGCCGCTCGCTCCCTGCTTGTTCATATCCGTGTTCGCGGGCTTGACCTTGCTCGCGTCTTGCGGATTCAGCTGGCACCAAACGTGGTTCTTTCCAGTGTGAGCCGCATCCGGATTATCTTGGTACTGGGGGCTCTGAACCGTGCTCGGCGGAGTCGTGAAAAAAGCGTCGCTCGGCTTGATGGTTACCGGATTGAAGTCGGACCCTGGATCCGGCTGCCTGAAGGTGAAGGTATCGGTCGTCCCTTTCGGGCAGATATCGACTTGGTTGCAACGGCCCGGGTATTTCGGCGCGGTCGCCACGCAATTCGGAACGCCGCAGACCGACTTCGTCGGGCAGTCGGCATCGCCCGCATCGACCGCTTTACAATTCGGGTCGACCTTCGCTGCGAGGCAGATGTAGCCCGTACCAAAGCGCTCGGCGCAGATGTCCGGCTTGCTGGCAGGGCGCCTTGCGTTCTCGCCCGCGCAATCGCACTCGGTAACGCCGTCGGCGCACAGCAGTGGCTGCACGTTCTTCAGCGGACAGTTCTCACCGGTGGCCGCCGGGCAGCCAGCAGTGGTTGGGGGCGAGCTCGCCGCGCCGGTGTAAACCCCGGCGTCCGCCTTGTTGTACTGGTCCATCAACTGAGCCATCTGGCCGACACCAGGAAGCGGTGATGAACCGCCGGTCTCCGAAACGCACGCCGCCGAGAGCGGCGCCGGTAGCCTCGGGATGGGAACGTCGCCGGAACCACTGCCGGTATCCCCGCTGCCGGCAGGCCCGGTCGAATTCGGGACGGGTGGGTTTTCGCACACGAACGGCAGCGCGAGGGCGCAGTCCTTGTCGACCCAATGCCCGTCGGACGATTGCATCGCGAGGCACTTGCCGGTTCCGGGGCGACCGAGCGCCCAGAACGCGAACCGGTCACCCACACGGCTACCTGTCGCGCCGCCCGACCAGAACTGGTCGCCGGAGAGGTTACTGAGCTTCGCCCAACGCCAAGCGTTCGCAACCGCGGTCTGATTGCCTCCAAGCCAGGCTTCCGCAATGTTGAAAGAGCGGAGCAAGCCTTGAATGCGCTGATTCTGCTCGTAGGTGTCTACGCGGGCCATGACGAGGCCCTTGGCAGTGCACGCATTGAAGGCACCGGACTCGTTCTTCGGCACTGCCGGAGGCGTTCCCTGAGGGATGACGGCGCCGCAAAATTGGTAAGCGTGCCCCTGGAATACGAACGGAACGCAATCCGGTTGCGCCTTGCAGTTCGTGGTACCGCAAATGCCGTTCCCGTCGCACGTGGGGTTGGTTTGACCTGGACACACGGGGTCGAAGCAGGGCGTACTCGCCGGCTTTTTGTTGGCTTGGCCGACGCAGCCACAATCACCCGGAGCAATGTTGCGCGGATCTTGATCGCACTGGTCGATGCCCCTCGGAATACCGTCGGGCCCGGAGGGCACGTCAGAGTAGCCGCAACCGGCGATGCCGGGCTTCGTCTTGGCCGGATCGTTCGGACAGTCGTCCACGCAATCCCAGACGCCATCGGAGTCCGAATCGTGAGTCGAACGACACAGCCCGCAATAGCGCGCCAGATCCTTGGCGTATTGCTGCAGCTGCGCGTTTCCGACCAAGCCGGCCCGCAAAGGCACCATCGCCCGGCACGTTGTCTCATCGGGAGTTGCCGCACCGATGATCGGAGTGGGGTACGCGTAGTTCACGACCGCGTTGGCATCCAGCTCCACGCTCTTGCCGGCGAAGAAGCCGGAGTGCGGAACCGCCACCGAGCGGATGGTCACCGTCGCGTTGGGGGCTACCAGCGCGCCGCGATAATTGGCCTCGACGAAGAGCTGTGGGCTACCGGAATAGCCGACGAACAGATCCGGAGCCGAGCCATCGAGTGCCGCAAAAGTGGCTCGGAACGCGACGACTTGGGAGACATAGATCAGAACCGGCCCTTGCGACTGATCCAGCCAAATCTTGGTGTTGGAGTTCAGCGTGAGGCTATCGATGTAGTACGTGCCGCTCTGCAGCGTGAGCTCGGACGCTTGATTGTTGAGCGTGTTGAGCGTGACCTGGCCGTAATAGCCCGGCACAATCGATGATTTCTCCGGCGGCGTCAGAATCACGTCGTCGGTCGGCGGCGTCGCTGGGAAAGTCACCGTCCAGGAGAGCGTCGAAATCGGATCGAAGACGGGTGCACGATCGATCTTCGCCGGATCCACGACTACGCCGTTGCCTAGCGTGAGCGTCTTTGCATGAACAAAGCCGTTGATCTTCACGCGATCGCGCAAATCAGTCGGGCCTCGACTCCAGAGGTCGTTGAGCACGGCGCCGGGCTCGGCTCGAGTAGTGCCTGTCGCGCCCATCGCCACGACGGGCGCACTTGGGTTTACCTTTGCTGATGCGCCAATGACGAGGGAAGTCGCGCTCTCCAAAACCGGCGCAAGCGGTGAGACACCGAGGGGTGCGGTCAACGTAAACGTTACCGGAAGGGGCAGCGCAGACTGCCGCTTTTCCACGCTAGATGCCTCATTTCCAGCGCAGGAAACGAGCACGAGACCAGCCACAACAGCGCCCAACCCGGAGCGGAACACAGACATGGCTAAATCTTTCCCCCAATGAGTCATCTCACCCACCAACCCTTCCTACTTGAGAGTTCACTATCCGAAACTCGTCACCCAGTAAACAATTTTTGTGGGCCGTGAGGAGATCGTGAGGCGATGGGCAAAGGTGTGTCGCTCACACAGCGAGGCGGTGGTCTCGCCGACCGCTGCGGATCATGCGCGCCTAGTGGCCAGTCAGAAGCTCTAACTATTCGTTAACAGCAGAGTTTGGACGAAGCCGCCACGCGCCAGCTGGCTGCAAGCGTGGCGTCGGCGGTATAGCTCCGACTCGAGGGAGTAGCGGGCGAGCCCGCAGACACCTCTCACCCGTACGAGCTGCATTTCGCGAACACTCGGCACCCGAATCTCAACTCGACTTCCGCCTGTCACGCGTTCGCCAAGCGCGCGGGCTCCCGCGTCGTGCGCGAAGCTCGAGCCGCCGACCTACTCCACTAGGTGGGGTGAGGCATCGGCTGATCCGGGGCTTTCGTCGTCGCCGATCGTCTCAGGGGTCTGCGTAGCCGAACGCGCCCTGCCGCGAGACCCCAGCAGCACACGCGCCGGAAACATTCGGCAGCCGAATCGGCGCGCTCAGCCGTAGAGCTCGGGGGGATAAGGCATCCAAAGCACGTCCGGGTTGACCTAACTGATCCTATGCGCACTGGTCGCGCAGAGAGCGTTCGCGCCGGGTTCGGACGGGCCGCGCTGGGCTCTTCGACCAGGTGCTGATCAAGGAAAACCACATCGCCGCAGCCGGCTCCCTGAACGCTCGAGACCGTCCGCAGCGTCGCAGAAACCGGCGTTGACTACATCTCAATCGGTGGCATTACCAAACACGGCCGCGCTGTGGAGCTGTCAATGCGCTTGGCATTCGCCTCTTAGGCAACTTTCGGAATCGTCCGAATTGCGCTAACCATCGGTTACGCAGGTTTTTTTTTGCGCAGTCATCCGTTCGCGCCGCTTTCGGTCGGGCGGCGCTGGCCAATAGCGAAAATGCGAAAAACGCGGCGCGCAGTAAGTTGAACCAGCCTGGAATTGGAGGGACATAGATGAGATGAACCGACGACCCTAATCACATGGGGACCGTCGCCTCTCTGAGGCAGCCGCTTTCGGCATCACATTGCTCAGGCTTTGGCTTGCGCTGTGTGCGCCGCGCACTGCTCAGAAACCGAGCAGAGTCGACTCCGCTCGCAAAGCGGCGCCGCCGTCTAGGCGAGCTCTCGCCGGAATGTGAAACCGTTTCCGGCAGCAGTCGAACCCACCGCAGCAAAGGCGAGAGGGTTGCATACGCCGCTGCCGCGCGGATACGAACTAAATATGGCCAGGTACATTCGGCGTCTATGGCGCTGAGCGATGAAGCCGAAGTGACCGAGCAGATCCGGGCCCAGTCACTTCGGCAGACGAGTCGAATTCGCGCCGCTCACTTCTTGGCGAATGCTGGCGACGCCTTGGCGGCACTCGTATTGCCGGCGGCATCCGCGCAGGACACATTCAAAGTGAATGAGGGGGCTTCGATCGAAAGAGTTCCGTGTTCCAGGTGCGACTTCGTCTTCTTCTCGACCTCCAGCTGGACGATCTGGCCGTTGGATACCGGAATGCCGTTAATCGAAGCATGCACCGAGCCTGTGGAGCAAACATCCGTACAGCTAGCGGCGACACGGAAATGCCCCTCGTTCTTCTCCGGTCGACAAGTGGCGACCAAGTCCGCCGACGGCTTGGGTGGCGTGGTGTCTCGCACGGTGATGATTGCCGAGTCCGACGCGACCCCGCCCCGCCCGTCATTGGCGGTGATCGTCGCGGTGCCGCTGCCGATTGGAAATAGGGCGCTGACCTTTGCTCCCGACGCCTGACCGAACGGTCCGGTCCATACGAAGGAAAGCGTGTCGCCGTCCGGATCCTGACTCTTGCTGCCATCGAGCGGCACTATCGCGCCGCCGCTGCTCGTGCATTCAATGACCCGATCCGGACCCGCGTCCGCCGTGGGTGGTCGGTTGTCACTGACGACTACGGCCACTACGTCTTGAAGGCTGCTGTGGCTGCCATCGCTCACAACGAGCCCGAAGGTGTACTGGCCGGCTTGAAGCGGGACGAAATTCGCGACCGCGGCATTCGCGTTGTTCAGGGCGACAGCCACGCCGTCGAGCTGCGTCCACGTGTAACTAGCTGATGACCCGCCGCCGTTGCTCGTCCCGGACAGGTTTACGGTTTGTCCGACGGCCGTGGTTTGATCGGGGCCCGCATCAGCGCTCGGCAAGCGGTACTGACCGGTTTCGGTTACCTGTAACGTGGTCGAAGACGTAGCTGAGTAAGCGACTTGGTACACCCTCACCAAGCCCAGCTCGGCAGTGCCAACGATCGACTGTGTTGTCGAGACACCGGTGGTCGTCATATCCACGACATCGACGGCGAACGCGCCGGCACCGGTTCCGATCAGCTCGAGCGTGTACGCGCCTGTCGCCGGTCGAAGAAGCTCAAGAACCTTGACGGCGTCCTGATCGGGAGGGACGACGTCGGCGAGCGAGTTCAACTCGCTATTGTAGCCACTCCGTGGAATGTCGAACAGCACTGAGCTCGTGGCAAGATCGTATCCCGCCGCATGTCCGTCCGCAGCGATGAGGTGGGCTTGCACGGGCGAGTGGACGTAGACATAGAGCGCGCTGTCATCCGTGGGCTTCGCGCCCGCATAGGAGAACAAACGCATGTTCTGGTAGGTATTGCCGTACTTGGCATTGTCGAGATCGGGTTGTCCGAAGCCCGGGTCGTCGACGGAGTAAGTGTCTTTTCCGGCGGCGGATACCGCCTGGCCCGTTACGACAACGGAATGGGTGTCGCCCTTCACGCGCAACATCACCGGATTGCTGTTGCAAATGTAGTCGTCCAACAGGAAGTCATCCCTCTTCGACGTCGGGCCATCGTAGTTGATCAGGACGCCGCTATCTTGGGCGTATTTCGCGATCTTGCTGGGAATGGCAGAAAGCCCACTGTAGCCGTTGTTGTCGGTGAGCCACTGATCGAGCGTTCCCGGATCGGTCCGAAAGTCGACACTGGGGTTGCCCGGCGTTTTGATGCCGTGCACCTTCGCGTGGTAGTTGATGATCATTGCGGCGGATGTGATGTAGCAACCCTTGTCTGCGATCGAGTACGTCGCACTGTTCGCAATGAACGTGTCGCCCCATCTAGAATCGGACTGAGAGAGGTGCTCAACCGGGATCTGCGTTGGGCACTGCGTCTCGATTGCCTCTTCCAGCGAGAAGTAGGCACTCCCGCCGGGTGCGATCCCGTTGGCAAACAGGACGGTGCCAGAGCCGAAATCCGGCGATATGTTCGCGAAAGAAACGCCCGGGCCCCCGTAGCCCGTCGGGTCGTTGTTACAACCCAAATACGCACAGAGTCCGTCCCCGTCGAAACCGAAGATCGGCAAGCTCGACTTCAATGGAATCTTCGAGATTGTCTTGTCAGAGTTGTTCTGTACCCCGATCAGTGTGTCTTCAACGCCGTCGTAAGGGCCCAAAGTAGGATCGCTCTTGACGCGCAAGCTTCCGTCCTTTTCGATCACGATCAGGATCTTGCAGGATGGGTCAGCACCAACGGCGGGGCACTGCGTGAACGGCGGAGAAATCGGGGCCGGGGCGGCCGCGGCGGCGGATACGCTCTGGCGGGCCACGCCCAGCTCGTTGCCGGCGGAATCCGCATCGGAACGCTGGGCTGAGCAGCCGATGGCTCCGCACCACAATAGGACGCCAAGCCGAGCCATCCCCGCGTACAAACGTTCGTTCGCATGCCACATGGTTCTTCCTCCCAGAAGTTCGAATGGTCCCGTCGCGAAAGCTATCACCGCCGTTGCCGCTCGCGCAACGCAGGACGACACACGCGGGTTCGGTTTGAGCAATTGCATTCAAGTTGCGTTTTTGCGCCGATGCACTCGCGAGTGTCGCGCCAAAGAAACTACTATCCTCCCCGCCTCGTCACTGACCGTATTCGGCGCGTCGGGGCGTGGCGCGGAGCAACGCCCTGCCAAACTTAGAGCGAAACAAACCAGCGGCGAAGGCGCCTGGCTTCATTTTCGGCAGTTGGTTTGCGGTGCCGCTCTTCACTGGATCCGATCGGCCAGGCGCGCTGTTTTCTTGCTTTGCGTTATTGTTGACGGTGGGGACAATCGCCTTCGGTAGCGTCGCGGGCGCGATCAGCGCGCGCCGTCGACACGAGTCGCTGCCTCCGCGCCAAACGCTGTTCAGGCGTTGGGTCGATTCATGGTGGCAGGTGTCGTGGCAGCCATCTTTGGCTGGCCGTCGTTCGAACAGGGCAGTTCCTGTTAGCGCTTCCGGCCATCGTGGCGTATCTCGTGGGTCGAGATGCAGTGGAGCGAGTCCAATGGGGGGCAAGTTCTGCGCAGCGGGCCCGCGCAGGCGTGTCGCGCGCGCTGGCTGGTCGTTTTCAAAGGTTCCTCGGCTTGCTCGACAAGCTGGCCTTCGCCTGCGTGATTGGAGTGATTGTCAGGCTGAGCGCCGAACAGGTATTCAATGACAATCTGAATGTCATTGGCGGCTTCACTCGACGGATCTTTCCAGTGAAACCGTAAATCGCTCCGACCAATCGCCGGGCTCCAAATATCCGCGGCGACGGCAACGTGCATCCGACCGACGAGGCTACGCGGACGCGATCCAGATCGTGCGCGCTCAGTGTGCCTTGAAGAAATTCCAGAACCCGGGCCCCGCGAGCTTATCCGCCGATTGTGCATTGTCCGGTGGTCTGGCACCACTCGCCTGGGTAGCCCGCGGTGCAGCCCTGATACAGCTTGCATGGAGAGGGATCGACCGCGGTAAGGCGCCGCCGCCTTATCGCAGCTGTTCTGTGTCAGCTGTCGATCTCTCGCTTTCTGGCTTCCGGAGATCACGTTGGTCGTGTGCCCAGCGCGGCTCAGCTCAGCGCGAGCATGCGCTCATCGGATCAATGTCTTCACGGCAGGTCACGCCCGCGCACTGTGCGGAACGTCACGCTCTGCGAGGTGCGTTGCCGGGTCGTGAGCGCCCATCTTCCAGGACTCTCGAAGCGCGTCGACTCCGAGCCAGCGCGTTTACGAGCGCTGAGCAACAGCGCCCATCGATCTCGACCATTCATTCGAGTTCCCTCCCGCGAAAGATTGAGCAGACGATCGATCCTTGCCTGCCTCGGCAAAGTGCTGCGCTACGCGCACGAAGTCGAACTGCTCGAAGTCGTGCCGCGGAGGCTCGGCTTTGGTCCGTTCTCAAATCGCGTCAGCTCGGCGTGCAATTCCGCGCTGAGGTGCCGCTGGCAGGCCGCTTCATCGTAGATTTCTTCGCGTCGAGCGTTGGGCTCATCGTCGAAGTGGACGGCGGCTATCACGCGCGTCGTCGCGCCGCGGATGCGAGTCGTGATCGCAAGCTTGGACGCCTCGGCTACCGCGTGATCCGCGTGAACGCAGAGCTCGTGCTCCGAGACCTCAGCGCCGCGGTTGCGCTGATCCGCGCGGCGCTCTAACGCCTACCTCCCCCAGCCGCGCGCAGCGGCGCAGCCGCGAGCACAGACTCGGGGGGAGGTCGGCGCCCCGCAGCCCGCGTAGCGGGCGAGGAGCGACGGGTGCCAGGGACTCACTGCGACTCGCAGTGAGGGGGCAACTTCAGCGGAGAGGGAGGGATTCGAACCCTCGGTACGGTTGCCCGTACACTTGATTTCCAGTCAAGCACCTTCGACCACTCGGTCACCTCTCCAGGTGGGTATCTTGGCGCGAAGCGGGCGGAATCTGGCAGCCGGCGCGGGGAGTGTCAACGACAGACGACGTTTGTCCGCGCGGGGCGGGGGAGGACGCGCGGATCGGCGTGATTTGCCAGGAATTGTTGGGGTTCAGGCGACGCCGCGCTGCGCGAGTTCGGTCTCGGAGGTCGGATCGGCACGTGCGGCTGGGGGCGGCGGCTTGGGGTGGCGGGCGGCCCACCAGGCTTGTGCCTGGGCTTCCGGCCACTCTTGGGCAGGCGGGATGGCGATGGCCTTGAGTCACCGACTGGCTCCGTACCTTCCCCGAGCTCCGCGCCGAAGACGGTGCAGTTCCGGCGCTCCTGAGCGCATGGCCGCGGACAGCGCCGCGCTGCTCGCCTGACGCGAAGTCGCCCGTCAACCGCTCGAGAGCGACGACGACGAATGAAGGCGATGCGATGGAGTTGCGCCTACTGCGCCCACGGCTTTGCGCCCTAGCTTTGCATCCCGACGTAGCGCGCGCGCGGCCGGAGTAGGTAACCAGCGGCGCGTTGTTCGAGCGCGTGCGCCACCCAACCTGCACTGCGCCCGACCGCAAAAATACTTGCCGCGCTACCAGCAGGCAGTCCGAGGCAGTGACAAAGCGTCACCAGGCCGACGTCCAGCGTCGGCGCGGGGTGTCCACCGCGCTTCATCGCTTCGAGCAACGCGCAGGCGGCCTTTGCCGGCTCGCTGCTCGCGCCGTGCGCTTCGGCCATTTCGATTAGCAGTGCTCCGCGCGGATCGCCTGCGGCGTACAGCGGGTGTCCAAAGCCTGGCAGCTGCTCGCCCCGCGCTAGCCACTCGCTCACCGTGCGTGCGGCGCGCGCTTTGCCGCTGGCGCTGACGATGCTAGCGATCAGCGCTTCCACTCGGTCGCACATGCCGCCGTGCGCGCTGCCGCTCAAGGTATTCACGGCCGCGCCCAAGCAGGCGTACAGATCGGCACCCGCGGAGGCAGCGACGCGCGCGGCGAATGCCGAGGCATTGAGCTCATGCTCGGCGCACAGCACGAGCGCGCGATCCACGTTGCTGATGATGGCTGGTTTTTGGGGTACGCGGAGCGCGGCGAGCAGCGTACCAGCAACTCGATTGCCAGCCTTCTGGCGCGGTGCGCGGGCCTTCGCAGCTTGGGCCAGCCAATGAAATAGCGCGCGGGCGCGGGCCAATTCCGCTGCATCACATTGCGCGTGGCGATCGCTGTCGGCCAATGCCAACGCGCCGAGCATGAGCGCCATCTTCGGCAGTGAAGCGCGTCCCGCAAATAGTGGCCAAAGCTTGGCCGCATCAAAGCTCAAGCGAGCGGCGGACCCCGCCGCGTCCGGTAAGCTTCCCGTCCAGAGCAGCTCCGCCACGCGCTCGAAGCTCACTCCGCTACGGCACAACTCGGTTGCTAGGTGTCCGCGGTAGCGCGGCCCATCGGGGCCGACCTCGGAGACGCTGGTCTCGAGCACCGGCTCACCGAAGCGCAGTGCACCGGCCGCCACGGGCCCGTGCCCCGAGCGCGCAGCGTGGCGCGTGCGCAGTCGCTCGACGTCGTCACTCGCATACAGCCGAGCACGCTGACCGTCCCCGGGCAGGCTGCTGATCAAGCCGCGGCTGGCGTAGGCGTATAGCGTAGCGAGCTTCACCCCGAGCCGAACGCTGGCTTGGCGTGAGCTCAACCAGGCGCTTTCTGGCGGTCCCATTCTGGCAGCATGCCGCGTCGACATTGATTGTCGAATCAACGTTGATCAAAGGCCGCGCACGGCTCAGGGTAGTTCCGGTGAGCGCGCCAAAAACGACGCGCACGGAAAGGATTTGTTCATGGCTTTCACGGAGTTGCCCACTGCCGAGCGAACGCTGCCGAAGGCTTCGGGTTTGGAAGGCGTGGTCGTCGCGGAGACGCGCTTGAGCCACGTCGACGGCGAGCGCGGGGAACTTTTCATCGCGGGCTCGCGCGTGGAGGATCTCGCGCTGGCTGCCCCGGGCCAGTTCGAGCTGGTGGTCGAGCGCTTGCTGGAGTTGGGGGCGGGCAAACCCGAGCCTCGCGTGCGCGAGCGCTTGGGACAGGCACGCGTGGCGGCATTCGCTCGGCTCCAACGACTCGGGTACGCGCTTTCTTTGCCGGACGCCATGGACGCATTGCTGGCGGCTACCGCGCAAGGCTCTGCTGGCAGCGATGCACTGGGTGTGCTCGGAGCACTGCCGGTGTATGTCGCGGCCGGCGCACGGCAGCGCGCGGGACGAGCCCCGATCGCGCCCGATGCGACGCGCCTGGCGGCTCAGGATTTCATGACCATGCTCGGCTTGCCCGAAAGTGCCGGGCGCGCCCGCGCGCTCGAGGCCTATTGGGTGACTGTGTCAGACCATGGTCTGAATGCGTCGACGTTCGCTGCACGAGTCGTGGCTTCCACCGGTTCGGACGTGATGCCGTGCATCGCGGCGGCGTTGGCTGCACTCAAAGGGCCACTGCATGGCGGCGCACCCGGTCCAGTGCTCGAGATGTTGGACGCGACTACAGGCACGGAGCCGAGGGCTTGGTTGGAGACCGAGCTGGCTGCCGGGCGACGGATCATGGGCATGGGGCATCGCATTTACCGAGTGCGCGATCCGCGCGCTCTCGTCTTCGAACGTGCACTGGCTCGGCTCGAACGAGAAGATCCCACGCAATCCGCGACTGTTGCCAGGCTCGCCCACGCACGCCGCGTCGAACACGCGGCGCAGGCACTCTTGAATGAGCGCCACCCCGACCGCCCCCTATGCGCGAACGTCGAATTTTACACCGCGCTTTTGCTCGAGGCGGTCGGGCTCCCGCGCGAGCTGTTCACCGCTACCTTCGCAATCGGGCGCTGTGCGGGCTGGCTCGCGCACATCGAGGAACAACGCCACACCGGGCGCTTGATCCGACCGGCGGCCCGCTACGTCGGACATTTGCCGCACTGACGATTTCACGCATGGCCCTTGCACAACTCGCGAGGGCTTGCTCTCAATGTCAGAATGTTGAAGTCGGCGGAGCTCGGGCGCGTACTCAGCAAACAAGATTACGACGCAGCGCTTGGGGATTTGCGCAGTTCCTTGCTCAAGGCGCAAGCCGAGCTCGAACAGGCGAACTTCCCGGTGATCATCTTGATCAACGGCGCGGATGGCGCGGGTAAGGCCGAAACGCTCAACACACTGAGCGAATGGCTCGATGCCCGGTTCTTGCGGATCGAAGCCTACGGCGAGCCCACCGAGGCAGAGCTCGCGCGGCCAGAGTTTTGGCGCTATTGGATGTCCCTGCCTCGGGCCGGGCAGATCGGGCTGTTTCTTGGCTCTTGGTACACGCGGCCAGTCCTCGAGCGGGTGATGGGCAGTGGCAAGCCCCGCGCATTCGAGAAAGCCCTGGCGCGCATCAACGCCTTCGAACGCACGCTCGCCGATGGCGGTGCGCTATTCATCAAGCTCTGGTTTCACGTCACTAAGAAGGAGCAGAAGCGGCGCCTGAAGGCCGAGGAGAGCGCCACGAGTACCCGCTTCCTGGTATCCAAGAGCAATTGGCGGCACCACGAACGCTATGACGACTTCGTCTCCGTCACGGAGCGCGCCTTGCGCGATACGAGCACCGGTCACGCGCCCTGGACGGTGATCGAGTCGGG
>Ga0302322_100000801_pt1 | contig 24568 bp, 20 predicted proteins | sample Fen_T0_2_FD_203757 | JGI IMG/M metagenome (GOLD analysis project Ga0302322, IMG submission 203757) | Peat permafrost microbial communities from Stordalen Mire near Abisko, Sweden - Fen_T0_2 | ecosystem: Environmental > Terrestrial > Soil > Wetlands > Permafrost | place: Sweden: Abisko...
GTTGTCGGAGTAGCCGAACATGTGGAAGCCCATGTCGAGCGGCGCGCCCTTGCCGGTGCCGCCCCAGAAGTTGACCCCCGGCTTGCCGAAGCCCTGCATGGACATCAGGTAGATGCACAGACGGGTCCACTCTGTCGCGTAGGCCTGACGGCAGGCGCCGGTGGCGCCGAAGATGCTGGCCACGGCCAGCATGGTCTTCTTGGCCGCCCACTCGCGCGCCAGAGCCGTGATGGTGTGGGCCGGCACGTCGCAGATGGCGGCCGCCCACTGCGGCGTCTTGGGCGTGCCGTCGTCACCCTCGCCCAGGATGTACTTCTTCCAGTGGTCGAAGCCGTAGGTGCGGTTCTCGACGAAGAAATGGTCGTAGGTGTCCTCGGAGAGCCACACGTAGCCGATCGCCTGGGCCAGCGCCGCGTCGGTGCCTGGGCGCGGCGCGATCCACTTGTCGCCCATGGTGCTCGCGGTGCAGTTGTCGTGCGGGTCGATGACCACGAACTGGATGCCGAGCTCCTTCATCCAGAGGCGCCAGATGAGATTCTCCTGGCCGCTGTACATGTACGAGGTGCTGTTGGGGTCCACCGACCAGAAGATGACCTGCTCGGTGTGCTTGAGCGCGTCCTGCAGGAGCTCGGACTGCTCGCAGTGGCCGAGGCGCCACCAGTAGCCCCACGCGTGGGTGGCGCCCCAATGCCAGCCCTCCCAGCTGTCCGGGTTGTCCAGGCACTGGCTGTAGCCGAGGATGTTGAAGAAGCGTCCGAGCGGGCCGAGCTTGTAGTGCAGAAAGCCCCAGTTCTGATGGGAGGGCGTCATGGCCGTGATGGCCGCGGGACCGTGGGTCTCGCGGATGCGGGTGATCTCACCCGCCACCAGGTCCAGCGCCTCGTCCCACGAGATGCGCTCGTACTCGTCCTTGCCGCGAAGCTCCGGATGCCGCTCGCCGTTCGGATCGAAGTGCTTGCGCTTCAGCGGGTACTTGATGCGGTTCGTGTACACGCGCGTGCGCTCCGGCACCTCGTAGCTCTGCAGCGTGGTCTTGCGCGGCGGCGTGAACTTCCGGCCGCGCGCTTCGATGGTCCAGGAGGGGGCGTCTTCCTCGTCGAAGCGGATGGGCCGCATCCTCTTGATGACTCCGTCCTCGACGTACACGCGCACGGGCCCGCCCACCGTGCACTGGGTGAAGACCTGCTCCTCGCTCATGTGACAACCACCTCTCGTGCATCTCGCAGGCTGTCGGTCGCTTCGTGATCGGAGGACCCGCGCCACTCGCCGGCGCCGTGCGCCCGGTATGACCGTAGGAGAAGCTGCTTCCTCATTGACTTGTCAGAGTCTGTGATGGGCATGCGTGTCCTCCGCCGACGGCGGGGCGACATCCCGGTCTGCTCTGCTTCCGGCCCCCACAGGGTCACCCCCATGGGGGCCGGAAGCGACTCGGTCAGACCGGTCAGAGCTCGACGAACTGGATGAAGACCGGGTTCTCGACCGGGACCTCCGCCACGGCCTTCAGGCTCCCGTCGTTCGGATCCACAGCGTAGGCCCGGACGAAGTCCGCCGGCCGGTCCGGGACGAGCAGGAATGCGCCGGAGGGCGCGAGCGTCATGGCCCTGGTCGCGTCCTTGGGATCTTCACACCTGCTCAGCTCGACCCGTCCAGCCTTCGTGAGATGACCATCGTCAGAGACACTGAACCAGACGACGTCATCCTGACCGCGGTTGTTCATGTAGACGAAGCGGCCGCTCGGGTGCACCTGCACTGTGGCCGTCTCGTTGCGGCCCGTGAACCCCGAAAGCGTCGACTGCTTGTCGATGAACGAGAGCACCCCGGTGGAACTGTCGAAGTCGAACGACCAGAGCTCGGAGGAGAACTCGCACGTCATGAACATGCGGCCGGTGTCCTTGTGGAACGCGACGTGCCGGGGGCCGGTCCCCGCGGGACACTGGTAGACGGAGGCGAGTTCGAGCCTCTTGCCGCCGATCCGGTAGACGTAGATGCGCTCTCCGGCCTTCTCGCACGCCACCATGAACTTGCCCGAAGGGTCGATCACCACGATGTGCGCGTGAGGGCTGGCCTGCGCGTGGCCTCCGCCCTGAGGGGAGTCGTTCGGGTCGGTGCCGTAGCCGCTCAGCACGTGCACGTCCTGGACCGGGCCGATGGAGCCGTCGTCGCCCAGCCCGTACTGGACCACCGTCGAGTCGTCGTACTCGAACTTCTCCACCCACGTGCCGTCGGCGAGCTGGACCGCCTTGACCACGTGATCGAAGAACCCGTGATTGGCGGTCCAGAGGAGCTTCTTGTCCTCGTCCACGGTGATCGAGGCCGGCATCGCCCCAACGGTGGGCTGCTGGTTCAGGAAGGTCAGCGCTCCGGACTCCTGGTCCACCTTGAACGACATCACGGCCGAGGCCGGCATCTTGGGGCCGCGTCCGTCGGTCTTCCTCTCGTCCACCGAGTACAGGATGCCTGCCTTCGGTGCGTAGCAGAGGTAGCCCGCCCGCTTCGGCATGTCCTGAACGCCGCCGGCGAGCGGGGTGATACTGCTGCCGTCCGGGCTGATCTCGAGGATGTCGATACCGCCACCCTTGAACCCGCCGACATGGTTACGCCCGATGTAGGCGATCAGCCGCTTGTTGTCGGTGCTCACGTCTGTACTCCCGTTCGTCGCGTCTGTCTCTTATGCCAGGACGTTCTCGGTCTGGACGACGACCTTGTCGGGCACGCCGGGAAGGTCGGGATACTGAGCCGCGACCTCGAGGACACGCGGGTCCTGCAGGCACTCGAGATATCCGTTGTCGTAGACGAGCGTGTCGTTGACCTTGAGGGTGGCGTGGCGGATGTCCGCGGTGATGTGCGGGTAGTAGTTGTAGCCCTCGGCCGCCGGCGCCGACCCGACGTGCCAGTGCACGTTGGAGGAGTGCGAGTGGTCGATGATGCGCTTGTAGATCGCGTTGGGGCACTGATCGTCGAGCACCACGGCGTTCGGGTGGATGCCGAAGTGGAAGGTGTCGAACTTCCACATGCCGTCGCCGACCTTCTCCTCCATGACCTTGAGGAAGCGGACGAGCGCGTCGGCTTCCGCGCCGCCGGAGATCTTGACCATGCGGCTGTTCTCGACATCGACGCGGATCGGCTCGTCCCAGGAGGGGGCGATGCCGATGTAGCGCGACCACCACGGGAGCATGCAGTCGAAGACGAGGGTGCCGTTGACGTCCTGGCAGTTGATCGGCGGGTGGACCCACTCGGGCCAGGGCAGGTAGTGGCTCGCGTCCCGGCGCCAGGAGTTGTACGGCATGCCGGGGATGCCGGCGCGCTGGACCGGATCCAGGGTCTTGCCCGTGAGTTCCGTGCCGTTGGGGTCGGTCATGTGGAACTCGGCCAGGTGGTTCATGAACGGCTCGGAGCTGACGTGGCGGACCATGCACACGAGGTCGTGCGGCGTGCGCGCCCAGTCGGTCATCAGGAGCGTGGAGGTGACGGGGAACAGGCGCACGTACCAGGTGTTGACCTTCTCGATGTACTGGCGGAACTCGGCGACCTCTTCGATGGCCAGGTCGATCGAGGTGTTGATGAACACGTCCGCCTCGGTGATGGCGCCCTTGACGACCGGCGGCAGGCGCCACTCGTGGGCCTTCATCACCTCGTCGATCCAGAGGATCGAGCAGTTGGCGCCGCGCGACTGCACCATGGTCTGGATCCAGCTGATGGCCTGCTCGTCGACGAAGTTGTCACTGCCGTAGAGCCCGTCGATGTGGGCCAGCACGACGACTTCCATGCCCGGCTTGATCTGGGCGTCGTAGTCCACCATCTGCACGAGCGAGTCCAACGCTGCCTTGGGAATCCCCAATTGATGACTCACGATTTCTCCCCTTTCTGGAGGTACAGTCCCGTTCTTGTCGATCGTGCAGAGAGCTGCTCTGCTTGCGTCCTGGGCGTCACGCCTCGATCCCGAACAGCCGCTGCGCGTTGCCGCCGAGGATGAGGTCCTTCTCGGCGTCCGCGATGTCGAGGCCGCGCACGAAGTCGATGCCCTGCGCGAACCACTCACGCCTGACCGGGTAGGAGCTGCCGTAGAGGATGTGCTCGGCGCCGAACACCTTGACGGCGCACTCGAGCTGGTCCTTGCCCCACTGCGCCGCCCCGGAGGTGTCGAACGAGAGGTTGGTCTCGAGGCGCTCGCGCACGCCGGAGGCGGGGTCGAAGCGCTCGAGCTCTTCGTTGCTCTTCCTGCTGCGCGGCGCCAGCATGTTGGCGTAGGCGAAGAAGCCGCCGCCGAGCATCGAGTGCACGAGGTGCAGGTTGGGGCACTCGGCGAAGAGGTCGCTGAAGAGCTCGCGGCCGACGGCCGTGGCCTGGTCGACGCAGCGGCCGTACTGGCGGCGCATGTTGGTGTAGGTGACGACGCTGGTCCAGTCGACCGGCAGCGGCGTGTGGTGCACGACCACCGGCACGCCGAGGGCGTCGAGCGCCCGGAAGTAGGCGCGGAAGCGCGGGGCGTCGAGGTAGTCGCTTCCGTAGTGGGCGGCCATCTGCACGCCGACGAAGCCGGGCAGAGCGAGGGCGCGCTCGACCTCGGCGAGGCACTCGGGCGTGCCGTCGGGCGGCGCCACGGCGAGGGCGCGCACCCGCGTCGGGTAGGCGGCGACGTGGGCGGCAAGCAGGTCGTTCACCGTCTTGCAGAGCTCGAGCGGCAGCCAGCTCTGCCAGACGGGGATGCGCAGCACGGCGACGTCGACGCCGGCGCCGTCCATGTCGGCGATGCGCAGGGCCGGGTCGTACTGGTTCTCGGCGTAGTTCAGGTTCTCGTGGCCCTCGGGCTTGGCGATCACGATCTGCTCGAGGTCGCTTCCCGGCATCTTGGCGAGGTAGGCGAGCTCGCCCTCCTCCTTGGGCACGCAGGCGAGAAAGGCGTCACGCAGCGCGATGTTGGTGAACAGGTCCTCGGGGAGCCAGTGCATGTTGGCGTCAATGATCATCTTGCCTCGCAGATGAGTCGATGTTGGGCGGCACGTGCGATACGACGACGTACCCTCATTACGTATGCGAGTTCGTATACGAAGTTACAGAACTCTAGCCCCCACGCGCTCGAGAGTCAAGAGTCGGCGGCGGCCCCGGCACTCCGTTTCCTCGCGTCTACTGATGGACTCGGAGAAACCTCGAGTACTCGGCCATGCGCGCCAGCACGTAAGCCGCCCGCTTGGGATCCGGATACGCCGCCACGCCTTGCTCGCTGAGGGTCCTGTAGATCTCCGGTTCAGATTCCGGCAGCGCGTACACGGAGACAGCCAGCGGCTTGTCGATGGTCTTGGCGGCCGCCGCCACGTGTTCGAGACAGGCCGGGACGGGCGTCGAGATCACCAGGATCATGTCGATGCCGTCGTCGTCGGCGACGATCTCGATGGCCTTGGCGTACAGGCTCGGATCCAGCAGTGAGGCCACTCCGGTGTCGGTGGGGTTGCCGACCGACGTCCCGACCGGCGGGAGCACCTCGCGCAGGCGCGCTACCGTCTTCTCACCCAGCGCCGGCAGTTCCAGCCCGAGCGCGTAGCAATTGTCCGCGGTGCCGACGCCGGTGCCTCCCTGGCCGCCGATGACCGCGACCCTGCGGCCCTTGGGCAGCGGCAGGTTGTGGAACGCCACAGCGCAGTCGACGACCTCCGCGACGCTGGTGACGTTGATGATGCCGGTCTGCTTGAACATCGCGTTCCAGATGCTCGCCGAGCCGGCCAGCGCGCCGGTGTGCGAGGCGGCCGCCTTGGCGCCTTGCTCGCTCATGCCGCCCTTCCACAGGATGATCGGCTTGCGGCGGCCGACGTCCCGCGCCACCTCGAAGAAGCGGCGGCCGTCCTTGACGCCCTCCATGTAGGCGACGATGGTCCTGGTCTGCTCGTCGGCGCCGAAGTACTCCAGGTAGTCCTCCGCCGCGAGGTCGCACTCGTTGCCGCAGCTCACGATGGTGCTGAAGCGCAGGCCCTTCTCGGCCAGGAACCACACCAGGTAGTCCACGAACGAACCGCTCTGCGAGAAGCCTCCGACCGACCCGGGCTCGCTGGGGATGCCCTTCATGAGCACCTGCGGGTAAGTGATCACGCCGGCTTTGGGGTTGAACAGCCCGATGCAGTTTGGCCCGATGACGCGCGTGCCGCCTTCACGGCCGACGCGTCCGATCTCCCGCTCGAGCTCCTTGCCCTCCGGCCCGAGCTCGCCGAAGCCGGAGGCGAAGACGACCGCCCCTTTCACGCCGTTCCGGACGCACTCCTTGACCAGGTCGAGCACGACCCCGGTCGGGGTGAGCAGGATGGCCAGGTCGATCTGATCGGGGACGGCGCTGATGCTCGGATAGGCCGTGAAGCCGAGGATCTCCTCGCGCTTGGGGTTGACAGGGTAGATCTTGCGGCAGCCCGCGTCTCGCAGGCCCTCCAGGAAGAGGCGCCCGAAGCTCCCCCCCTTGTCGCTGGCGCCGACCAGCGCCACCGACTCCGCGTTGCAGATGTGCGTCAGCTGCTCGACTGTCTGGGACGACATCGTCACTCTCCGAGGATCACGCGGGCGTCGACGGCGACGGCGCCGTCCGGGTAGGCGAAGACGGGGTTGAGGTCCATCTCCAGGACTTCGGGCGTCGCCGCGACGAACTCCGAGACCTTGAGCAGGATGTCCTCGAGTGCCGCCTTGTCCACGGGCTCGGAGCCACGGAAGCCCTCGAGCAGCCGGGCGGCGCGGATCTCGCCGATGGCCGCGCGCGCGTCGTCCTTTGTCAGCGGGGCCAGCTTGAAGCTGACGTCCTTGAGCACCTCCACCCAGACGCCACCGAGGCCGAACATGATCACGGGGCCGAACTGCGGATCGGTTGCCGTGCCCACGATCACCTCGAGGCCGGGGCGGGCCATGTCCTGGACGGTCACGCCCTGGATCTCGGCCTCGGGGAACTGCGTCCGGCACGAGGCCATGATGGCGTCGTAGGCCTCGGCCACCTGCTGCGCGTCGGCCAGCCCGACCTTCACGCCGCCGGCGTCGCTCTTGTGGGTGATGTCCGGCGAGGAGACCTTGAGGACGCACGGGTAGCCGACCTCGCGGCTGGCGGCCACCGCCTCCTCGCGACCGGCGGCCGGCCTCATCTGGGTCGTGCGGATGCCCAGGCTCGCGAGCAGCTCCTTGGACTCCAGCTCCGTGAGGATCAGCCGGCCGTCACGCCGGACCTTGTCGATGATCGCGCTGCTGACACTCATCTCCCACCTCGGTCTGGGACAGTGCGCCTAGGGGTCACCTGGGCCGCCCGGCTCACTTGTGGTGCTGGGGGCGGTCCCCGGTGAAGTCGGCGGCGATCTTGTCGAAGTTGTGCCGCGTGGCCTCGAGCTGCACGGCGTACATCTCAGCCAGCACGCGCACGCGCTCGTCGTCCTGCAGGAAGCGCTTCCACGGGCGCATGACGAGCTCGTGCGTCAGCCGGCGGACGGCCCGGCCGGTCTTGAGGATGTGCCGGGCGATCTCGTACGCGCGCGGGACGAGCTCGTCGTGTGTGACGATCTCGTCGACCAGGCCCCACTCCAGGGCGGTCTGCGCGTCGATCTTCGGCTCCATGTAGGCCATGTAGGAGGCACGCCTCTGCCCCAGACACATCCGGTAGGAGAAGTTCATGCCGTCGCCCGGGACGATGTTGTGCGAGAAGTGCGCGTCCGAGAAGTAGAAGTCCGGATCGCAGATGCAGATGTCGGCCATGAGCCCGAACTCGTAGTGCTGGCCGATCCCGTTGATGGCCGTGATGACCGGGACCTCGATGTCGTTGATGAAATTCTCGACGAAGTTCATCGTGTCGGGCACGTTGCAGTTGTACTTGAGGGCCGTGCTATCGGAATCTTCGACCTCGTCGAACGAGGCCGGATCGCTCCGCTGCGTGATCCAGTAGGGGTCCGCGCAGGTCAGGATGATGATCTCGTTGTCCTTGTCGTGGCCGATGGCGGTCCAAAGCTCGCCGTAGGCGTTCTGCGTCTGGTAGCTCCACACACAGGCCTCGCCCTTCCAGTGGAGACGGCAGAAGAGGATGCCCTCCTCGTTGCGCTCCATGTGGGCGAACTCCTTGAACCGCTCGCTGTACTCCTCGAGCGTCTCCACGTGCACATACGGCTGCAATGCCATTGTCGTTCCTTCCTCCAGATCCGTGCTTCCCGCTTGACAGGTCTCCGCAGCCCCGGTGAGTCCCGCAGGGCCGCGCTGGGTCCTTACATGTCCGCCATCTTGTCGTCGGTGTACTTGATGTACTCGAAGTCGTGGGACGACTTGACCAGGTTGAACGAGTACATCTCCGAGTACACGTGCTGACGGAGGTTCTGCTCGACCAGCTCGCGCCACGGCCGCACGGCGACGTGGTGGGTGAGGCGCCGGGTGGAGCGGTTGGTCTTCATGATCAGGCGCGCCAGCTCCCAGGCCCGCTCCAGGATCTGCTCGCGCTCGACGATCTCGTTCACGGCGCCGAGCCTGAGGCAGGTCTCGGCGTCGATGCCCTGCAGCGTGTAGCTCATGTAGTTGCCGCGCTTGATGCCGACGACCTTCTGCAGGGCCATGGTCATGCCGTCGCCGGGGACGTGCCCGCCCTTCATGCCGAAGTGGTCGTCCTGCAGGATGAAGTCGGGCGTGCAGAGCGTGATGTCGCTCATCATCGCCATCTCCCAGTGGATGCCCCTGCCGTTGATCGCCGTGATGGTCGGGATCTCGATGTCGTTGACGAAGTTCTCGACCACCTTGAGCGTGTCGTAGATCTGGACGTTGAAGCGCTGGTCGTCGTCCGGGGACTGCTCCACGTCCTTGAACGAAGAGGCGTCCACCTGGCTGATCCACTGGTCGCCGGTGGCGGTGAAGATCAGGACCTCGTTCCTGGTGTCGTGGCCGACGGCGGTCCAGAGCTCCGAGAAGGCGTGGTGCATCTGGTAGCTCCAGTGCACGGGGCCGTCGAAGGTGTGCATCCGTACCTCGAGGATGCCGTCGTCCGACCGCTTGAACTTGAAGAAGCGCTCGAACCGCTTCGAGTACTCCTCCAGCGTCGGCATGTGGACGTACTCTTGCTCGGCCATCGTTCGCTGCTCCTCTTGTCGTCGCGTGGTCGGACGGGTCGTGACGCCGGCGTCAGCCGATCAGGTCGCGGTTGAGCTTGAGCCGGTCGATGACCTCCTCGACGCCCGCCGGCTGGAGGTGCTGGGACTTCGCCACGTTCACCAGCGCCTCCACCAGCTGGGCGTTGGAAGAAGCCAGCTCCTTGGGCCTGATGTACAGCGTGTCCTCGAGGCCGGTGCGCGCGTTGCCGCCCATCGCCAGACCGATCGTCGTCAGCGGCAGGTTGGCCCTGCCGATGGCGATCACCTGCCAGCTCGTACCGGGCGGCAGCTCGTTCACCATGTACGCGAGCAGCCTGGGATCGGCCGGCATGCCGCCCTTGACGCCCATGACGAAGGACACCTGCAGCGGTTCTGTCAGCAGTTCCTTCTTCAGCAGGTCCATCGTGAGGCCAAGGTGGCCGGTGTCGTACATCTCGACCTCGGCCTTGATGTCCAGCTCGCGCATGCGCTCGGCGAGCTTGTACATCTTCATGGGCGGGTTGCGGAACTCGAAGTCGCCGATGGTCATGGTGCCCGGATTCAGGGTGGCCATGGCGGGCTTCGCCTCGACGATCTTCGCGCGGTCCTCGTAGGCCATGCCGCCGCCGGTGGAGAGCTGGACGATGCCGGGGCACGCCTCGCGCACCAGGTCGACGGTCCGCCGCGCCACGTCCAGGTCGGTGGTGAAGTCGTCGTTGTCGCGCAGGTGGATGTGGATGACGGCGGCGCCGGCCTCGTAGGCCTCCCTGGCGCTCTGCGCGATCTCCCCCGGGGTACCCGGCATCGCCGGGGTCTGCTTCTTGGTGGCCGCGGGGCCGGTGAGCGAGGCGGTGATGATGGGGTTCATGGACGTGTCTCTTCCTGGTCGCGTGTGAACTGCTCCACCTGGATCAGGCACGAGTTCGGCGCCATGCCGGTGGACGTTGGTGTGACGAACCGCTTGGGCGTGAGGATGTTGATGCAGCCCGCGGTGTCCGGTGAGTGGCCGGGCTCTCCCAGCGGGATGTAGTCGGCGGACGATTCGTAGCAATGCACCGTGCCCGGGCCCACGCGCTCGGTGACCTGGGCGACGAGGATGACCTCGCCGCGGTCGTTGAAGGCGCGGATGAGGTCGCCGTCGGCGATGCCCCGCGCCTCGGCGTCCCGGCCGTTCAGGCGGAGGATCCAGTAGTGGTGGCCGTCGATCAGGACACGGTGGTCGATGACGTCGTCGGTCCATGAGCCCTTGCCGTCGCCCATGGTGTGGAACGAGAACCGCGGGTGGGGGCTCACGAGCTGCAACGGGTACTTGCCGACGAGCGCCTCGGTGTGGTGTCCCTCCCAGCTGGGGATGAACTGCGGACCCATCGCCGGACGCTCGGTGTCGACCGCGCCGGACTTCTCGAACCGCTTGAGGCTGGACGCCACGAACTCGATCTTGCCCGACGCCGTCTGCAGACCCTTGAGCCCTACCGTCTCCCACGGCTTGGGTCCCAGGTCCGGCGTGTCGCGCACCCGGTCCTCGGCGAACCAGCGCAGCGCCGGCGTCCGCTTTCTGTCGGGCGGGACCGGCACCATGTAGTAGCCCTTCTCCGTGAACTCCTCCCACGAGATCCGCTGGGGGAGGTCGCTGGCGCGGAAGAAGCGCTCGACCCAGTCGAGGTCCGTGAGGCCGCCCTCTGTGTAGATCTCGCCGAGGCCGAGCCGGTCGGCCAGGAGCGAGAAGATCTCGTAGTCGGGCTTCGACTCGCCCAGCGGCTCGATGCACTTCTGCTGGAAGACGACGAGCCGGTGGTTGCACGCGTCCGCCGCTGAGGCGCCGGCCCCGGTGGGACACGCCCACTCCCCGATGTCCCAGCGCTCGAAGTTGGTGCACGCCGGCAGGATGACGTCGGCGAACCTCGCTTCTCCCTCGAACCAGATCGACTGGTTGACCACGAACTCGATCTCGCCTTCGCGATAGGCCCTGACGTACCGGTTGGTCTCGGTCATCGTGCCGATGAAGGAGCCGCCGTACTTGTAGTACATGCGGCACGGCTCGTAGCCGGGCGCGGGGTACTCGTACTTCTGGAACTGCGACTCGATGGACGTGCCGCAGAAGCCCTTGCCGCGCCACTCGAGATGCTCGTGGTTCATCGCCTCAGGGATCAGAAGGCGAGAGACCGTCTGACCCTCGGTCGAATGCTGAGGGTTGCCCGAGGGCCCGCCGTCGGGCCAGAGGCGGTTGGCGAGCCGGAACCCGCTCAGGTTGTTCGAATCGCAGGACATGCCGCCCTCGTTGTAGCCCGGGAACCAGAACGACGTGTCGCACGGAGCGCCCTGCGTCGTGGACCAGATGTTGACGCCGGGCTTGCCGAGACCCTGCATGGCGGCCAGGGCGATCATCGTCCGCGCCCACTCGTTGCCGGTGGCCGAGCGGCAGGCGCCGCCGAAGCCGCCCTTGCCGCCGGCGGCGAGCATGGTCCTCTTGCGTCCCCACTCACGCGCCAGGGCGCGGATCTGCCGGGCGGGGATGCCGCACTCGCTCTCGGCCCACTCCGGCGTCTTGGGCATGCCGTCGGTCGCGCCGAGGACGTAGTCCCTCCACTCGTCGAAGCCGACGGTGCGCGACGCCACGTAGTCCTTGTCGTAGAGGTCCTCGGTGAGCCACGTGAACGCGATGGCCAGACCAAAGGCCACGTCAGTGCCCAGGCGCGGCGCGAACCACTTGTCCGAGAAGAGCTCGGCGGTGTGGTTGAAGTAGGGGTCGATGAAGACCATCTTCACGCCCAGCTCTTTGAACCAGTAGCGGCGAGGCGTGCTCTCGAAGGCGGTGTAGATGCCCCCGCCGGTGCTCTCGGGATCCGCCGACCAGAAGACGATCATCTCCGCGTGCTGCAGCGCGTCCTCGAGGAGGTCGTACTGCTCGGGGATGCCGAGGCGGTGGCTGAACCCCCACATGTGCATACCGCCCCAGTGCCAGCCCTCCCAGCTGTCCGGGTTGTGCTCCCCGTAGGTGAAGCCCACGAGGTCCATGAACCGGTAGTACGCGCTGGTGCGGTAGCCGTGGATGCCCCACAGATGATGAGAGCCCGGCGACGTGAGCATCGCCGCCGGCCCGCACTCGCGATGAAGCCGGACCATCTCGCCGGCGACGATGTCCAGGGCTTCGTCCCAGCTGATGGGCTCGTAGCCGGACACCCCGCGGTTCTGGGTGTTCCGCTCACCGTCGGGGTCGAAGTCCACCCGCTTGAGCGGGGTGAGGATGCGCTTCGGCGAGTAGATGGTCGACCGGTGGGCGACGGTGAACGGCGACAGCGTCGTCCGGCGAGGCGGCGTGAACTCGCGCCCCCTCGCCTGGATGGTCCACGAGGGCCCATCGCTGTCGTCCAGCCCGAGAGGCACGATGCGGAGGATCCGGCCGTCCTGCACGTCTACGTGCACAGGCCCGCCGGTGGTGAGATTCGTGAGCCGAACGACCTCCTCCACCTCTGCCTCCTGCATCCTTCCGAGGGTCAAGCGGCTCTCTCGCGTCCGTCTGCGAACGCCGGACGCCGGTCAGACGGCGGACAGGCCGCCGTCGACGTACACGATCTGACCGGTCATGAAGCTGGACTCGTCGGAGGCCAGGAGGATCGCCGGGCCGATGAGCTCGGACGGCTCGCCCAGTCGCTTCATGGGGATGTCCGCCGTCATCTTGGCGTAGACCTCGGGCTTGGAGAGAAACTCGCGGGTCATGTCCGTCATGATGAGCGCCGGCGCGATGGCGTTGACCTGAATGCCGTACTTGGCCCACTCTGCCGCCAGCGTGCGGGTCAGCTGATCCACACCGCCCTTGCTCGTGGCGTAGGCGGAGCCGCCCATGCCGGGGGCCACCCTGCCGCGCACCGAGGACATGTTGATGATGCGGCCGTGCTTCTGCTCGATCATGACCCGGCCCACGGCCTGGCAGGCCAGGAAGGTGCCGAGGACGTTGACGCGGAGAACACGCTCGAACTCCTCGGGGGCCATCTCCTCGGCGTCGAACCGCGCGTTGGTGCCGGCGACGTTGACGAGGATGTCGATCTTGCCGAACTCCTGCACGGCCTTTTCGGCCATGCCCTTCATCGCCGCGGCGTCGGTGAGGTCGGCCGTGACGGCCACGGCCTTGCGGCCGAGCGCCTCGATCTCCTTGACCGTCGCCGCGAGATGATCGGCGTCGAAGTCGTCGACCAGCACGTCGGCGCCGCGCTGTGCCAGCGCGACGGAGATGGGACGACCCAGTCCGCCGCCGCCGCCCGTCACGATCGCGACCTTGCCTGTCAGATCGAACATCGGAGCTCCTTTTTCTTGAACGAGAGCGACCAGGACCTGCCCGTCAGTCTTGCTGTGCCGCGAGGAACAGCTTGAGCTGCGGGAGCAGCTTGCCGTTCTTCTCCTTGAGGACCTCTTCACGCGTCTTGCCGCTGTAGTCGTACCAGCCCTTGCCGGCCTTGATCCCGAGCTCGCGCTTCGCGACCTTCTCCAGCAGCATCGGAGACGGCTCGGTCGCGTTGGAGAGACCCTTGAAGACCCGGCCCGACACGGTCGCGGCGATGTCGAGGCCGATCATGTCCTCGAGCTCCATGGGGCCGAGGCAGGCGAACCGGAAGCCGGTGCTCGCCTTGACGGCGACATCGAGGTCCTCGGGAGTCACGATCCCTTCGTCGAGCAGGTAGTCGATCTCGCGCTCGAGCGCGCCCATGAGGCGATTGACGATGAAGCCGGGCCTCTCCACGCGCACGAGCACGGTCTTCTTGCCCGAGGCCTCGAGGAGCCGCTTTGTCTCAGCGAAGGCGGCGTCCGAGCAGTCGCTGCCGCGATGGATCTCCACCAGCGGGATGATGTGCGCGGGGTTGAAGTAGTGGATGCCGATGAGGTTGTCCGGGCGGGGCAACCCCTCGGCCAGCGTGTCCATGGTGAAGCTGCCGGTGTTGCTGCCGATGACGAGCTCCGGATTCGCGGCCTGCAGGCGCGCGAGGAGGTCCTTCTTGGGGTCGAGCAGCTCCGGGATGGCCTCGATGACGTAGTCGCATCCCTCGGTGGCCGCGGCCATGTCGGTGGTCACCATGCCCTCGATGCGGTCCATCACCCGCTCGGCCGGCTCGGTGATGAGGCCGAACTCGATGAATTGCAGGATGTTCTGCCTGACCTGGCCGAGGGCCCGGACGATCTGCCCGTCGGCGTTGTCCACGAGACGCACGCCGAACCCGTTCTGGGCGAATGCTTGCGCGATGCCCTCGCCCATCGTCCCCGCGCCCACGATGAGGACCTTCTCTGGGTGCGCCATTCTTCTCCCTTTCGTGGGCCCGGGATACGCATCGTACACGAGTTCGTATACGAAGTTCGCCCACGCTAACTCAGGGTAGGGCGAAAGTCAACATCCTGAGGCGCCGGGCGAGCCTGCATGACACCCAGCCCGCAGGCTCGGTCCACGCTCGCGGGAGAAGACTGGGCGCCTCGCCTCCTAGCCCCGCCAGTCCCGCCCGGTGTCGATCATGGCCTTGAGGTTCTCGGCCTTCGCGTCGTCCAGCACGGCGCCGTTACGGAGGAAGAAGCCGCCGTCGGTGGCGCAGTCCTCGAGCAGGCCGGCCACGTACAGCTGCACCTCGTGGGTCGAGCCCAGCGCCAGGAGCGCGGTGGGCACGTTGCCGGCGATGCAGGAGTGGCCGCCCAGAGCGCGCTTGGCGGCGGCCATGTCCGTCTGGTCGAACAGCCACAAGGCGCTGCCGGCCGGCAGGCCGTCGTCGGCGATGGCCTCCAGCCTCTGGTTGTAGCCGCCTTCGGCGAACATGGCCGGCACGATGCCCTGCTCGATCAGACCCTTCATGACGGCCTTGAGCGTCGGCCAGTAGAAGGTGCGGAAGTCGGCGTCGGACATGAAGCCGTCGGCGCCCTTGTGCAGCCAGAAGACGATCAGCGGGGCCTGGGCGCGCGCGGCCTGGCGCACACCCAGGTCGATCATCAGCGGGACGAAGCGCTCGGCCGCCTCGAGGATCTTGTCCGGCTGTCGGAAGCGATCCATCATGATGCCCCTCGTGCCGCGGAGCGTGTCGGCCAGGATGTCGTACGGGGCCTTGGCCGAGCCACCCATCTCGGGCGGGATACCCAGTCGGGCAGCCACCTCGGCATCGGCGGCCCCCGTCGCCCTGACCCAGGCGAAGGACTCGCGCGCGGCCTCGGCCAGCCGCTGCACACCCTCCACCAGCGCCGGATCCGCAAAGGGAAGGATGTTGAACGGCATGCTCGCGGCTTCCATCATGTCCGAGAACGGCCCGATGGTCGCCAGCGGGGCGAACGCCGAGCCGAAGCGGGGCAGCAGAGCGCGACGGAAGTAGCTCTCGGGGTCCGCAATGAGAGCGTCGTAGTCGTCCGGCCCCATGTACGAGGACTCGACGTACTGCCAGGGGGTCTCGTCGGGGAGGCCGTGCCCGGGCCAGTCGACGAAGTTCAGGCCGAGCAGTTCGTAGACCTTCGCCGGCGCGACCGGTCTCATCTGGAAGTCGGGCTGGAATTCCTCATGGAACGCGACATGGGCAGCGGCCGACTTCTCGTGATCGTACATGGCCTGCTTGGCCGTGAGGCCGCTGTACTTGCCCGCGTAGAAGCCGACCCACGCCGAGACCGGCACGCGGGCCGGCTTCTTCAGGGTGATGGCGTCGATGAGCAGCTGGACCCGCGCCCGGTAGGCCTGCCGCACCGCGTCGCCGGCGAACTCCACCCCCGGCGCGTCCAGCCAGCGCCGAAAGCGTCGCTCGCGGCGCTCCCTCCAGTCCAGCACGTCCCACCCGTCGAACATCGGGTCCGGGCCACCCCAGCTCATCTCCACTCCTCCTCCGACCATCGCACATCCTGATGAGGCTCCGGCGAGCAGGCGGCTCGGCCCGGTGCCTCGGCGACTGCCGGTCGTGCCCGAACCGGAGACGATACGCCAGGACTGTTCGCCTCCTCGCACCGCTCCCAGAGGAATGGCGATGGCGGCGCCGCCGTGGATCATGGGCGGCGCCGCCATCTCGCCGGGGGGCGTCGGACCTCAGCCAAGTCCCACCGTGGTGCGAGTGTCAGCCAGACAGGCGACCACGTATCAGACTTCGTATACGAAGTTACACTACGCTACCGCAAGGCTTCTGAGAAGTCAACGGTGATGGACGATATCCCGCCGACACCGCAGCACTGCGCGCCCGCTGTGGTAGCGTGCCGTGCGACTGGGGGCACACACGATCCGAGGCGGTGGCGCGTTGTCGACGAACGCAGACGGGGAAGCTCGAGCAGAACGGGACGCCGCGGCTGAGCCGGCGATCTCCCCGGCGGCGCGCGTCCAACGGCGGCTCTGGGGCAGCGACCCACGCGCGTGGGCGGACCTCGCCGAGGCGCACAACGTGGCGCTGTTCGCGGCGGTGCTCGACGCGGCCGGCGTAGGCGCCGGCACCCGCGTGCTGGACATCGGCTGCGGGTCGGGTCTGGCGCTGGTCCTCGCGGCGCAGCGCGGCGCCGTGCCCGCAGGGATCGACATCAGCCCCGGTCTTCTGGGCATCGCCCGCGAGCGCCTGCCCAAGGCCGACCTGCGCTACGGCGACATGGAGTCGCTGCCCTTCGCGGCCCATGCCTTCGACGCGGTGATCGGCGTCAGCGCCTTTCAGTTCGCCGGCGATCCGCTACGCGCGCTGGGTGAGGCGGCGTGGGTCCTGCGACCCGGCGGACGCCTGGTCGCGAGCCTGTTCGCCGCCCCCGAGCGCTGCCAGTCCACAGTCGTCCACGAGGCGATGAGCACGCTGATCCTCTGCTCGGCCGGCGGCGCCCGCGCGAAGGAGGCCGCCGGCGAGGCGGCTGTGCGCGAGGTGCTGGTGCCGGCGCTCGCGCAGTTCGAGGACTCGGACACCGGCGTCGTGAGCATGGACAACACGTTCCGCTGGGTAGCCGCCTCGCGATGATCCGGCGCCGAGAGCGACGCCCGAGGTGCCGCCCGCCGGCGGTGTCACCCGGGCAGCGCCGGGCCGGCGTCGCCGGCCGCGAGACTGACTAGGCGGCGCTCGACGCCTGGCGGGCGTCCGCGTCGCCGGCGCGCACGGGCCGGTCCCGCTTCTTGCCCGGCCAGTCATCGCCGGCCTCGATCTTCAAGGCCGCGAGCACGGCGTTGACGTCCGCGATGTATTCGATCAGCGCCGCGATCAGGCACGTCACGCAGCCGACGAAGATGACGGCCGTCGCCCAGGCGAACTCCACCTTCAGCAGCGCCGCGACGAACAGCGCCAGGATCAGGATCGCCGCGAGGAGCGCGCTCATCGCCGTCAGCGCGATGGCTCTGCGCAGGATCATCGTGCGCCGGAGAAGCATGTGCAGCTGCATGCGAAGGGGTCCCTCCTCGCTGGCCGGCGTGGTGCGCAGGTGCCGCGCCATCGAACGAGCCAGGTCGGTGGCCCGGCCGAGGCGGTTGGTCAGGCTCAACAGCAGGAGGCCGCAGCCCGACACGAGCACGGCCGGGCCGATGGCGAGCTGAAGTACGGGGGCGAGCTGGTCGAGCCTCAGGGTAGTCATGGCGCCCTCTCCTCACGGCAGGTCGATGAGCACGCGACGTCGACCAGGGCGCTCGATCGGTCCCCTCCGATGAGCGGCTCGTGGGGCAGCGCACTACGAACCTTCGTTTTGCATGCCGGGCATGCCGCACGGGGTGTGCGCTGAACATCATAGGCGACGGATGAGCGTGGTTCCAAGCAGGCAGAGGCTGAAGCCGCCCGGTCCACGCCTGCTGGTGGATGCCGGGGAACGGCCGCTACGCTAGTGCCGCTCGGCGGCCTTGATCTCCGTGCCGTCGAACACCGGCACGACGTCCACCCGGTCCGGCTCGAACGAATACGGGATCACATCGTCCAGCCCCAGCTTCTTCAGACGGTGGCGCTGGGCGGCCTTCCCGACATAGCCCAGCACATCGCCCTCGGCCAGGCTCCAAAGGTCCATCGCAGCATGAGCCGAATCACACTCCGTCCGGAACAGGCCAGTTCCCAGCAGCCTTCCCGTCAGCGCCCCGGCAAAGAGCGTGTCCTCGAGGCAGAACTTGTTCTTCCAGCCCGAGCACAGGACGACCACGTTCTTCTGCTGCCCCCCCAGCCACTCCGTCACGGCCGAGATGTTGACGAACGCCCCGATCGCGACGCTGCTCGCGCCCCTCGCGATCTGAAGCGCGCGCGTACCGTTGGTCGTGCAGTAGACGAGCGTCTTCCCACCGATGGCGTCTCTGGTGAAGCTGAAGGCCGAATTCCCGAAGTCCGCGAAGTCGACCTGGACGCCGTCCTTTTCGGAGGCGACCAGGAACCCTTTCGCTTTGAGTCGTCTGGCTTCTTCATGGGAGGCGACGGGGATGATCGCTTTCACTCCATTCCCGACCGCCGTGCAGATGGTCGTCGTGGCGCGCAGGATGTCCACCAGCACGACGATGAACTCGCCCTCCGTCACGATGTCCTGGAACAGCCCCGGCGAGAAGCAGACTTCGACAGTTCTTTGCTCCTGCACCCCTGCCACCCTTTCATGCCGGCAAGACCCGACCACTGCGTCGGACCTGATGCGCCTCAACCGTCGCGCCTGAGGCCCGCGAGTCACCCTAGCCGATGGGACGACATCGGTCCACGAGCGCGGCGGCGCAGGCGTCTTCGCCTGCTGGACCGCTCGACGAAGGCGGGGTCAAGCGACGGCCACCCCGCTCCATCGAGCACGAGCGGAATGCTGGGACGCCGGGACCGATCATCTCACGGTGTCGACCCGGTGGCCGGGATAGTCGCGGTGGCGGGGCTCGGCCACTTCCACGCGTACCAGAGTCTGCTACTTGCGGCGGCATGTAGAGCAGGACTGACGTGGCCAGGGCCGCGCGTCGACGCCGGCCTCGGGCAGGGCCTCCAGCACACGGAGTGACTCACGGGCTGGGGCTGGGGCCGCGGCACGGCCCGCCGAATCTCGCGGCGCAAGCAGTCGTATCCCGTACGGGACCAGCGCCGCAGCCATGAGGATGGAGGCAGTCAGGTTGACGATCTCGGCGCCATCCGGGAACGCGACCAGCAGCACACCTGCAAGGAAGCACGCGCTCTGCCAGCGAGGAAGCGCTCCGGTCTTGAGCAGGCCGATCGCCAGGATCGCGAAGCCCGCCGGCAGGAGCACGATGCCCCACAACAGCACCGTCCAGCCCTTGTGGGAGTACATGGCCAGCAGACCAGGCATCATCGCGGTGAACTTGCTCGCGGGCAAGGTATCCAGAGCCGACATGGTCAGACACAACGCGCCCTTGTCCGCCGCCAGGATGATCGCACCGAGGATGCCCACCGCTGCGCCGACCAGGCCGGCCCAGGCCCAGGAGGTGCGATCCAGCAGCTTCATGAAGTGCACCGCGATCACGACCAGGAGGGCCGTGTCCAACGTGACCAGCACGTGGCCGAACTGCAGGAGGCCGGCATTGTGGGCCCTGAGGATGAGTCCTTCCGGGCCCAGCAGTTGAGGATGCAGAAGACCTGGGTGCATCGAGAAGGCGAAGACGAACACTAACGGGAAGACGATGAAGCACAGACCGGTGCCCACACACTTGACTCGACACAACGACGCGTTCCTCTCCATGCGAACCACTCCTCCAAAAGACGCTGCTGTGACGCTTGTTTCTACGTCGTAGAACACTTGCTGTCGCGCATTCTACGCTGTAGAATCGCGTTGTCAACTCGTCTCGCGAAGGAATCCGCTCATGCCCGCCAAGCCCAAGCCAAGACAGCCGCTCTCCCGCGAGCGCATCGTGGACACTGCGCTCGCTCTCGTGGATGCCAAAGGTCTCGCAGCCCTCTCGATGCGCCGGCTGGGGGCCGAGCTCGGCATGGACCCGATGGCCGTCTACTACTACGTGCCGAACAAGGCCGCGCTCCTGGACGCCGTCGTCGAAGCGGTCATGACCGAGATCGACCTGGGCATCGACGACCCATCCCAGCCGGCCGAGGAGCGGCTCGTTCGCGCAGCCAGGGCCTACGCTGACGCGCTCGTCCGCCACCGGAACGCCTTGCCGCTGCTCCTGGACCGTGGCCCCGCCACACCGGCAGCCCTTCCGCCGGTCGAGCTCATGGTCGCCATCCTCCGCTGCGGCGGCCTCTCGCTCGAGCAGGCGATGGCCGGCATGCACGTCCTGACGGCTGCAGTGCGCGGCTACGCGACGATCATCGCCAACGAGATGGCAGACCCCGGCCACCGCGACACCGAAGCCCTCGTCGCCCTCGCCTCACCCGAGGAGTTCCCGTACTTGAGTGAGGCGGCCGCCCAACCTCGCCATGACCCGCAGGCGGCATTCGAGTTCGGGCTCAGAGCGATCGCGAACGGGCTGCTCGGGTCAAGGGACGCGGAACAGCACTCGGGCTGCGTCGGCACCGATTGAGCTGCGCCTGAGTGAGCAGGCGACTTGACAGGGTCGCCCCCCGGGTCCATGGTACCTGTCGCGGGGTCTGGTATGTACCAGATACCGCGAGGCTGGCGCCGCACCTGGCGCCTTCCACCATGAGAGGAGCGAAGGGCGACCATGCTTTCCGATTCTGAGTTCGCGTCCACCGTCGTTGAGAAGGCCAGGACCTTGGGTGCGTCCGTCGCCGGGATCGCCGACGTCGCTCCGCTGAAGGTGTCTCCTTCACACCGCATCTATCCGAAGATCGGCATGGACCCCGAGGTGCGCTGGCAAGACGCGCCGGACGAGGCTTTGCACCACGAGGTCGAGTGGCCCGCCGACGCCGTCTCCGCCGTCGTGATCGGCGTCGAGCACCCTGCCAGCCGGCCGGAGCTCGACTGGTACGACGGCAAGGGCACGCCCGGCAACCGCATCCTCATCCGCATCACCAAAGAGCTCGCCGCGTGGCTCGGGGAGACCTTCTCAGTCAAGAGCTACCGGCCGCCCTACTTCATCGAGAGCACCGGGATCTTCCTGAAGGACTCGGCCGTCCTGGCCGGCCTCGGATGCATCGGCAAGAACAACATGGTCATCACGCCGGAGTACGGGCCGCGCATCCGTTGGCGGGCGCTCCTGATGGACCGCACGGCCAAGGCCACCGGCCCAGTCGACTACGACCCCTGCGACGGCTGCCCGCAGCCCTGCCGCAAGGCCTGCCCAGTGAAGGCTTTCGACCACGCCGCCTACTCATCCTCTGAGCTGGGACAGTCGATTCTGCCGGGCATCAACGGGACCTATGACCGGGTGACCTGCAACACCAAGATGTCGCGGGACGTCGAGAAGGCCGCCAGGGCGATGGCGGCGAGCGATGCGGAAGGCGAGGTTCTGGCTTCGACGATGAACGCCTTCGAAGAAGCCGTCCTGGCGCTGCCGCAGGGCGACGGAAAGCCTCAATACGGCGTCAAGTACTGCCGGATGTGCGAGTTGAGCTGCCCGGTGGGCAGGCGGTCGCACGGGTAGGGCGCAACCCGGCGTCAGGAGCCGACCCGGCATGAGGAACCAGAGGAGGATCGCACGGCGCCGTCGGGGCCGGCCCTGAACGGGAATGGCGATCGGGTAGGCGACCGGAAGCTGGAGTACAGCCTGGACGGGGACGTGATCGAACCGACGCCGCCGGTGGACCTGACCAGCGGACTGTCCACTCTCAGTGTACGGCGCCAGTGGGGGCTTGCGGCAAGCCCTGGGTCGGGCCGCATACTCGATGGCCGCAAGCAGCGCAGCCGACCGGCATGAGGAGCGAGCCGATGGCACCCACCAACGAGGGCCCATTCGTCGTGTCAGAGCCATGCCCCGTTTGCCATGGGCAGGGCACCATCGTCGAGCAGCCCTGCCCCAAGTGTCACGGCACCGGTGTGCAGCGGTTCTTTCACGGTACGAAGGCCGACCGGAAGCCGGGGGACCTGATCGAGCCCGGTCACAGCTCCAACTTCGGCAAGCGCAAGAAGGCAGGGTACGTCTACCTGACCGGCACCCTGGATGCAGCCACCTGGGGGGCGGAGCTGGCCCTCGGCGAAGGTCCCGGGAGAATCTACATGGTGGAACCGACCGGACCGATCGAGGACGATCCCAATCTGACGGACAAGAAGTTCCCGGGGAATCCGACCAGGTCATATCGCTCCCGGGACGCTCTGCGGGTCACGGGCGAGCTCACCGATTGGCAGGGGCATTCCCATGAAGTGCTCAAGGCCATGAAGGACCGCGTTGAGGAAGCCAAGCGCCTTGGCATTGAGGCGATCGACGACTGAGTCACTCCCTGCGTCCTCGAGCCACTGAGCTTCTCGATGCCGTCGGGTGCAAGAGGACGGTGAGCGACCGAGTGGGCGACCGGGTAGGCAGACGTCGGCTGCTCACAGGGGGAGACGTTGTCTTTCTGACAACGCTGGTGGACCTAACTAGACAGCCCTCGAACTTCCGGGAAGCGGTTCTGCGCCTCAGCGAGGAACTTAGCCGGCCTTGATCGCCCGGACCTCCCTGGCGCGCTCGTCGAGCGGGAACACCGGCAGCTCGCCCGTCTTCTTGACCGGCAGGCGGCGCAGATGATCCATGAGCGCCTGCCACTCCTTGACCTCCCGAAGCGCGCCCTTCTCGCTCGTCGACGCCACGCTGCGCTCGTCGACGGTGTGGCGAGGCGGCAGCAGGTAGGGCGTGCTCGCGCGCGGAGCCTCTTCCACGGCCTCTACCCGCGAGGTCAGCGGCGTGCCGTCCTTGTGCTTGGCAGTCAGCGGCAGCGCGCCCTTCGAGTAGGTCGGGATGGCGACGATGATCATCGCCGCGTAGAGCGGGCTGGTGACGCTGAAGAGGCGCTCGTCCTTGCCGCTGATGTCGATGGGCGCATAGCCGTGCTCGAGGTCCCCCACTTCGATCGCCGTCACCACGTCGAACTGCGGCCGCCGCGTGTCGTAGCGGAAGCGCATGCCCGAGGTGCGCGGGAAGAACTCGCCCGGGTGCGCCGGGTTGTCGATGAGCATGAACTCGAGCGCGTGCTTGATCTCCTGGCCGGTGAAGTAGGCGGTCACGAGGGCGCTGCCGGCGGTCTCGTCGAGGACGCCCTGACCGAGGGGCGTGGCGGCGAAGACGTCGTAGACCGTCTGCACGCCCGAACTCCCCTTCGTGAACCCGGAGCGCACCATGCCGTTGGCCGTGAGGACGACGTCGGCGCCGGTGGCGGCGCGGTCGGCGTCGGCGACGAAGTTGGCGAGCGGCGTGCCGGCGACGATGTCGGTGAAGGTGTTGGGCACGTCCTCTGAGACCACGACCAGGGGTTCGTCGACGCGGTAGCCGCGCGAGGCAAAGACCGCCTGCGTCACGACCTTCTTGAACTCCTCGATCTCGGCACTCACAGCGGCGTCGCCGGCGATCGAGTCGTCGATCGGGTGCAGCGTGTAGGAGTCGACGCTCAGCCTGTCGCCGTCGAGCGTGACCACGAGCTCGCCGAGGTAGTGGGAATACAGGCCGGCCTGGACGACCGGCGTATGGCCGCCCACGACGATCGCCTTCTCGAGCACGGTGTGGCTGTGGCCGCCGACCACGACGTCGATGCCCGGCACCTGCTCCGCCAGGGTCACGTCGCCGCCGGTCGTGTACGTGCCGTCCGGGTTCTCGAGCAGGCCGCCGTGGCTGAGGGCGATGACCACGTCCACCTTCTCGGTCTCGCGCAGGAGCCTGACCATTGCCTTGCCGGTCTCGACCGCGTCCGGGAAGGTGATCGCGCCGGCGCCGGCGGCGTAGAAGACGGCCTCCTTGCCCATGAGCCCGAAGAGGCCAAAGCGCACGCCGCCGCGTTCGATCAGCGCATGCGCGCGGACGATCTTGTCGTGGGCGAGGGCCTGGAGGCCGGAGAGACTGGGATCGCTGCCGCTGAAGTCGGTGTTCGAGGCGACCACCGCGGGGACGCGGCCCGCCTTGGCGGCGACGCCGATGGCGGCGGCCATGCCCTGCGGCCCGAGGTCGTAGTCGTGGTTGCCGAAGGTGGTCGCGTCGTAGCCCATCAGCGCCATGAGCTGTAGTTCGGCGCCTGTCTCGCGGATAGCAGCGCCGAAGGCGGTGCCCATGCTGTAGTCGCCGGCGTCGAGGACGAGGACGGGACCCTGGGCCTCGCGCGCCTTCTTCCTCTGTGCGATCAGCGTGGCCAAGCGGGCAAAGCCGCCGCGGGTCGCATCGTCGTTGAGCGTCTCCGGGGTGTAGTCCGCGGAGGGAGCCATGCCGATCAGGTTCGAGTGGATGTCATTCGTATGGAGGATGGTGAAGGTCGTCCGCTGTGACATGTGCTCTCCCTCCTGACGATGGCATCAAGCTGAGCGTGGCCAGTCTATGCAAACGGCGTCAGCGGCGCATCGTGCTGCTGTTTTGACGAGCGGCGGGCGGCCGGACACGCGACCGGTGGGGCTGACTTCCGCGATTTGCAGCGAGAAACGTTGTCGAAATGACAACGTGGTGGGCCCAGCAGGACTCGAACCTGCGACCGATCGATTATGAGTCGACTGCTCTGACCAACTGAGCTATAGGCCCGCGCGGCAATGATACGCTTCGCGGCACGGCGCGTCAGGGCGAAATCGGGAGG
>Ga0302322_100000803_pt1 | contig 24537 bp, 16 predicted proteins | sample Fen_T0_2_FD_203757 | JGI IMG/M metagenome (GOLD analysis project Ga0302322, IMG submission 203757) | Peat permafrost microbial communities from Stordalen Mire near Abisko, Sweden - Fen_T0_2 | ecosystem: Environmental > Terrestrial > Soil > Wetlands > Permafrost | place: Sweden: Abisko...
ATCGCAAGCGACGTCACCTTCATCGCCGCGGGTGGATCAGTTACATTCTTCATCAAGAGCGATGGATCCCTCTGGGCAACCGGTTCAAACAATTACGGGCAACTCGGTGATGGTAGTATCACACAGCGCTTAACCCCAGTGCAGGTCGCCACCAATGTGAAGTCGGTCGCAACCAGCGGAAGCCACAGCCTGATCTGTAAGCAAGATGACACGCTGTGGGTCGTAGGCTACAATAGCTGGGGCCAACTCGGTACGGGATCTTACAACAATCTAATCACTCCTCTCCAAATTGCCACAAACGTTCGAACGGCCTCCTGCGGCGGGATCTACGTCAGCTACTATCTTACCACCGATAACACGATTTGGGGCATGGGCTATGGCTCAGAGGGCCAGTTAGGTTCAATCGGCTCATCCACCACTCCTATTCAGATCGCCACCACAGCGCGGGCCATCGCCGGAGGCGGATCTCACATGATGTTCGTCAAAACGGATGACAGCCTCTGGGCCATGGGAGGTAACTTCGATCACCAACTTGGTGATGGCTCGACCACCTCCCGTAGTAGTCCCGCAAAAGTCGGCACCAATACACAACTTGTCGTTTGCGGTAATTCACTTACTTTCTTCGTCAAGAAAGATGGTTCACTCTGGGCAACGGGCTATAATGGCTACTACCAACTGGGAAATGCCGGCAACGTCGGCTATCGCACAACGCCCATCTGCATTGCCTCAGAGGTCGAAACTGCGTCCGCCGGCTCAGCTCACACGGTTTTCGTGAAAAGCGACGGAAGCTGCTGGACTGTAGGATCCAATAGTAATGGCCAACTCGGTGATGGCAGCACAACCACACGCTCCACACCACAGCAAATTACAGTCGGAGTGAAATCAGTTTCGGCGGGTTACTCCCATACGCTGTTGCTAAAACAAGATGGTACCGTGCTCGCAATGGGATATAATGGCAACGGCCAACTCGGTGACGGCACCACCGCCCAACAGCCAACACCGGTTCAAATGTTGGTTGATGCTGTAGCCGTGGCCGCCGGCAATAACCATAACCTTGTTGTCAAAACCGATCGTTCACTCTGGACAGTAGGATCCAATAATAACGGTCAGTTGGGCGACGGCACCATCGCTAATACGAAATCGACCCCTGCTCAGATAACGACCAACGTCGTCTGTGCCGCGGGTGGCAGCTCCCATTCCCTGTTCATCAAGAACGACAAAACCGCGTGGGCCACGGGTGATAGCTCTTACGGCCAGTTCGGTAATGGCAGCCAGACCTATCTATGCTCCACCCCAATCCAAATCTCCGGCAGCTACGACGCAGTAGCGGCAGGGGCAATTCACAGTCTATTCCTGAAAACTGACCACACTCTCTGGGTCACCGGCTACAATAATAATGGCCAGGTGGGTGACGGCACCACCCTGCAACGAACCAACGCAGCCCAAGTAGCTACTCAAGTTCAAGCTATTGCGGCCGGTTACTATCACAGTCTTTTCATCAAGACCGACGGAACGCTTTGGGGCACCGGCCGCAATTCGGTCGGCCAATTAGGTGACGGAACGATCGTTGATCGTACAACTCCAGTGAAAATTGCCGCAAATGTGTTATCGGCAACAGGTGGCAGTAACCACACGCTCTTTACCGCAAACGGCGACATCCGCATCACTCCGTCGTCGCCCACAATCAGCAATTTTGCACCAAACGTGTTGTTGCCGGGCACTCCAGTGACAATCACAGGGACGAATTTCTCCGACATCGTCGCAATTTATTTCAATGGCGTTCCAGTGACCAGCTACACGGTCGATTCTCCAACTCAAATTACCGCTGTTACACCGACCGCTTTAGCTGCTGGCAAAATCCTCATATCCTCCTTCGACGGCAACGTCGAAAGCGCAAGCGAGTACACTGTCGCTCTCGCCCCCCACAGCCTAGTGCCCCCGGAGTCACTATCGGTCGTCACGGGCCGGAATGCCACTTTCATCGGTTTGGCGAGCGGCAATCCGGCGCCAAGTTATCAATGGCAGGTCTCTTCCGACGATGGGACCAACTGGGCCAACCTTTCCGACGGTGCAACTTGCTCGGGAAGCAGTGCCAGCGGCCTCACGCTCTTCGGCGTTTCGTCACCACTTAACGGATACAAATATCGCTATCTTGCGACTAATTTCGCTGGGACTGCAACGAGCGCAGCCGCCACATTGACAATCTTTACCCCACCAACAATCACAAGCGCCACGACTGCCTCTGCCACGTTCGGCGAATTCTTCACTTATCAAATCGCCGCGACTAATACCCCCAACAGCTATGCCGCAACCGATTTGCCCGCTGGCCTGAGCCTCAATGCGACGACTGGTCTCATCTCCGGCACACCGGCTTCCGTAGGCTCTGCAACCCTCACTCTGTCAGCCGTCAATAACGGCGGAACCGGGGTAGCCCCACTAACCATTACGGTAAATAAAGCAGCGGCCTCAATCGTCTTGGGATCACTCGCTCAAACCTATAATAGTACACCGAGATCGGCCACCGCCTCTACGACACCTGCTGGCTTAGCAGTTAACGTCACCTACAACGGTAGCACCACTCCTCCAGCCAATCCCGGCATATATACAGTTGTAGGCACAATTGATGACAACCGCTACTCTGGTTCATCCACACAAACCCTAACAATCACCGCTACACCTGCGATTTTAGTTTCGGATGGCTATGCCGCGTCAGTAACTGGCGGCGGTTCTATTAATGTCGTCTTGGTTACCACTGCTGAAGAATTTAAAAACCAAGCTGAGTCACTATCGTCCGCAGTCATCACAATTTCTGGTTCGCTCAACTTAAGTGCCCTCAATCCATCCGGGAAGGTCAGTGTTAAATCTAACAAAACGATCCAAGGCTTGGATGCCGACTCAACCATTATCGGCAATCTAGAACTAACCGGCGGCGTCAGCAATGTCGCGATCCGCGGCCTGAATATCACCAATCCCGCTGGTGACGGCATCACACTTTCCGGTGCCAATAACGTCTTCATAAACCACTGCTCGATCTTCAACTGCAGTGACTCCTTGATAGCCGTGAAAAACGGCTCAAGTAATATTACCGCCTCCTGGAACGAGTTCTATTACACCGCCGCCCAGACCGGTCATCGCTACGCCGTACAAATTGGCGCCACGACTAGTGAAATTACGCCACTCCACGTAAGCCTGCATCATAACTGGTGGTCCTCACTCTGCGATCTCCGCCTTCCTGAAGCCAATTACGGGTACGTCCACCTATACAATAACTACTACAACCTAATCGGCAATACTGCGGGTGCTACAGCACAGACGAATGCACAAATGCTGACTGAACGTAATCAGTTCACCAACTTGAGCAGTCCCCTGACAAAGAACTCAAACGGTCTAATCTGCGCCATCGGCAATACCTTCTCCAACACAGCCGGCACGCTCAATTCCTACATGGATCTCGTTTTCACTCCCCCGTACTCTTACGAACTTCTTCCTACCGCCAATATTGAGTCGTTACTCAATACCTCCACGCCCCTTTATGGTTCGGGTAACGTTGCTGGAGCTTCCTCCGTCACTCCGGTTTCCGCGAGCGCTGCAATCATCGGCGCCCCCAGTACACCGGTAACTTCCGGCGACAACTTCACTTTGACTGCCGTACCTTCTGCTTTTCTTGGAACTGCATACAAGTGGCGCCTTAACAATATTGAATTATCAACCGATGCCACAAACGCCACCTATACAGTGGCCAATATGCGCCCCACCGATGCGGGAATTTACACAGTTGTCATCTCCGGACTCTCTTCAGGCAATGACGTGATCAGTGCACCCGTTTCAGTAGCGTTCACCAGCAGCTCCAGTTCATCCAGTAGTAGCTCGTCTTCCAGTTCCAGTAGTTCATCGTCGAGCGGTTCCTCTTCGAGCAGCAGTTCGTCATCTTCCAGCTCCAGCAGTTCGAGCAGCTCTAGCTCGTCTTCGTCCTCAAGCAGTTCCAGCAGTTCTTCTGGCGCAGGAGGCGGCGGTGGCGGTGCTCCATCAAACGTTTTCTTCGCAACCATTGGAATCTTCGCCTGCTCACGCGCTGCTAAGTTCTTGGCTCGCCGCCAATGACTGTTTGGATATTTTTCACTGCCACGGACCGGCCTCAACGGTTAGCTAGAGGCAGGCCAGGCTCTTATGCGTGAACAGATTAAAGACATACTCGATCCCAAGCGATTACCTTGGCTTTACCTAGCCGTGGTGGCAGTGGCGGCCGTGGCCGTCGCAGTGCCCGCGATTCGCCCCGCTCTGGTCTACAATCGAGCTGCCATCGCCCAAGGCGAACTTTGGCGGATCTGGACTGGGCATATTGTGCATTTCGGCTGGCCTCACGGGTTAGCCGACGGGGCCTTGTTTGTGGTGATTGGATGGGCACTGGAACGTTCACAGCGACCTTTTGGACATTGGTCACTGCTCATATTGCCAGCTGTCGTCAGCATATCGCTGTTCTGGTTTGATCCGGGGATGAACATCTATGGCGGATTATCCGGTGTGAACGTTGGTCTCCTGGTCTTTCTGGCCTGCCGAGGCTGGCAGCATAATTTACTAGATTGGTTCTGGCCGGCAGTTTTGGTTATTCACGTGATCGAGTTATTCCTCGAAGTTCACAATCACGGAACCGGTGGTGGTGCGATTCGTTTTGATGATTCATCGATCCATGTGGCCACAGTGGCTCACGTGGGCGGGGCATTATACGGCGTGGCAGCGTGGGGCGCACTGGCTTTGCGCGCGCGGAGGCCGTCTCCGCAATCTGAAGCCGGCCAACCAAAGCTATGATAGATCCGGCGGGACGGTCGCGATAGCTTCCTCAAGAGTCGTGAGTCCTTCCTTCACCTTGAGCAAGCTGTCTTGGTGAAGCGTCTTCATGCCGTCGCGCATCGCGATCTTTTTGATTTCGGCCGATTCGAGCCCCTTATTTATTCCTTCGGTCAACTCTTCGCTGATCACCATGAGCTCGTGAATGCCGAGTCGGCCTTTGTAACCGCTACCTCCGCATTTCGGACAGCCACGCGGGTTAGCTTTGTAAATCTGGCCGCTCCAGCCGATGGCTTTCTCGAATATCTCTTTTTCGCGGTCGTGCATTTGCGTCTGCACGCGGCATGTCTTGCAGACGCGGCGCATGAGGCGTTGAGCACACACGCATAGGAGCGACGACGAGATCATGAACGGCTCAATACCCATATCCGTGAGACGCGCGATCGTACTAGGCGCGTCGTTCGTGTGCAGAGTACTAAGCAACAAGTGACCAGTGAGGGCGGCTTCGACCGCGATGTTGGCGGTTTCTTTATCACGAATTTCGCCGACGAGAATGATGTCGGGGTCTTGACGCAGAAAGGATCGCAACGCCGTCGCAAAAGTCAGCCCGATCTGCCGGTGCATCTGCATCTGGTTAATACCGGCAAGAGTGTATTCGATTGGGTCCTCAGCTGTGCGGATGACGAGCTCTGGAGAATTGATTTCGTTGAGAGCCGAATAAAGCGTCATCGACTTACCTGAACCCGTCGGACCGCAATGCAAAATCATGCCATAGGGCTGACGAATAACATCGCGATACTTCGCAAGGTTTTCCTCGGAGAAACCAAGCGCCGGCAACGGTAGTGTGGACTTCTGCTTATCGAGAATACGCATGACCACGCCTTCGCCGTGATTGAGGGGGGCCGTCGAAACACGAAGATCGATGTCGATGGTTTTTTTCGTGAACTGCTTGAAAACAATACGGCCATCCTGCGGCATGCGGCGCTCGGCAATGTCGAGGTTGCACATGATCTTAAGACGCGCGACAAGCGCGGGACCAACCTTGGCAGGCAGGCGAAGTTTTTCCTGACAAATGCCGTCGATACGGTAGCGCACAACGACGTCTTTTTCCCAGGGCTCGATGTGAATATCGCTCGTGCCGCTGTAGAAAGCATCCTCAACGATGCGGTTAGCTAGCTGGATGATAGGACCCGAATCCTCAGCAACACTCTCACCCTCGGCCAGCTCGGCTTCCTTTGCGCCATATTCCTCACCGATTTGCCCAACAACATCTTCAAAACCGGCAGACTGCCCAGCAATGGCAAACTTGTCGCGAATGTCCTTCTCACGCGCAAGTACGCGGAGGACACGCATGCCGGTCATCTCTTGGATCTTTGCTGGGAGAGAGATTTCAAAAGGATTAGCAAACGCCACCACGAGGTAATCGCCTACTACACCAACCGGAAGAATCTGATGCTCCTGACAAAACTCCTGCGGAACACGTTCAAAAGTACTGGCGTTCACTTTGTATCGGCCGACATGATACGGTGCTAAACCAAAGGCTTTGGCCTTGGCGACAAGCAGCTGGAGACTCGTGATCTTGTAGTCTTCCTGTAAAAGCTTATCCAGAGCATCGCCCGTAAGTTCGTCTGGACTGGATGCGATTTTTTCGTGGTCAGCCTCCGTCAACCGCTCCATCTGTTCGAGGGCTGAGATAATCTGAAGTTGGAATTTGCCGAGAGCCATGGGGAAACTATTTATTCGGTAGGAATCGGGGAACGAGTCCCGGTGCGTATTCCGGCGGCAATTTCGAGTTTTTCAACGTAATCACCGAGCATTTCAAGTGACGTGCCGTACCAAATGATAGGACCATCGAGTTGTTTTTCCCAGAACGTGCGCACCGCCGGACTCATGTAGTAAGCGGTCGCCAAAAAGTAGAACCCTTCGTCCAAATCAAACGGCACCGTCCAGGTCGCCCAACATGCGCCAAAATCGAGTTTTTTCTTCAACTCGTCAGAGCCGTCGTAATTGCGTAGATCGACCAGCCCTAAACCGTGATCTTCAACCAAATGGTGCAGCACGTCGTCCTCTTTCACCACTTTCATTTCGTAGACAAGAATGCCGAGTACCGTGCTCTGACGGGCGTTTTCGCTCGCGACAATCTCCAAGAGTCGTTCATTGGCCGTCTCAAGGTCCTCGATCTTGATGAGATTCATCTCGACGAGATTTGCGCCAAGCAAACGGTTGGCGCGCATCATGAGGGAACGGTGTTCGTTGGACATGGAGAAAAGTATCAGCCAGAGGACTTGGCGGCGCGGCTGGACGCGGGCCGTTGGGCACGCACCAGCTTGTAGAGTACTTCTTTCAATTCGTCGAGTCCTTCGCCACTCATGCAGGAGATTTTGACTAAATCGCCTTTGTATTTACGCCGAAACTTCACGAGGTTGGCCGCCGCGTCTTCTAGATCCATTTTGTTGGCAACAATGAGACGCGGTTTTGCCACGAGCGACTTATCGTAAAGTTTAAGTTCGTTGAGCAACGTCGCGTGATCTTCGCGTGGATCGCGACCGTCAACACCCGCCATATCGACAAGAAACATGAGCAGCGAACAGCGTTCGATGTGCTTCAGAAAACGGTGGCCCAGTCCACGGTTCTCGCTCGCGCCTTCGATCAATCCAGGGACATCTGCAAGCAGCAGTCGGTCATCGTGGTCCGGCAATTCGATGACGCCGATCTGCGGATGCAATGTAGTAAAAGGATAAGCTGCCGTCTTCGGATGAGCTTTTGTGATGCGGCCAGTCAGCGAAGACTTACCCGCATTGGGAAAGCCAACCAATCCGACATCGGCAATGCTCTTTAGTACGAGCCGATAATTGCCATGTTCACCGTCATGCCCAGGGTTGGACCGCTTGGGCGCACGGTTAGTTGACGATTTAAAATGCGTGTTACCCCAGCCTCCATTCCCGCCTTTGCAGAGTACAATTTGTTCTCCGTCGGTTATCACTTCAGCCACGACTTTGCCGGTGTCTTCGTCAGTCACTACAGTGCCGAGCGGCAATTTGATAATGCAGTGTTTGCCGTCACGACCATGTTGGTCGGCACCGAGCCCATGCTCACCACGTTCGGCTTTCCAATGCGGCTTGTATTTGTAATCGACGAGATTGTTTGTGTCGTCGTTACCGACGAGGATGACGTCGCCACCGCGGCCGCCGTCACCGCCATTGGGTCCACCCCAAGGCTCATATTTTTCGCGACGAAAGCTTATGCAGCCGCGCCCGCCGTCACCGGCTTGAACTTTGATTACACATTCGTCGACAAACATGAGGCGAGATTAGCAGAGGATGGGTTAAGTAAACACGAGAAATCGTAAACCGACCGATAAACGGGCGATCTTTTTGACAATATCTACAGAGGTACGCCACAAACGGCATGCCTACGCAGAGTTAATCGGCGCATCAGATAGAGATCTTAATGCCCTTTCGGAGGTACGTAGGTACGTCGAGATCCTGCCCTTCGAAGAGATTACGGTCGGTTTTGTCGAAGAAACCGCGGCTTTCCATCTCGCCGTAAGCAAACAGTTCTTCCTGACTCGCTTTGGATTTCGGCGGAATCTTGGACGTCTCCGTTTTTGCAGCCGGAGCGGCATTCGATGTGGTCGTCGAACTTGGGCGCGGCTGCTGTTCCTCAAATGGAAAACTGGTCAGGGACGTCGAAGTTTTTGGTTTCTGTATAACCGTCTGACGACGTGGCGTCACACCGCGGCCATTGATATCTGTCGTGCCCAGCACGCAAACTTCGACCTGCTTTTGCAGGCTTTCGTCGATGACTGCGCCCATGATCACATGCGATTCGCGGCCAAATTGCTCGGTCACGGCGGTCATGATTTCGTTGACCTTGGGCAAAGTGAGATCGGTGCCACCAACAATATTAACAAGAATGCGGTCAGCCTTGCGCGAAAACTCCGGCGTGTGCAGCAACGGGCAGAGCTTCAAACTTTCGATCGCGTCGGCCACAGCGTTTTCACCAGAACCATTGCCCAAGCCGAAAAGTGTTTTGCCGCCGCGCTGATAGAAAGCCTGCCTCAACGTCGCAAAATCGAGGTTAATTAATCCTGTTCGGAACATCATCGACCAAATCGAACGCACCGCACGGCCAATCCATTCATCGGCACGAGCAAACGAATCGAGCGCGGTCTCGCCGTCTTCAGCCTCCTGGAGAAGCATATCGTTAGGCAGTGGGATGACTGCATCGCAAGAACGCCGCAAAGCGATCAAGCCTTCCTCCGCTTGTTTTACTCGACGTCCGCCTTCAAAAGTAAACGGCATCGTCACAAACGCGATGACGAGCGCACCGGCCTCCGAAGCGACTTCTGCGACAATCGGCGCCGCGCCACTGCCCGTTCCACCACCCATGCCGGCAATAAGAAAAACAAGGTCGCAGCCTTTCACGATGGAGCCGACTTTTTCGCGATCAGCTTCGGCAGCTTCGCGCCCGAGATCGGGATCGCCGCCTGCTCCAAGTCCGCGTGTGACGGAGGTACCGATGAGCACCTTGTCCTGCACTGGCGACGACGACAGCGCCTGATAGTCGGTGTTGATCACCGCCATCTGCAGACGCTCAAGGTTTTCCATTTTGAGGCGGTCGACAGCGTTGGAACCAGCGCCACCGACGCCGATCAACTTGATAGCGATGCTGCGGTCGGCCAGGACTTCAGTGGTCAGGGGAAGCTCGTTGGGATTCATGTTCGATTGCATGGCGTTGCTCAGGCGTTGGCGAACAGGCGGCTGAAAAATCCGCTTCGGCGTCGGTTGTTGGCCACAGCAGCTTCCGCGCTGGAATTGAGTCCAAAATATAACAGGCCGAGCGCGGTGCTAAAGCCCGGATCACGCAAGTTTTCGTTGATATAACCAGGCACCTCGCCCAATCGCGCCGTCACGCCAAAAACTTTAGCCGCCGCTTCTGCAATGCCAGGCAATTTCGAAGTGCCACCCGTGACGACTACGCCAGCTGAGGTACGCTCGGGCACAAATGTGACACCCAGTTTTTTCTTCACGACTTCGAAAATTTCCCAGACACGCGCAGAAGTGATTTGCTCAATTGCCTGACGCGGGAACTGACGGTCGCCAATGGCGAAGTCGCCATTGAGCCAGACTTTTTCGCTTTTATCGCGAGCGGCCACCGTGCCGCGGCCAAAACGAAGTTTCAATTTTTCCGCCTGTCCTTCGGTTAGACGAAGGCCAAGGCTCAGATCGTTTGTCACGTGACTGCCGCCGACTGAAAGCACTCCCGTCGTATAAGCACAACCGTCATAATAAAGGGTGTAATCGGTCGTGCCGCCGCCGATATCGATCACAAGCACGCCATTTTGGCGGTCTTCGGCCGAAGTGACCATCGTCCCCGACGCGAGGCTCGCGAGGATCAGTTCAGCAACTGGCACATTGAAGCCACGGATCACATGGATGTTGTCGGCAATTTTATTCTCCTGACCATGCACGGTCCAATATCCCACTTCCAACCGCTGACCGACAAGATGTTCCGGGTCTGGCACAAGGCGGCCATCGAGGCGAAAAGGCCGGCGGATATTATGCACGACCATACGGCCATCGGGAAGCGCTTTGGCTTTTGCGAGGCGGCAAACCGTATCGATATCAACCGCGCTCACCATATTGTCAGCGGCAGAGACATTAGCGGAGGCCTCGTTATAGAAGCCGTCCAAATGCCCACCCGTCTGTGCGAGATAAACTTCGTCGATGCGCACGCCGGCATTGCTCTCTGCCGCGAGAAGCGCGCTGTGCGTTGCATCACTCGCGGATCGAAAATCCATGACGGAGCCTTTAAGTACGCCGCGCGATTGGCACTCGCCGAAACCGATGATGCTGAGGCTGCGTCCTTGAGACAACTCGCCGATCAACACGGTGACTTTCGATGTGCCGATTTCGACGGCACCGATGTATTTGGTTTTAGAGCTCACGAGAGGGGAAATAGATACTGCCGAAAAGGACTGGACGCTGCGGAGCCGTCCGCGTGGAGGGCGCCTGAGCCGGAAGCTTTGATCCTGGCGATTTGTTCGCCCCGGATGCAGACGCTGGCGCGGACGGTGTTTCAAACACGACCGGTACCTGCGCTCCGCCTTGTGTTTCGCCGATCGCTAGATTGACCGAGACCGCCGGATGGTCCGCCTGCAGATGCCCGACCTCGACCACGAGATCGAGTTGCGCGATCTGCTTATAAAAATCGTTTTCACGCGTTCCGAATATGATCTCTTTAATTTCCTTAGAACGCACGATAATGAAACCGTCTGCGTTATAGCGCGCGAGCGAAACGATCTGCCAGTTGCGAGAAAGTTCTGGGATGTTCGCGCGCGCCGTACTGAGCAACTCAGCGACTTTATCCATCCCTTCAACGGGCTGGAATTGTCCACGAATCCGCTTCAAATTCACTTCGGCGAGATAAGGAAGTGAACCTATAACCGACGGATCGTAGCAAACGCCGTCGTAGATCACGCCATCCCGCGCAATGAGCAAATCCTTCGGCGCCGCCTCACCTATCTGCGCATGAATGCGGACCACCGGCCAACGCTCCTCAAGCATCACAACGAGTGTAGCTGGAAATTTTCGCGTCAGCACGGCGTTGCGCACCTGACCAGTTTCCATCAACCGCATCTGCAGCGCGTGCAAATCGAGTTCCATGAGTCCGGCGTTTTTCGGCAATGCCAGAACGCGCGTTACCCACGCTTTATCCAACACTCCGTCGGAACGCATTTCGACGGTTTTCACCGGCTCGCTTTTCACCGGCGACTTAATCGCCATTGGATTCCGTTCCCAAATATTGAACAGTTCATACGCGCCCCAACCACCGAGCCCCAACGCGAGTAACGCAGCCACGCTCTTCACCGTACCGATGAGCAGACGCTTGCGGCCTTCAGACGACATGGCCTTCGGCGCGATCGACTGTTGTATGTCGCGCCAGGTTCGTGTCGGAGGATTTGTGGTGACGAGTGTGCTCATGCCAACTGCTGTGCTTTTGCAGCGCTAAAACGTTTCAATGCGGGTAAAACCAGTTCTCGGACCAGGGCTGAAAAATCCAGCCCTTCACATTTTGCGCTCATCGGCAGCAGGCTGGTCTCTTTCATGCCGGGCAGCGTGTTGATTTCGAGTAAAAACAATCCGTTTTTCTCAGAAAAAATAAAATCAACGCGTGCGTAGTCGCGACAGCCGCACGCCGCGTACGCGGCCTCAGCCGCTTTGCACGCCTGCGCCGTCTGCTCATCGCTCATCGGAGCCGGCGCGCGATACTCCGTCATGCCCTTCGTGTACTTGCTCGAAAAGTCGTACACACCGGACTTCGGCTTGATCTCGACGACACCCATCGCGTGGCCGTTGAGCACGCCAACTGAAAGTTCACGTCCGAAAATCCTTTGTTCTATAATCCAATTTCCGCTCTTCACGGTCGCGAGCGCTTTTTCCAGTTCCGCTCGGCCAACGATGATGTGCAGCCCCACGCTGCTACCTTGATCGGTGGGCTTTAGCACGAGCTGATCGCCGAGCTTAAGGAGGATTTCGTCCGCAGAAAGTTTCTTAGCGGCCGAAAAAACAAGATCCAAAGCCCCAGCCACGCCACGCGTAGCGGCTGCCCGCTTGGTGAGCACTTTGTCCATCGTCAGCGCACTCGAAGCCGCATCGCAACCCGCGTAATGTACGCCCGCCGTGTCGAGCAGGCGTTGCATGCCGCCGTCTTCGCCGAACGTCCCGTGTAGGGTCGAAAACACTACATGGCGCTTCGGATCGAGTTCTGCGGGAAGCGCTTCACTCGTGATATCGAAAAACTTGGTCGGGAAATGCCGCGACAGCGCATGAGCGCTGGCTGCGCCCGAGCCCAGCGACACCTCGCGTTCCGAGGAAACGCCGCCGGCAAAAACTGCGATGATCGGTTCAGTCACAATACGTCTCTCCATTCTTTTCCATATAACAACACCTCCGGTTCCAGCCGGATGCCCTTGGCCCTTTCGACCCCGGCGCGGACGCGGCGCATGAGTTCTATGATATCAGAACTTGTCGCGTTCCCGCGGTTGACGATGAAATTTGCATGTACGGTCGACACCTCTGCGCCGCCCACTCGCGTACCTTTCAAACCCGCCTCGTCGATTAAACGGCCAGCTGAGTCGCCTTCCGGATTTTTGAAAACGCATCCAGCACTCGGTTCCCGCGGCTGGGTTTTCTGGCGCTTGTCACGATAAACATCGATCTGCCGTGTAATCGCGTCGCTCGCAGCGGCAGTCGCCTGCGTCAGCAACGCGCCCAATGCAATCGCGTCCTGCAATTCCGCGCAATGCCTGTAGGCGACGTGCAGATCGGCTTTTTTCACAACACGGATTTCGCCGTCTCGTGTCATGAGTTGTACTTCCTCAACAACGTCAAAGACCCAACCGCCCATCGCACCAGCGTTCATGCGCAGCGCGCCACCTAGATTTCCTGGAATGCCTTCAAGAAATTCAAACCCTTTCATTCCCGCCTTGGTCGCTAGGCCACAAAGATTTTTCAGACGCAATCCCGCGCCAGCCCAGATGCGGCCGTTCCCCATCGGTTCAAAAGTCTGCCAAGCCGCATGCCCGAGAGAAATGACCAAACCTTCCACCCCTTCATCGGGCACAATCAAATTAGAACCACGCCCAAGCACGAAAACCTCCATCATGCGCGCCTTTGCCTCACGCAACAAAGCGCTCAAATCATCGGCTGTCGCAGGCTCAGCATAAATGCGAGCCGGCCCGCCTACACGCATCGTGGTTTTTTCTGCGAGTAATTCCTCGCGCTTGATCTTCGTCGCCGATGACACACGTGAGCGCAATAACTCCGCGAGTGCGTCCCAACGCTTCATTTCCCGGATCTGCTGGGACACCGATTCTAGCCACTCGTGCGCTTGCTGGTCGATATCACCCGCACCAACAAATACAACTAAATCGCCAGCTTTGACGTCGCTCCTCAATCCATTAAGCATGAACGCGCCGTGGCCTGGGTAATATGCTACGGGAAGTGCCGGCGCATTCCGTCGCAACTCGGCGTAAAGATCGGCCGTGGTGCCGCCCTCCATCAATGTTTCACCTGCACCATAAACATCAAGTAGATACAAACGATCGGCTTGTGCCAGCGAAGCGGCGAACTCGGACTTAAATTGAGCAGTGCGGCTAAAACGGTGAGGCTGAAAAACGACCAATAGGCGTGTCTTGGCGCGACGACGCAGGCTACTAAGTAACGCGCGAATCTCGGCCGGATGGTGTGCGTAATCCTCGATCACGGTGAGATCGGGTGTGGCATAGAGCACCGACTGACGGCGGCGCACTCCAGGATATTGCGCGAGCAGATTTTCGGAAAGCTCTACACCCATCAGGTGCGCAGCGGCCAACGCGGCGTTCGTATTACTGGCATTAAATTCTCCCTGCGCGTGCACGGTCGCTTGCTTGATCGTAAAACGGCCATTGAGCGCGAGCTTCATGGCTCCATCCCCTTCGCTAACGATATTCGCCCGGTATTCTCCACTTCGGCCAAACGTGATCACCTGTGCAGCTCCCTTGTGCTGAGTGACCGCACGCGCTGTCAAGGCACACGCATCGCTCACAAGTACGTTCTTTCGAGTGCGGCCAAAAAGCGCGACAAACGTGGATTCAAGATCCGCCAATTGGCGATAGTGATCGGGATGGTCCCAGTCGAGATTCACCGCAACTGTGATCTCAGGCGAAAAATGTTCGATGGTCCCGTCGCTCTCGTCAATCTCGGCTACTATCCATTCGTTCGAACCAATGCGAGCTGGTGCGACCGTATCATCATTAAATAAGCCGCCCAAGAGATAACCGGCAGGGAAATTAGCTCGGCGCAACGCGGTAATGATCATCGCACAGGTGGTGGTTTTCCCATGCGAGCCACAGACCGCGACGAGTTTTTTATCACGCGCGATCTCGGCCAATAGTTCGCCGCGGCGCACCAACGGGATCAGCTTTCCCTTCGCGGCTAAGTGAGCCGGATGTTGTTGCGAAATTGCCGAAGAGCACACCACCAGTTCGCAGCCATCAGGCAGACCGCCTGGCGGCGTCAGAAGAATTTTTTCGCGCTCAAGCTGCTGCCGCATCGCATCCGTCATCGCGTCGTCCTCACCGCTGACTCGGAATCCCAGCTGCGCGAGATAAATAGCAAGCGGCCCCATGCCCATGCCGCCAACACCGACGCAGTGAATCGATGTTACGTCACGGGAGAAAATTTTTGGTAAAGGGTCGCGTCTCATTCCGTCAAGCAGCTTTGCGCCGCGTCAGTGTAGGCTCCGAACCGGAAGAAGTCAGTTCGTCGAGATCGTCGAGCATGTCGTCGATCGCGTTCGCACGGTCCATGCGTTGAAGATTGGTGCGGAATTTGCGGATAAGCCAATCGTTGAAAATCACGTCGCGTACCTCGCTGACCAGATCGCCAATATGTTCTTGCGCAATCACGATACCTCCGCCCTGCATCTCGAAATAGCGAGCATTGGCCCATTGGTGGTTATCCGCAGCGAAGGGATAAGGAAGAAGGATCGCCGGCGTGGTGCAACGGATCAGTTCGGCAATCGTGCCAGCTCCTGCGCGCGAGACCACCAGATCAGAGGCCGAGAGAAGTGCTCCCATGCGATCGCAAAAAGGAATAAAAAACGCTTTAATCGATTCACCGTTGCGCGTACGAAATTCGCGGACCTCTGGCTCACGCTTGCCGAGACCCGTCACACAGCAAACCTGCAAGCCTTCGAGTGCGAGCGCCTCAGCCTTTTCGTATGCCCAATTATTAAGCGAGGTCGCACCCTGACTACCGCCGAGAATGGTGAGAACGTTGAAACGTGGATCCAGGCCAAAAGAGCGGAGCGCGGCCTCGCGCGGTTCGCGTACGATCTCTTTGCGTACCGGCAAGCCCAAGTGACGGATCGCGGACGCCCGCACATCAGAAAGTTGAATTCCTGGCGGCAGATAAACACGCCGCGCCAAACGACCCAACAAACGGATTGCACGACCGGGAACGCGATTAGCCTCGTGGAGTACGACAGGTACGTTAAACAACGCGCCCGCCAAGATCACGCTCGCCGTGGTGAAACCGCCAAAACCAATAACTCCGTCAGGACGCTGCTTGCGCACGAGATTGATGCCATAGAAAAATGCCGCCGCCTGTTTAACAACGAACCGTGCGAAACCAAGAGGATGAAGCGAAAACGGTGCGCTAGGAATACGCAGAAACGAAAGATGCGCGTACTTCTCGATCAAGCGCCCATCGACTTTTTTGTTGCTGATCAAAAGTGTGGCCTGATGTCCGCGTGCAACCAGGGCTTCACCCAACGCAATACCAGGGGAAAGATGCCCGCCGGTGCCGCCGCAGGAAATAAGGAAACGTTTCATCTTACACGACCTCCTTCATCTTGCGATGGTGACCAGACAACGACGAGCGCGGCCAGGAGCGTTGCGTGTTAACGATGATCCCGACAAGCAGGCCCATTAGCAAAAGATTCGAGAGACCGGCACTAATGAAAGGCAGCGACATGCCTTTGGTCGGAAATACACCCGTCACTACGCCGAGGTTGATGATCGCCTGCAAGCATACGAGCAACATACAACCTGTTACCAGAAGGAATTGAAATAGATTTGGCGCACGGCGCAGGTGAATGAGACCGGCGATAAAAATCACCGTAAACACGACTACAACGCCCAGCGTGAACCAAAGGCCAAGTTCCTCGCCAACGACCGCGAAAATAAAATCGGTGTGAGCCTCCGGGAGAAAATTGATCTGCTGGCGCCCCTGCCCCAGCCCAGCGCCGTTGGTGCCGCCAACAGCAAAAGCCGCGAGTGATTGATAGAGCTGGTAAGTGCCGCCGCTTTTATTGCCCTCGACATCAAGAAAAGCCACAAAGCGCCTCAGACGATTCGGGTTGTGGATTACGAGAACCGCAAATGCCAGTGCGGCGCCGGCTATGGTCGGTAATATATAGCGCCATTGTGCTCCCGCGAGAAACAAGAGCATCAGACCAATTGATAGCGTGAGCGCGGCGGTTCCGAAATCCGGCTCCAATATAATTAAGCCAGCAAAACCACCTACAATCAACAACGGATAGAGATAGCCGCGTTTGAACTCGTTGATCTTCGTCTGGTTGATCGCGAGGTAATGCGCTAGGCAGAAAACCATGGCGAGCTTAGCAAACTCCGAAACCTGCAAACGGAGCGAGCCATATCCCAGCCAACGTCGACTCCCCTTAACAGTGATACCTATGTGCGGAACTAGCACCAGAACAAGCATGACCAACGAGACACCGCCAAGAACCCAAGCATAGCGGCGCAAGGACTCAAGATCCACGCGGCTCACTGCAAACGCCAGCGCAGCAGCTAGCCCTACTCCAATCAACTGTTTGTAGAGATAATAGTACGGCCCTTGTTTGAAGGACGCGCTCGCACTGAACAAGATCGTAAGCCCAAGAATCGTCAGCCCGATGACGCACACCACAATCACCATGGCCGGATTCATCTGAAAACGGCCACGAGGTGGGTCCTGGGTAAGTGCGATGCTCGTCATCGGTATTCTATTTCTAACTACGTACTTATTTGGCCGGAGAAACCGGAGCCGAGTCCTCCACTTTTACAACTGGCGGAGGCGGTGCATCTGAACTTGCCGGCGCAGAAACGGGACCCGCATCAGGCGCAGGCGCGACCGGATTTTCGGAGGGCGAAACTGGAGCAACGGGAGACACCGGGCCTTGGTCAACTGGCGGGAGAACCGAAGGCACAAGTGAAGGCGCTGTGGTTCCGGGCGTCTTCACCCCTGGAATGATCAACTTCTGACCGGCCCTAAGATTTTTTGGATCAGCCATATTGTTCGCCAAAAGAATCTCTTTTTGCGGTACGCCGAATTTCTTGGCAATCTGCCCAACACCTTCGCCGGGTTTCACGGTGTACACGATACTGCCAGCAGGTGCCGCAACCGGTGCACCCGATGCAGCAGGTGCAACAGGTTCTACAGCAGCAGTCGCAGCAGCAGCGGCGCTCTTGCCTGAGGCCGGAAGAGTCAGTTCCTGGCCCGCGCGAACACTGTCGTTTTTGATCTGGGGATTCAGCGAACGAATGTCCGCGGTTGTCGTGCTATTTTTATGCGCGATTGAACTCAGACTGTCGCCCGCCTTGACGGTGTAGGTGCGCGTGCCGGCAGGGGAATTTCCCGATCCAGCCTTGGCAGGTTTTCCCGGGATGATCAGCTTCTGGCCGACCTTCAAAGATGCCCCTTGCTTGAGGTTATTCGCCTTGGCCAAGTCCTCAGAACCAATCCCGAATTTTTTGCCGATTTTCCAGAGGCTATCGTTCGCCTGTACTTTGTAGGTGGTCGCTGGAGTAACGCCGCCGACTTCATCAGTCTGGAGAACTCCGGCGGCGGCTGTACCAGGCCGTGTGGGATTATAGTGCTGTGCGTTAAACGAGACAGACGGCGGAGCGTCCGAAGTGGCCGGATTGACGTCAGTCCCACTCATGGAAGGACTTGCATCACTCGACGCCGAAGGTGCGCCAGGGTAAGACACCGTGGGCGAAGGGGCACCGGTATCGGCAGCCGGCGCCTGAGGCGCAGGGCGAGACGAGGTACGGCACCCCGGAATTGCGAAGACAAACATGAAAACGGCGGCGTGGACAGCCACGACGACACCGAAGATTTTCAGAATTTTCATAGGCAGGGTTTGGGTTTAAAAAAATGGTCAGATCTCAACGTCATACCGAGGTTACTCTCAGGTTGTTCACAAGCTGCTCAAACTGGTCACCACGGTCTTCGTAACTTTTGAACATATCGAAGCTCGCAAAGCCCGGACTGAGCAGCACGTGGTCGTTCTCGACGGCATGGGCGGCGGCTTTTTGAACCGCTTCCGCAAGGGTCGCACACAAGGTGTGTGGCACGTGCCGGGCAGCGCAGGCTTCAGCCAGAGTATGCTGCGTTTCGCCGATAATGAAAGTGTGTTTTAGCCGAGGAGCAATGCGACCGACGAAAGCGCCTATGTCGCCACCTTTTGCACGCCCGCCGAGAATCAATAAAACCGGCGCAGCAAAACCCGCGAGGGCTGCTTCAACCGCGTGGAAATTTGTGGCCTTCGAGTCGTTCCAAAAATTCACGCCACGTTTTTGCGCAACTCGTGCGAGACGATGCCGCCCCAATTTAAAAGTGTGTGCGGCTGCGTAGAGTGCCGTTTCCGCCAGACCGGCGTGGCGCCACCAAGCAGCGGCCAAAATGAAATTTTCTCGTTGTGGATAATGTTCGAAGATCGTTCCGGAGAGCAAAACGTCGGCCGCCTGGTCCTCCGTTGCAACACAAGCCTCGGCCGGCAACACGCGCCCAACCTCAAGCGCATATTTATGAACCGAACTGCCAACCAGAACTACGCCACCGACTGTTCGGTCGAGCAACCGCCATTTCGCTTCAAAGTAACCACGCAATCCCGGATGCCGCTCTAAGTGGTCTTCAGCAAAATTTGTCCAGAGCGCCGCGTCGGCGCGGAAATGCACAAACGTCTCCGACTGGAACGAGCTCACTTCGCAGACCGCCACGTCGTCGAACACGCCACCGAACTCATCCACGACGAGTTGCGAAAAAGGATAACCGACGTTGCCGGTCGCATGTGCATCGCGTTTTACTGCGTGCAGTGCGTGGGTGAGAAATTCGGTTAAGGTTGTCTTTCCGTTCGTACCGGTGATCGCAATCACCGTGCCACGCCAAAAAAGCGCTGCGAAATCGAGTTCGCCCAAGCAGACGCAACCTGACACGCGTGCCGTCACTAACCAACGATGATCGGGTCGAAAGCCTGGGCTGAATACTACTAGCCGATGTGCGGACGCGTCGACAGGGGTAAAATCCTTGTGCGCACCTTCCTGCTTTTCGTCGAAAAGCGTGCCCTGGGCCTCGATCTTTTCGAGCAGCGCCAACACGGCGCGCCCGCTCACGCCTCCACCCAACACGGCCACCGGGTAGCCGAGCAAAGAGTTAAGAATTTCTGGAATGCGGAGTGCCATCAGCGGAGTTTCAAAGTCGCCAGGCCAGCGATCGCACACATGAGAGAAATAATCCAGAAGCGGGCTACGACCTTGGTCTCAGGCCAACCCAATTTTTGGAAGTGATGATGGATCGGCGCCATTTTGAACAGACGCCGGCCATCTCCAAAACGCCGACGCGTGTATTTAAAATATCCTACCTGCGTGATCACCGACAACGCTTCGACTACAAACACTCCGCCCACAATGATCAGTGTGAGTGGCTGCTGTACCATGAAAGCGATCATGCCGATCAAACCGCCAAGGGCAAGTGAGCCCGTATCGCCCATGAAAACCTCGGCTGGATAAGAATTGAACCACAAAAACGAAACGCCACCGCCGACGATCGCGCCGCAAATTACCGCGAGTTCATTAGTGCCTGGAACATAACTAATCAACAGATAGTCGGCAATGCGGGTATTCCCCGCAGCATAGGCCATGATTCCGTAGACGAGCGCCACGGTAATCGTACAACCCACAGCGAGACCATCAAGGCCGTCGGTGAGGTTGATCGCGTTGCTGAATCCCACTAGCCAAAAAAACACCATCAAAAATAGCATTCCAAGTGGCATCATCACTAGCACCGGGTACTTCAAGAAAGGAACCCACAGTTCGCGGATCTTATGCGAGCTCTGCGGATCAAGCATCAGCAAGCCCAATGCAAGCAAAGTGATGATCGTCTGCCAGAGCATCTTTTCGCCGGAAGAAATACCATCGCGGCTCTTGCGTACTACTTTCAAATAGTCATCGCGGAATCCGACTGCCGTCAGTGCCGAATAAACAAACATTGCTACGAAAACCCAGACATTCGGTTTCGCCCACAAAACTGTGCTTAAAAAAACCGAACCAAAGATCAGCAACCCACCCATCGTCGGGGTATTCTTCTTGTCGAACTTCGCAGCCAGATCACCCGTACGATCGTCATCGTAGTGCTGGCCAAATTTCAATACGCGCAGTTTGTGGATAATCCACGGTCCGATAATAAATCCGATAAACGTCGCCGTAATTACGGCCATCAGCATACGAAAGCTGTGAAATTGCAGCAAACGCAGCGGACCGAAATATTCGTCGTAATTAGCGAGGTAGCTGAGCATCGAATTTGGTTTCTAGAAAAAGAAGGTTGAGTGCCTGCTGCGGACCTTGCGCGCAGCAATGGGCGCCGGGAACCGCCAGCCAGAGGGTAAAACCGCCGTACTGCGCCCCGCAGAGAATGCGCTCATAAAACTGCTCCGCCCTGCTCCACCGCCGCCGTACGAGCCTGAAGCTGGCGGCGGCACAATAGGCAAAACTTTTTCTAATCCATAATGACGGCTCCCCTTGATAAAAACCGCGCCCCGAAAAGCCGCCACCGCCTCGGCCACGGGCTCTAGGGCATCCACAAACTTAATACGCTCACCTGGTATACCGGCCTCAATCGCTCCTGCTACGACTGATGCAGCCTCAGTTCCGATGACGTAAGCGCGGTCCTGCTCACGCAATTTCAATTGTCGGCCCAGTTCACGATGATGGCCGGGTGCATCGGGCCCGAGTTCTTCCATGCACCCCAACACGAATAAACGCGGCTCGTCTATGGGTGCGATCGAGTAAAACGTCTCCAATGCATCCGCCATCGACGCAGGACTCGCGTTGTAGAGATCGAGATAAAGCATTCGCGAGCCTTCCCGGCGGAATTCACCACGCCATTTGGCCGCCTGCCAATTTTCCAACGCTTGTTGGATTATGAGATCGCTCACGCCCAACTCCGAAGCGAGCACGATCGCCAGCGCAGCATTTTGCGCCATGCCGCGCGTCACGCGACGGAAACGGAACACACGTCGCCCGATCGTGAGCTCTGTGCCACTCGCGGTAAACGAGGCACTATAATTCACGACTCGCGCCGTATCGATTTCTGCACCCGCAGGAGCAACAACGATACTTTTCTGCGCAAGATTCTTAAACGAGGGAAAATCCCAACACTGTTTCGGAAAAATGGCCAGACCGCCTGGACGCACGTGCTGCAACAGCACAGCTTTTTCCCGAGCCACACCATTTAGCCCTCCTAATTCTTCTGTGTGAGCCGGCGCAATCAACGTGATCACGGCATAATCGGGCGCAATCATGCCGGCCAACTCAGCCATCTCGCCAGGACCACTGATGCCAGCCTCGATTACGGCAAACTCGTGCTGATCAGGCACGATTTTAGTCAACGTGAGCGGAACCCCAAGGTGGTTATTCAGATTCCCATCGGTTGACAGGACGCGCGTTTCGCCTCCCAGCAATTGAGCGAGCAAGTTTTTTGTGGAGGTTTTTCCACAGCTTCCCGATATGCCAATGACGGGGCCGCGGAACTGCTTCCGATGCTCACGTGCAATTGCCTGAAACGCTTTCAGCGTGTCAGCGACCACAAGTTGCGGCAAAATCAACGATGGATTCGGTTCACTGACCAGCGCAGCACTGGCACCCGCGGCGAGTGCTGTCTCCAGAAAAGCGTGACCGTCGCGCTTGTCTGTCTTCAGCGCCACAAAAACCTGCCCCGGCTTTAAGTGCCGCGTGTCCTGCGTGAATCCGCACAACGGCACCACCGGCGACGACAGCCAGTGGCCCCCGGTCCAGTTTGCTAGGTAAGTGGGAGCGAACGAAAACATTAGAGGTTTTTAATAGTTTTTGTCTGAATCACGTCTTAGTCTTAAGTGTTTTGATCGCGATCAGTTCGCGTACAACCTGCCGATCGTCGAAGGGAATGACTGTGTCCGCAAATTCTTGATACGATTCATGGCCCTTGCCAGCGATGAGCAGGCAGTCACCGGGTCCAGCCGCGTCAAGCGCAAGGCTGATCGCGCGGCGTCGATCTTCAATCCAGGTGATCTTATCCGGTGCGGTGACGCCACCTTTCATGTCGGCAAAGATCTGCGTCAATGCCTCACTGCGTGGATTGTCAGCGGTGGCAAACGCATGGTCTGCGACCTCCTGCACAGCCTTCGTCATTAGCGGACGCTTGGCACGATCGCGATTTCCACCACAACCATAAACTACAAACAATTTCCCAGGTGTAATTGCACGAAGCATACCGAGTGCATTCTTTAATGCGTCGTCGGTATGAGCGTAATCAACTAATACGTTGAAGGGCTGGCCTTCCTCGATGCGTTCCATACGGCCCGCAACGCCTTTGAAGCTTTTCAGTTTTGAGAGAAAAACGACGGGGTCACGCCCCATGGCCCAGGCAGTGGCAATAGCCGCGAGCACATTGCTCACATTGTAGCGACCGATCATTGGGCTATCGACCAACATCGTGCCACCTGGCCATACCAGTTTAAAGGTCGTGTTTTTGAAATTCAGCAGCACTTGCTCTGCTCGGACTTGTGCACGCGGATGTTCGCCGTAGGTCACCAGTTGTACGCGATCCGACACCAGCGTGGCCAACTTTTCCCCGTGAGCATCGTCGAGATTGATAATAGCAATTTTCGGCTCCGCGCCCACTCGGCCAGTGAAGAAACGCGACTTGACCTCAAAATACGCTTCCAGCGTTTTATGGTAGTCGAGGTGATCCTGTGTGAGATTTGTGAATACAGCAGCGGCAAATTGCATGCCGAGCACGCGCTGCTGATCAATCCCGTGCGAACTCACTTCCATCACCGCCTGCCGACATCCTGCATCGCGCATCTGCGCAAGCATGCCGTAGATGTCGATCGCTTCTGGTGTCGTCTTAAATGAAGGCACGGTGCGCGTGCCGAGATCATAATTAATCGTACCGAGTAAGCCAACACGCTGATCTCCGTTTAAGAAATGTTTCACGAGGTGGGTCACCGTCGTTTTTCCATTCGTGCCGGTTACGCCCACGACTGACATATCGCGGTCTGGGAAACGATAGTAACGCTGGGCCACCCGCGCCAACATCGCGCGCGGCTCAGCCACTTGAATAAAAGTAACTTTGCCTGGTGCATGCAGCGGCAACTTTGCGGTAACCACCGCAACTGCTCCACGGTTGATCGCCTCGTCGATGTAGCCGGCACCGTCCGTACGCAAACCCGGCATGGCAAAAAACAAAGTCCCCGGAACAACGCGTCGGCTATCCATCACGATTCCAGAAATCGGTAAATCGAGGCTTCCCTTATGGGCAATTATCTCTCCGTCGCGAAAATAATCAGATATTTTAGGTGCCATTTTGAATACGCGTTTATCGAGTGCGTCCTGCCGTTTACTTCTGCCAGTGGTTCTGGTCTGAAACGCGCTGATCAGAACGTGATTTTGTGTAAGATAGCCGATCACAGGTGACCTCCCCCGAGAGCCACTAAAGGACGGCTCACTTCTGTGACAGGTTTGATGCCGCGATACTGAATCAGCTGTTCGCCGATCCGTTTGAAACTGGGAGCCGCGACAAAAGAACCCCAGGCGTTCACGCGAGGAACTTTGGGGTCGTCGACGACGACTGAAATAACAATGTCCGGCTGCGAAGCCGGGAAAAACCCAACAAAAGACGTTACGTGGTGATCGTCGGAATAATGTCCTCCGATGAGTTTTTGCGCTGTGCCAGTTTTGCCTGCGACCTGATAGCCCGCAATCGCTGCCTTTTGTCCTGTGCCATCGGTCACAACGCCGACCAGTGCGCGCGCCATTTTTTCCGCAGCGGCTGAGTTCAGCACGCGTCGGCGAGCCGATCGTTCGAAACGGTATATCCTCTCGCCCGTTGCATCTTGAATTTCACGTATAACCTGAGGTCTCCATAACTCGCCACCGCTTGCAAT
>Ga0302322_100000804_pt1 | contig 24529 bp, 24 predicted proteins | sample Fen_T0_2_FD_203757 | JGI IMG/M metagenome (GOLD analysis project Ga0302322, IMG submission 203757) | Peat permafrost microbial communities from Stordalen Mire near Abisko, Sweden - Fen_T0_2 | ecosystem: Environmental > Terrestrial > Soil > Wetlands > Permafrost | place: Sweden: Abisko...
CTTGGTCACCTCGCCAAGCCCGAGCGCCTCGACATTGTTGCGCAACAGCGCCCGCGCCTCGGCGCCATTGTCGACGAACAGCGCGAACACCGCACCGCGCGAGATGGCCTCGATACCGAGTGCGCCGGTGCCGGCGAACAGATCGAGCACGCGGGCGCCTTCGATCGGATCATCATAGGCATGAACCAGGATGTTGAAGGCGGACTCGCGCAGGCGGTCCTGCGTCGGACGAATGTCGCGCGATGTTGGCGAGGCAATGTTGCGGCCCTTCAGCCGGCCACCGACGATACGCATCAGATCGCTCCGCTGCGCTCCCCTCCCCCTTGCGGGGAGGGGTTGGGGGTGGGGGTGCCACACCCCGAGATCTCTCGTGGGGTACCCCCCTCCCTTCCCCTCCCCCACAAGGGGGGAGGGAACGGAGAGATCGCAGAAGACATTTCGGAACGACGCTTCTCCGCCGAGACGGAAAACTCAACAACCATCCCGTCGTCCCCTACTCACCCAGCGGCTTCAGGTCGCGCTTGCCGTGATAGCCGCGCTTCGGCCGCTTCGGCGGACCGTAGCCATTGGCCGCGTCCGCGTTGCGCGCGCGCGCGTCCTCAGTGCCGGTGCGCTGCACCAGCACGCGGCGCCCTTTGCGGTCGGCGACGACTTCGCGCGTCGGCTTCGGCTTCGGCGCCGGCAGCGGCTCCCGATCGCCGGTCTTCTCCGGCAGCGGCCCGAAGTCGGCGCCGGCCTGCGCAATCAGCTTCTCGCCGAGCTGCTCGCGCAGCACCCGCGTCTTGATCTCCTGAACCTCGCTTTCGGCGATCTCGCCGAGTTGGAACGGCCCGTAGGAGACGCGGATCAGCCGGTTCACTTCGAGACCGAGATGCGACAGCACGTTGCGCACCTCGCGGTTCTTGCCTTCGCGGATCGAGACCACCAGCCAGACATTGGCGCCCTGGTCGCGATCCAGGGATGCTTCGATCGGGCCGTATTTGACGCCATCGACCTCGATGCCCTCGGCGAGCTGATTGAGCTGCGCCTGCGTCACCTCGCCATGGGCGCGGACCCGGTAGCGGCGCAGCCATCCGGTCTCCGGCAGTTCCAGCGCGCGCGCCAGCCCACCATCATTGGTCAGCAGCAGCAGGCCCTCAGTGTTGAAATCGAGCCGGCCGATCGAGATCACCCGCGGCAGATGTTCCGGCAGGTTATCGAACACGGTCGGCCGCCCTTCTGGATCGGCATGCGTCGTCATCAGGCCGCGTGGCTTGTGATAGAGGAACAGCCGCGTCCGCTGCCGCTCCGGCAACGGCTTGCCGTCGACCTCGATCACGTCACTCGCGGTGACGTCGAGCGCCGGCGAATTGATGATGCGCCCGTTGACGGTAACGCGGCCCTGCACGATCCAATCCTCGGCGTCGCGGCGCGAGGCGAGGCCGGCACGCGACACCACCTTGGCGATGCGCTCACCGGATTTCGTCGACTTGGATTCCTCTCGTGCGGGGCGCTTGTCGGTCTCCGGCTTGCGATCACGGTAAGCGCCGCGGCCACCGAATGCGGGCCGCTTGGCGAATACCCTGCTGTCGTCCTCGTTTTCGCGGCGCGGACGCTCGGAAAACTGATCGCGCGGACGGTCGTCGCTGCGCTCGCGCGGACGGTCGAATTTGGGGCGATCGAACTTTGGACGATCAAAATTGCGCGCGCCATCACCGGCTGGACGCGAACTGCGTTCGGGGCGATCAGAGTCCGGCCCGCGCTTCTGCCACGGCTTGGAGTCGCCACCGGACGGACGATCAGCAAAATCCCGGCGCGGAGCGCGATCCCGGGGCGGCCCACGATCGGGCGCGCCGCGCGAGAATTTCTTGTCACCGCCGAACTTCCGCTCCGGCCGATCGCCGGTGCGCGTGTAGGGCCGCTTTTCCCCGCCGCCCTCGCGCGGCGTATAGGGACGCTTTTCGCCTCTTCCCTCGCGCGGCGCATAGGGCTTGCGGTCGCCGAACTTCCGTTCGGACGAGCGCGCCGCCGGACGGGCGTCATCGCGATTGGGACGTGGCGTGTAGGGACGCTTCTCCCCGCCACCCTCGCGCGGCGCATAAGGCTTGCGCTCGCCGAATTTGCGTTCGGAGGATCCCTCATCACGAGTGGCGCGCGGCGTGTAGGGACGCTTCTCCCCGCCGCCCTCGCGCGGCGCATAAGGCTTGCGCTCGCCGAATTTGCGCTCGGAGGATCCCTCATCACGATTGGCGCGCGGCGTGTAGGGGCGCTTCTCCCCACCGCCCTCGCGCGGCGTATAGGGCTTGCGGTCGCCGAACTTGCGCTCGGAGGAGCGCGCCGCCGGACGGGCGTCACCGCGATCGACACGCGGCGTGTAGGGGCGCTTGTCTCCGCCACCTTCGCGCGGCGTGTAGGGCCGCTTGTCGCCGTCGCCAAACTTCGGCCGGTCCCCACGCGGCTTGAACGCGCGCTTCTCGCCGTCGGGCTTGCCGGCAGAATCCTTGCCGGCAAAGCCGCGCTTGGCAAATTTCTTCTCCGGTCCGCGGGCGGCGCCGGAACGGCCCTTGCCGCCATCGGACCGAGCCCGCTGCGGCCGATCAGGTCGGCCGCGGGAAGCGTTGTCTTTGTCGGTGTCGCGCGGCATGAAGGTCTCACTTAGGATGCAGGACAAAGCATGATCCGCGCGCTCAGAGCAGCGCATGTCACGCAAAAAACGGGATTCACTTTTGCTGAAGAGCGACCCAGTAGCAGACTTAGGCGGGTAATACGAGCCATGAACGCACCGACTTTCATGGATCTGGCATTAAAAGCGGCCGAATCGGCCGGAATTTCCGGTGAAGTCCCGATCGGCTGCGTCGTGGTCCACGACAATCGGGTGATCGCGACCACGGCCAATCGGACGCTGACCGACCGCGACCCGACCGCGCATGCGGAAGTCCTGGCGCTGCGAGAGGCCGCAAAAGCGGTCGGCAGCGAACGGCTGGTCGATTGCGATCTCTACGTCACGCTGGAGCCCTGCACGATGTGCGCGGGCGCGATCTCGTTGGCGCGGATCCGCCGGCTGTATTACGGCGCGCCCGACGCCAAGGGCGGCGCCGTGGAGTCAGGCGTGCGCTTCTTCGCGTCTCCCACTTGCCATCACGTCCCCGAGGTCTATTCAGCGGTCGGCGAGCAGCAGGCCGCAAGGCTGCTGAAGGCGTTCTTCAAAGCACGGCGGTAGTCACTGGCCGTGCGCCTTCTCCTGGGCGATCGCCTGCCAGGCGATATCGCGGCGGCAGAAGCCATCCGGCCAGCGGATCAGGTCGACGGCCTGATAGGCGCGCGCCTGCGCTTGGCTGACCGTCGCGGCCGAGGCGCAGACGTTCAGCACCCGGCCACCATTGGCGAGGATGGCGCCGTCCTTGGCCACCGTGCCGGCGTGGAAGATCTCGACGCCGTCGAGTTTGGCGGCGTCATCGATGCCCTCGATCACGCTGCCCTTCGCATAGGCGCCGGGATAGCCCTTCGCGGCCATGACGACCGTCACGGCCACTTCTGGAAACCAGCGCAGATCAAAGTTCTTCAACTGGCCGTCGCAGGCGGCAAGGAGCGCCGGCACGATGTCCGACATCATCCTGAGCATCAGCACTTGGCATTCGGGATCGCCGAAGCGGACGTTGTATTCGAACAGTTTTGGGCCCTCTTTCGTCAGCATCACGCCGGCATAAAGGATGCCCTTGAAGGGCGTGCCGCGCGCCTTCATGCCGGCCACCGTAGGCCCGATGATTTTATCCATGATCTGGTCGTGGATTTCGGGCGTGACGAAGGGCGTCGGCGAATAGGCGCCCATGCCGCCGGTATTCGGCCCCTCGTCGTGATCGAACACGCGCTTGTGGTCCTGTGCCGAAGCCAGCGGAATCGCGGTCTCGCCGTCGCACAGCGCGAAGAAAGAGACCTCGCGGCCCTCGAGAAATTCCTCGATCACGACCTCGGCGCCGGCGATGCCAAATCCGCCCTCGAACATCATACCGATCGCAGCTTCCGCCTCGGCCAGCGTCTGCGCAACCACGACACCCTTGCCCGCCGCCAACCCATCGGCCTTGACCACGATCGGGGCCCCCTGATCACGCACATAAGCGAGCGCTTCCGGCGCATTGTCAAAACGGCAATAAGCCCCGGTCGGAATGTCATGCTCGCTGCAGAGGTCCTTGGTGAACCCCTTGGAGCCCTCGAGCTGTGCGGCCAGCCGGCGCGGCCCGAACGCCTTGATGCCGGCGGCATCGAGATCATCAATGATGCCGGCGGCAAGCGGCGTCTCCGGCCCGACCACGACGAGCTCGACCTTGTTCGCCCTGCAGAACGCGATCACCGCGGCGTGGTCGGTGACGTCGAGCGCGATGCATTCAGCCTCGCTGGCGATGCCCGCATTGCCCGGCGCGCACCAGAGTTTCGTCACCAGCGGGGACGACGCGATCTTCCAGGCCAGCGCGTGCTCACGGCCGCCGGAACCGATCAGGAGAATGTGCATGGGGTCGCGCCATCAATGGGAAGGACGCGCAGTCCGAAGCACGAATCGCCAGGACCTCGCAAGGGCCCGCTACGGCTTTGCGCCGGCCGACGCCGCGATGATCTCCTGCAAGGTCGCGACGTGGCGGGCGAAGGCGCCCCGGCCCAAGGGAGTCGCTGTCACCGTGGTCTGTGGCTTCCTGCCGACAAAGGCCTTGCCGACCGCGACATAGCCCGCCTTCGACAACGTCTCGATATGGGCACCAAGATTGCCGTCGGTGGCGCCGGTCAGTTTTTTCAGCTTGGCAAACTCCAGCCCAACCGAGGCCGGCAGTGCGTTCAGCGCCGCCATGATGCGCAGCCGCAGCGGCTGGTGGATGATGTCGTCGAGTTCGGCCATGGCTAATTCCGGCGCATCCAGAGACCACCGAGGATCAGTCCACCGCCATTGACGAAGGCCATCCACAGCGGGAACGCCTCGCCAATGTAATAATATCCGATCAGCGTCAGCGCCGTGATGCCGACGCCAATCGCAACGAAGGCGGTGCCGAACCACAGCCCCGCGATGGTGTAGAACAGCATGAAATAGATCGGCCAGAACGCGCCCTGCTGGCGCGGCGTGAAATGGCCGAGCACATCGGCACAGAAATGGCCGAATGCGTAGAACAACAGGAACACGGCCAGCACCCGGAGATCAAAGCTTCGCAACCGCGTGCGGGCATAGTTCGAGACGCTGATCGCAAACATGCCGGCGACGCCGAGCACGTCGACCGCGATCCAGATAAAGCCGCCATGGCGCGGCCAGAGCCAGGTGGCGACGTTACCGGCGAATGCCAGCACGCCCCACAACACCATGACTTGGCTGTTGAGATCGTAGATCTGCGACTGCCGGACGCGGTGGACGATGTCGGCGATGTCGGCGAGCGCCTGCCTGGCCTGCTGGCGATCGATCACTGGGTCCGACATCGCTTCCGATTCGGCAACATCGTTCAGCTCCCCGCCATTCCGCGCGTGGCAACGTCGTCAGCGATTGCTGACACGGCCTTCGGATCGCATACGATCCCCATGTGATTGACACCGTCGATCAGTTTCACGTCGACCGACGGCGCCACGGCATGCACCGCGTCGGCGTAGTGGTCAGCGGCCATCAACTCGTCCTCCGCGCCTGAGATCAGCGTGATCGGCCTGATGGCAGCCGGAAGATCGGCCTTGTAGCCGCGGGTCGCGAAATTGCGCATCAGCCGGTACGAATAGGCCGGCACGACCATGGCCTCCGAATTCGGCGGCACCGCGAAGGCCAATGCCGGCAGCGCCTCGCAGCAGTCGATTCCGATCCTGCGCAGGGCAACGAGGCCGAGAATGCGCGGAATGTCGGCGCTGGCCCACCCCCCATCAGGTCGGTTGGTCGGCGCGTCGTAGCCGAGATAGGGCGCGAGCAGCACGGTGCGCGCGAACAGAGTCTGGAGCGGCGAACTCGCGACCCGCAGCGCGAAGCCGCCGCCGGCGGAATGGCCGAGCAAGGTCAGCGGCGCGTCCGGCGAGGTTTTGCGCATCAGCGTCACCAGATCGGCGAGATCATCCTCGAGCTGGCCGACATAGGCGACGTCGCCGCGCGTCCCCGATGCGCCATGACCACGAATGTCCGGCACATAGGTTTCGACGCCGCGCGCGGCCAGCGCGTCCGCCAGCGCGTGCACCGCCACGCTCGACCCGGACGAACCGTGCAGGAGGATGGCGAGTTTTTCGGTCGGTTTGCTCCGCGCCGGATAGTGCCGGTACGCCAATTGCGTGCCGTCACGCGCAACAAAGTAGGCGAGCGGCGGCATGGTGCTGCGGTCGACGGCCCGCACGGTCTTCGCGATCGAGAGCAGTTCCGGCAGGGGTGTCAATGGCGTCGCGATCATCGCCGTCAGCACCAGCGCGCCCACGCCGACGAGTGTCAGCGCCCATCCCAGGAGTTGCAGTGGCAGCCAAACCAACCATTCCACCATGAGACCCTCCTTGATCAAAAAATATAGAGAACTCTGTAATACAGAGTATATGGAAAAACAAGCGGGACGTTGGCGGTCGGGGACGGAAGACCTTAACTTGGGCGCTCACCGAGAGCTGATTCGATGCCGCCAGCGGAAGCCATTCTCAACGCACCGGAATTTACGGTGACCGAACTCTCCTCCGCCTTGAAGCGGACGGTGGAGGACCGTTTTGGCCATGTCCGGGTCCGGGGAGAGATCACGGGTTTCCGGGGACCGCATTCCTCCGGGCACTGCTATTTCGCGCTGAAGGACGAGGGCGCCAAGATCGAGGCGGTGATCTGGAAATTCGCCCATGCCCGGATGCGGTTCAAACCGCAGGAGGGGCTCGAGGTCATCGCCACCGGCAAGCTCACCACCTATCCCGGCTCGTCGAAATACCAGATCGTGATCGAGGCGCTGGAGCCGGCCGGCATCGGCGCGCTGATGGCGCTGATGGAGGAGCGCAAGCGCAAGCTCGGCGCCGAAGGACTGTTCGACGAGGCCCGCAAGCAGATGCTGCCCTGGTTGCCGCAAGTGATCGGCGTGGTCACCTCGCCCACGGGCGCCGTAATCCGCGATATCCTGCACCGGCTGCAAGACCGCTTTCCCCGCCATGTGCTGGTGTGGCCGGTCAAGGTCCAGGGCGAGGGCTCGGCCGAACAGGACGCGGCCGCGATCCGCGGCTTCAACGCGCTACCCGAGCATGGACGCATTCCGCGGCCCGACGTGCTGATCGTCGCGCGCGGCGGCGGCTCGCTCGAGGATCTGTGGTCGTTCAACGAGGAGATCGTGGTTCGCGCCGCGGCCGAAAGCATGATTCCGTTGATCTCCGCGGTCGGCCACGAGACCGACATCACCTTGATCGATTTCGCCGCCGACAAGCGCGCCCCGACGCCGACCGCGGCTGCGGAGATGGCGGTCCCGGTGCGCAGCGAACTGATGGTCGAGGTCGGAAGCCTCGCCCGTCGGACCAGCGTATGCTGGCTGCGCGGCCAGGACAGCCGCCGCAACGAGTTGCGCGCGGCCGCGCGGGCGCTTCCCGCGGCCGGCGACCTGCTCGCCATTCCTCGGCAGCGGCTGGATGCGGCCGCAGGCGCCCTGCCCCGCGCGCTGAAGACCAACACGCATGTGCATTTCCGCAAGTTTGCCGCCGCGAGCGCGCGGCTGACCCTGCGCGTTCTGCATGGACAGATCACGCAGGCCGATCATCGATTGGTCGTGTCGTCCGAGCGCCTCACGCTCTCCGCCCGCTCGCTGCTGCGACGCCAACGCGATCGCTACGACAGCCTCTCGGCGCGCCTGCAAGCCTCGAAACTCGCCAATGCGCAGGCGCAGCAGCACGCCATTGCGCGGGACCGCGAGCGCACGCAGCGACTCGCCGAGCGTGCCCGGCGGGCGCTGCTGACAGCGCTGCAGCGGCTGTCGGCGCGGGTCGACCACTCCGGCCAGTTGCTAACTGCGCTGTCCTACCGCAGCGTGCTCGCGCGCGGCTTCGCGCTGGTGCGAAGCGAGGCGGGGCAGCCACTGCACAACGCCGCGAGCATCGGGCCGGGAGCAGCACTGTCGATCGAATTCGCCGATGGACGCGTCGCGGCCACGGCCGATGCCGATCGGCCCGTGCCGGTCGCCGGTGCCACCAGCCAGCCTGGCCCCGCACTGCGCGAGCCGAAGCCGGCTCAGCAGCGGCGGACGGCAAAACCGGTCGACCAGGGTAGCCTGTTCTAGGTTTTTAGCGCGCCAACCAGTCAGCGACCAGTTTTTGCGCATCGGCCCGCGCCTCGGGATCGGAGCCGATGTGGCCCCGCTCAGGCACAGCCGCGTCGCTACCTGCGACCGCATGGAGCGGCAGATTGACGCGATCGAAATCGTGATAGGCACTGGGAAAGACGACGATCCGCGTCAAGGCGCTGCGGCCGCGCGCGCCGTCGATCATCTGGCGACAAGCCGGCGGTGAGAACACATCATCCTTGCCGCCGATCAGGATCAGGGTCGGCACCCGCGCGCTCCATCCGAGTCCGGAGGACGCGCGGCAATCCGGATAGAACGCAATCGCGGACCGAAAGTCCGGATCGACATGATCAGGCAATTGCGGGCGTACCGCCCAGAGCAGCGTGCTGGCACCGCTCGCCCACCCCAGCAGGCTGACCCGGTCCGGCATCGCCCAGGGCTGTTTCGCCAGCCATCGGCGCGCGGCGACGACGTCGGCGACCCGATCGCGACGGCCGCTGATGCGGCGCTCCTTGACGCCGCATTGCGGCCCCAGCCCACGCGAGCCATAGCTGTCGGGCAGCAGCACCGCCATGCCATCCTTGATCAGCTGTTCGGCCCAGTCGCGATAGCGCGGCAGCACCGGCTCGGACCGACCGGCGAGTCCGCCGCAGCCATGCAGCGCAATCACGCTCGGAAACGGACCGTCACCATCAGGCTTGTACAGCTCCGCATGCAAAGTGCTGTTGCCACTGGGGATGTCGACTTCGCTCGGGACTCCCAATGGATCGGCCCTCGCCACCGACAAAGCGGCGGAGAGCACCACGCAGACGATTGTGGCAAGCGGGCGCATCAAGCTTGCCAGCGGCGCACTCCGGCGCAGAAAAAGGCGGACCATCCCGATCCTTGCTAACATGGGCCCTGACCGCAAAACATCACAAATCAGTGGGTTTGCGGAAGCGACACCGGGACATATCTATGCTAGGCTTTGATGAGTAAGGATTTTTACGCGCTGCCGCAGGCGCGCGGTGGATCGGAGATAGCTGTCGTGCTGAACAAGTTTGGCCCGTCGGGCCAGGGCGAAGCGCAGGTGCAGTATCTGGATGGCGATTTCCGCGTCATCTCGCCGGGAAGCTATGTGCGCTGCGCGGTGACGGACGCGCGGATACCGCTGGACGAATTGAAATATTGGAGCGTCGACCTGCAGGAAGCCTACGCAGTGCCGACCGCCGTGCTGCAGCGGCATTTTCCGGGTGCATTGAAGGCGGTGGGCTGACAGCCTGCGAAGCGCCTCGCCCGAGGCGACAGGCGTCATCGATTGCGGCGGAATTGCCGCTCGCGGGCCTTGAACAAGCCGTCTGTGAGCAGGCTCTGCAGCGTGGCGGTATCGTCGAACTGCAGGGTCACCGGAAACGCCACGATCGCGCGCGCCGTCAGCGGCAGCTCGGCACCGACGCGCAGCCGCGCCAGGTCCTTCTCGGTCGTCACCAGGGTCAGCCCATCCCGTTCCGCCTCAGCGACGAGCGCAGCTATTTCATCAGGTGCAAACGGATGATGATCGGCAAAGGCCCGCTCCCGAGCCACCGTGATGCCGCTCGCCCGCAACGTGCGAAAGAAGCGCCCGGGATCGCCGATCCCGGCGAAGGCCAACACGGGCTTGGTCTGCAATGCGGCTACGATATCCGGCTGCGGCCGCAGATAGGCCGGGAGCACCGGTTTGCCGGCTGCTGCGATGGCGGCAACAACCGTGTCGCTCGCATGCCCGCGCCCGATGACGACGAGCGCATCGGTGCGTGCGAGCTGCGGCTCGAGCGGCGCCCGCAGCGGACCTGCAGGAAAGACGCAGGCATTGCCCAGGCCGCGGTCGCTGTCGATCACGATCAAGGCTATGTCCTTGGCAATGGCGGGATTCTGAAAACCGTCATCCATCAGGATGACGCTGGCACCTTGCGACTTTGCCAGCGCGACGCCATCGGCACGCTCGCGCGCCACCGCGACCGGCACGCGTGCTGCCATCATCAGCGGCTCGTCGCCGATATCGATAGCGGTGTGCCTGGCAGGATCGACCATGACCGGGCCACCCAGCCTGCCGCCATAGCCGCGGCTCAGCACCACCGGCCGCTCGCCGAGATCGCGCAGAATTGCCGCCAATGCCAGCACGGTCGGGGTCTTGCCGGCGCCGCCGACGTGATAATTGCCGACGCAGATCACCGGAATGCCCGCATCGAGCCCCTTGCCCTCGAGACGATGCTCAGCAATCGCGCCGTAGACCGCGGACAGTGGGCGAAGCAGAAGCGATTTGAAGGACGAGGGCCGATGCCAGAAGGCCGGCTCACGCATCGAGGGCTCCCGTTTCGAGCCTGACCTGCAACAGATAGGGTTCGAGCGCGGACAGCGTCCGCTCAAGGGCACCGCCGAGCTGTTCCACCACGCGCGCCGATGCGGAAACCAGCGCACTGCGCGCGTCGGACCCAGCCAGGAGCTCTGCGAGTTGTCGCACCAGCGCCTCATGGCCGTCAGCCATCCGCGCGCCGCCGGCACCATCCAGCGCCTTGTAGACGTCGGTAAAGTTGAAGACATGGGGACCGTGCACGATCGCTGCCCCGAGCTTGACCGCCTCGATCGGATTTTGGCCGCCATGTTCGATCAACGAACCGCCCATGAAGACGATCGGCGCCAAACGGTAGAACAGGCCGAGTTCACCCATCGTATCGGCGACATAGATGTCGGTCGCCGCAATCGGCAATTGCTCGCGCGAACGCAAAGACGCCTGCAGACCGGACGCCGCAACGACATTGGCGATGGCGGGACCGCGGTTGGGATGACGCGGCACGATCACGGTGAGCAGCGAGGGGAAGACCTCGGCCAGGGCCCGGTGGGTGGCGACGAGCACCTCCTCCTCACCGGGATGGGTGGACGCCGCCACGATCAAGGGACGGCCGCGCGTGGCCGCCATCAACCGCTCGAGCTTTGCCGGATCGACCGGCGGTGCCGGCACATCGAGCTTGAGATTGCCGGTGGTGACCACGTTGCGGCTGCCAAGCGCGGAAAAGCGCTCCGCATCCGCCCTCGACTGGGCAAGACAGATGTCGAAGCGGCTGAGCAGCGCCGAAATGGTGCCGGACATCCTGCGCCAGCGCGGGAATGAGCGCTGCGACATTCGCCCGTTGATCAGCACCATCGGCAGCCGCCGCGCGGCGCCGGCCAGGATCAGGTTCGGCCACAGGTCGGACTCGATGAACAAGGCCAAGGACGGTCGCCAGTGATCGAGGAAGCGCTGCACGAAACGCGGCGAGTCGTAAGGCACATATTGGTGGATGACATCGGGCGGAAACCGCTTGGCCACGATCGCGGCCGACGTCACCGTGCCCGAGGTGAGCAGAATGCGCAGATTGAGTGCGCGCAATCGCTCGATCAGCGCCGCCGCCGCCAGCACCTCGCCGACGCTCGCGCCATGGATCCAGATCAAGGGGCCATGCGGCCGGACATCGTGGCTCAGCCCGCGGCGCTCGCCGATCCGCGCCGGATCCTCCTTGCCGTGCTTCAACCGCTGCCTGATCAGGGCCGGCGCAAGTGGCGCCGCGGCGGCGGACAAGCCACGATAGAAGCGTAGCGGCATCGGCAGTGTGCTAGCCATTGGGCGCCTCGTGCGGACGGCCAATCACGGCATAGGCCCGACGCGTGGCCTCGTTCAGCGTCGCCTCCAGATCGAGGCGCAGTTGCTCCATGGTCGCTGCGTCGGCATCGGGCGGCACGCTGATTTCCTTGATTCCCACCAATGCGCCGCGACCAAATGGCAAATTGATGGTGGTGCTGTCCCAGTTCCTCAGCCGGATGAAGCGGCTGGTCACCATTGCAAAGGGCATGATCGGCCGCCCCGTTTCCCGCGCCAGCATGATGATGCCGAGACCCGCGACTCGCGCGCGCTTCGGCACATCGGCGGTCAGCGCCACGTTATAGTTGTCCTCGAGCGCGCGCACCATCTCCTTGAATGCACCCACGCCACCTTTGCGGTGGAAAGCCGAGCCGTGGTCGCCGGAACCACGAATCGTCCCGATGCCGAGCCGCTCGGCCGCGATCGCATTGAACTCGCCGTCGCGGTGCCGCGAGATCAGCACCTTGGCGCGATAGCTCGCCTTGGTCTTGATGAACGGCGTCATGAAGTGCTGGCCGTGCCAGAATGCGAAGATCGCGGGCATCTGCGGCTCGACGATGGCATAGACGTCGGCCGGCTCATAGCTGAACCGGTTGGTCAGCCACACCAGGCGCAGATATTCGGCCGCGAGGAAGCCCACAGCGCGCTGGAACCAGTCGCTGCGCAGCGTATTCCGAATCAGCTTCTTCAAGTCGCAGGCTTCGCGTCGTGAGCCGGATCAAGCAGCCGATGCAGATGCACGATGAAATACCGCATATGCGCGTTATCGACGGTCTGCTGCGCCTTGGCCTTCCAGGCCGTGTAGGCAGTCGCGTAGTTCGGGTACACGCCGACCACCTCGACCTTGTCGAGATCCTTGAACACGTTCTGTTCGAGATTGATGAGCTCACCGCCAATGACGAGGTGGAGCAGCTGCTGCGGGGCGCTATCTGGCATGGGTCTCGTTCCTAAATCGGCGCCTTGCAGGCGACTTGAATGGCGCGGGAGCGAGGGGCTTCAGGACGGCGATGAGTCTCGAAAATGCGTGATGATTTCAGCATGTCGATCGCGTCCCGCTGCCACCAGCACCCCGTGCGCCACATCCCGACGATTATAGAGGATCGCATCGCCGGACAATGCGGTCATGTTACCATTCGCTTCCTGCACGATCAAATGAGCCGCGGCAAGATCCCAATCGCGACTTTGTCCGCCTGCAAAGGCGGCATCGAGCGCGCCATGCGCGACCCGGCACAGCCGCAAGGCCAAAGAGCCGATTCGCGGATGCAGTTCGATCGGTTTCGATACCGGCGCCAATCGCTCAACCAGTGGTTTCGGGCCCGCCACGCGCGCGAAATCCAGCTCCGTGCCGAGCGCAGCCTCAACCGCTGCTCCGTTGAGCCTAGTGCCCTGACCGCGTGCCGCAAAGAAGAACTCGCCGCTGACGGGCACGAACACCGCGGCCAGGATCGGGACCGCGTCCTCGACCAGCGCCACGCTAACGCACCAATCGTCGCGACCGGCGAGGTAACTGCGGGTGCCGTCGATGGGGTCGACAATCCAGACCCGTCGCTTGGTCAGGCGCGCCTCGTCATCGACGCTTTCTTCCGACAGCCAGCCATAGTCCGGCGTAGCCGGACGCAATTTGGCTTCCAGGAGATCGTTAACGGCGATATCCGCCTCCGAGACCGGCGACGAGGCGCCCTTGGTCCAGGTCCGCAGTTCAGTGCCGAACATCGACAGCGCCAGCCGACCTGCCTCGCGCACCGTCTCCTGCAGAACACCGGCATCGTGCGCCAAGCTCGTCTGATCGATGCTTTTGAGGTCAGCGGCCGCCAAGCGTCAAGCCTTCGATGCGCACCGTCGGCGCATTCACCCCGTAACGGAATTCAAGGTCGTTGGCCGGAATCATCGACTTGAAGATCTCGAACAGATGGCCCGCAATGGTCACCTCGCTGACGGGATAGCCGATCTCGCCGTTCTCGATCCAGAACCCGGAGGCGCCGCGGCTGTAGTCGCCGGTGACGCCATTGACGCCGGATCCGATCAAGTCGGTGATGTAGAAGCCCTGCTTGATGTCCGAGATCAGTTCAGTCGGGGTGACGGCGCCGGCTTCCAGATGCAGATTATACGGCCCTGGCGACGGCGACGACGACACACCACGATGGGCGTGGCCCGTGGTGACCATGCCGAGTTCGCGAGCCGTTGCCGAATCCAGCAGCCACGTGGTCAGTACGCCATCATCGATGAGGGCGGTCTGCTTCACCTCGACGCCCTCGGCATCGAATGGCTGCGAGCGAAGCCCGCGCTTGCGCAGCGGATCGTCGATGATGCGGATGCCATTGGCGAATAATTGCGCACCCAGCCTATCCTTCAGGAAGCTGGTCTTGCGCGCGATCGATGCGCCGTTGATGGCACCGACGAGATGTCCGACCAGGGAGCCGGATACACGGGGATCGAACACCACGGGCACCTCGCAGGTCTCGACCTTGCGCGGATTGGCGCGGGCGACCGCGCGCTCAGCGGCGCTGCGTCCGACGCTTGCCGGCGGCAGCAGATCGGCACCATGCGGCGCCGTCGTGTAATCGTAGTCGCGCTCCATCCCGGTGCCCTCGCCGGAGATCGCGGTCGTCGAGATGCTCTGGCTGGAGCGCAAATAAGCACCATGAAAGCCGGAGCTGGTGACCAGCACCATGCCGCCGATGCCGGCGGAGGCCGAAGCACCACCGGATTTGCTGACGCCCTTTACGGCAAGCGCGGCGGCCTCGGCCTCCTGCGCGCGCCGCTCCAATTCAGCGACCGACGGAATCTCGGGATCGAGCAGATCGAGTTCGGGAATATCGCGTGTCAGCAGCGCGCTGTCAGCAAGACCGACATATTTGTCGTCGGGCGCAACGCGCGCCATCGCCACTGCGCGCTCCGCCAACCTCGCGACGTTGTCCCCGCTCACATCATTGGTGGAGACCACCGCCTGGCGCCGACCGACCAGAACCCGCAGGCCGACGTCATCGCCTTCGGAGCGTTCGGATTCTTCGACGCGGCCATCGCGTACCTCGACACCTTGCGAGATGCCGCGCACCGCGATCGCATCCGCCGCGTCGGCGCCGGCCTTTCGCGCAGCGTCCACCAGTCGTTCGGCCAACGCGCTGAGCGCGGATTGATCAAACAGGCCGGAATGCGCGGTTTTCGACAGGCGCGACGATACAGCTGATGGTGATGAGGTCACGAACAATTCCTAAGCGATGCAGGTGGCTTCGACGGCGGTTGGTCAACCAGGGGTATGCTCTGAAACAGATGTGCCTGATCGGCAAGGACTTCAAGCTGTTTCCAACGCCAGACATCTCGGAATCTCGGCAAACCAGCAAGGTCTCGTCAATCATGCGGGCCAACGTCTTGTCAATCATGCCGATAAGACCAACGCCGGTCATGCCCGGTTAACCAGGCTTTTTAAGCAGAAAACGGCTCCCTGCGTGTCATGGTTCACCCATCGACCGGGAACATAATTCCGGCGGGGAGATCAAGCCGTGAGGCGTCAAACAGCAACAGGCGGAAGCAATTCTGCCGGGTCGGGCCGCGTTCCGCGGCTCGACCCTCTTTCTCTCCCGGTTTCGTTCAGCGCGCACGACACTCGTGCCGATGGCGGCGTCCGGCAGATCGAACTTCATCGCGAGCGCGTGGTGCTGCGTCGTGCCGTCAGCGGCATGCGAATGTCCGTCAAACTGCGGGTCAGCGACTTTCTTGGCATTGCCCTACGTCTGCTCGACGACGCGCAGATGCTGGTGCTGGTGCACCGCGACCCCTCGCTCACTATTCCACTTTGCGTCAGCACCGACCACGACGAGATCACGGCGGCCTGGGAGATGTGGAGTGAAACCTTCGCGCTGCCGCAACTGCAGGACACAGGGGTCGATGAGCCCGCACCGCGGCGTCGCCGCCAGAACGCCATCCGCGCGCGCCGTCCGCGCTTTCTGATGCGCAGGCATGTCGGCCAATTGCTCAATGAAGCAAGCATCTATCGCGATGAACACGAGATCATCGCTCGCAGCTAATTCATTGAGCGCAGCACCGCGTCCGCCAGCAGGCACGCGACCAGCAGCATCCCGGCATCGCGGTTGGATTTGAAGACGCGCAGGCACAACGCGGGATCACCGATGTCGAGGCGGCGGACCTGCCAGCCGAGATGGACGGCAAATGCGAGCAGCCCGATCCAGGCCGCGACATGCGCGCCGGCGGAGAACAACGCCGCGCCGATCAGCGCGACCGCTATTCCATAGAACAGAACCAGCGCCCGATGGGTGCGGGCGCCGAACAGCCGCGCCGTCGACTTGATGCCGATCAGCGCGTCGTCTTCGGCGTCCTGATGCGCGTAGATCGTATCGTAGCCGATCACCCAGGCGATCGAGCCTGCATACAGCAGCACGGCGGTCGTATCGATCCGCCCAAACGCCACTGCAAAGCCCATCAAGGCGCCCCATGAGAAGGCCAGCCCGAGCACGATCTGCGGCCACCAAGTGACGCGCTTCATGAAGGGATAGATCGCCACGATCAGAAGCGAGGCGATGCCGGTCGCGACAGCGAACCAGTTGAAGTGCAGGAGCACGACGAGCCCGATCAGCGCCTGCGCCACCAGGAAGACCAGAGCCCGCTTGACACTGACCTGCCCGGCCGGAATCGGCCGCAACCGCGTCCGTTCCACCTTGGCGTCGAGATCGCGGTCGGTGATGTCGTTCCAGGTGCAGCCGGCGCCACGCATGACGAAGGCGCCGACGAAGAACAGCGCGATCGTCAAGGGCAACGACGCGAGATCATGCGAAATGCCGGCCGCCAGCGCGGCCGACCACCAGCACGGAATCAGCAGCAGCCAGGAGCCGATCGGCCGGTCGAATCGCGCCAGCCGCAGATAAGGCCGCGCCCATCGCGGCGCTGACGTATCGACCCAATTGCCGGTCGCGTCAGCAACGCGTACGGCCGTGTCGCTCATCGCGTGAGAACGTTGCCGTTCAGCGTATCGAAGGTCGAGCCGCCCTTCTTGTTGGCGTTGGCTTCAGGGAGCGCTGCCGAGGAACCCAGCACGTCGCTCAGGGTGGGGCCGGCCGGGCGCTGCTGCTGCATCTGCTGCGCCACGGCGCAGACCTTCTTCTGCACGCCTTCGGTGCCCTTGTGGTTGGCCTTCAGTTGATCGGCGATCTGCGCCGGAATCCCGCAGCTTGCGGAATGCGCCTCGACATATTTGATCATCTTGATCTCGGACTGGCTGTAATTGTTGAACAGCTTGCAGGCCTCGTCGGGCGTCGCGTGGCGGTCGCTGGCGGCCTTGATCATCTTGCCGCGCCGTTCCGTTTCGTCACGCAAGGGCGCGAATTCCTTCATGCAGTTCTCGGGCGGCCCGCCCTGCGAAGCTCCCATCGGACGCTGTATTCCCCCGCCGCCACCGAATGCCGGAGCTCCCGCGCTGGGAAACGGGCTCGGCGGCGCACCAAGCGACGGGCCCGACATGCCGCTCACGGGGGGAAAGGGGGACGCATTGGGTTGGACCTGGCCGGGAAGCGGCGCGGGGAAACCGCCCTGCGCAGCGGCCTGTCCCACCGAGAGGGTTGTGGCAGTGATCGCGAGTGGAATGATGAAGCGGCGGATGATCAAGGCTGGTTCTCCGGCAAGACGAAGAATTTCTTAACACTTCCGGATAGAAGCGCGATCCGATAGCGGGCTTTTACGATTCCTGCCGCTTCTAAACAACCGCGGAATTTGTCAACAGCGCGGCGCAGAGCCGCAGGAACGCCCTGCGGAAGGTCCGGATCGGCCCAAAAGCGGGCTTCCGGTTCGAATCGAAGTCACAAACGCCTGATCCGCCGTCGCGCCCCCCCGGCCGCACGGACCCGGACAGCATTATTATTTCTTGGTTAATGATCTCTAAATCGCTGTCCGACTGGCGCCCGCTGCAACGTCGGCATAAGGCGATCTTTCCGCAAACCCAAGATTTCCGAGAAACTTCGGGATAAAGCAAAGTTCGCCGATCCGGCTACCATTGTACCGCAATCACACAGCCCATGCCCGACTATGACTTCTCCGCGCCACGCCTGTTCGTCGATGCCCCACTGAGTTCGGGGCAGCTGGTCGCACTCGAACGCGACCAAAGCAACTATCTCGGCAACGTCCTGCGACTGTCGGCAGGCGACAGCGTGCTGATCTTCAATGGCCGGGATGGCGAGTGGCGGGCGGCGATCGCCGGCCGCAAGCGGCCGGACAGCCTGACCGTGCAGAGCCAGACCAGGCCGCAGGACCGCCTCCCCGATGTCGCCTATGTGTTCGCTCCGCTGAAGCATGCCAGACTGGATTACATGGTGCAGAAGGCGGTCGAGATGGGCGCCTCGCGCCTGCAGCCGGTGACGACCCGCTTCACCCAGGTGTCGCGGGTCAATGGTGAGCGGATGCGCGCCAATGTGATCGAAGCGGCAGAACAATGCGGCATCCTGAGCCTCGCCGAGGTGACGGACCCGATGCCGTTGGAGCGCTTTCTTGGTCAGCGCGCGTCGGAGCGTCTGCTGGTGTTCTGCGACGAGGCGGCCGAGGTGACCAACCCGCTGCTGGCGCTGCAGACCGCGGCGAAGCCGCCGCAGGGCATCGACATCCTGATCGGTCCCGAGGGCGGCTTTGCCGAAGAGGAACGCGCGGCTCTGTTGCGACAGCCAAGGCTGGTCCGGCTCGCTCTGGGACCCCGGATCCTGCGCGCCGACACCGCAGGCGTGGCAGCACTCGCCCTGGTCCAGACGGCGCTCGGCGACTGGGTCGGCGAACAGACGGGAGCACCTTAAGCCACGCGCCCAATATCGAGCGTCCCGCGCGCGATTCTTCGTCGATCCTTGCCCAATTCAGCCGATTCTCTTCGATTCCTGCCCGCGCCCTGTCGAAACCATCCCCGCACCATGCTAAGGGGCTGCGCAACGCCCTGCGGGCGGTGGACCCTAGCTTTGGAACCCTTGATTACGATGACCGGACCCGCCGCCTCGACAGGACCCGCTGCATGGGCTGGTACGCTGCTGCAGTCCTTCGCCCAGGCCGGCTATGTCCGGGCTGAGCCGGCGATTCTGCAGCCGGCGGAGCCGTTCCTGGACCTGTCCGGCGAGGACATCCGCAGGAGCCTCTATCTGACCACGGACCCCAGCGGCGAGGAACTTTGCCTGCGGCCAGATCTCACGATTCCGGTGGCGCGGGATTATCTCGCCTCCCCCCGCGCCGGGCAGCCGGCCGGCTACAGTTATCTCGGTCCGGTGTTCCGCTATCGGGGTGGCCGGCCGAGCGAGTTCCTGCAGGCCGGCATTGAATCGTTTGGCCGCCAGGATCGTGCCGCGGCGGACGCCGAGATGCTGGCGCTGGCAATGGAAGCCACAGCGGCTGTGGGCGTGCGAGATGTCGAGATCCGCACCGGCGATGTCGCGCTGTTCATTGCGCTGATCGATGCGCTCGATCTCTATCCGGTCTGGCGGCGGCGGCTGATCAAGGACTTCAACCGCAAGGTCACGCTGGAGCAGGACCTGGATCGCCTCACTTTCGCGTCCGCCGCGAGCCGCAACGAATATGAGGGCGTGCTGGCTGCGCTCGCGGGCAGCGACCGCAAGGCCGCGCTGGCGCTGGTCACCGACCTGATGTCGATCGCGGGAACCACGGCCGTTGGCGGCCGTAGCGTCGCCGAGATCGCCGACCGCTTCCTGGAGCAGTCGACCTTGAAGGGCGGCGCGCTGCCGCGCGACGCGCTCAACCTGATCACGCGTTTTCTCGGAATTGGCGGTGACCCGATCGGGGCGGTCGCGCAGTTGCGCGCGCTTGCAGCCGACGCCAGGCTCGATATCGCCGCCGCCATCGATCAATTGGAGGCCCGGGTCGGCTTCATGGCCAAACGGGGTATCGACATCGGCACCCTGCGTTTCGCCACCGCGTTCGGGCGCGGGCTGGACTACTATACCGGATTCGAATTCGAGCTGCACCGCAAGGGCGACGGCGTCGAACCGCTGGTGGCCGGCGGCCGCTATGACGGCCTGATGAGCCAGCTCGGCGCTGCAACACCGATTCCAGCAGTCGGCTTCTCGATCTGGGTCGAAGCGCTGACGCAGATCAATCGTTCGAGCTCTTCGTCACGCGGGAGCGCGTCATGAGCGCGCCGCTGGTTCTGGCTGTTCCTTCCAAGGGACGACTGCAGGAGAACGCGGAAGCGTTTTTCGGCCGCGCGGGGCTGACGTTGTCCAAGCCCGGCGGCGCCCGCGACTATCGCGGCACCATCTCGGGCCTCGACAATGTCGAGATCGCCTATCTGTCGGCAAGCGAGATCGCCGCGCAGCTCGCGCGCGGCACGGTGCATCTCGGCGTCACCGGCGAGGATCTGGTGCGGGAGAGCATCGTCGACGCCGACACACGCGTGCTGCTGATCGACACGCTCGGATTCGGCGGCGCCAATGTGGTCGTCGCCGTGCCGCAGGCCTGGATCGACGTCCGCACCATGGCCGATCTCGACGACGTTACCACCGGCTTCCGCGCCCAGCACAATCGGCGCATGCGGGTTGCGACCAAATACATCAACCTGACCCGGAACTTCTTTGCGTTCCATGGCGTGGTCGACTACCGGATCGTCGAAAGCGCAGGCGCCACCGAAGGTGCACCAGCGGTCGGCACCGCCGAGCTGATCGTGGACATCACGAGCACAGGCACCACGCTCGCCGCCAATGGACTGAAGGTGCTCGACGACGGCGTGATCCTGCGCAGCCAGGCCAATCTGGTGGCCTCGCGCGAGGCGGATTGGTCTGAGGGGCCGCGCGAGACCGCCCGAATCATTCTCGACCACATCCATGCCCGCGCCCGCGCCAGCAAGTATCGAGAGGTCCGCACCCGCTTCAAGGGCTGCGACGCCGCTATGCTCGCCGAAGCGCATAACCGCTTCGGCGTGGTGGCGCCGTTCGGCGGCCCGACCTCGTCGGGCATGCTGACGCTGCACTGCCCACCGACGCAGATCTATGCGCTCGGCAGTTTCTTGCGGGCCCATGGCGCCGAGACCGTATCGGTCGCCTCGCTCGATTACGTGCTGGACCGCGACAATCCGCTGTTCGCCAGGCTCGCGGCCTTCCTGCGATCGTAAGTCGCTGTTCATCGTAGCGACAGGTGATCGCGACTACCATATGTTGACCCGGCCCATTTTCCAGGGGCGGCCTGCGGGAGCATCGACTTCAAACGGCCGGTACGAGGCCATGTGGAATCAAACCGATGATGCTGGGTTCTGACGTTTCCGATCTGTCGACGACCGCCGCCGATGCTGCGGCGCAAGGTCTGTCGATCGTGATTCCCGTCTATAACGAGGCCGCCGGACTGCCACTGCTGCACGACCGGCTGACTGGGCTCGCAAGGACGTTGCGGCAGCGTTTCGGGCTGGCCTGCGAGGCCGTCTATGTCGACGACGGCAGCTCCGACACCACGCTCGCAATCGCCCGTGGCCTGCCCGCAGAAACCCTCGACGTCCAGGTGGTGTCGTTATCGCGCAATTTCGGCAAGGAGGCCGCGCTGATGGCGGGGCTCGATCATGCCAAGCGCGGTGCGGTCCTGTTCATGGACGGCGATGGCCAGCATCCGCCCGCGTTGGTCGAACAGCTGGTCTCGCATTGGATCAAGGACGGCTACGACGTCGTCTATACCGCCAAGGCGCATCGCGACAACGAGCCTATGCTGCGGCGCCTCGCCGTGCATGGCTTCTACGCCCTGATCAATTGGGGTGCGCGGCAGAGCATTCCGGAAGACGCCGGCGACTTTCGCCTGCTGTCGCCGCGCGCGGCGGCCGCCCTGCGGCAGCTGCCCGAACGCAACCGCTTCTTCAAGGGACTGGCGAGCTGGATCGGCTTCCGCCAGATCCGCGTCGACTACGAGCCGGCGCCGCGCGTTCATGGCGTCACGACCTTCAATCTGGTGCGGCTGATTGGGCTGTCGATCGAAGGGGTGACGTCGTTCACGGTGGCGCCGCTGCGCTTCGCCAGCCTGCTCGGCCTGCTGTTGGCCTCGGCCGCGTTCCTGTTCGGTCTCTCGATCCTGTGGGAGACTCTCACGACCGGCAAGTCCGTGCCTGGTTATCCGTCGCTCATGGTCGGCCTGATGACGATCGGCGGCGTGCAGCTCATCATGATCGGAATCATGGGCGAATATATCGGCAAGATCCTCTCCGAACTGAAGGCGCGACCGATCTATTTCGTCGCCGAGCATAGCGAGAAGCGGATTGCACCCGATACCGCGGCAGCAAGCCCGGAAAGGACCGCCGCCGAATGAACGAGGCGCCGCATCGGCGGATCTGGCTATGCGCCGATGACTACGGTCTCAGTCCCGGCGTCAACCGTGCGATCCGCGACCTGATCGCGCGCGGGCGGTTGAACGCGACCTCCGTCATGACGGTTGGCCCGGCGATCGGTCGCGACGAGGTCGCTGAGCTCTGCAAGGTTGTGGCAGATAGCACGCGCTGCGCGATCGGTCTGCATGTGACGCTGACCGCACCGTTTCGGCCATTGACCATGCACTACCGTCCGCTCGACGGCGGCATGTTTCCGCCCTTCGCGAAGCTGCTGCGCGCAGGGCTGATGCGACGGCTCGATCCTGAGATCATCGGCGCCGAAGTCACGATGCAGCTGGCGGCCTTCTCCGAACTGTTCGGCCGAGCACCGGATTTCGTCGATGGCCATCAGCATGCTCAACTTTATCCGCAGGTGCGCGACGGCTTTCTCGCCGCGGTCAAGCAGGCGGCGCCGGCAGCCTGGGTCCGCCAGGGCGGCCGCAACACGCCGTTGCTGCGCAGGCTAACGGCGCCGAAGGCGCTGCTGCTGGATGTTCTCAGCGCCCAGTTCCGGCGGCGCGCCGCACGCGCTGACATCGCCTTCAATCCAGGATTTGCCGGCGCTTACAATTTTGCCCGGGCATCCGATTTCGGCGCGTTGATGGGCGGCTTTCTGGCGGGGCTTCCCGAAGATGGCCTCATCATGTGCCATCCGGGCTTCGTCGACGACATCCTCATCGAACTCGATCCGCTGACCGTGCAGCGCGAGCACGAACACGACTTTCTCGCCAGCGACAGCTTTTCGAAGCTACTGGCCGACAACAACGTCGTATTGGGCTGATTACCCGTCCGGATCGGTTCGGCCGCAAGGTCGCGGTCGTTTGTCGCATACAGAAATTTAATCCGACCCCCACTGGCTGCGACGCAAAGCGCCCCTAGATTCCTGGTGACGCTTGGCCCGGACACATTTGCCCGGCGGCAGGAGGACCACATGACACCGCAAGAACGCCAACTGATCGACGATCTGTTCGACCGCCTCGCGCAGCTGGAACGTGCACCACGTGATCCGGAGGCTGCCGCGGCTATTTCACAGGGCCTGCAGCGCGCGCCAAACTCTGTCTATGCCCTGGTGCAGACCGTGTTGGTGCAGGACGAGGCACTGAAGCGCGCCAGCAGCCGGATCCAGGAGTTGGAACAGACGCAGGCGCCGCAGCAGGGCCAGGCGGGCGGCGGCTTTCTGGATACGATGCGCGAGACCATCTTCGGTGGCGGTCAGCAGCGCGGCTCGGTTCCCAATGTGCCGCCGCCAGCGCCGAGCCGACCGGTCTGGAACAGCGGACAGGCGATGCCGCAGGCACAGGGAGGCTATACAGCACAGCCCAGCCCCTACGATCAGGGCGGCTACGGCCAGCCGCACGGCGGCATGTTCGGCGGCGGCGGCGGCTCGTTCCTCGGCACGGCTGCGGCGGCCGCCGCTGGCATGGTCGGCGGCTCGCTGCTGCTCGGCGGGATCCGCTCCATGATGGGGGGCATCGGTGGGTCGCACCAGGCCTTCGGCGACACCACGATCATCGAGGAGCGTCCGGGATCGAGCAGTTCGCCCTGGAGCGACCAGTCCGGCGGATCGCTGGCCAACGATGCCGGGCTCAACGACATCGGAGGCTCGCGGGATCATGCTGATGGCGGACGTGCAGGCCTGTTCGACCAGGCGTCGAACGACGACGATCATGATACCGATTTCGATACCGACGACGGCGGCAACGATGACGGCGGCAGTGATTACGTCTGACCGCTTTTGGTCGGATTGGTCATTCAATGATAACAAGGGCCGCCTCGTTGGCGGCCCCTTCAACATCCCTCGCCAGGCGTCAGAGCACGATCACCCGGGCGCCGACATTGACCCGGCCATAGAGGTCGATGACGTCTTCGTTCCGCATCCGGATGCAGCCGGAGGAGACGTTGGTGCCGATGGTCCATGGCTCGTTCGAACCGTGGATCCGATACAGCGATGAGCCGAGATACATCGCGCGCGCACCCAGCGGATTTTGCGGACCGCCCTCCATATGCCGCGGCAGATCGGGCCGCCGCGCGATCATCTCCGCCGGCGGTGTCCAATCCGGCCATTCGCGCTTGGCGGAAACGGTCTTGACGCCGGCCCAGGTGAAGCCGGGGCGGCCGACACCGATGCCGTAGCGCAGCGCCTTGCCGCTTCCCTCCACCAGATACAGAAACTTGTTGGGCGTATCGATCACGATCGTGCCCGGCCTTTCCTTGCCGTCATAGTCAACAAGCTGTTTCTCGTATTTCGGATCGAGCGGACGCTGCGCCGGATCATAGGCCTCCTCCTGCTCCGGGGCGGCCTGCTGCGGCGCCATCGGCGACGACAACAGGCCCCGCTGCGGCTCGTAGACCGACGGTTGC
>Ga0302322_100000805_pt1 | contig 24504 bp, 34 predicted proteins | sample Fen_T0_2_FD_203757 | JGI IMG/M metagenome (GOLD analysis project Ga0302322, IMG submission 203757) | Peat permafrost microbial communities from Stordalen Mire near Abisko, Sweden - Fen_T0_2 | ecosystem: Environmental > Terrestrial > Soil > Wetlands > Permafrost | place: Sweden: Abisko...
ATAACCACAATAGCACTTGCTTATTCAGATCGGCAAGACCAAGCAGTAATTGATATGATCCCCTATTTCATCTCAATGGTAGAGTCTCGTATTAACCGATTGCTGGTTATTGAGGATATGAGTATCAGATACCAATTTCCTGAACCTAATCCTACCGATGGTAGATATACGTTACCTTCTGACTTCTCAGCATTACAAGATATTGCAATCGTAAATCTAACCACACCAACCAGTCGTACCACTCTGGCTTTGATAAATCCAGAGCAAATGAATACAGCGACCAACACAACTAATGTCGATAATAGCTTAAAGCACTTCTATAACATATTGGCAAACCAACTCATTATACAACCTGTGGTTACCGATGGAGAAAAACAGCTAGAGATTGTTTACTATGGAAATATTATTCCTTTAACTCAATTTAATACTGAAAACTGGATTAGTATCAACCACCCTGATTTATACATTAACGGGATAATGGTAGAGATAAATGCTTTCATAAAAGATGCTAATGCAACTTCATTATGGGATGCTAGATTTAAGGAAGTTATAGATGAATTAGAAGAAGCAGATAATGTCCTTGTCTATAGCGGAACTCCACTACAAACGCGAATAGGATAGCAGAAATGGCACTTGAAACAACAACTACTATAGCAGGACTTGATCCTAACAATCCAGTACCATCTGATCCGGTTGGGCAAGGTGATGACCATTTACGACTAATAAAAACAGTCCTTAAAGATACGTTTCCTGGTTCTTCTGGTGTTGGATTTTCTGTACCTATAACAGCCACTGAAACTCAGTTAAATGGCCTAACCTCAGGATTAAAGTATGTTTCTAACATTGCTGCCCTTAGGAATACATCTTTTTTAAATGTGACATCAGTTGCCACTAATGGATATTACACCGCTGGCGATAGTGGGAATGGTACTTATTGGTATGATTCTACAGATACTACAAGTGTAGATGATAATGGGTCAATTATTGTTGCTACGGATGGCGGGCGTTGGAAATTATTTTCTATTCAAGGAATTAATGTTAAACAGTTTGGGGCTAATGGAGATGGAATAACAAACGATACTACAGCGATTGATGCTGCTCTTGCTGCTGCAAGAAGTGCTAAAGTAGCCTTCATATTTCCTATTGGAAATTATTTATATAGTGGAACTGTATATAATGTTACGTCTATAGCAACATTATTAAATCGGGACTATGCAAACTCTGTTGTAACGCCTTCACAAGCTCGTGTATCAATGATTTCATGCGTTGACCAAACGCCGGATATAAGCCCTCTGGATGGTGCTAATTCGCGTGTTCCCATAGCAGTCACTGTTAGAGCTTATGGCGCTTGCCATGCCGCTGGCATAAATACAAATTTGGTTAATTTTTCAACTGATGGTAATGGAAATACCGCGTTATATGCAAGTGGAGTTGGAGGTAGTACAGCGGCCCTGTGGACATCTGCATTACATGGTGAAACAAGACACGCGGGCGGATCAACAATTGCTTTAAATACTGAGAGTGCCAGCTATGATAATTCTGGAGGATTTTTTGGCGTAGTTGTAGGTAACTCAACTGCAACTGCGCCTGCTACGCACCCAATCACTGGGTTACCCTCGATATTACACGATGGAGCCACGGGGGTTTATATTAATGGACGAAATGATATAAGCCCTAAAGGTGGTTGGAAATATGGAATACTGGTTAGTGGTAATAGCTTGAGAACAGGATCAACTACCATTTCAATAGAGGCTACCTCTAGTGTAGTTAATCATATTAAAACCTCAACTCTTTCACCCTCTAGTGTAGCAGATATTATGCTACAAGGTAATAGCGCCTGTGGACTAATGCTTGAAGGTAACTATACGAGTACCGCCATAAGGATGAAAGTAGGCGAATCTATTTCCTGGGAAGCAACTACCTCTATTAGGACTAACTATAATTCTGCGACGGTTACCTGGGGCATTTACACTAGCCAGACAACTGAAAGAGCTTCTTTCAACGTATCAGCATCACCTTATTTAAAATTAAATGCCACTAAGGTAGTCGGCATTCGTGATACGGGATGGACTGCTTTTACAGGCATAACTAATAAAGCAACTGGGTATGCCACTAGCACTATAACATTGCAACAATTGGCAGAAAGAGTTGCAGCATTACAAGTAGCACTGACAACTCATGGATTGGTGGGGGCATAATGCTTCTTGAATTTACTGAAGAACAACTTCATATTATTGATAAAGCATTGCAGCAAATGCCATTTTATCTAGTGGCACCATTAATAGATGATATTAATAAGCAAATTGCAAGTGCACCGCAAGATGCTGACACAAAACAGGACATCCAAACATGAGTTTAGAATCAGCGTCCTATATTGGACAACTACAAGTATCTAACCCTACAAGGCAAGACCCTATAAATCAGGGGGACGACCATCTTAGGCTTATTAAATCTGTATTACAAGTACAGTTTCCAGGGGTATCAGGGACAGGTTTTGGCAAGGCAATAACTGCTACAGAGGATGAACTTAACTTTGTGCATGGTGTGACAAGTAGCATACAAACTCAATTGACACGTGTGCAGAATGCTTGCCCAATTGGGATGATTGCCATGTGGTCAGGTGTAACAGCTCCTTCTGGTTGGCAAATATGTGATGGAACTAATAGCACACCTGATTTACGGGGTATGTTCATTATGGGCACTAGTTCTACACATGCACTTAATACAACAGGTGGAAGTGCAGATTCTATCGTCCCACTACATAACCATGCAGCTACGGCTAGTGCCACACATACTTTAGTAACTACCACTGAAGATGCCAGCCACACCCATTCATTTACCACAGCTACAGAGAGTAATGCACATACACACACCTATCTAAAGGTTACTGGATCAGGTGGTATACAGTCAGGGTCAGGGTTAGGTCAACAGCAAGATGTTACGGGTGATCCCGATGCATTACATACCCATAGCGGGACTACTAATGGTGAATCTAATAATCACATCCATTATGTGAATGGAACAATATCTGTGAGCCCTACTGTTAATAATGCAGGTATAAGTGCCACAAATGGCAATCTACCTCCTTACTATGTATTGGCTTATATTATGTTAATGGCTTAATTATGGAAATTAAAGCGCTTACTATTGGTGAAACAAAAGGACTCAATACAGATATAGTCCCTGTTAACTTATCGCCGGATATTTTTTCAGGGGGTAATAATTTTCGTTGTGTTAGAAAAGCAGTTGTTTCGTTTAATGGTAAGACGGATTTAATGTATTTTGCCGATCCAATTACACCCAGTAAAATTGCCTGTGTGGTCTCCAGTGATATTGCATTTTATGTTGTAATGGGCACTACATCTATCATAGCCAGCAATGGCACTAATTTCTATAACATATCTTCAGGCGCTTATTCTGTAACTGCTAAAAATTGGGATTTTTGTAATGACAACCAAGTCCCTGTTTTCAATAATCCTGACTGGTACCCTGAGTATTGGGATCCCATATCTGGTTCGCAGTTATTACAACCCTTGCCATTTTCCGCTACTGATACATGGGAAACCGCTTTAATACATGCTAATTTAATTAGGTCCCACAAGAACTTTCTATTTGCACTAGGTACTGTCGAAGGTGCTGTAGAAAAGCCAACTACTTTTAGATGGTCTGCTCCTGCTGATAATGGCAGTATACCTTTTACATGGGATGAAACAGACTTATCTACTATAGCAGGTGTATCTGTATTACAAGGCAACTATGGACGAATAGTTGATGGTCTTACTTTAAGAGATACATTTGTTATCTACTCCGAATCTGGCATAAGCATCCTTCATTATGTAGGAGGCGAGTTTATTTGGAATGTAGTGGAGTTATCCAATACCTATGGAATACTTGCAAAAAACTGCGCGGTATATGCCAATCAAAGACATTATGTAATTACACAAGATGACATCATTGTCCATGATGGAACTAATGTTGTCTCACTTCTGCATAATAGGATGCGTGTTAGAGTACGTGCTGCATTAGGTTCTACGCATGCCAAGAATGCATATGTTTTATCTGATTATTCTAAAAAAGAAGTTTGGTTTTGTATTGTTGAAGCATCCTTTACATTACCTAATCTAGCGGTTATTTATAACTGGGAAGATGACACTTTTTCCATTAGGGACTTGGGTTCTAATTTCTCAAGTATGATTTATGCTCCGCTTATATCATCAACTGTTCAGATAGGCTGGAATACGATAACCTCTGAGTATGATACTGCCACAGGTTCATGGGCTAACATGATTGGTAATTCAGCGGGTCAGGAACCTGCATGGGATGATCAAGCGGGTGAATGGGAGTTATCACCTTTTAATTGGAACTATGTAAATGATATTCCAATACTAGGCGCAATCATAGGGATTAATCCTGCCAATAGTATTGTTAGCGCATTAACCATCGATGATGGTTCAGCGGATTTAGATGCAACGTTATTGCATGAAGACTTTGTATTTGACAACATGTTATCTGTGTCAACTATTGTAAGTCTATACCCTATGATCCAATGCAATGGCCAAATGTCTATCCAAGTAGGGTCAAAGTATAATCTTGGTGCTGATACCATGTGGAAACCAGCTGTAATATACGATCCATCCAAATCTAAAAAAGTAGATATACGATCAACAGGTGTTTACCATTCCTGGAAGTTTTCAAGCATAGGTAACACGCCTTTTGGACTATCTGGTTTTACCTTCTATTATGCCAATAATGGACAAAGATAATGGAAACCGTACCTAAAGGCTTAACTGTTGATTTGGAGAACTACTTTACCCGTATGGCCCAAGCGATAGATGACTTACAAGCTAATGCTGTGCCTGAACATAGAACCTACTTACCAACCCGACCTGTTATTGGTAGGCTTTACTACTTTAAGAACTCAGTGCTACCAACAATTACCTTACATGGTTTATGGATTTATAAATCTACTGGGTGGGTACATATAGCATGAGCCCATACAGTTTCCACATGATTAATCCAATAATGCTGGACTACTTGTGGCCACAGTTGATGGTACATCTTGAGCGAGTCATTAAGGTTAGTAACGGTGAGTTTACCGAAGAGACGCTTTACAACCGTGCGCTATCGGGTGGTTCTGTTATTGTCACCGTTAATATGGGAAGCGAGATAATAGCTGTGACTACTATAGAATTGGTGACTTACGATAGTGGGCTTAAGAGCCTTCTTATACCTATCTTTGGTGGCGATAAGATGTTTAGTTGGGGAGAAGACTTTTTAGTGTTTTTAAAGATGTTAGCTAAGAAGTATGAGTGTACAGAGTTACGTGGCATGGCAGTTAGAGACGGCTGGATGCGTGCATTAAAAAGTAAGGGCTGGTCAGAGTCCTATGTAGTTATCAAGTGCCCTTTGGAGAATTAATATGAGTGGCTCAAGTTCAAGTAATCAAGGAATGAATATTTATGGGAATAACTCCCAAAATTCCCGCTCAGGTGGTAGTACATTTGGGCAGGATGTATTCAATAGCGGTGCATTAAATAACCTATATAGTGGTGCTCAAAATCTATATAACCAAGGCGTTAACCAAAGCCAAGGGATGGTGCCAGGTGCCGTTAATTTCCAAAATAAACAAGCCCAAGGTGCGGCTACTGCCAATCAAGGTATGCAACAAGGCGGTGTTTATGGTGGATTAGGTATTGGCAATCAGTTAATGAGTTCATTGCAGCAATCTCAGAATACCCCTTCTGCTACCAGCCAAACCTATGCAGATATAATGGGAGGCCAAGGGAATAATTATGCTGATGCCATGAAGAACCAGTATATCAAGGATGCTAATCGAACACAGCAAAACATGATGTCAAACCTGGATGCTAGGGCCGCAGGTACTGGTATGACAGGTAGTTCACGGCAAGGTGTTTCCCAAGGTATTGCAGAGCGTGGTATTAATGACGCCCTGCAAAGTAACCTGGCTCAAACAGGATACAATACATTTGATAAAGATTTACAGAATAAGCTGAACATTGCCCAGCAAGCGGATACCAATAACTTTAACCGTCAAAACTTAATGTCAGGTATGCTAGGACAGCAACAGAATACTGTTAACCAAGGCATTAACAATACGGGTGCTGTCCAAGGTTACGGAATGGGGCAGTTCAATGCAGCGAACGCACCTTGGCAGCAAGCCCAGAATTATCAAGGCGTGATAGGTGCTCCAACTGTGCTTAACTCTGGTAATAGTTTTAACCAGGGGCAAGGTACATCTACTGGTTGGGGAGCTGGCCAGAATAGCGGAAGTTCTAAAGGATCAGGATTATTGTAATGAATACTGAACTTGCCCATATAGAAAAGATAGATAAGTTAAGCCGCTATCTTAAAGAGAACTTTGCAGAACCAGATATAGAAATTAATCACTTCTTTATACCAGGTGTTTATGTACGTGCAGGATTTTTACCTGCTGATAGTGTATTGACAGGAAAAATACATAACTATGAGTGTATTAACATAGTTGCAAAAGGACAGATATGTGTGGCTACCAAAGAAGGATTTGATACATTGAATGCAGGTGATATTTTCAGAACACCCGCAGGCACTAAGAAAGCAGGTTATGTTATTGAAGATACTGTATTTATTACTGTGCATGCATGTGATAAGACTGAGATTGCTGATGTAGAAGATTATTTATCAAGTGATACTTATGACGAGTATCTTACTAAAGTAAGGGGGCTGGAATGTTCATCGATGCAATAGCTGCAATGGGTAGTGCACTAGGCGGAGCAGCCGGAGGAACTGCCGCTGGTGCGGGTGCTGGTTCTGCATTAGGGGCAGGTACAGGTGCAGCGCTAGGCGGTACAGCTGCGGGTGGTGCAGCTACTGGCATTGGTTCTGCTGTAGGCTCTGCTATAACACCTGCCATGTCATCTTTAGGCACAGCAGCGAGTGCAGCCCCGGCTGCAGAAGGCATTGGTGCAGCGGGTGGTGCGGCGGGATTTGGTAGTCCTGCGGCAAGTGCAGCAGCCGCTCCCGCAGCAGGTGGTGGTGCAAGTACTGGTATTATGGATTCTGTAATGGGTAAGATGGGTGGGCAAGGAGGCGGAGGTGGTGGAGACCTACAAATGATAGGCCAACTTCTATCAAAGTCTAAGCACTCTGGCTTAAATGCAGGAACACCACAACCTTTGAATATGCAACAAGGAATGCAGGGCTACGTTAATGCAGGTGATCCAGGGCAAGCAGAGCAGGAGCCTATGGATATTAATGGATTTATTTCACAAATAATGGGGAAACGGTAATGGCTGATAATATGGAAGGATTAGGTACAATGTTGTCCTTTCTAGGGCAAGGTTCTAATGCGGGGGGTGCTGAACCATTGCCTGATAGTGGACCGCCCTCAGGTTTCTTTCAGCAACCACAAGCACCACAAGCGCAACAACCTGGTGGTAGTGGTATACTAAAAGGTATTTTAGGAAATTTGGCAAGTTCATATGTAACCAATAAGCTACAGACACATATGGATAATGCGGACGCTAAGGAGCAAGGCGCCCAGTTAAGCGGTGTTATAACAGAGCAGCTTAAGGCAACACCTAAAGACAGCCCATTTCATGAGTTCTTAACAAATAATAAACGCCTGGTAGGCTCTAGTAACCCTGCTCTAGTAAAAGCTGGGCTTAAAGCTTACGGAGATTACACAAGCAGTGTGGCTAACAATTTACAGACTACAGCGGAGCAAAAGAATGTAGCTGACCCTAAAGTTATGGAGATGCAAACCCGTAAAGACAACGTAGGCTCTATACCTGCAGGCATGACACGTGATGCTCAAGGTAACCTACAGTATAGCCCTATGGTTACCGGGGGTAATTATGGGGATGTTATTGCACAACGTGCATTAGAGCAGCGTATGGCGGTTACTCCGGTGCAGGCTAAACAACTAGAACTAGCACAAGCCTCCTCTGACCGCGCCGAAAAACGTAGCGCGATTGAGGATGCCCGGTATGAACGCTCATTAATCAAAGAAATTCCCGCTAACCATAGAGCCTCCTATACGGGCAATCTATCTTCAATCAACCAAATAGATGAAGCTTTAAAAGCGGTGCAAGAACGTCCCGAATCGTTTGGATTAAAGATGATAGGGGGCGACAAAATTAACCAGCGCCTTGACCCTGAAGGTACAAAATACCGGGCGGCTATATCTCAGATTGCCAGTGCCAAAAGGCACGATATTTCGGGTGCCGCAGTTAGTCCAACAGAAGATAAATATTTGCAACCCTTTTTGCCGAATGAGACGGATACTCCAGAGGCTATTCAAAAGAAATTGTTAACGCTTCGTGAACAATATGCAAACACAAATAACGAGATCGGCAGTATTTATAAAGAGGGATACCGTGGTCAGTTACCGGCAATACCTAAAGACCCGATTACTTTACAAAATGAAGCAAAACAAGAAGCTGCTGACAAGGCATTGCTTAATGCCGACCAGGAAGCGGCTTACCAAAATTATCTAAAGGGGCGGAAATGAAATCTGTGGATGTTGTTAACTACTTTATGCAGAAAGGGTATAAACCCCACCAGGCGGCGGCGATTGCCGGAAATTTAACGCAAGAATCCAGCCTAAATCCTGAAGCGATTAATAAGAAGTCGGGTAATTTTGGCCTTGCCCAATGGGGGAACTCAAGGAAAAGAGCACTTAACGACTATGCGGCCAGACAAGGCAGCCATGCGGCTGACCCCGGCACTCAGCTTGATTTTATCGACCACGAACTGAACACCACGGAACGCAAGGCAAAAGCCAAGCTGTTGGCCACAACAAACCTTGCCGATGCCACTAATGCGTTCAGTGATCACTATGAGCGTGCTGGTGCTGCAGAAAAGAACAACTCTCGACGCTTATCGTTTGCGGAAAAAGCCCTTAACTATGTGATACCCACAGCTTCGGCAAGCGAGGAGCCTTATCAGGGACCCGCTAAACCTAAACTGAGTAGAGCAGAATGGTTAGCGCAGCAAGCAGCGCAGCAACCCCAAGAAACCCCTGCCCCTGAAAAAAAGTTAAGTCGGGCGGAGTGGTTTGCGCAACAACAAGGGGCGCAATCGCCTGCTCCACCCGAGTCCGGCATGGCCGCTAAACGCGCCGCCATGGTAGGGGTTCCGGTGGGCGATGAAAATACGGCAGAAAAGCGGCATGGGGACATGTCTTCTGCGCGTTATGTACTAAATGCTATTCGTGGTGTGGGAAATGCTGCATTAACAGACGCGGGAAACATTTTAAATATTCCTAATTCTCTGGATGAAGTAGTCCCTGCAATTGGGGATACTTTAAAAGGGTTGGCGGATACCCCTCAAGTACAGGCACAAAATCCTGGGAATGCTGTGGGTAAATTTTTAATGGATACGGGGGCTCAAATACCTGCGGGGATGGCTGGTAAGTTGTTTGGAGCAGTAGGCCCTATCGGACAGGCAATGACTAGGGCGGGGGCTTCTGGGTTAACAGAAGGTGCCACTGCAAGCGGAGATATGATTGACCGTGCTAAAGCAGCGGGTTTAGGCATATTGGGTTCTCTTGGGGGGGAAGCCTTGGGGGCTGGGATAAGTACAGCTTTACGCCCTTTTAAAAATGAATTAGATGCTACGGCAAAAGCGCTTATTCCAAAAGCCAAATCTATGGGGATGAAACTAAATGCAGCAGATACTTCAGGTAATAAAGCACTAGTTGCAGCTAACTCTGCGCTGGATACTTTGCCTACCAGTTCTAGTATGCAGAAGGCCGCTGCGGATGCAAAGCAGGAGGCATGGACTAAAGCACTTTATGCGGAAGGTGGGCATACTTTTGACCCGACAACCCCTGGAAACTTAGGGAGAATGAAAGAAGCTATTGGTAATGAGTACAAGGCTATTACTTCTAATAACACATTAGTCGTTGACCCTTTATTAAAGAAACATCTTGCAGATATAAAACAGCAATATAGCCAGTTTTTACCTACAGATCAGAAGCGTATTGTTAACAACTACATTTCCGATATAACCAGTAAGACGGATATGCCTGGGGATATTTACCAAGCAACACGTTCTAAAATTGATAAAGCCGCAAGTGGTTATAAAGTATCCGATCCTAACGCTATGGATGCCCTTAAAGGTGTCCGGGGTGCATTGGATTCTGCAATGGAACGTAATATGTCCCCTGAGGATGCTTTACGGTTAAGAACTGCAAATAAGAATTATATGGTACAAAAGCATATCGAAAAAGCGATTGACCCTGTAACTGAGCAGGTTTCCCCTGCCAAATTAATGAATGAAGTAACTAGGCGTGACCCCAATATTGCCAAGTATGGACAAGGCCCACAAGGATTGGTTGATATTGCTAAAGTGGGTAAGCAATTTATAACACCTAAATTAGGGGATTCTGGCACTGCACAAAGATCATATATGATGCAGGCTTTAACTAATCCATGGTCTGGGGCCTTAGCTGGGTTTAGTGCCGCTAACATTCCCGGTGCTGTTGCAGGTGGATTAAGTTCACTACTATTGCCTAAAGCAGCAAGTAAGGTGCTACAGAATGGGGGTAACAAATGGTTAACGCAAGGGTTAGGGGATATGGAAAAAACTATCCCTGGACTTGGTAACATGACAAGGGAAGGTTTACTTAAAGAAATAACCCGTCAAGCGGGTATTGCAGGGTCTCGAAAGTAACCAATACCCTCCAATATTGCATAACAGTTTTCAATATACCATTGCTTATCCACATCATCTGGAAAAACTGTGGGTAACTCCTGTAACGGCCTGCAACCATCTGTCAATGGGACATCGTTACCACTTTTGGCATAAATAATAGGCCCAGGGCAATTTATGGACTTATACCAGCGCACCGTCTTACCCAAGTACACACCGTCCTTAAAGGCCCCTCCCCTAACAACTCGCAAGGTTAAAAAGTCCCTTATGTCCGTACAACTGTTTACAGTTTCTTCAACCGTTATCCCATGTGTCAACCAGTTAACCACAGCATTAACACACACTTCGTTGACCGGATTTTTACTTATATCTTTAAGCCGATAAGCCCCTTTGAGCTTAACACTATTGTCTTCCTTAATGGCAATGTAGTTGTTAACGTCTCGTGAGTAGATTGCCTTATATACAGTTTCCTCTGTTTCAAAACCGGCGGCGCGTTCCCAGTGTTGCACAATAGCATTAAGCTTCGCTTCGTTGTTTTGATGCGTATAGACTACAATACCATCGGTGTTACCGGAAACAACTTCTATTCCTGCAAGCTCTAATGTTTCAATAAGCATTAATAGTGCGAGCTGACCGGTTAAGGTAATTTGGATAACTAGCTGGGGAGAATATAAGGAGGAATACTGGTTCCCCATCTTACCAAAGGAAGCGTTAATAATAATTTTTTCGCAATCCGCAGTAACTGTGTCGCCTGTGTGCTTTGCAGTAATGCGTTCAACAACAATACGGTCAAACTCTATAAGGAATTCCTTCCCCATACCTTTAGGAGATAACTTTTGATTCAAAATAATTCTTGGATAATAAGATGTCACGTCTTTATCCCTTAAAATCATTCCGTTGTTTGCATGGTATGCAGTACCCTTTTCTTTACTGTGCAACCCGCCAATCCCTAGCTGGTAATTACCCTTGTTTATTACAATATTTAGACTTGATAATTCGGGTGGTAATCCTACGCGACCACTTTCACCCACTATAAACCGACTATTTTTAACCACACTTAGGACAGTTTGCATCATATGCGATTTATATTGTATAAAATTTGGAACGTTATATTTATAAACCCTCCCGATCTCCAGCGGTTCTTTATCTACCCTACACCCTTTACGCTTTTCAACCAATGTACGTATGACATTCTCAGCAATTTGAGCATCACTACTGCTACGTAAATCTAACCCGTACTGCTTGCTCATTGTGCAGCGTAAAGCGAGCTGTGCGCTTATAGCTGTGGTTAACAGCACGGTATCTAATAAGTCGTTAGTGCAGTAGTGGCGGGTTATTAATTTTTGTTGGTACGTAAGGGTTTTATGTGGGTGGAATGGTAAGTCTTGTAGCTTAGGGGCGTGTATTCTTCCACTATAAACTTTAAGCGAACCGTCCAATGGAAGAATGTTAATAATATCCACGCTATCGATTTGAAAAGGCTTAACTTTAAACTCACGGTAAATGTCTCTCGCTTTAAGGTTTTGCAGGATAATTAAATCGCTTGCTTGTTTAAGAACGTCCGGGCGTGCAAGGTGGGGATAGGTAGCAAGGGTTGCTATGGGAATGTCATAATTTCTGGAGTTAAACCCTATAACCTGGAAGTGATGTAGTAACCACTTAAGTTTAACGCAATCTAGAAGTTCATTCTCTAATATTTCAAACAGCAAGTATTTCCCGGACTTGGGTTCGCTGAACGCAATTAGGAAATAGTTACTATAGCATTCAATATCAAAGTACAGGGGTATTTTACGAGCGGCATAGTTAATGAGCTCCTGGTCGGTTAGCAGGTTGTACTGTGCAGCGAGCGCACGGTCTAACCCAGGCAGATAGTCGTCACGCTCCCAAACAGGTTCCGGTGGGGTTTTCCGTTCGGGAGTTTTTTTAACCTTGGGGGGTGGGGGTTCGTCGAACCAGAAGAGGCCCATTGCATCCGCTCTCATCCTCTTCTCCTATAACGTATTTAAGTTCTTCTGGTTCATCTGGTGTGCAGCTTGAAACATAGCAACCACAGCACGGGCAAATTTCCTCACCCCGTGCCCAGACACACTCTTCGCAGTTGCAGAAGTCATCATGTTCAGTCATTATTTTCTCCGGTTATGTTTTTATTTAAGTTACCTACAGTATAAAGGATATTTCAAAATATATAATAAAATATTTAAAAATAATTTTAAACACGTAACCCAATAATAACACCCCGCACGCGCTCCCCAAAGAAGGGGCAGGGTTTAGGGTAAAAACTCCAATCAATGCTGGTAGCAAACCCCTTTAACAGTTGCAACATATTTATGATATAAACCGCTTCCCCAATGTCGCTGTGTAATTCATAATTTGCACCCTCGTCCGTAACTTGGTGCGTGCTGATAACATTGTGGTTAACATACACGCGGTTAAGCTTGTTGTCTGTGAAGGGTTTAATGGTTTCAAGTGCTTCAAATAATTCATCGTCAATAACTACAGGTGAACTTTTCTTATTTAACACTGCACGAATATCAGGCCACGTTGTTGTAAGCAGCTGAGAACGCAACCAGCGCTCCTCATTATAAAGGAACGTTATTGCATTATCCAAAACAAGTGCGCCTACAGGTTCTTCCCCTATACGAATCATTTCCTTAATAGCCACTTTAGGAATGTTGACAGGGGAAGGGATGTTTGAACCTAGCCAGTATTCGGCCAGGATGATATTATTGGTAGCGAAAGCCGATTGCCCATCAAGCAGTATGCCCTCACACCAAGGTCTTGAGGCATCGGTGCCGATAATGGGGTACAGGGTTTTAAAGGCAGCAAGCACATCTTTGCCGTTTATTTCAAACGGTTCACCCTCGGCAATCACATGTGGAGTTTCCCCATCAATGCAGTTAACAAAAGCTTTGAACTTACCACTAGTAATACTTAACCTCCCTGCGGCTGTCAGGGACATTTTAACCTCGTCCTTACAATTCCCTATAGCCTTTACTAACTCCTCACCACGAGGCTTACAGGGGGGTATTTTAATGGGTATGGGGGTACATAGGGCAATGACTCCATTGTGACCCCGTATAGTATCGTTTTCAATGACGAAGTGAGTCAGTGCAGGTATGAAGTCTTTAGTTGATATGGAGCCTTTAACAAACTTAAGGGCGTTTAACATTAGAATAATTCCTGAACTTCTATTTTAAAATTTTTATTCTTATGGTCTTTATTTATTTGTTCGTTTATTTTTATAAAACTATGGATATTATAAGCGGCACGACTTTCTCTGTTTATAGATAATTTTTCACTATCAAAACCTTGCTCTTTTATCATTTTAAAAATGTAATCTTTTTCAATATCCGTATATGTTAAAACGTGTTTTCCATTATCAAATAATTTTGGCGATCTTTTAGAAATAGGTAATATCCAATTATTAGGGGTGACAATATTTCCAAATTTTGCAAGTTGAATCCAAGTTGAAGAATCTACACTTTGCCAAGGGTAATTTTTCATAATTGAATATGAAGTAATGCCGAATCCATGTACTTTTATTTTAGGGTATCCTTTTCCATCTAAAAGGTATTTTCTCCATATTCTATCTAACCATATACAGAGCTGTTTGTCCGATACCCCTACCATCCCACCTAAGGCCAAATATTCATAATTTTTGATATAATATTCTAAGTACCTTTCATCTTCTCCTACATGAAAGCAAGGGATAGGTTTAACCCCCAATGATTCCATCCATTTTTGATTTTGATAGGTCAATAAAGCATCCCCTATTCCATCTAATACTGAGGCCATAACTATCCCGTCTTCTACTCTGATAATGTCTAGATTACGTTTAATGTAATCACAGTAGGTGGGCAGGTCTATTGATACCCCTAAGGTATAAGCTGAGAAAGCGCCCGAATCCAAGAATATTTTATGACCATTATTCCTTATGGTATCTACTACACTCTGTTTATTTATATAATGATAACTTTCAAGAATATTCGGACATTCATCAATTGTCTTTTTTTCTATGTAATTTAAGTTTTCATAAGCTGAAGTACCGCGGCAAACTCCACTGGTAAATATAGCCGCGTTATAAATTTTCATTATTTCGTTATAGCCAAAAACTCAGCGCGAGCAGCATCGCTTTCTTTGATGACGCCTCGCAAAGCTGTGGTTACTGTTTCACTATTGGCTCGACCCACGCCACGACTTTCCAAGCACATGTGCCTAGCATTAATGTAGACACCCACGCCTAAAGGTTGTAAATGTTCCATCAAGGCATCGGCAATCTGGCAAGTAAGCCGTTCCTGTACCTGCAAGCGTCGAGCGAATATATCCACAAGTCTATCAATTTTAGATAACCCGACAATCTTACCGGAAGGAATATAGGCGACTGTACAGGTTCCAAAAATATCCGCAAGGTGGTGTTCGCACTTAGAATGAATTATTATATCCTTTCTAACTATCATCTGGTCATACCCTTCCGCCCCATCCTCAAACACTTTAAGCACATCTGCAGGGCTCTTATCATAACCGCTACACCAGTGCCGCCAAGCTTTCGCTACCCGTGCAGGCGTTTCACGCAACCCCTCCCGGTTAACGTCTTCTCCCATGTATTGGAGCAATCGTTGAATGTTGTGCTCAATGGTTTCGTGGTTGTCAGTAGCTCCTTGTTCCCAAGGGAAGACAACCCACTTTCCGCGAAATTTGTTATTAGGGTCTCGCTTGTCAAACAGTGTATAAAATGGTTTGGCGCCATAGGCTTTCCGATAAGCTTCTGTTGTCTTACCGCTATCAATTAAGTCGTCAATAAAGCAATCTGCCATGTCTGGATGGTCAACTATACTAATGTTGTCAACATAGCGTCTAAGCAGGTACGCAACCGGGATTCCCCCTCTTGGTATTGCATAAACCTTTATAGGGTTTTTACGTGCAAAGTTCATTAGAACCCGTTGGCTCATGGAGCGAACAAGAAGATCAATATTGCCGTGGTTCAGTATAATATGGCCTCCCATTTTAACCCTCCAAAGTGTAGGTGGCACTACACTTGCGCGTCTCTTCAAACGTCACGGAAACTAAAGTAACCCCGGTTCCGCGTAGTTGCTGAGGCCCTATAACGTTCACAAGGTATTCTGCCATTGCTTCCGCGGTAGGATTAAAGGTTAGCACTACAACACTGAAGTCAATTTCTTGTAACTTATAAGATAGTGGGTCCTTCTCCCATACTAGGAATCTATGATCCCAATTATCTTCTACCCACAGTGCAAGCCTGGATTTAATAACGGAAAAGTCCATAACCCTTCCTAAACTATCCAATTTTCCCTTAACTGTAAAAGTAACCCGACCATTATGCCCGTGAATTCTAGAGCAGACTGATTCATGCCCGTGTACCCGGTGGCCGTAACTAAAATCATGGCATCTTGTTGCCGTTATCATTGTATTAGCTCCTTACGGTAGTTTTCAGTACAAGGTAGGTCCATTAAACCCTCTTTTACTGCACGCAATACCAGCGGATCGGGTAATCCAGCCTCCTCAAACCCCGCTGCACGCAATACGTTAGCATGGTTCATATCTGTAGGTGGGTACTTCCCGTCATAGCTTGTATGGCTATATGCTAACGCTTCCCAACAACCCACAAGCCCTTTAGCTTTAATAACGCTCTCTGCTTTAGTAAAGTGCAACAAGGGGGCATGAATAGTTAGCCATTTATCTTTGGTGAGGTCATTGCCCAGTGCATAATTAATAAAAGTTTCCGTTGCATCAATAAAGCTTTCCCGGCAGTCAGGATAATTTGCATTATCCTCTTCACAGACACCTGTTGCAATAACATCACAACCCAACGCCACAGCACGATTGGCTACAATGGTAAGGAACAAAGCATTTCGCATGGGAACAAAAGTTAATTCAACGCGGTTACCGATAACGTCCGCCATTTGCGCAGCGTTTGTGTATTGTTCTAAAGGGTTGTTACTGGTTAAGGGTGAAACAGACACTAAGCAGTTGGGAACCTGTATAACTTCATGCGATATAACCCCTGCCATTTCTGCGATAATCTTTGCAGCTTGTATTTCCAATTGATGACGTTGCCCATAGTCAAAAGTTATTGCATGTATTTCGCCATAACGCTGTTTTGCCATATACAGAACGGTTGTTGAATCTTGCCCTCCACTGAGGAGGACCAATGCACGTTTTTTATTTTTCATGTAATCAAAAGTCATTTTATTTTTCATGGTAGGTCACATATTTTATGAATTTGAAGGCACAGTTTGTAACCGTGCTTGATACAACTGTTAACCACAGCGCGTTGGGCCATGCGGTTGAAGAAGTGCGATCCAGCGTCCAATGGTTGTAAGTACACGTTAGCGTTCTTAGGAGCCCTGTATAAGCCAACAGGACCACGTAAGTCGCCCAGCTGAGTATTGGGCAACCCGTCGCCAGGGTCTAGGTTGGTGTGGTTACCCACATACTTATAAACGTCAATATAGGGGATAATCTCACGGTTAAGGGTGGGAGTTTTGGGGCTGCATACAATAGTTAAAGCGTAGTGATCGAACGGGAGTTTTTGATAAAGCGTTCCGTTTGTCTCAATTTGCACGCGGAATTTGTGCAGCAATAAAGAAGCAGTTAAGGCGGTTAGTGCAGATTGCCGAAAAGGTTCACCTCCTGTGATAATTACAAGGTGCCCCTTACTGTGGTTACATAGGCCTTGTACATGTTCTACCAGTTCGTTGACCGTTTGGTTATAACGTCCGGTTGTGTAGTTTGTATCACAAGCTCTACACATAATGTTACAGCCGGCCATTCTAATAAAGACAGCGCGTTCACCTGCAAACGGTCCTTCTCCTTGCAGGGTTAAAAATACAGAATGGACGTCAATACATTCTTCCTCTACTTTGTGTTCTGGGGGTTGTAAGTTCATTTTAATTCCAAGTTTTAACTGCCCCTATTGCTAGGGACAGGTTGTTGGTGGGTGGGGTTTATTCTACTACGAGTACAACTTCTTCCACTAAAGCATCGGAAGCGATCTTGTAAGCTTCTTCCGCTTTGAGTAAGCGTGTATAGGCTTCATCATATGCAGCTTGCAACTTTGCAATATTGTTATCGCTCTTTGGACCTACAATGCGACCAGCAATGCCGTGGAACTTTTTCCATGCAGCGTATTGAGTGGATACCATGTTAGTGTTAGCGCCATATTTATCAGTTTCCGCACGTAATTCCGCGATACTAACTGGTGAACCTTTTTCTGAAGACAATTTATCCGCAAGGTTCCAAACTTGCCCCGTTTTACCAGTTGAATTGGGACGCTTAACGCTATTTTGTTCAATAAGTGCGGGTTTAGGTTCCTTAACGGGTTTTTCCGCTTCAACAGCCTCTTTTTTTGCTCGACGTTCCGCTTTTTTTGCAGCTTTAAAAGCTTCTTTTTCCGCTGCTAACTGCGCAGCTTCTAGCGCTTTTTGTTCTGATAACACTTGCTCCAAGTTAACGACTTGTGATGATCCCATAATGGTTTCAATTGTTGAGTCCATTGTTACGTCGTCTTTTTTGGTTACTTTCTTAGCCATTTTATTTGCCTTCTAATTCTTTGAATTAATATAAGTTCGTCTACAGTGCATAGTATAAAGAAATTTAGAAACTTTTTACAATTATTTTTAATTTTCTGAAAAATAATTTTTAAAAAGGTATGTCATCGTCAAAGTCTTCAAAAGGTATTTCCAAACCCCGCTTAACCGCTTCCCCCATTAATCTGGGTAACTGGTTTGCTTCTTTCATATAATCTTTTCTTGTTTTAGGTTTTGGGGTACTTTTCGTTTTTTGAGTGTTCGGAACTGTAATGCCCCCCATTACTTGGATAGAATGATACGTATAGACACGGTTACAGTAAATGTCCTCACCGTAACCGCGTTCGGTTGCATAAGCATCAAATTCAACGCGTAATCGAACGCCTACTGTTTTTCCTATAAGGGGTTTGACACCGTCTAGTTGCGTTAACCCGGTGGCTAGACAAATGTCTTTAAGCTTTCTGTGGGCATAATTTTGAGCTTTCTCATTAGGATGCTCAACGCATAAATAGTCATACAAAACCCTATCCTGTACCTCTAATTTAAGTACGAGATTAACGCCTGTTAAGGCTTTGTTATCTTTAAGTTCGGCTTTTTTGATAACCGCAGGGTATAACCCCTCCGGTAAAGGAAGGGTACTATCGATCAGGGGTTGCGCTGAAAATTTAAATGTCATAGTTAACTTCTTATAAAACTATGGTGCCCACAACCTGCAAGCTGTGCGTCTTTGTCAATTGGTTTGTTGTGTAGCCTGCAATACCATGTTCCCTCTTCTTGTGGGGCTGAGTATAAGCACGTCCTACAGTTCTGCTCAGGGGCTGCATTTTTATGACAAATGTGATGGTAATTACAGAATTTGCACACGTACCAGCTCGGGTTATCATTAATGCGTGGAGGCGCTTGTGGCGCGAATATAATGTCTTTTGCACGCTGTTTGAACCTAGGGGCTGTGTGGCTACCTTGCTCTATTATTTCCGCATAAATTTCGTCATCATCCTTATTAATGGCGATATACAGGCCATAAGCTAACCCCATACCCTCCATATACATCTGCATCTGGGTATAATGCTCGGGTTTATACTGCTGTACTCCTAGGTTTAATTTTTTAAAGGAGGCATTGCTATGCGTTTTAAATTCCAGTAGGCAAGCCGTCCCTTCCGGGAGGTCAGGGATACCGTAAGCTACCCCGTCACCACTACCCCCAAGGTGGCCCCCAAAATCAGAAATTTTGTACTGTCTACCTTCACGGTCTTGCTGATAAACAGATAGCCCTGATGCAAGCATAAGCGCAATTATGCGGCCTTCTTCCAAGTGCCCCCTGTTAAAAAGCCTAAGGATACGCCCTGTCAACATTGGCTTATGAAACCAACGGAACCCATACCACAGAGCACGACTACATTCTCCACCAATAACAGACGCCCCTAGATGGGAACGAAAGCCATCCTCATCCTGCCTATAGACATCACTAATATGGGGGAGTACATTTGCAAGTTGCTTACGGTATTCATTCCCTTGATCATTAACTAGCGTTTCCTCAAACAGTTTGAGTGTTTTAACTGCAATTTTCATTTCCATTTCCTAAATAGGGAGGCACTAGGCCTCCCTTGTATGGGCATCTTATTAAGCTTGTACCCAAGGTGGGGTTTTCCCGAGAGCTGTTGCTTTTACTTCCTCTATTGGGAGCTTGGTTTGTACAGGATTAACATCTGCCCAGGCGGGCGCTTTTATTTCTTCCTCCATCACCGCAGGTTGACCCTGTTGCCAGGGTTGGGCGGGAGGGCTAACTTGGGCACGTTCACCCATAGGTCTCGCTGCATCTGGAATATTTAACGTGGGTTGTGCGGGGGCTTGCTCTTTATAATATCCGGTAATATTATTACGATCCGGGTACATGGTCCCATCCCCTCTTGAGCCTCCAATTTCAATGCCTACGTCAATATTAAGAGGACGGTTATGCAGCAATCCCAATTGGGCATCATCAATCGTCATGACCCCGATACTATGGCATATTGCACTTAATTGGCCCTGGCCTATGCGTTGACATACTTCATTCTGATTAATAACGTTGATATTGGAATAAATACGGCGGTTATGGAACTCCCCGCCTAAAATTGTAAACTCCAAAGCTAGTATTAAACCTAACCCGCTTTTAGTAGTTTTTATTTCAGTTTTAGTTATGGACGCCCGATATATTCCTTTAGGGATAGGACTTGACCCTTGGTCGGGTAAGACTTGTGTTGCATCAAATTTAAATGCCATTTTATGTTTCCTTAGGTTGTGTGGTGTTACCCACGGTTAAAAATTCGTTTATGTTTATTTACAATCTTTATAGTTATGCCGCTCATTGCGTAAGGCGGGCTGACAAAATAGAATATGCATAAGTATTTTTCCACTGTATACAAAATTTGGTTTTTTAACCCGAATTCCATATACATCGTTTTTATTTTCTTCGTTTTTACCTGTTGGATTTGGCATTACCCTTATCCTTACATTTATTTAAAGTTGCATTAGGACGTGCATCACAAGGCGTACACATCCCCCGCTTTTGTCTTTCATAAGCGATCCATATTTCAACTGGGTTACACTTACTATCTGGTTTTGTACACTCTGCTATCTCTGTACAGAATGTGCCTGGTTTTGACTCTGAAAATGATGCATTAGCCACTGCCGATATTCCCATTGCTATCAGCAATATCATTTTCATTTCAATAACTCCATAATATCCTCAGGAATTTCTGTCATCCATTCAGGTTTGTTCTTAGCAATCCATTCAGGCCTGTTATTAGCCATCCATTCAGGTCTATTCTTAGCCATCCAATAAGACATGTTATCTGCCATCCATTCAGGTCTATTCTTAGCCATCCAGTCAGTCCTACTAGCTGCCATCCATTCAGGTCTATGATCTGCCATCCAATCAGTCTTATTTCTAGACATCCAATTAGGTCTATTATCTGCCATCCAGTCAGGTCTATTATTAGCCATCCATCCAGGTCTATGATCTGCCATCCAATAAGGTCTATTGTCAGCCATCCAGTCAGGTCTATGGTATGCCATCCATCCAGGTCTATGATCTGCCATACATTCAGACCTATGATCTGCCACCCAATAAGGCTTGTTATACGCCATACAGTCAGGCCTGTTGTATGTCATCCAGTCAAGTCTATTATCAACCATCCAGTTAGGCCTGTTATTAGCCATCCAATCAGGTCTATTATCAGCCATCCAATCAGGTCTTTTTTCAGCTATAATCAACAGTTGCTCATGGGCTAAATCTATCATTCTCATTTCAATAACTCCATAATATAATCAGGAATTTCTGTCATCCATTCAGGTTTGTCCTTAACAATCCATCCAGGTCTATTCCTATCAATCCAGTCAGGTCTATTATCAACCATCCAATCGGGTCTATTATCCGCCATCCATTCAGGTCTATTATCTGCCATCCAGTCAGGTCTATTATTAGCCATCCATCCAGGTCTATGATCTGCCATCCAGTCAGGTCTATTATCAGCCATCCATTCAGGCCTAAGGTATGTCGTCCATTCAGGTCTATGATCTGCCATCCATTCAGGCCTGTTATTAGCCATCCATTCAGGTCTATTCTTAGCCATCCAGTCAGGTCTATGATATGCTATCCATTCAGGTCTATGATCTGCCATCCATTCAGTCCTATTATCCGCCATCCAGCTAGGTCTATTGTCAGCCATCCAGTCAGGTCTATTATCAGCTAGGGTTACCAGTTGCTCATGGGTTAAATCTATCATTTTCATTTCATCACCTATTACTAAAAAAGAGGGTGGGTAATTAATCCACCCTTAGAGTGTGCTGGCATTTGGGAGAGCACCTAGCCAGCGTTAGGCTTATTTTGTTTGCAAGTAAGCTTCTGTTTGATAGCCTAATTGGTTTTCACCTGGGCGATTATTCCACAATGCAAGTGCATGGCCAGCGTCATTACCGCTAGGGCCAAGTGTATTGCAATCCAAACACTGGTAATATTTTTCTAATGCTATTACCGTGAAATTTACCCTATGGTTACCACAGAAGGGGCAGGCTTTAACTTTCATAACATGACACCTATTATTTTATACATAATCAAAAGATAAATTATCCATAGGATAGTGGGCCTGTCAGCCAGCCAATTTATAATTTTCATAGTTGATGTAAACTCGCAAAAATAATGGCTACAAAACATATGACCGTTACCAACAGAGCATCTATTAAAACATCTTTATTTTTCATTGGTATAGCCCTCTATATGGCATTTCTGGGTTGGCATTCTGTAAGTCAATTTGGTTAACCACAGACATATTGCGGGTTGGTTGGCCTGCACTTAGACCGATATTGTAGGCATTCTGTGTGCTATTGCTGTTTGCTTTTGCAGCCAGAAATGCCATAGCAAAATCACCTACAGTGTACGGGGAGTTGGCACAACCTGTGGTTAACAGGAGGGTTGTAATAATTAACGTTTTCATTTCAACTCCTTTAATAATGCGATAATCAAAGGAGACAGACGCCCCATATCGGTTAACGCCCATAGGTAGGTTGTAGGGGAACCCGCTCGACAAATGCCTTTTTCAACAAGGTCTTTTCTGATTCTTTCGGAAAGTTCTCGGTTGTCCTCAAAATCCGGTTTTATAAGTTCAAAGGCTTCTGGATGTGACATCAACCAATTAGCTATGGCTTGTTTAATAGATACTATTGTCATTTCATTTGCAAATTGTGTTTTCATTTTCGTTTCCCGTTTAGCAATATTTTGAAAAGATGTTGTAAGCAATAATAACCCATGGGGCTAACATGAAATACCATGCCCATCTTTGCCCAGTTTCGATTGCTTCTTTCTGTTTTTTATCGTTTTCAATTGATGAAGCAAAGTATTCTTTCCATTCTCGATCAATTTCTTGTTGTGTTTTCATTTCAGTTTCCCGTTTGGTTTAAGTTATTTGTTACTTAATATTATAATTACTTTTAAAACTTTTACAAACTATTTTTAACCTATCTTTTGTAAATATCGATTCCACAGCTTTCATGCATTGCATGTGCCAAGTAATTCCAGCCTTGCTCTTTGGGGATATTAATCTCACCCTCCATGCCAAAGCGGTTACCTGCAATGTAACTGGGGGTACGACTTAACCCTAACACACGGCCCCTGTTTTCACTGATACCTTTACTAATGCCGTGTTGCTCACTAATTATTAAAGGTTCATGCAGGAAGAAGATACCATCCAGCCATTGCAGGAACAACTCGCGCTTGCCAAACGTTTTATAGTTCTTTGGACTGTGTAACTGGATATTCCAACTAGCATACTCACCTACCTGCGGATCGAGCATTTGATCGGCAAAGACGTGAGCCGTTAACACCACGTTAATCCCGTGTTGCAAAGCAAGGACATCCAGCATAGCAATAATTTCCATGAAGCGTTCGTTAGCAACATCAAAACCTTTTCCGTAACCCCCCAGGCAACTATTCATGGTAACCGACTTATTTAGACCTCCTTTATAGGTAGGGTCGCTTAACAGCACGCCCTCATGGATTAACCGTTCCAGTGCTGTGACACTGTCTATAACCACAGTTTTAAACGGGAACGAACCCTGTTTGCAAGATGCGGTTATCTCGGTTAATAAGTCCACGAAGTTAATGTACTGGGTAACCATTGGAACGTGCTGTACTTCAACCCCTGCAAACCCGCTTTCAATCGGTATAAGCAGTACACCGGGCGCACCGCATGTGAACGTTGTTTTACCAATCTTTTCAACACCCGCAACTGCAATGCGAACCCCTGCAAAGCTGTCAGCGGTGTTTTTAACTTGACTTAAAATGCTCATTCTTTCACCTTCTTGATTTCTAATGTAGGCGCTGCTGGTTTAATGGTTAAGGCTTCGTCAATAACCGCACGCATTTCCTCAGCTAACTGCTTATAGGTGGTTGTGTTAAACACTGGCTTATAATCAACAACATCTTCAAACACCAGCCCCACATCCAACCCCGCGTCGCTATCACATACCTTACGGAACTTATCAAAGTCCATACTGTAGCTTAAAGCATACTTGCCCTCCAGTTGGTAACCACTGCCCAAATCATGCCGGTTAACGCCAACCTTAGGGTTCATAAAGTAATGGTCGAAGAGCTGCTTGCGTACAAACATCTCACGTTCCTTTACCTCTTTAAGTTTTTCCTGTAGCCCATGCCATTCAATTAATAAATTTTGGTAGTCCACCTTTTCTCTCCTGTTAAATGTTATAACAATGTTGTTCCCGTTGATGTCTAACATGGCCAATTTAAAAAGTTATAAAGACCAATATTGTT
>Ga0302322_100000807_pt1 | contig 24461 bp, 22 predicted proteins | sample Fen_T0_2_FD_203757 | JGI IMG/M metagenome (GOLD analysis project Ga0302322, IMG submission 203757) | Peat permafrost microbial communities from Stordalen Mire near Abisko, Sweden - Fen_T0_2 | ecosystem: Environmental > Terrestrial > Soil > Wetlands > Permafrost | place: Sweden: Abisko...
GTGGCGATGCACTGCCTCTACGCGCTCGGGTTCCAGTCGTACGACACCCGCGTGCTGGTGCACTCCCTCGCCGGGTGCCTGTTCTTCGGCGCGTTCACGGTCAAGATGCTGTCGCTCTCCCGGTCGGGGCTGCCGGGGTGGGTGCTGCCGGTGTTCGGCGGCGTCGTCTTCACCGGGCTCACCGTGCTGTGGCTCACCTCGTCGCTCTGGTTCTTCACCACGGTGGGCGTCCGGTTCTGACGCGCCCGTCCCGACGCCTCCCACCTCACGAAGGGATCCTCCCGATGACGACGTCCCCGCCGAACCGGCGCCACGTCCTCGCCGCTGCCGCGGGTGCCGCGGGTGCCGCCCTGCTCAGCGGGTGCGCCGCCTACGGTGAGCAGGCCGCCCAACCCGCGCCCGCGCCGTCCGGCGGCGGCCCGGCGTCCGGCGGCAGCCCGGCCACCGGGAGCGCCGGGAGCGCGGCGGCCGGCGGGGCCCCGGCGCTCGCCGCGCTCGCCGACGTGCCGGTAGGCGGCGGCCGCATCCTCGCCGACGCCAAGCTGGTGCTCACCCGCCCGACCGCCGACACCGTCAAGGCCTTCTCCGCGGTGTGCACCCACGCCGGGTGCACCGTCTCGGAGGTGGCCGCGGGCACCATCAACTGCCCGTGCCACGGGAGCCGGTTCCGGATCGCGGACGGCTCGGTCGCCGCCGGACCCGCGCCCCGGCCCCTGCCCGGCGTCGCCGTCGCCGTCCGTGACGGTCAGGTGGTGCGCGCCTGACGCGCGCGTCCTGATCAGCCGGTGACGACCCGCAGCGCGAGGTGGCGGGTGTGCTGCTGCTTGGTCAGCGCGAACCACAGGGTGAGCGCGTTGTCCACGACGTCGGCCGCGTCGGCGCCGCCGAGCAGCGCGGGCCGCAGGCCGACGGCCGTGATGAGCTCCTCGAGGGCCTTCCGGCCGGCGGCGTCGGCGGCGTAGAAGAGGTCGGCGCCCTCCGGCGGCTTGGCGTAGTTCTCGACTCCGAGGGTGTTGAACGCGCGGGCGTAGTGCGCGCCGCGGGCGTGCTCGGCGATCACCTCCCGGCTGTTGTGGCTGCCGCCGCCCATCCGGTTGGCGACGTCGATGACGACCTTCCCGTCGAGGGCCGCGGCGTTGTCCTTCACGACCGCCTCGACGGCCCCGCCGGGGACGGCGAGCAGGACGACGTCCGCACCCTCCAGAGCGTCGGCCACGGGCCCGACGGGCGCGCCGCCCGGCCCCTCGCCGGTGTCCGTCCGCGATCCGAAGACGACGTCGTGGCCCGCGCGCAGCCACGCCTTGCCCAGGGTCGATCCGATGTGCCCGGTCCCGATCACAGCAATCCGCATGGCGGCGCGAACCCTGGTGACGGGCGTCTCATTCCCGCCCGGCGGTGCTGCGTCAGGTCCCGGGGCGGGTTTCCTGAGGTCGGCCGAGCCGCGGACCCGCCGTCCGGCCGAGCCGCCGTCCCGCCGTCCCGCCCTCCCGCCGAGCCGCCCTCCGGTCGGGCCGCCGTCCGGTCGGGCCGCCGTCCGGTCGGGCCGTCAGCCGATCGTGCGGCCGAGGAGGGCGGCGAGCCGGTCGAGCGCGGGGGCGTCCTCGGGCGCCTCCTGGGGGGCGTCGAAGGGCGAGCGGCCCGGCGGGAGCTGCTGCACGGCACCGGCGCTGAACGCCAGCTCCTGCTCGGCGAGCCCCGGAGGGACGGCGGCCTGCTGCCCGGTCGCGCGGGCCAGGTCCCAGCCGTGCACGAGGACGTCGGTCAGGCGCAGGTGGAGGGCCACCGCACCCGGCACCGTGCCGAACGGGACCGTGACCGGCCGCTCCAGCGCGCCGGGGACGGTGAACGCGGCGACGACGGCGTCCCCCGCCGCGCGGTAGGCGGCGAGCGGGTCGTCCCCGAGCGGGTCGGCCGGCGCCGCCGCGCGGAACTCCTCGACCGTCGTCAGGCCGGCCAGGACGTCGGCGATGAGCCGGTTACCGGCCACGACGTGGGCCACCAGGGCCCGCACGTCCCAATCGGTGCACGGCGTCGGCGCCGTCCACAGGCCGTCGGGGATGCCGGCCACCAGCGGCTCGACGGCGTCGAGGGCGGCACGCAGCTGCCCGACGGTGGGTGCTTCGGGCACGGTTGTCCTCCTGGAGGGGCGACGGAGGCCGCCATCCTAGGGGGACCGCGGGCGCCACCCCGGACGCCTCAGCTCGCGGGCCGGAACGACTGCGCGACGGTGTCGAACGCCGCGCGCCGGGCCGACCACTGCCCCTCCGGCACCGACCACAGCAGGGCGTAGGCATGCCCGTCGTCGATGCGCAGGTTGCGGTTCAGCACGTGCAGGGTGCCGCCCGAGGGCTGCCAGGTGAACTCCCAGTCGGCGACGCCCCACCGCGGGTCGGCCACACGCTCCATCCGGATCTCCCGGTAGCCGGGGAACCGGCTGCCCGCTGACGCGGACTGGGCCTGCCAGTCGCGCAGCGCGTCGGGCTTGGGCTGCGTCGTCCGGTCGACCTGGAGGTAGGCCCGCCCGCCCGGCTCGCGGAAGTAGGTGTCCGTGCCGCTCGCCGACCGCGTCCAGCCGGAGGGCACGACGAGCGAGAAGCCGCTGGCGTCCCGGTAGGCGACGAAGCCGGCCGGTACCCCGCCCCCGGCGTCCGGGCTGCTCGGGGCCGTGCTGCCCGGGTTCTGGCTGCCGGTCGCCGGGCTGGTGGCCGGGCTGCCGGCGGCGGAGGAGCTCGCCGGGGCGCTGCTCGCGGACCCGGCGGCGGACGGGGACGCCGCCGTCGTCGTGACCACCTGGCGCGACGGCGACGACGCCCGGGCCGACGTCGATCCCGCGGGCCGGGTCGTGCCCGCGGCGGGACCGCCGGTGCCCCCGGAGTCGCCAGACCGCAGCCACGGGACGGCGACCAGTGCCGCGACGATCAGCACCACGATCCCGGCCAGCGCCCCGATCACGGCGGCGGACGGGGTGCCCGACGTCCCGCCCCGTCCCGGCGGGCGGGCGGGCGCCGGGGCGGGCGCGTCGGGGCTGGGCGCCTCCGGCGGCGCGGCCTGGGCCGCGGCGAGGACGACGGAGGCCGGGGTGGCCGGTTCCGGGGTGTCCGCCGCCGGGATGGCCGGCGTCGGTTCCGGGGGCGCGGCCTCGCTCGCGGGCCGCCGGTCGGGCTCGACGGTCGCCGCCGCGTTGAGGGCCGCCTGCGCCGCCAGCAGCTCCCGGTGCAGCGCCTCGGCGGTGGGACGGCCGGCGGGATCGCGGGCGAGCAGGCGGGCGATGACCGGCGCGAGCGGCCCGGCGTGGACGGCGTCGGGCGGCTCCTCGGTGACGACCGCGGTGAGCGTCTGCAACTGGCCCTCGCGCTGGAACGGCGCCCGGCCCTCGACGGCGGCGAAGAGCGTCGCGCCGAGCGACCACAGGTCGCTGGACGCCGTGGGCCGGTGGCCGCGGGCCCGCTCGGGCGCCATGTACCCGGGCGATCCCAGCAGGACGCCGGACGCCGTCAGCGAGGGGTCCTCCTCGACCGAGGCGATCCCGAAGTCGGCGAGGACGGCGCGCCCGGTGGGGCCGAACATGACGTTGGCCGGCTTGACGTCGCGGTGCAGCACTCCGGCGCGGTGCGCGGCCCACAGGGCGTCGAGCAGGTCCAGCCCGAGCCGGACCACCGCCGCCGGTGCGAGCGGCCCGTCGGCGGCCAGCACATCGGCCAGGGTGCGCCGGGCGAGCAGTTCCATGACGATCCACGGGCGGCCGTCGTCCTCGACGACGTCGTAGACCCGCACGACCGACGGGTGGGTGAGCCGCGCCGCCGCGCGCGCCTCGCGCAGGGTGCGCTGCCGCATCTCGTCACGCTGCTCGGACGTGAGGCCCGGCGGTGGTACGACCTCCTTGACCGCCACGGCCCGGCCGAGCACCTCGTCGTGGGCGGCCCAGACCGCGCCCATGCCGCCGCGGCCCAGGAGGTGGTCGATCCGGTACCGGCCGGCGATGAGGCGGGGCCCCGCACCCCGCGCGCCCACGAGCTCGCCGGGCTCCGGCGTGTCGCCGGGCTCGGGTGTCCCGGCAGCTTCCGGCGTGTCGGCCGGTTCCGGCGTGTCGCCGGTCCCCGGCTCGGGGGCGTCGGCGGGTTCCGGGGCGTCAGCGGAATCGGGAGCTTCGGGAGCGTCGGACGGCTCGCCGTCGTCGTCCGATGCGGGCGCGTCGGCCTCCGGCGTGTCGACGGCCCCGGGAGCGTCGGCGCGCGCGGGCAGCGCAGCCGTCCCGGCCGTCTCCGGGGTCTCGGGAGCGGGGTCGGGGTCCTGGAGCTCGATGGGACCAACTCGTCGTTCGGTCATCCGTCGCCCCTCGCCCCGTCCCCGCAGACAGGACAACCCTACGGGTCCCACCACAGAACGCCCGTCGCGGGTGGCGCGTCGCCACGAAGGCGCCTGCACGACGGCGTGCCCGGAGGGCAGGCTCACCCGCCCGGCGGGTTGAGCGGGCCGAGTCGGCGGCGCAGGTGACGGCGGACGGCGGCGTTCGGCTCCAGGGCGAGCGCCGCCGTCCAGCAGCGCCGGGCCGCCTCGACGTCGCCCAGCCGAGACCACAGCTCGGCCTGCGCCGCGTGCCACGGCGGGTAGGCGTCCAGGCCGCTGATCCCGGTGACGACGTCGAGACCGGCCCGGGGCCCGTCCCGCTCGGCGAGGGCGACGGCCCGGCCCAGGCGCGCGACCGGGGTGTCGTGCACGGTCAGCAGGACGTCGTACCAGGACAGGACGGCGTCCCACGGCGTCCGCTCCCAGGTGGGGGCGAGCGCGTGGCAGGCGGCGATCGCGGCCTGGACGACGTACGGGTCCGGCCGTCCCGCCGTCCGGCGCAGGCCCTCGCCCGTGAGCACGACGCCCTCGTGGACCTGGTCGCGTCGCCACCGGGACCGGTCCTGGTCGGCGAGCAGCACCAGGTCGCCCGCGGCGTCGAACCGGGCGTCGCGGCGGGAGTCCTGCAGCAGCATCAGCGCGAGCAGCCCGGTCACGGCGGCCTCGTCGGGCATCAGCTCGTGGAGCAGTCGGCCGAGCCTCACGGCCTGGTCGGCGAGGTCGCCGCGCACGGCGACGTCGCCGCCGGTCGCGCCGTAGCCCTCGTTGAACACCAGGTAGACGACGGTGGTGACGCCCGCGAGCCGCGCCGGGAGCTCGGCCGGACCGGGCACCCGGTAGGGGATCCCGGCCCGGAGGATCTTCTGCCGGGCCCGGGTGAGGCGCTTGGTCATGGTCGCCTCGGGCACCAGGAGTGCGCGGGCGACCTCGGGGGTGGTGAGCCCGCACAGCGTCCGCAGGGCCAGGGCGACCTGGGCCTCGACGGCCAGCGCCGGGTGGCAGCAGGTGAAGACGAGCCGGAGCAGATCGTCGGCGATGACGTCGTCCGGCGGGGGTTCCCCGAGCGGTTCGAGCAGGGCCATCGCCTCGGCCTCCTTCTCGGCACGGCGGCTCTCGCGCCGGATGAGGTCGATGGCGCGGCGCCGGGCGGTGAGGGTCAGCCAGGCGCGGGGCTGCTCGGGGACGCCGTCGCGGGGCCACGTCTGCAGGGCACGCAGGGTGGCGTCGGCGACGGCGTCCTCGGCGAGCTGCACGTCCCCGGTGAGGCGCACGAGCGTCGCCAGGACCCTCGTGCCCTCGGCCCTGACGACGTCCGCGAGCGCGGCGTCGGTGGGGGAGGCGTGCACGTCGGTGGGAGGGGACGGCGTCAGCCGCGCGGCAGGATCGGGCGGACCTCGACGGCGCCGTTCCAGGCGCCCGGGATCTGCGCGGCCCAGGACATGGCCTCGTCGAGGTCGGCGCACTCCAGCACGAAGTACCCGCCGAGCACCTCCTTGGTCTCGGTGAACGGGCCGTCGGTGGCCACGACGTCGCCGCCCTTGCCCTTGACCCGGATCGTGGTCGCGGTCGTCGCCGGCATGAGCGCGTTGCCGCCCCGCAGCACCGCGGCGGCGCCGGCGGCGAACGCCTCGTAGTCCGCGGTCATCTCGGCGTACTGCGGGTCGCTCCAGTCGCCGTCGACGGTGTAGATGAGGGCCAGGTACTGGGGCATCGGGGTGTCCTTCCGGTCGGTCCGGGCCCGGAGCGGGCACGGTCTCACCCTAGGAACGAACGGGTGCGCGCCCAAAGGACACCGGCGTGACGGATCCTGCGCCGCCGGTTCCGGGGCGTTCGACCGCCGTCCCGGTGGGCGATCTACGCTGGAGGTATGGGGGATGCTGTGGCGGGACCGGAACGGATCGATCGGCTGACCCGATGGCTCATGCTCGGTCTGCCGCTGGCGTTCCTCGCGCACGACCTCGGCGAGGTGCGCGGCAGCAGGGAACTCGACGACGATCTGGTGGAGCTGGCCTCGCGGGTGCCTGGGGTGCGCCGGGTGGCGCCCTCCGTCCGGACGTCGCCCCGGCAGCTGGCCGTCGCGGTCGGCGCGCTCACGACGCTGCTGACGGCGGTCTCGGTGCGGGCGGTCGCCCGGCCGCCGCGCACCCGGGCCACCGGCGACTACGCCGCGGTGACCGCTGTCGTCGGCGGGCATCTGGCCTCGCACGTCGCGCAGTCCCTGATCCTGCGCCGCCCGGCACCAGGTCTGCGCGGCGGCCTGGCGGTCACCGTGCCCTACAGCGCGCTCGTCCTGACCCGGTTGCACCGCCGCGGGTACCTGCCGCAAGGTGCCCTCGGCCGCGACCTGGTACGGGCCGGCGCCGCGTTGCCCCCGCTGCTGATCGCGGTGCGCCTCCTGGGGCGCCGCCTCGGCTGACCCCGATCACCGATGATCATGAAGTTCTCTGCGTTCGCCGCCGAGAAGGCGGCGCCACCTCCATGATCACGGGAGTGGTGGGGGCCGCGGGATCACAGGTGGGCGGCGTCCACGGCGGACTGCAGGGACTGGATGTAGCCGCCGCTGGTGACGGTGGCCCCGCTGACGGCGTCGATCGAGGCGTTCTGTGCGGCGACGGCCTCCTGGGCGAGCACGGGCAGGGCGTAGGAGTTGATCTCCTGGTCGTGCCCGTTGTCGTTCGGGTACTGGACGGCCTCGGACTTGATGATCTTCCCGTTCTGGACGGTGATCCGCACCTGGACGACGCCCCAGCGGGTCTGGACGGCGTCCCCGGTGTACGTGCCCGACGTCGACCCGGAGCCGGACGACGCCTTCGCGGAGGCGGCGGCCGAGGAGGACGAGCCGGACGACGGGACCACCGGCTCGGAGACGGCCACGGCGCCGCCCCCCGAGGCGGAGGCGTTGTGGCTGGTCGGGTAGGCGAGAAGCAGGGCGAGGGACGAGGCGGTGCCGAGGACGGCGAGGACGATGCGGCGCACGGTGGGAACCTTTCGGGTGCTACTGGACACGACGGGAACGGGGTCGGACGGCGAGACCGGACGTCAGAACTCGAAGCGTTCGAGGTGCACGCGACCGGCCGGGACCCCGGCACGGACGGCGGCGGACTCGACGGCGTCCATCCAGGGCTGCGGGCCGCAGACGTAGACGTCGCTGCCCTCGATGCCGGGGGCCAGGTGCTGCAAGGCCTGTGCGGGGTCGGCGGCACCGGCCTCGGCGGGCAGCCAGGAGGCGGGGTCGGGGGAGCGGTGGCCGGGCAGGTAGAACAGGCGCACCCCACGCCGGGCGGCCAGGTCGTCGAGCTCGGCGCGGAACACGGCGTCGTGCACCCTCGCGGTCCGGTAGAGGAGCGTGGCCTCGCCGGGGGCGTAGGAGAGCTCGTCCAGCAGGGCCCGCATCGGGGTGACGCCGATACCGGACGCGATCATTACCACGCGCCGCCGGGTGCGGACGGCACCGGTGAGGCGCCCGTACGGGCCCTCGATGAGCGCCCGGGTGCCGGGACGCAGCCCCGCCAGGCGGGCGCTGCCCTCGCCGAGGGCCTTCACCGTGATCCGCAGTGTGCGCCCGTCGGGGGCGGCCGACAGGGAGTACGGGTTGCCGCGCGTCCAGCCGGGCCCGTCGAGGAAGCGCCAGGTGAAGAACTGGCCCGCCCGCACGGGGAGGCGGTCCAGACGGCGGCCGGTGAGGTACACCGAGACGACGCCGGGCGCCTCGGCGACGACCCGCTCGACCACGAGCCGGTGACGCAGCGAGCGCACCAGCGGCAGACCGACACGGAACTGCAGGATCGCGACCGCGGCGAGCGTCCACAGCCCCCACCAGTAGGCGGTCGCCGCCGGGGAGGCGAGGAAGTCGCCGCCCGTCCACAGCTGGTGCGGCAGCGCCATCCCGACGCCGAGGTAGGCGTACAGGTGCAGCAGGTGCCACGACTCGCGCCGCAGCCGGGCGCGGGCGGCGCGGATCGACGTCACCACGACCAGCACCAGCAGGGCGGTCCCGACCGCGGCGAGCAGCATGCCGGGGGAGGTGAGGACGAGGTCCACGAAGGTGGAGACCGCCCCGGACCGGCCGCTCGCCGCGTACCCGAGGGTGATCAGCACGATGTGCGCCAGCATCAGCACGAACGACCCGAACCCCACCAGCCGGTGTCGCCGGGCCAGCTCGTCCTGGCCGTAGGCGCGCTCCACGAAGGGGATGCGGGCCATCAGCAGCACCTGGACGAGCAGCAGGTCCGAGGAGATCAGGCCGGTCAGGCGGCCGGTCCCGGTCAGCAGGCCCGCGGTGCCGGACAGGCCCTGCAGGCCGCCGTCCCGCACCCACAGGACGACGACGGCGAGCATCGAGAGCCATGTCAGCGACCCGGCGGCGTCACGCCACCAGCGCGGGGCCGCCGGACGCGGCGGCGCGAGGGCCGCCGTCCGGATCGGGGCGGTGGGAGGGCTCATGGTCGAGGACATCGGGTCTCCAGCGGGGCGGCTCCACCGTCGGTCGGTGGGACTACCCTCACTGTCGTCCGCGCCGGTGAGTGCCGGCTTCAGGCAGGGTAAGAGCCAGGTTGGAGTCGAACGGCGGGGAGGGTGAAGCCGATCACGGCACCGCCGCCGTCCCGGTGGGCGGCGAACACGTCGCCCTCGTGCTCGGCGATCACGTCGTGCACGATCGACAGCCCGAGCCCGGAGCCGGGCAGCGAGCGCACGCCGGTCGCCCGGTGGAACCGCTCGAAGATCCGTCCCAGGTCCTCGGGGGGCACCCCCGGACCGCGGTCGAGCACCTCCACCCGCAGGCCTCCGGCGTCCTCGGGCCGCAGCACGACGTCCACGCGGCCGGTGCCCCCGGGATCGAACTTGACCGCGTTGTCGACCAGGTTCGTCAGGGCGCGTTCCAGGCCCTGGGCCCGGCCGCGGACGACGACGCCGTCGGCGGGGGCGGCCACCTGGACCGGCCGGCCGCGGCGTCGCTCCACCCGCTCGGCGACCCGGCGCGCGACGGCGTCCAGGTCGACGTCCGTCTCGGGCTCGGCCGCCCGCCGGTCGGTGGCCAGCTCGACCAGCTCGTCGACCAGGTCGGTCAGCTCCCGGGTCTCGCCGGTGAGATCGTCCAGGACGGCGGCACGGTCGTCGGTGGACAGCTCGTCGGCCCGGCGCAGCAGGCTCACGTTGGTGCGGATGCTGGTCAGCGGCGTGCGCAGCTCGTGCCCGGCGTTCTGGACCAGCCGCTGCTGGTCGTCGCGGGAGCGCGCCAGCCGGTCGAGCATCCGGTCGAAGGCGACGCCCAGGCGGCCCACCTCGTCGCTCCCGGCGACCGGCACGGCGACGTCGAGCCGCCCGGTGCGGCTGACCCGCTCGGCGGCCGCCGTCAGCCGGACCAGGCGCCGGGTCAGGGCGCGGGCGAGGAACCACCCGGCCACCGCGGCCGCCGCCGCGACCACCAGGGCGATGACGACGACGCTCCCCGCGAGCCGTTCCAGCACCTCCTTGTGGTCGGTGCGGCTGCGGGCCACCTGCACGGCGCCGTTGCCGTGGCCGAGGGCCTCGGTGAGCATCAGGTAGCGGACGCCGTCCACCGTCACGTCGCGGACCGTCTTGTCGTGCGGGACGGCGGACGCCGCGACGCGCCGGTCGTCGTCCGTCACCGGGAGGACCGCGGCCCGCCCGCCGACCCCGATCGGCACCCCGGACGCGTCGAGCACCTGACCCAGCAGTGCGGGCCCGACCGGTGGCCCTCCGCCGTGCCCCGACCCGCGGGCCGCCGGAGCCGGTGAGGCGGCCGGGGCGAGTGAGGCGGCCGGGCTGTCGTCGCCGTCCGCCCCGCCGCCGGCGTCCCGGTCCGTCGCGGGCGCGGCGAGCGCGTCGGGGACCTCACCCGCGGCGAGGCTGCGGGCGGTCTGGTCGATCGAGGCGAGGGCCTCCGCGTCCAGGCTGCGGGCCGTCGCGACGTAGCTGAGCGCGCCGATGAGCGCGGACACGGTCACGGCGACCGCGGCGAACCACAGGGTCAGCCGCCGGCTCAGGGTCACGGCTGGCGCACCGTGTACCCGACCCCGCGCACGGTCCGGATCAGGTCCGGCGCGCCCGCGGCGTCCAGCTTGCGCCGCAGGTAGCTGACGTAGACGGCGAGGTTCTTGGAGTCGGGGCCGAAGTCGTAGCCCCAGATCCGGTCGTAGATCGTGCCGTGGTCCAGGACGACGCCCTCGTTGCGGACCAGCAGCTCGAGCAGGTCGAACTCGGTCCGCGAGAGCGCGATCTCGGTGCTGCGGTGGTGCACCCGCCGCCCCGGGACGTCGACGACCAGGTCGCCGACGCGCAGCTGTCCGTCGGCACCCGCCCCCGCCCCCGGCCCCGAGGCGGCCCCGGCCCCGTCGCCGGTGGCGTCACCGGCCCGCGCGGGCATCGAGGCGCGCCGCAGCAGCGCCCGCACCCGGGCCAGGAGCTCCTCCAGCTCGAACGGCTTGGCCAGGTAGTCGTCGGCGCCCGCGTCCAGCCCGGCGACGCGGTCGGAGGTCTCGACCCGGGCGGTGAGCATGAGGATCGGCGTCGGGTCACCACCCGCGCGCAGCACCCGGCAGACCCCGAGCCCGTCGACGCCGGGCATCATGATGTCGAGCAGCAGGGCGTCGAACGGCTCGCGACGTGCGGCGGCCAGCGCCTCGACGCCGTCCGCCGCGACGGTCACCTCGTGGCCGGCCAGGGTCAGGGCGCGGCGCAGCGCGTCCCGGATCGCCCGGTCGTCGTCCGCGAGGAGCAGCCGTGCCGCCATGCCTCCATGGTCGCCCAGCCGGCGCCGGGAAGCCCTCCCGGCAGGCCGGTTCACACCCGACTCTCACCGAGACCCCGGCTCCCCTCGTGATGATCCCGAGGGGAGGGGGACGCCCGGTGCGAGGATGGCCCGCGTGACCCAGGCGATCGCGGGAACCGTCCACCCCCACCACGACGGGTTCGACGGGTTCGGCCCGGAGCAGCTCGCCGGGCGCCCCGGGATCAAGTGGCGCCGCGCCGGGGCGCCGGGTGCGATCGCGGCCTGGGTGGCCGACATGGACTTCCCGCCGTGTCCCGCCGTCACCGACCGGCTCGGCGCCGTCCTGGCGTCGGGGGACCTCGGCTATCCCGACTGGTACTTCGGCACCCCGCTGCGGGCGGCGTTCGCGGAGCGGATGGCGCAGCGGTACGGCTGGGAGCCCGATCCCGGCCGGGTCCGGGAGGTCGCCGACCTGGTCCAGGCGCTGCAGGTCGTGCTGGAGCTGGCCACCCGCCCCGGTGACGCCGTCGCCCTGCACACCCCTGCCTACGGACCCTTCCTGCACAGCGTCGTCGCCTCGGGGCGCCGCCCGGTGCCGCTGCCGATGGTCGAGCGCGACGGCCGCTGGGAGGCCGACGTCGAGGCCGGGGCGGCGGCGATGGCCCGCGAAGGCGCCCGCGTCCTCGTGCTCGTCAACCCGCACAACCCGACCGGGCGCGTCCTCACCGTCGAGGAGCTGACGGCGCTCGCCGACGTCGCCCGGCGCCTGGACCTGCTCGTCGTCTCCGACGAGATCCACGCCGAGCTGGTGTACGCCCCCCACCGGCACGTCCCGTTCGCGTCCCTGTCCGACGACGCCGCGCGCCGTACCGTCACCCTCACCTCGGCGAGCAAGGCGTTCAACCTCGCCGGGCTGCGCTGCGCCGTCAGCCACTTCGGACCGGCCGACCTGCTCGCGGCGCGCGACGCCCAGCCCTCGGACCTGTACGGCCCGCCGAACCTCTTCGGCGTCCACGCCGCCCTCGCCGCCTGGTCGCCGCAGGGTGACACGTGGCTCGCCGCGCTCGTCGACCACCTGGACCACAACCGGCGCCGGGTGCTCGCCGCGGCGGACGGCGGCGAGCTGGCCGGCGCCCGCGTGCTCGCCCCCGAGGCCACCTACCTGCTGTGGCTCGACGCGCGGGCCACCCCGCTCGTCGCGGCCCGCGGCGTCGACGCCGTCCCGCAGGCCCTCGCCGCCGCGGGCGTGCGGCTGAGCCCCGGCACCGACTTCGGGCCCGGCGGCGAGGGGTTCGTGCGGCTCAACGTGGCGACGTCCGCCGAGGTGCTCGAGGAGATCCTCGCCCGGACGTCGACCGCGCTCGCCACCGGCTGAGCGGCGGCCCCGAGCGACGGCGCAGGCGTCAGGTCTCGCGCACCTCGTCGAGGAAGCGCGACGCCTCGCCGCGCAGCCGCGCCGCCAGCCCGACCAGGCCGCCGCGCTCGGCATGGCTCTCCGGCCGGCCGGTCCCGTCGACAGCCGCGGAGATCTCCTTGATCATCCCGTCCATCGTCCGGATGCGCTCGGTCACGCTCTCCAGCGCCGCGATCGCGTCCCCCGCGGCGGCCTCGACGGCGTCCACCCGGGCGACGATGGTGTCGCTGGACTCGGCGGCCTCGTCGGCGAGCGTCTTGACCTCGGCCGCGACCACGGTGAACCCTCGGCCCGCCTCGCCCGCCCGGGCGGCCTCGATCGTCGCGTTGAGGGCCAGCAGCCGGGTCTGCGCGGCGATCTGGGTGATCAGGTCGACGCTGGTGCGGATCTCGGCGGTGCTCGCGCGCAGCGAGTTGACCGTGTCGGTCGCGCGGGCGGCCTCGCTGACCGCCTCCTCGACGTAGCTGACGACGCCGTCGGCGGTGGCGCCCATCTGCGTGGCGGCGGCGGCCACCCGGTCCGAGACGGAGAGGACCGTCGACTCCAGGTCCTCCGCGAGGTGGGCGCGCCCGTGCGCGGCGTCGCTGACGTTCTCGGAGGCGACGAGCATCGCCTCCCGGCCCGAGTCGATCGTCCGCGCGCCCTCCCGGAACGCCCCCAGCAGGCCGCCCTCGAGCAGCCGCCGGTAGTACCGGCCGTGGCTGGAGGCGTAGATGGCGGCCGACGACTCGCGGACGTAGGCGTCCAGGACGTCGAGCATCCGGTTGGCGGCCATGCGCGCGGCCATCAGGTCCGGGTCCTCGCCCAGGTAGGGCACGCGCGGCTCGAGGTCGCCCCGGGCGCCGGCCGTCAGGGTCTGGGTCAGCGCCCGGAGCGCCGTCCGGTGGTCGCCCGAGATCCGTGCGGTGCGCCTGCGGCGCAGCCGGCTCACGGGGTCACCGACCAGACGAACTCGTCGTAGGTCTGGCCTCGCGCGTTGAGCACGTCCGCCAGCAGACCGGACGACGCCTCGATCGCCTCCTGCGGCTTCTGGTGGCGCCGCTCCTCGCCGACGAGCGTCTCGTAGACCCCGGTGACGGCGTCGACCGCCGTCCGGGCGGGGGCGCGGCGGTTGGAGTGGTAGCCGATGACGTCGCCGTCCGGGCCGTAGGTGGGCGTCACATGGGCGAGCACCCAGTAGTGCTTCCCGTCCGCGGCGAGGTTCACGACGTACGCGAAGACCTCCTCGCGCGCCGCCAGCGTGTCCCACAGCAGCTTGAAGACGCAGCGCGGCATGTCGGGATGGCGGATGACGTTGTGCGGCTGTCCGAGGAGTTCCTCCTCGGACATGGCCGCCATCTCGCAGAAGACCTCGTTGGCGTAGGTAATCACGCCTTTGGGGTCGGTCTTGCTCACGATGAGGTCGTCGGGACCGAGCAGGCGTTCCTCGCCCGTCGGCCGCACCGAAGTAGCCCGCACCCGTCCCTCCCGATGCTCCGCATGGACGCCCTCAGGGGATCTCCTGAAGGATCTCCTGGGGGCATCGGACGCCACGGCGCCCACCTGTAGCCCGCCCAGGTGAGGTCGAGCGGGTCAGTAGGTGTGGAAGCCCCGGCCGGTCTTGCGGCCCAGGTCACCGGCGGCGACCATCCGGCGCAGCACGCCGGGCGCGACGAACCGCGGGTCGTGGGTCTCGGCGTGGACGGCGTCCAGGGCGTGCAGCATGACGTCGAGCCCGGCGAGGTCGGCGGTGGCGAGCGGTCCCATGGCGTGGCCGAAGCCGTCCCGGCAGGCGGTGTCGACGTCCTCGGCGGTCGCGACGCCGGACTCCAGCAACGACGCCGCCTCGACGAACAGCGCGAACAGCATCCGGTTCGCGACGAACCCGGGCACGTCGCGGGCCACCACGACGACGGTCTTGCCCAGGCCCCGGGCGAAGGCGACGGCGGCCTCGAGCGTCTCGTCCGAGGTGCGGTAGCCGCGGACCACCTCGCAGAGCGGCATCATCGGCACCGGGGAGAAGAAGTGGATGCCGATCACGGCCTGCGGCCGGGCGGTCGCGGCGGCGATCCGGGTCACCGGGATCGCCGAGGTGTTGGTGGCGAGCAGCGCGCCGTCCTGGGCGATGCGGTCGATCCGGGCGAACAGGTCGCGCTTGACCTCGACGTCCTCGTACACGGCCTCGACGACGACGTCCGCGCCGCCGGCGTCCTCCAGGTGCGACGTCGGGGTGATCCTGGCGACGGCGTCCCGCGCGTCCTGCGCCGTCATCCGCTCCTTGGCCACGAACCGGGCGAGGGACGCCTCGACGGCCGCCAGGCCGCGGGCGGTCGCCTCCGCGGTGACGTCGTGCAGCACCACCTGGTGGCCCGCGACGGCGCACACCTGGGCGATGCCGGACCCCATCAACCCGGCTCCGACGACGGCGACGGACAGCGACATGACCGGTTCCCTTTCTGCAGTTGCGGTCTCGTTCGAGGTCGGGCGGTGCGCGGTCAGCCCGGGCCGGCGGCGTCCAGGTTCTGCAGGCGCACCTGCCCGCGGGCCACCAGGCGGGCGTCCTCGTCGGTGATCTCGACCAGCCACAGCTGCTGCAGGCGTCCCCGGTGGATCGGGGAGGCGGTCGCGGTGAGCTCGCCGGAGCCGACGCCCCGCAGGAAGTCGGTCTGGTTGCTCACCCCGACGGCCCGGCCGCGCTCGCCCAGCCAGACCGTCGCGCCGATGCTGGCCGCCGTCTCGACGGCGGCGGCGTGCACGCCGCCGTGGACGAGCCCGAACGGCTGGTGGTGCTCGGGCCCGACGACCCAGGTGAGGACGACGCGGTCGGGTCCCGCCTCCCGCACCTGCATCCCGAGGTGGCCGATGAGGCCGGCGGTGGGGTCGAACGGCAACCGGGTCACGCGGGCCAGGCTAGCCCTCGGCGGCGCGGGTCAGACGAGCAGCACCGCCGCCGACACCACGGCCATGCCGAGCACGACCCGCTCGAAGCTTGCGGGCCGGATCCGGCGGATCAGCAGCCTCCCCAGCGCGCACCCGGCCACCAGGCCCGGCAGCAGCAGGGCGTCCGTGCGCAGCGAGCCGGTGTCGATCAGGCCCAGGCCCACCCCGAAGGGCAGCTTGATGAGGTTGACGGCGAGGAAGAACCAGGCGCCCGTCCCGAGGAACTCCAGCATCGTCACCCCGGACAGCAACAGGTACACGGTCATCACCGCGCCGGCCGAGTTGGCGACCATCGTGGTGAACCCCACCGCCAGCCCGGCCAGCCCGGCCGCGGCCCGCTGGGCGGCGCTCGTCCGCGCGGCCCGGACGGCGAGGTGCTCGCGCAGCCGCCCCCCGACCGCCACGTGCGTGGCGAGGACGGCGAGGATGAGGACGGCGATCGTCGTCCGGACGGCGTCGTTGCCGCGCACCCGGTCGAGGAACACCACGCCCGCACCGATCCCCAGCAGCACCCAGGGCGCGAGCCGGCCCATCAGCCGCCAGTTGGCGCCGCGCCGGTAGAGGCTGACGGCGATGACGTCGCCGCAGATCAGCAGGGGCAGGATCGTCCCGGTCGAGGCGCGGGCCGGCAGCACCAGCGCGGCCACCGCGGCGGCGACGGCCCCGGCACCGCCGATCGCCGTCTTGGAGAAGCCCGCGAGCACGGCCGCCGCCGTCAGGGCCAGCCAGGCGGTCAGCCCCAGGTGCGTCACCGGACGCAGTGTAGGCCTGCACGTCCGCGCCGCCCGGGTGGGGCTGGCTGTGCCGCGCGGCGGGGGGGGGGCCGGGGGGGCGCGGACGGTTCGGGGGGTGTCAGGGTCCTCGGCGGGGCCTGACGGAGGCGGTCCTCAGCGGCCGAGGCCCGCGACGTCGACGCGGCGGTGGAAGCGCATCCCGGCGAGGCCGCCGAGCACCGATCCGACCAGGGACCCGGCCACGGCCAGCAAGCCCACGAGCATGCCGTCCGCGGTCACCCGGGTCGGCCCGGTCGAGAACCGGGGCAGGCCGCTGACGGTCGACAGGGCGTCCCAGCGGGTGCCGGCCAGCGCGGTGAGCACCGCCACCACGATCGCGGCGGCCACCGCCCAGAGGAACACGGCGATGCCCTGCTTCGCGCCGTTGAACCGGGCCATCCGGCCGGCGACGTACCCGCCGCAGTAGTAGGCGACGAGCAGGATGGCGACGATCGCGATCGCGCCGCGCGTGCCGCGCCAGGTGACGCCGAGGTCGGCCCGTGCCACCCGGTCACCCGCCAGGACGCCGAGCGCCGTCCCGCCCGCCGACACCATCGCCGTCAGGAGGACGGCCGTGCCCGTCGCCGTCAGCCAGCCGAAGAACGCCGACCCGACCTTGACGCCGCCGAACGCCTCGCGCTCCCGGGCGACCACCGAGCGCCGGTCGAGGGCCGGGCCCTCGTCGACGGGTTCGAGCCGGTCGTGGGTGTCCCGGTCCCGGTCGAGCGCGTCCCGGTCGAGCGCGTCCCGGTCGAGGGCCTCCTGGTCCACGGGGTCGCGGTGGAGGGGCTTGCGGTCGTCGAGGGCCGGGCGGTCCGGGGTGTCGCCGTGGACGGTGTCGCGGTCGAGGGCGTCGCGGTCCGCGGCGGCCGCGTGCGCCGCCCGGTCGCGCTCGACGACGACCCGGTCGGCCGGCTCGCGCCGGCTGTCGGCCGGCAGGACGCGGGTCGCCCCGGTGTCGGCACCGTCAGCGGCGTCGACGTCCCGGGGTCGGCGGGTGGGGGAGAAGCGGTCCAGGTTCATCGCGGTCACCTGTTCGTTCGTCCGGCCTCGTCATGCGGGCCCTGGTGCGGGGGGAGTCGGGCGGTCGCCCGGGCATGACCTGCCCGTACCCGCCCGGCGTTCACCCATGCGTGCGAGGCACCCACTGATCCGGACGGGCTTCCCGATCCCGGCGGGCCAGGTCGAGGACGGCCGCCGCCACCGCGTCGGGAGCGGTCAGCGGCGTCAGGTGCCCGGCCCCCGCCACCTGGACCAGCCCGGCCGGGCACGGCAGCGCGGCGGCCATCCGGCGGGCGTGCCACGGCGGGGTCAGCCGGTCCGCCGTCCCCACGAGCACCCGGGTCGGGACGTCGAGCCGCGGCAGGTCGCCCGCGAGGTCGAGCTCGGCGAGCGCCCGCGCGAACCCCTCGTAGGTGCGCTGCGGGCAGGCGAGCATCAGGTCGGCGGCGTAGGCGCGCTCCTGCGGGGTCGCCGTGCGCGACATCGCCACGCGCACGAGCGTCGCGCGGGCCAGCCGCAGCGGCATCAGGTGCAGGGCGCGGGCGTCACCCAGGGCCCGGCGGGTGAGCGCGAGCCGCACGGGACCCGAGGCGGCGTCGTCCGGCGCGTTCGCCGGGCGGCGGCCCACCCACGGGACCACGGTCATCCGGCCGAGCAACTGCTCCAACCCGGTGCTGGCGAGCAGCGCGGCCCGCACCTGCCGGTGCAGCGCGTCCGGGTACCGCCCCGCGAAGGCCACCAGCGCCATGCCACCCATGCTGTGCCCGGTCACCACCGCCGTCCGGTCGCCGGGCACCGTCGCGGCCAGCACCGCGGCCAGGTCGTCGGCGAGCGCGGCGGCCGTGAACCCGCCGTCCGGCACCGGGCCGCTGCGCCCGTGCCCGCGCTGGTCGTACACCACCATCCGCACCTGGCCCGCGAGCCGGTGGACGACGCGCACCCAGAAGTTCGCCGACAGGGTCCACCCGTGCACGAGGACCGCCGTCGGGGCGTCCGGGTCGCCGGCGGGCTCGTGCACCTGGACGGCGATCCGCGCGCCGTCGGGGGACGTCACGGTGAGCCGCCGGGCGGGGGTGGGCGGCCGGAAGTCGGCCGGGACCGCGGTCACCGGCGGACCGCCCGGTACTCGCGCACGTCCAGGCGGCGTGTCCGCAGCCGCAGCCGCACCGACGACCCCGGCCACAGCGCGGTCAACCGCCCCTCGCCGTCCGCGTACCAGGACTCGCACCCGCCGGTCGCCCAGACCGTGGAGCGCATCCGGCGCCGCACGTCCTCGGTCCAGGCGCGCTGCGCCGCCGCCGTCGGCTCGATCGCGACGACGTCCCGCTCGCGCATCACGTCCAGCGCGTCGCGCACGTAGCGCAGCTGCGACTCGATGACGTGCACCATCGACGTGTGCGCCGACCCGGTGTTCGGGCCGGTGAGCAGGAACAGGTTCGGGAACCCGGTGACGGTCGTCCCGCGCAGCGCCTGCATGCCGGTCGGCCTCCAGGCGTCGGCCAGCAGGACGCCGTCCCGGCCCTGGACGCGGTGGGCGATCGGCGGGTCGCTCACCCGGAACCCGGTGGCCAGCACGACGGCGTCCACCGCGCGCCGGGCGCCGTCCGCCGAGACGACGGCGCCGGGCTCCAGCCGGGCGAGCGCGGACGGCACCAGCTCGACGGTGTCGCGGACGAGCGCCGGGTAGTAGTCGTCGGAGAGCAGCACCCGCTTGCAGCCCAGCCGGTACCCGGGGGTCAGCAGCGCCCGCAGGCCGGGATCGGGCACCTGGCGCCGCAGGTGGGCCAGGGCGTGCCGCTCGGCGACGGCGAGCAGTTCCGGCCGGTGCACCAGCGCGGGTTCGAGCAGCTCCTGGCGGGTGTAGGCCCAGGCGCGGGCGAGCCGCGGCGCCCGCGCACGGCCGCGGGGGAGCGGTCGGTCGTGCCGCGGGAGGATCCACGGCGGGGTCCGCTGCAGGACGACGAGCTCGGCCGCCCGCCGGGCCAGTTCCGGGACGACCTGGACGGCGGACGCGCCCGTCCCCACGACGGCGACGCGCAGCCCGGTGAGGTCGGTGCCCGGCGTCCAGCGGGCCGTGTGCAGCACCGGGCCGCCGAACGCGTCCAGGCCGGGCACCTGCGGCGGCGCGGGCTCGGAGAGGGCACCGCACGCGCTGATCAGGACGTCGGCGGTGAGGGTCCCGGCGTCCGTCGTCACCCGCCACACCAGGGCGGCCTCGTCCCAGGCTGCGGCGAGGACCTCCACGCCGCAGCGGATCGAGCGGCCCAGGCCGAGCCGGCGGACGACGCCGTCCAGGTAGGCGAGGATCTCCGGCTGGGCGGCGAACCGGCGCGACCACCCGCCGCCGGTGCCGGTGGTCGCTCGGGGGCTGGGCGCGAACGAGAAGGAGTACAGGGCGCTGGGGACGTCGCAGGCGCAGCCCGGGTAGCGGTTGTCGCGCCAGGTGCCGCCGATGCCGTCGGCGCGCTCCAGCACCAGGACGTCGTACCCGGCGCGCCCGAGCACCGCGGCGGCCCCGATCCCGGCGAAACCGGCCCCGATCACCAGCACCGGCACGTGGCGGGGCAGCGCACCGTGCCGAGCCGGGCCGAACGGGTCCTGCGAGGCGTCCATGGCTCTCACCTTCCGCGGCCGATTCTCCTCCGGACATCCCACGGACCTCACCATCCCCGAAGTGACCCCGCCTACCCCCACCCCGCCCCCCATCCCGCCCCCACCCCGCCAGCACCGCCGGGTGGGGGCGGGAGGGGGGGCCGGGTGGGGGCTCAGATGCGCTGCCAGGTGCGGCGGGTCGTGTCCTCGCGCAGGCTGGTGATGCGGGCGGCCAGCTCCGGGGCGAGGTGCGGGCGCGACGTCGCGGCGTCCGCCAGCCACGCCACCTGGAGCAGCTCGGTCAGGTCGGCGAGGACGTCGAAACCCGGCAGCGCCGCGACGTCGTGGCCGTACGCCCCGGCGAAGCGGCGGTACTCCTCCTCGGTGTGCCAGCCCAGTCGCCGGGCGGAGACCGCCGTCCGCACCAGGTCCCACTCCCGCGGGCCGGTGCGCACCAGGTCCAGGTCGACGAGCGCCGGGCGGCCCGCGGCGTCCAGGACGACGTTGGCGACCGTCGCGTCGCCGTGCAGGTGCCCCGGCGGCAGCGGCAGGTCGAGCCGGGCGTACCGCGCGGCGACGGCGTCGAGCCGGTCGGTGAGGAAGGCGCGGTCGGCGTCCCCGAGCGCGGTCGACGCGCCCACCTGACGGCGCACCCGCCCGACCGGGTCCATCGGGGCCGGGACCAGGTCCGCGGGCAGGTCGAGGGCGTGGAAGCGGCGCAGCAGCCCGCCGAGGTCCGCCGTCGTCCCGTGGTGGTCGCCCAGGGCGTGCCAGAAGGTGACCAGGTGTCCCTGCGCGGCCACCGGCTGCGGGACGGCCAGCTCGCCGTCGGCCACCGCCCGGACGGCGGGGAACCCGGCGTCCGCCAGCCACCGCGCCACCCGCAGCGCCAGCCCGGCCTCCTCCCGCTCCCCGGGCCCGTCGGCGCCCACCCGGGCCACCAGCCGTGGCCCGGCCGGCGCCCCGGCGAGGACGTAGACGGCGTGGGAGCCGTGCCGCACCAGCCGCGGCGCCCACCCGCCGTCCGGAGGCCCTGCCGGACCCGTCGCGGCGAGCGCCGCGAGCAGGGCCGCCAGGCTTACTGAGGGTGACCCCGGCGTCACGGACGGGTCCGGTGGGGTCCCCGGTCCGGGGGACACCTGCTGGTCGGCCGAACGGCTCGCGCTCGGCGTGCCCTGGTCTCTACTCACCGTGATGACGTGCCCTCCTGTGCTGAAAGCTTCCCGCGGAGCATGGCGCCATCCGCCCGGAAGGGCGCTAGCCTGGTCCGGCCCTCGGTGACCACGAAAGCAGGACGAGGTGTCGACTCGACAGGCACGGCCGGCCGCTCCTCGCGGACCTCGTCCCGGGTGGCTGACCGTGACGGGTCGTCCAGCATGGCTGACAGCACGCAGGAGAGAGGATCCACGAGCCCGAGCACGGTTGCTACCGGGGAGGAGTCTGCTGCCGGTGACGGCGGTGACGACATCGCTATGTCTCATGATCGTGGCCCCGCAGGTCGGGGGGACGTCCGTTGACCGCTGACGCCTCCCGTTCGCTCATGCCCGAGAGCTTCCAGCAGTCGCCGGCCGGCGACCTGGCGGCCCTGCACGCGCGCGAGGCGGACCGCCTCCTCGCCTACCTGTGCAGCTGTGACCGCAGCCTCGGCCTGGCCGAGGCCGAGGCGGTCTGCCAGCAGGCGTTCCTCGAGGTGCGCGGATCCTGGCCGGGCATCGGCCCGTACAGCCGCCCCGAGGTGTGCGTCTTCGCCGTCGCCCAGCGGATCACGTCCGGGCGGCCCCGCAGCGGCCCCGCGGGTGACGCGCTCACCGAGTCGGCCCCCGACTACTGGGACCGGGCCGACGTCGCCCGCCTCACCGTGCTGCAGGACTGCCTCGACCGGCTCTCCCCGGTGCCGCGGGCGGCGGTGCTCCTGCGCGAGATGTCCGGTTTCAGCGGCGGCGAGTCCGCCGAGATCATCGGCCTGCCCGAGCCCGCCGTCGAGAGCGCCCGCGGCGACGCGCTGCGCACCCTCGTTCCGCTCATCGAGGCCGGGACGGCCGCCGGGACGGCGCGGCGCGGCCCGCTGTCCCCCGAGGACTTCGCGGCGCTCGGCCGGGTGCTCCAGCACACCGACCCGCGCCGGATCGAGGAGCGCCAGCGCTTCGCCATGTCCCTGGCGCAGCCGCCGGCCATGGTCCAGGGGTCGTTCCCCTCCGGACCGATGGTGCAGCAGCCCGCCCCGATGACGGCGGTGTTCACCCAGCCTGCCCAGCCCGCCTTCGGAGCCGGAGCGCCGCAGGCCCAGCAGCCCGCCCCGCACACCGCCGTCCAGCGGCCCGTGGGCCACCCGGCGGCCCCGCCGACGGTGTCCGGCCCCACGATCTCCGGGCCGACCGTGCCGCGGCCCGGCGGGCCGGGAGGCATGCCCGCACCGCCGGTCACCTCCGCGCCGCCGACGTCGATGCTCGGCAGCGGCCTGTCCGGTGACGCGCTCTTCGCCCCGACGGGTTCCGCGCCCGCGCCCGGCGACGGGCCGGGCGGCGGGTGGATGGGCGGGTTCTCCGGCAGCCGTCCGGGGGCACCGACGTCTCCGTCCGGGGCCCGCCCGTCCGGCCCGATGACCGGCAGTCTCTCGCTCGGCGCGCCCGGTTCCGGCGGGTTCGGCACCCTGACGCCCGGCGCGCCCGGGCCCGGGGGCCAGCCGCCGTCCGCGACCGTCCCCTTCACGCCGGGTGCCCAGAGCTTCGGGACGCCGGGCCGTCCGGTCGTGCCGAACGGCAACGGGAACGGCAGCGGGTGGGGAGCCTCCTACCCGTCGTCACCGCCGTCGGGCACCCCGAACTCCGGCAGCGGATTCGGCGGACCCACCAGTCTGATGCCCACCGGCATGCGGCCCGGCACCACGCCGCTCGACGCGCCGGGGATGCCCCTGGGCGACGCCGGGCTGGTCATGGACACGCCGATCTTCGACTCGGTGTCCGCCTGGTTCTCCGCGCCTCCGGCGCTGGCCAAGGACGCGCCCGAGCACAACGGGCGCTCCCACCCGGCCGCGAGCCACTGGGCCTCGCTGCAGGACCGCGGCTGGCGCGAGGCGAACGCCCGGGCCGCCGCGGGACCGCAGGTGGCGGGCAACACCAGCGTGGGCCTGCCGGTCCGCGCGCCGGGGGCGAACATGGTGCCCTCGGCCGCCGACGTCGCCCTGGGCATGTCGCGCTCCTTCAGCCGGCAGATCCCCAAGGCCGACCCGGGCCGGGTCCGCAACCGTCTGGACAGCTTCCAGCAGGGCGTGCAGACGGCGCGTCAGCTGCGGGACGCCCCGCCCGAGCCCCAGCCCGACGAGGAGCTCTTCGACGAGCCGGCGCCCCGGCTCCGCCCCGCGGAGCGTCCGGTGGAACGGGTCGTCGAGCGGTCGCCGGAGCGGCCGGTCGAGCGGGCCCCCGAACGGCCCGCGGCGCGGACGGCCGACGTGCCGCCCGCCCGGGAACCGGCACGCGAACCCTCCCACGAGCCGGACGTCGAGCCGGCATCCTCCGGGCGGCGCGAGGGCGGCTTCGGCGTCTTCTACCGCGACTACCTGCCGCACCTGCTGGCGCTGCTCATGGTCGAGGGTGCGCGGCCCGCGGTCGCGGCCCAGCTCGCCCAGGACGCGATGTCCGAGGCGTACCGGGAGTGGGCCCAGCTCGACAACCCCCGCGAGTGGACCCGCCAGGTGGCCCTCTCGACGTGGGCGGTCCAGCGCCGGGCCGGCGGGAACGACGCCCCGCCGGAGCCGGACGACGCCCCCGACGACGTCCGCCCCTCGGGACGTTCCGGCGGCGACGGCGACCTGCCCCGCCGCGGCCCGACGTCCGGGCCGGTGGGCACCTCCCCGCGACCCGCCGCGGGCGGGGGCACGAACGGCTCCGCACGCGGCACCGGGCTGCCCGTCCGGCGGCCCGGAGGGGGCGGGATCGCCGGTGGCCCCGGCGCCCTGCGGTCCGCGGGCCAGGGCGGTCGGGGCCAGGGCCCGGCCTGACGCCTGCCCCGCAGAAGCACCGCACGGACGACGGCCCGCAGCGCCCCGACCCCCGAGGTCAGCGCGGCGGGCCGTCGCCGTCCTGCAGCGTGCCCTCGTGGACCGGCCGCAGGCGCGGGCCGCCCGCGCCCGTCCCATGGGTGGTCAGCAGCGTCACCCGGGACCGCCGGCCCTCGATCGTGACGACGCCGACCATGTTCCCGAAGAACGGCCCGGCCGTCCGCGACCAGCCGATCCCCGGGGGCGGGACCTGCGCCAGGCGGCCGAGCACGGCCCGGACGCCGCGCTCCGCCGTCCGGCTCCACGACACCCGGAACCCCAGGCGCATCGGCGCGGGCACCCGGTTGTGCAGCGGCGAGCAGGTGAGCTGGTGGACGGGCGCGGCGCCGCGGGTGCGGGCGACGTAGGAGTGGTGGACGTCGCCGGACAGGACGGCGACCGTCGCGGGCGGCGTCCCCGGCCCGCCGTCGCCGCGTGCCACGCCCGTCAGGATCTCGCCGAGAAGCTCGAACGAGCGGCCGAACGCGGCCCAGTGCTCCAGGTCGGCGGCCCGGCGCAGGCGCTCGCCGAGGCGGGCCCGGCGCGGTCGCGGGTCGGCGGCGAGCCGCTCGCTCCAGGCCTCGACGTCGTGCAGCGCGGGGGCCAGCAGCCAGGGCAGGGACGACGCGACGAGCACGTGGTCGG
>Ga0302322_100000808_pt1 | contig 24421 bp, 17 predicted proteins | sample Fen_T0_2_FD_203757 | JGI IMG/M metagenome (GOLD analysis project Ga0302322, IMG submission 203757) | Peat permafrost microbial communities from Stordalen Mire near Abisko, Sweden - Fen_T0_2 | ecosystem: Environmental > Terrestrial > Soil > Wetlands > Permafrost | place: Sweden: Abisko...
GGTGCCTTCGTTCGCGCACCATTCCGAAACGGCGGAGTTCAATCCGGACACGCCGGTGAAAATCACGGGCACGATCGTCCGAGTGGAGTGGCTGAACCCCCACGTCTGGTTCTACGTCGACGTGAAAGACGACAAAAGCAACGTCACTACGTGGGGATTCGAGGGCGCGCCTCCCGGTAACCTGATGCGCAGGGGCATCACGAAGGACGTGCTCAAGATCGGCTCCGTCGTCAATGTCACAGGAGTACGCGCGCGCGACGGTTCCAACAACGCTTCGAGCCGAAGCGTCACGTTCGCGGACGGCCGCAACGTGTTCACGTCCGCAACCGAGCCTGCGAAATGAAGCACTCGTGGTTACGGTCGAGTATGTTTGCCGCCGCGGTTGCTCTCGCGGCAGTCGCAACCGTAAGAGCGGCTGATCCGCCGCGCATGCCGGACGGCAAGCCGGACTTCTCCGGCATCTACACCCAGCCCGCCACGGTCAACGCGACCGGGCCGCGCGGCAATTTGATTTTCAACGCTGACAAGATGGCGCCGCTGAAACCGGGCGCCGAAAGTCTGCTATACGAGGCTCGCAACGGCGACCCGCGGCACGACGAGCCGCGCGCGATGTGCCTTCCGGCGGGCTTCCCGGACGGCATGCTCTACATCCTGCCGATTCAAATCGTGCAGAACGCGAAAACCATCGTGATCATTCCCGAGCTGCAGCGCGCCGCCCGCATCATTCCTACCGACGGCCGCCCGCACCGGGAAGGGCTCGAGCCCACGTACTACGGCGACTCGGTCGGCCGCTGGGAAGGCGACACGCTCGTGATCGACAGCGTGAACTTCAAGCGTTGGATCCTGGACGACTACCACTACACCGACCCCACGAAGACGCGCTGGCACAGCGACGCCCTGCACACGACCGAGCGCTTGAAGCGCGACGGCGACAAGCTGCTCTACCAGATCACGATCGACGACCCGAAGATCTTCACGAAGCCGTTCTCCCAGGACTTCGTGCTGACATTGCGTACCGACTGGGAGCAGCTCGGGCTTCTCGAGTACGTCTGCGAAGAGAACAACCGGTGCGCGGGCGGGCACTGCCGGGCGCCCGACGCGAAGTAGGGCAGCAAGGGGTCGCCCCCAAGGATAATTGGGTTTGCTTTGGTTGTGCGCCTGCTATTGTTATGGGCTAACGTTGCCGAGCCGCGACCAAGAACAATGAGAACAAGGACGATCGCCTCGCTGCCCGCCTTGCTTGCCGCGCTTTGCGCGGCGTGCAGCAAGCCGACCCCGCCCACGCCGCCGCTGCCGACAGTAGAGGTGGCAACACCCCTTTCGAAGCGGGTCGCGGGCTGGGATGACTATTCCGGCCGCTTCGAGCCTGTGGATTCCGTCGAAGTGCGGCCGCGAGTCTCGGGCGCAATCCAGTCTGTCAACTTTCAGGATGGGCAGATCGTGAAGCAGGGCGACCTGCTGTTCGTCATCGACCCGCGAACCTATGCCGCGGATCTTGCCCAGGCGAAGGCGCAGGTCGCGGGAGCGCGCGCGCAGCTCGCCAACGCCGACGCGGAGTTGAAGCGCGCCGAGGCGCTCGTCGGTAAACGGCTCGTCAGCGAAGCCGAGGCCGAAGTGCGCATGGCGGCGCAGCTCAAGGCCACCGCCGAGCTGGCGGGAGCCGAAGCCACTGTGCAAGTGAAGGATCTGAACCTGTCGTTCACGCGCGTGACGGCGCCGCTCACGGGCCGCGCGTCGTTCCGGCGCCTCGCGCCGGGCAACATCGTGACGGCAGACACGACGATATTGACGACGATCGTCAGCGAGAATCCGATCCGGTTCGTGTTCGACGCCCCGGAGTCCGCGCTGTTGAAGTACAAGCGCGAAGCGGACGGCGGGCGCGTGGGCCGCGTCGAGATCCGTCTGCAGGACGAGACCGAGTATCGCTGGCAAGGCAGCCTCGATTTTCTCGACAACGCGCTTGACCGTGCGTCGGGCACGATCCGCCTGCGCGCCGTAGTGGATAACCCGAAGGGGTTCATCTCGCCGGGTATGTTCGGCCAGTTGCGCCTGTACGCCATGGAGCCGTTCGACGCGTTGCTGGTGCCGGATCAGGCGGTGGTCACGGATCAGGTGCGTCAGGTCGTCTACACCGTGAACGCGGATGGCATTGTCAGCCAGAAGGTCGTAACACTCGGGCAACTCATCGACGGCCTGCGCATCGTGCGGGACGGCATCGACGCGCAGGACCGCATCATCATCAGCGGCGTGCAGCGCGCGCGCCCGGGTCGCAAGGTCACGGCGAAGGAAACCACCGTGACTGCGTTCCCCACCGGCGTGTCACGCGGCGAGAACAGCACGCTGTCGATGCCGAGCACCGCGAGCAGCTCGAACAGCGGCGCTACGGGCAGTGCAGCTCCGAGCGGCGGCCGCTAGAGCGTCGCGCCATGCGCTTCTCGCACTTCTTCATCGACCGGCCGATCTTCGCGGCCGCAGTGTCGGTCGTCATTACGCTGACCGGGCTCATCTCTTACCTCACGCTGCCCGTCGACCAGTATCCGCAAATCGCGCCGCCCACGGTGTCGGTCAACGCGCTGTTTCCAGGCGCAACAGCGGAAGAGATCGCGGACACGGTGGCCGCGCCGCTCGAGCAGCAGATCAACGGCATCGCCGACATGCTGTACATGTCCTCGTCGTCGACCAGCGAGGGCCGCGTGACGATCACCGTCACGTTCAAGAACAGCACGAACATCGACATCGCCCAGGTAGACGTGCAGAACCGCATCCAGTCAGTGCTGCCGCAGCTGCCGCAGACCGTGCGCGATCTCGGCATCACGGTGCGCAAGGGCTCGACGGACATCCTGCTGATCGTGCACATGTTCGCCACGGACTCGAGCGTGGACCGCAAGTACATCGCGAACTACGCGAACCTGCAGGTGCGCGAGCGGTTGTTGCGCACACCGGGCGTGGGCGACGTGGGCGTGAATGCCGCGCGCGACTATGCGATGCGTGTCTGGATCGACCCGGACCGCGCGGCCGCTCGCGATCTCACGGTGCAGGAAATCGTGGACGCCCTGCGCAACAACAACATCCAGGTCGCGGGCGGGGCCATCGGCTCGCCGCCGTTCAACGACAATCCCGCCGCGTATCAGTTGAGCATCCGCGCGCAGGGGCGGCTCGAAACACCGGATGAATTCGCGAACGCGATCATCAAACGCGATACGCAGGGCCGCGTAACGCGCATCGGCGACGTCGCGCGCGTGGAGCTCGGCGCGCAGAACTACTCGGTCATCGCGTACAAGAGCCTGGATCCCGCCGTGTCGCTCAGCGTGCAGCAGGCGCCGAATACGAACGCGCTCGAGACCTGGGACAACATCCGCAACACCATGGAGGAGCTGAAAACGCAGTTCCCCCCGGGCGTCGCCTACGAAATCATCTTCAACCCCGTGGCCTTCACGCGTGCCGCCGTGGATGCCGTGCAGGAGACGCTGCTCGAGGCAATGATTCTCGCGGTCATCGTCGTCATGCTGTTCTTGCAGCGCTGGCGCACGGCGATCATCCCGCTGCTTGCGATTCCGGTGTCGCTCATCGGCACGCTCACGATCATGTCGGCGTTCGGCTTCTCGTTGAACAATTTGTCGATGTTCGGTCTCGTCCTGTCGATCGGCATCGTAGTGGACGATGCGATCGTCGTGGTCGAGAACGCAGAGCGGCACATACGCGCCGGCATGGCGCCGCGCGATGCCGCGCACCTCACGATGGACGAGTGTGGCGGCGCATTGATCGGTATCGCGCTCGTGCTCGTCGCCGTGTTTGTGCCGACGGCGTTCATGGGCGGTATCGCCGGCGCGTTCTACAAGCAGTTCGCATTGACGATCGCGTCAGCCACGGTCATCTCGCTCGTCGTGTCGCTCACGCTGTCGCCGGCGCTCGCGGCCGTGATCCTGACACCGCATGACGCGACGCCATCGCGCACGGCCCTCGGTGCGCGGCTGCACGGGCTGGCCGAGCGCGCCAACGGCTGGCTCGAACGACTCTCCGGCGGCTACGCGCGCTTCACCGGTGCGGCGTTGCGCCACCGCGCGATGTTGATCGGCCTGTATGCGGGCCTAGTGGTGCTCACGGTTTGGCGTGTGCTCGACACGCCGCGCGGCTTCGTGCCTTCGCAGGATCAGAACGACGTGCTGATCCAGATCACGATGCCGCCGGGCACGAGCCTCGCGCGCACGGATGCTCTCGTGCAGCAGGTGATTCCGGTCATCTTGGGCACGCCCGGCGTGTCGTCGGCCTCTGTGTACGCCGGCATGGGGGGCGGCGGCTTCGCCAATGCCACGAACGCGGGCCAGATCTTCGCGATCTTCGACCCGTTCGAGGACCGACTACCGAAGGGTCAAACGTTGCCGGTCATCGCCGCCGAGCTGCGCAAGCGGCTTTCCGGCTTCACGGCCGCCGAAATTCGCGTCGTGAACCCTGCCTCGGTGCGCGGCATGGGCAACGCCGGTGGCTTTCAGATGATGGTCGAGGACCGCGGTGGCTTGGGTTACCGAGCGCTCGAGGAGGCGGTGCAGCGGCTCACGGAAGCAGCCCTCAAGGACCCGGCCATCTCGCAAGCGTTCAGCGACTTCAACACGCGCAACCCGACGCTCGATGCCGTGGTGGACCGCGACAAGGCCGAGATGCTCGGCGTGCCGGTGCGCAATATTTTTGGCACGCTCCAGACCTACCTTGCCGGCACGTACGTCAACAACATCAACATGCTGGGCCACACGTTCCAGGTCATCGCGCAGGGCGACGCGAGTTATCGACAGGACGAAGAGTGGGTGGGGCAACTGAAGACGCGCTCAACGTCCGGCGCCATGGTGCCGATCAGCGCGATTGCCAAGTTGCAGCCCGCGACAGCGCCGTACCGCGTGCCGCGCTACAACCTATACCCCGCTGCAGACATTCAGGGCGACACCGCCGCTGGCCATTCGTCCGGCGAAGCTATGGCCGCGATGGAGCGCATCGCGCGCGAGACACTGCCTTCTGGCATGGACTTCGAGTGGACAGGCCTTGCTTATCAGCAGCGATTGTCCGGCGACGCCGGGGGGCTCGCGTTCGCGCTCGGCGTGGTGTTCGTGTTCATCTTCCTCGCGGCGCTGTACGAGAGCCTGACGCTGCCGCTCGCCGTGATCCTGATCGTGCCGATGTGCCTGCTGGCCGCGATACTCGGCGTGAACTTGCGCGGCCTCGACAACAACATTCTCACGCAGATCGGCATGGTCGTGCTGATCGGCCTCGCGGCGAAGAACGCGATCTTGATCGTCGAGTTCGCGCGCCAAGGCGAGGAGCACGGCCTCGGCAGCGTCGATGCCGCGATCGCGGCCGCGAAGACGCGGTTGCGGCCGATTCTGATGACGTCAGCCGCCTTCATCTTCGGCGTGATTCCGCTCGCGTTCGCCACTGGCCCCGGCGCGGAGCTGCGCCAGGCTCTTGGCGTGGGTGTGTTTTACGGCATGATCGGCGTGACCGTGTTTGGTCTCGTCTTCACGCCGCTGTTCTACGTGCTGTGCCGCAAGCTCGCGATACGCTTTTCGCGCACGCCGCACGTGCCGCGCGTGCGCGTCCTGCAGGCCGGCGAGCCAAAGCCGCCGAGCGAACTGCAGCACTCTCCGTCGTAGCCGCTTAAGCGCGTGCCTGAGTTAGCCGTTGCCGCGCTGCCGCGCGTCGAGTGGCGGGACGGCCGGTAGCGCGCCCGCCGCGTCTCGCGAGAGAAAGCGGCGCTCGAAATCCGCCGGCGTCAGAGGCCCCGCCAGTAAGAAACCCTGCACTTCGTGGCACCCGCGCGCTCGCAGCCACTCGAGTTGCCCCTCGCGCTCGACGCCCTCCGCGGTCACGGTGAGGTTCAAGCCCTTGGCGAGCGACAGAATCGCGTTGGCGATGGCGGCATCACCGGCTGAACGGTCCACGTCGCGCACGAAGGCTTTATCAATCTTGATACGATCCGGCGGAAAGCGGGTGATGTACGCCAACGAAGAGTAGCCAGTGCCGAAGTCGTCGAGCGCGATCCTGCAGCCGAGTTGCCGGAATCGTTGCAGCACGTTCTTCACCGTCATCGAATCCTTCACAAGCAGCGTTTCGGTGATCTCGACCTCGATCAGTGACGTGGCCACGCCCGCGGCAGCTGCTTCTGCTTCGATTACTCCCGCGGGATCGCCGTGTAGCAGATCCTTGCCGGAACAGTTGATGGCCACCGGAATTCTGAAACCGAGATCGAGCCACTTGCGCACCTGCCGGCACGCCGCGCGCACGACCCATCGGCTCATGTCGAGGATCAGTCCGCTGTCCTCCGCGATTTCGACGAAGCGGGCCGGCGAGATGTCGCCGTACTCTTCGTCGGTCCAGCGCAACAGCGCTTCGACGCCGACGACGCGGTTTTCTTCGAGGTTGAATTTGGGCTGGAACATCAGCGTTAGCAGGTCGTCCTGCACGGCGCGGCGCAGCCGCGCTTCGAGTTCCAGCCAGTCGCGCAGGCGGCTGCTCATGGCCGGCGCGTAGCATGCAATGGATCCCGAGGCGCCGGACTTCGCCTGGTACATCGCGGTGTCTGCGTGCTTCAGAACGGTGGTGACATCCGGGCCGTCGTCCGGGTACACGGCTATTCCAATGCTTGGCGCCGAGTAGAACTCGAGCGATTCATACGCGATCGGTTCTTCGAAGGCTTCGTTGAAGGCGGTTGCGATTCGGGTGGCGACGTCGCGAGCTTGAGTATGCTGCAGAACGATGACGAACTCGTCGCCGCCGAAGCGCGCAACCACGACATTCGGATGCTGTGCGGCAAAGCTTGCCACCGTGCTCGTGAGGCGGCCCGCGACGGTGCGCAGAACCTCGTCGCCCACCGCGTGACCGAAAGTATCGTTGACACGCTTGAAGCTGTTCAGGTCTAGATAGATGACGGCCACTTGCTCGTGCGCCCGCGCAGCGGCTTCGAATCGCGTGCCCATGAGATCGATGCAACGCTGCCGGTTCGGCAGGCCCGTCAACGTGTCGTAGTACGCGAGCCGCTCGATATGCTCGGCCGCCGCGGCGTTGCGCAGGATGTACTCCAGGCGGCGCGGCAGCAGGGCCCAGTTCACCGGCTTCGAGATGAAGTCCGTCGCGCCGGCTTCGAACGCGCGGCGAATTGCGTCCGAGTCCTGGTGCCCCGTCACGATGACGATCGGCACACTGCTGAATCGCGGCTCGGCGCGCAATCGCCGACACACTTCGTTGCCGTCCATCAGCGGCATGTCGACATCGAGCAGCACGATCGCGACGTCGTTCTTCAGCGCGGCGTCGAGCGCCTCGGCGCCGTTGGCGTAGGTGAGGCCTTCGAAGCCAACCTCGGCCGCCGCTTCGCCGAGCAGCATGCGCCCCAGATCCTCGTCGTCCGCGATGATGGCGAGCCGGCTCTTGGGCAGCATTGGTGTGCTCATGCGCTGGCCCGCAGGCGTTGGCTCTGCAGTGTTTCGAGTAGCGGCATGTGTGCGGCGTGCAATTCACGGCACATCTCGCGGGCGCGTGCGCGGTCCGCATTCAAAGACTGACGCTCGAGATTCTTGACGTGCTGCGCGAAGGCGAGCGCGCCGACGTTGGCGGCCGCGGACGCGAGCCTGTGGGCAACGGCAGCGGCGGCGGCCAGATCGTCCCGTTCGAGTGCCGTGTGCAGCTCCGCGAGCGATTGCGTTGAGCTCGCGCGGAACAACTCGACCAGCTTCGAGTAAAGGTCGGCGTGTTTGCCGCCGCGCAGCTGGCGCAGCGCCGCGACCGCGCCGGCGTCGACGGTGGCGAGTAGCGCGGGATCGATCTTGTCGATAACCGGATCCGCTGCTTGCACGGGCTTCGCCGGACCGTCACTGCCGCGCACGAGCCATCGGCGCAGAAGGCGCGCGCAATCTTCGAACGTGTACGGTTTGCTCAAAATATCGTCCATGTCTGCCGCGAGGCACTTCTCGCGGTAGTGGCCAGCGTCGTGCGCTGTCAGCGCCACGATCGGTGTGCGTGCGCTCGCCGCGCGGCCCTGTTGCTGCCGGATCAGTGCGGTGGCGGCGAAGCCATCCATTCCCGGCATGCTCAAGTCCATCAGGATCAAGTCGAAGCGTTCCGCGGCGATTCGCGCGACAGCATCCATTCCGCCGCTGACCCACACCGACGTGCAGCCGAGCGCAGCCAGATATCCTTCCGCGACGGCCGCATTCACCGGTTCGTCTTCGACGAGCAGTACATGGCCCTTGAAGAGCGTGCTCTCCGGCGGCGCGGGCTCCGGATCCGCGGCGCGCGGCGGAGCACCCAGCGCGGAGGCGAATGCCTCGCGCAACGCGATCCGGTGAACCGGCTTCAGCACGATCCGTTCGTCGGGCAGCAGCACGCGCAGCTGCCGTGCGTCTACTTCGGCGGCAGACGCGATCACGACGAGCGGAACAGAAGAGGAACCGAACGACGCGAGCAGCGAATTCAGAGTGTTCGGATGGCTGCCCGCGTCGACCAGGACGACGTTCGCATCGTCGAGGTCGGCGTCATCCGCCAACACCTTGAGACCGAGTGACGACGCATGTCGCGCGAGAGACTCGGCGAGCGATGGGCGCCGCGAGAGGATGCGCACGCGTCCCGCCGCGAGGTCCTCCGGCTGCGGCTCGATTGCCGCGCCGAGTGCCAGCGGCAACGACAAATTGAACGTGGAGCCGATCTGCGGCTGGCTCTCGACCGTGATTCGGCCCGCCATGAGGTCGGCGAGCTCGCGGCAGATCGAAAGCCCCAACCCCGTGCCGCCGAACCGGCGCGTGGTCGTCTCGTCGGCCTGCGAGAAAGGCTCGAAGATCTTGCCGACGGCGGCCGCGTCCATGCCAATGCCGGTGTCCGACACTGCCAGGCGCACCATTGCCCGATCCGCTTCGATGGCCTCGAAGTCCGCCTTCACGACAACTTCGCCTCGCTCGGTGAACTTCACCGCGTTGCCGATGAGATTCATCAGTATCTGGCGGACGCGCAGCGGGTCGCCGAGCAGTACGCGTTGAGTAGGAGCGGCTGGACACACGATGAGCTCGATGCCTTTCGCTTCGGCCGCGCCGGCGAACAGGCTCGTGCATTCTTCGAGCACTTGGCCGAGATCGATCGGCAGCGATTCGAGCGCGACCTTGCCGGCGCGAATCTTCGAAAGATCGAGCAAGTCGTTGACGATTTGCAGCAGGATCTTCGCCGATGACCGGATCGTCTTCGTGAGATGCGACTGAGTCGGCGATAGCGTCGTGCGGGATAGGAGCTCCGTCATGCCGACCACGCCGTTCATCGGCGTGCGCAGCTCGTGGCTCATGCGATCGAGGAAGTTGCTCTTCGCCTGTGCCGCTTCGGCGAGCTGTTGGTTGCTCTCCAGAAGCTCGCGCGTGCGCAGCTGCACTTCGGATTCGAGTCGGTCCCGCGCTTGTGCCATCTCCTGGAACTTCCGCCGGTGCCGGTGAATCCGCTGCGCCGCGAGCCCGAGCAGTGCGAACGCGTAGATCGCGTACGCGAGCGGCGAAGCCCACGGTGCAGGGTCACGGTGGATCGTGAGCTTGAACGGCGTGGTGCTCCATACGGAATCCGAGTTCGCGGCTCGCACCTCGAGCACGTGATCGCCTGAGTCCAGATTGGTCAGCGTGACGCGGCGCTGGGCCCCGAGATCGATCCAGTCATCGGTCAGGCCGGTCATGCGATACGCGAGCCGGTTGTGTGCCGGTGACGTGAAGTCCAAGACTCCGAAGTCGAGCGAGACGATCGTGCCGCGATAGTCGAGCGCCACGCGATCGCGCAGCCAGAAAGGCGTGTCGCCCGTCGCACGCACTCCGAGCACCTCGACGCTCGTCAACGCCACACGCGGCGGCTGCGTGTTCTCCGATAGCGTCGTCGGGTCGAAGATGTTGAAGCCGCCGGGGCCGCCGAAGGCCACGCGGCCGTCGTGCAGCCGAAAGGCAGCGCCGAACGAGAACTCTTCGCCCTGCAAACCGTGCTCGCGGTGATATGTCTTGATGGCGCGTGTCTCGGGATCGAAGCGCATGAGACCGGCGTTGCCGCTCAACCAAAGTCGGCCTCTGGCATCCGGCACGATGCCCCACAGCGTGTCGCTCGAGAGCCCGTCGGCGCGCGACAGCACCTGAAACTGGATCGCGTCGGGTGACGCACCGGGATCAACGACGCGCGCGAGCCCTCCGCCGTCGGTGGCGACCCACAGGCGGCCATCGCCATCGACCGCGAGCGCATACACGGTGTTGGCCGGCAGCGTGGCCGGATTGGCGGGATCGTTGCGAAACACTTTCAGCACGGTGCCATCAGCGCGCGCGAGGTCGAGCCCTCCGCCTTCGGTGCCGAGCCACAGGTTGCCGCGTGCGTCCTCGACCATCGCCGTCACGTTCGGCGCGCTGACTTCGCCCGACGCGGAACCATACGGGAGCTGACGAACCGTGCGCGTGGCGGGATCGAGCACGTTGACGCCGCCGTCGAACGTGCCTATCCAGATCTCGCCACTGCGTGATTCGAGAACGCTCAAGACGCCGTCGACGGCGAGCGAATGCGAATCGCCCCGGCGCACTGGAATGGACTCGAGCTGGCCGTTCGGCGTGAGCACCTTCAACCCGCGACCCATCGTGCCGATCCACAGCGCCCCGCGGCCGTCCTGCCGCAGCGACGTCACGGGCGCGTCGCCGATCGGATTTTCGCGACCAATGAGTTTGCTAAGCGGCGTGGCGATCCCGGAGCCGGCGTCGAAGCGAACTAACCCGGCCGCGAGCGAGGCAATCCATACGTTGTTGTCGGGAGCGTCCGCGAAGGCAGTGACGGACTGATTTTCGAGCCAGGCAGGGCGGCGTCCCCCGAGCTCCCAGCTGCGAGGGTCCCAGCGGCTGACGCCGCCAGTGCGAGTGCCGACCCACACGAGCCCGGCACGGTCCTGATACAGAGACATGACGAACGAATCGCGCAGCGACGCGCTGTCGTTCGCGTCGTGTCGGTAGTGGCTGAAAGTGCGCGAGGAGCGGTCGAGCAGCGCGAGCCCGTCTCCCGTGCCAACCCACAAATGCCCCGCCTGGTCCTCGAGAATGGCGCGCACGTTGTCGCTGCCGAGAGAAGCCGGCTTCTGCGCGTCGTGACGGAACGTCTCGAGGACGTGGCCGTCGCGATCCATGCGCACGAGACCCTCGTTGAACGAGCCGATCCAGAGCGCGCCCGTCTGATCCTCGAGCACGGCCGAAATCTTTTCGTCGCGGAGCGCGTCGACGCCGGGTGGACCGACGCGAACCAGCGTTTGCGTGTCGGAGCGCCAGTGCCGGATGCCTTTGTCCGTGCCGATCCAAACGTCGCCCGCGCGATCGAGTGCGAGCGCCGAAACATGATCACTGCCGAGCGACGCCGGATCGCCGTCGCTGTGACGCAGGTGCTCGATGCGCCCCGATGAAGGGTCGAGCACGTCCACGCCTGCGTCGAACGTGCCGATCCAAACGTATCCACGGGCGTCGATGAGCACCGTGCGCACCCGGTCGCTCGCGAGCGAGCTCGCGTCGTTCGGGTCGTGTCGATAGCTCGTGAAACTGTCGCTGCGGCGATTCCACTTCGCGACACCGGCGTCGTTCGTCGCAATCCAGAGATCGGTGTGCGCGTCCTCGACGATCTGCCACACGTAGTTGCCGGGCAGCGAGCTCGGCTCCGTGCGCGACCGCGCGTAGCGATACAACTCGTGCCCGTCGTAGCGCACGAGGCCGTCTTCGGTGCCGAGCCACACGAACCCCTGCGAATCCTGCAGGGTCGTCATCACGGTGGCCTGCGGCAAGCCATCCGAGGGGGTGAGGTGTTCCAGAACGAGCGGAGGGGCGTCGGCCGCAGCGACCGAAGCCCCGAGCAGGTACAGCAATGCAGCGGCCACGCGCGCCCGCCGCCCGCCGCTCGTTCGTTCAATCGGTGTCACTCTTCGAGTATCCGCGAGCGCCTTGGGTGGCGCGTTGATCGGCTTCCGGAATCAGGCCAGAGTGCGGGCGCGGCGAGCCGGAACTGGATCACAGTCTCGCTACGGGCACTCCCGCTACTGGTTCGGCACCCACGTTGCGATCGAGGCGGGCTTCGTCGCAGGCGGATTCTGCGGCGCGCCGTTCCACCACGTGAGGCTGCGGCTCCAGGTGTAACCGCGGCTCCACGTATAGCCGCGCGACCAGGTGTAGCCGCGGCTCCAGGTGTAACCGCGCGACCACGTATACCCGCGGCTCCAGGTGTAGCCCTCGCTCCACGTGTAGCCCTGATCCCACGGATAGCCGCGCGACCAGGTGTAGCCATCCGAGCCGAGCGTATCGCCCCACGTCGCGCCGCCCATGTCCATGACGTAGTAGTTGCCGTCGTCGTCCTGATTCGCAGGGCCGCCGAAGTGCTTCGTGCCTGCGATGTCGGCGTCGATGTCGAGACCGCCGTTCGCGCAGTTCGCGGCCGAGCTGTTCGCCGCCTCATACGCGTTGATGAGACCCGCGCCCTGCTGGAAGACGCTGTACGCGAGCTTGCCGTTCGTTTTCACGGCGGGCCGCCCAGAGGAGAGCAACCGGCACTTCACCGCATCCGGAGTCAGCGAAGGGTCGTCCTGCAGCAACAGTGCGACGACGCCGGTCGTCACGGCAGCCGCCTGCGACGTGCCCGACATCGTGAACAGCTGGCGCAGCGCGTCCACCGAGGCCGGGTCGATGTACGAGAGATAGCTGCTGCTCGACATCGACGCCTTGATGTGGCCGCCGGGGGCGACGACTTCGGGCTTGACGAAGCCTTCGTACGTCGGGCCGGTCGAAGAGAACGACGCGAGGCGATCGTCGGTGAAGTCGAACGGCGTTTCGTTGTCCGTCAGTGCGCCCACCGTGATCACATACGGCACATTACCCGGGACGTTGATCGTCATCGGCTTCGGGCCGTCGTTGCCTGCCGCCACGACCACGACGATGCCGGCGCGCCACGCCGCCATCACCGCCTGGTTCAGCGGGTCGTCCCAGTAGTACGACTGGGGCTCTGCGCCGAACGACAGGTTCAGCACGCGGATCTTGTATTTCGCCTTGTTCGCGACGACCCAGTTCAAGCCTGCGATGACGTCCACGTAGCGGCCGGCGCCCGTGCCGTCGAACGCGCGGACTTCTACGAGGTTCGCCTGCGGTGCGATGCCTTGATACGCGCCGTTCAGCGCTTGTGCGCCGCTGGCGGCGATCGAAGTGACGTGCGTGCCGTGGCCGTACGGGTCCGTGGTCACACGCCCCGAGCCGCCGTTCGTCACGTCGATCGATGCGAGGATACGGTCACCGTAGAACTGAAACGTGTCCTGCCAAAGCCCCGTATCGAGCACGGCGATCGTGATGCCGCGGCCGGTGATGCCGTCGCACTGCAGCTTGTCTGCGCCGATCATTGCCGGATAGTTCGTCTCGTACGCCAACGGCAATGAAGCGAGATTCGTCTTGTCCTGCAGGCGCGTCGCGGCGCTCACGACCGGCGAAGCGACTGCGCTCACGACGGGGTTGCAGGCCGCCGCCGCGACGACGGGCGCGGCCACGGTTTGCACGGTCTTCACCAGGGCAGTCTGCGCGAGTTTCGTGTTGACGTTGTTCAAGGCGTCCTGCAAGCCGCCGATCAGCGTGCCCTGCGTGCTGAGCGCTCGATCTTCGTAGACGTGCACGTGCGAATCCGCTCGCAATCGAGCCAGCTGCGATTGCGTGAGCGATGCTTCCACCGCATTGATGATGTCGAGGTCGCGGCCGGGCGCGGCGCCCACGCGGCTGACATGCGTGCGCGCGGCTTCCAGCGTTGCGCCCTGCACGATGTAAGAAGCCAGCGCTTCGGCCTGCGCCGTGTGGGCGGCTATTCCGGTCATCGCGACCAGGAGTGCGGGTATGAGCTTTTGCATGGTTCTTCTCGGCGCGAGAACGATGGGCGTATTTGAAGGGTTTCTGGCGAGGAACGCGTTGGCGCAGACGACTGCGACCCCCCGTGTTTTGTGACACGGGTCTCATAACGCAGGGGTAAAACGAGGCCCCATGCGGGGCCGGGCGCGCGCGAGCTAGGCGGACTCCGCCACCGGCGGGAGCGCGCTCATGGCGGCGTCCAGGCTGCCGTAGAGATCCCCAAGCCCAAAGCGGCAGCCGAGATCGAGGAGGGCGGTGCGCTGCGCAGCGTCATCGACGCCGGTGGCGATGGGTGTAAGACCGAGTGCGGCGGCCATGGCAATGCCCGCGCGGCACACGTTGTGCGCGACCACGTCGCTGCGGAGAGCGGAGACCCACGCGCGATCGAGCTGCAAACCCCAGATCGGCGCGCGAGCCAGCGAAGCCAACGAGCCGGCGCCGCGCCCGACCTCGTCCACAACGAACTGCACGCCGAGGCGGTGCAGCGAACGGAAATCCACGGAGTCGCGCGCGACGAAGACCTTCTCGGCGACGCGCAGCTCGAACCGCTCGGGTAGCACGGCCGCGTCCGACAGGAAGCGGTGCAGATCGGTAACGAAGTCTTCGTGAAGCACGTGATCGCGCAGCGCGCCGAGCGAGATGCGCACGTCCGAATCCGATTGCGTGCGGAGCGCCTCGAAGTCCTGCGGCAGGTGCTCGAGCACGCTGCGCGACAGGCTGGTCGCGAGGCCCGTGGTTTGCGCCACGCGCAAGAACTCCGCTGGGCGAATCTCGCCGCGTAGCGGATGCAGCCAGCGAACATAGCCCACCCACGCGACTCTGCGCCCGCTGCGTAAGTCGTGCCGGCCCGTATAGCGCAGGCGAATTGCGCGGCTTGCGATTGCGTCGCGCAGCTCGCGCGCGATGTCGATGCGCGCGAGCGATTTCAGCTGCAGCGTATCGCTGAAAAAGAAGATGTTCTTGGAAGCCGCGCGGCGCGCTTCCGCGGCGGCGGCGCGCGCGTGGTCGAGCAGCACACGCGGGTTCGAAGCATCCACGCCGAGAATGCCGACCCCGGCATACGGCGTGAGCCGAAATTCCGCGTCGCCGACGACGATGGGCTCGCGTAGGCTCGCGGCGACACTCGCGACGCACGCTTCGATGGTATCGCGGTCCGCGCTGTGCACGACGAGCGCGAGCAAGTTCTCGCCGAGCTGGCCCACGTACCACTCGGCCGAGCTCTCGGGTCCGCTGCCGAGCGGAAGTCGCGAAAGCGCGGTCGTCATGATCTGCTCGGACACTCGCGTCGCGATGATCTCCGCGATGTCCGCGATCTCGTCGACGTAGACGACGGCAACGGCGAGTGGGCGCTCGCGCAGTGCCGCTACCGAGATCGATTCCTTGAAGCGACGCAGAAAGCCGCGGCGATCGAGCCGCAACTGCGGGTGTTCGCCCGTCGACGCGGCGGCGTCACCCCCTTCGCTGCCGAGCACGGGCCGAATGACGCACGTCGCCCGGTCCGGCCCCTGCGGAGTGACGCGAATCTCGTAGCGCGTCTCGCGCTCCTGGAAACGGCCTTCGACCGCGGTGCGGTCTGCGATGGCGTTGCGCGTGAGCTGGCGGATGAGCGCCGCGGTCGACGCTGACCACGCGGGCACGAATCGCTCACGGTTCGCTGCGTCGCCACTGCCAAGCTCGGCGACGGCCCTGCCGCCGGCATGCGCGATCGGCGTCCCGTCGCGTTTCACGAGCAGAACCAGGTCGGGCAGCGCGTCGATGAGCTCAGGCTTCGACATCCGCCCACTCTAACGAGAAGGTGCCCCGCGAAACCTAGACGTAAGTAGAATTTCGCGTATGGCTGAACGGCGCTGCTTGAACTGCGGCATGGTCGCGAACGCGTTGCGGTTCGACCTCGACCAGGTGCCGCCGCGCCTGCGTTGCACGAAGTGCGATGAGGCCCTCTACCAGCAGCAGGATGGTCGGCTTCTCACGCGCGACATCGCGCACGGTCGCGAGACCGTGGCCCGCGCCCGCGAGAAGCTCGACGAGCTGCTGCTCGACGGGTGGCGCGGCTACTATCGCGGCGTTCGCATCGTCGTCGGCGGCGGCCTGATCCGCGAGGAGGTGCTGGGACAACTACGCTACTACCGCGAGCGTGGCGTGGTGCGCTCCTACCGCGAGGACAGCCCCAATCGCGGCGCCATCGTGGTCACGTTGCGGGACTGAGGCGAGGGCCTGACCGCCGCGTTGCCCGGTCAACCCGTGGACCCTGGTGTGACGGCCAGCGTAGGATGCTGAGCGAATATCACCTGGGGGAATTCAGTGAAGTTCACTCGACGTTTTTCGGCGGCCGCGGTAGCCGCGAGCCTCGCAGTCTCGCTTGCCGCGCCCATCATGGCGCAGCAAGTTGTCGATCCCGGCTTCAAGAGCGTAGGGCGCGGTGCGCCGGTGGCGGGTGCGCTGCCCGCGATTACGCTGCCGCTCGGCCCTCGGGCCGCAAACGCGGATCCCGCGGAGGTGCAGCGAGGGCTGGAAGCTGTGAACAAGGTTGGTTTCGTCGGGCCGTTCGCCTTCGGTCCGTTGCGCATCGTCGCCGCACAGGACGGCAACGTGCCGGCGGGTGTGCAGGCGTTGCCCGTCGACCTCTTCACGTCGAAGGACTTCTACTCGGATCGCGCGCTGTGGACCGACAAGCGCTACTTCCGCTGCAACAGCCCGCTGTCGCTCGAGTCGCAACGTGGCGCCATCGGGGGGGGAGGCGGGTTGATCGGTAAGGATCCGCCGCGCACGGCTGCGTGGGGATATTGCGATCGCGATTACCCGCGCGAAGGCATCGTGAGCCCATACAAGTTCAAGACGGCGCAGGAGCACTACGAGGCGCTGCTCACCGAAACGAAGAAGCGCGGCGGCCCCACGCAGCACACGTACAAGACGGTACCGGGTGAAATCAACGGCCGATACGCGCCGGGCGGCTTCTTCGACAACTGGTATTCGGCGATGCTCAAAGTGCAGCTGCCGACCGTGCTCTCGGTGCTGACGCCGGAATACCAGAAGCGCTTTGTTCAGGACATGTACCACCAGGGCAACACCAACGCGCCGCAGTGGCCGTCGCAGTACTGCTGGCCCGAGGGGTTCATGCGGCGCTGGTACTCGGCCGCGATCCAGTTCCCGCAAACCGTGATCGTGACGCCATCGCTGTTTCACATCGAGGCGGGCGTCGCCGACAACTTCATCACGAACGTCCATGTCGGCCGCACCTTCAACATGGAGGACGTGGCGAAGGGCGGAGTCCCGCGCCTGGGTCCTGCCGTGCCGCGCTGGTACGGCGAAACGATCGGGTTCTGGGACAAGGACGCGTTGATCACGTGGACGTCGAACATCCAGGGCTGGGCCGGCCACGGCGTATTCGAGTTCTCGAGCAAGCTGCAGACGATCGAGATCTACACACCGGTGCGCGACAAGAAGGGCAAAGTCACGGCGCTGAATCACGAGTCGGTGTTCTACGACCCCGAGGCGTTCGTGGAGCCCATCCGCATCGTGCGCAACTACGCGCGTCTGTCCGGCTTCGAGCAAGGCGATCCGCCGCCGTTCATCGAGTGCATTGCCACAATCTACCCGATCAAGGGGCACTCGACGCCCGTAACGCCCGGCAGGGTCATCGAGTTCGAAGTGCCCGACATGTACGGCCGGCCGTGGGCGCAGATGTGGGAGAAGTACTTCGAGCAGGGCATGAAGCGGCCGGAGCAGGGCGATATCTTCGACTTCAGTAAGAAGTAGAGGTCAGCATGAGCCACGACCACACGCCGAAGTGGAAACACGAAGGCGTGCGCGTCGTGCGCTCGAGCGAGCTCGACATCAACACGCCGCAGACGCCTGGCATGAGCCGGGCGGCCGCGATCACGACCGCGCGCACCGGAGCGGAGAAACTCTGGGCCGGCACGGTCACGATTCATCCGAAGGCGAAAACGGGCGCGCATCACCACGGCCCCGTCGAGAGCGTGATCTACGTGGTCAGCGGGAAAGCCCGCATGCGCTGGGGCGAGAAGCTCGAGTTCGTGGCGGAGGCGGGGCCCGGCGACTTCATCTTCGTTCCGCCGTATGTGCCGCACCAGGAGATCAACGCGTCCGACACCGAGCCGCTGTCGTGCGTGTTATGCCGCTCGGGCCAGGAGCCCGTCGTCGTGAACCTCGACATCCCCGTCGTCGAGAAGCCCGAGGAAGTTCACTGGGTGGATAACATCCACCCGCCGCCGAAGTCGTAGCGAGCGGTTCGCTCGCTCGTCCGCGCTATTTCTGCGCGCTGCCGGTCTCGGTGGGGACCCACGCGCACTTCTTCGCTTGTCCCAGCTGAAAAAGCTCGATGGCACGCGCTGGCATATTCACGCTCGCGGCCTTCGCGCCGCCGAGTTGCTGTGAAGCCAATGCTTGCAGCGCCACCGCGTCGACGCCGCCGCGACCTTGCATTGCGTTGGCCGCGACAGCGGCGTTCGCGACGGCGCCGGCGCCGCCACCACGGCTGCCGCCAAGGGCACCGGCCATTTGCGTCGCTGCGCCGATGCTCGCGAGCTTGTCGCCGCCGCCGAGCGCGCCCAGGTTACCGAGCGCGCCGGCTGCGGCACCCAGATCACTGCCGCCGCCTCCGAGTGCTCCGGTCGCGGCGCTGACCGCGCCGGCCGTCGCGACCGCGGCGCCGGCGCCACGACCGCCGCCGAACGCGCTGCCAAGGCCGCCCGCAGCCTGGCCGAACTTCTTGAACAAACCGCCGCCTTTTTTCTTGCCTTCCTCGGCGGCCGGCGCGTCAGCCGCTACAGCAGCCACAGCCGCCTGCGCCTGTTCGCCCGCGATCTGCGGCTGCGCCCCAGCGCTCGCGGAGCTCGACATCAAAGGCCCGATTTCGGCCTGGAGTTGATCGCAGCTCATGGCCGCGTCCTTGGCGCCGTTCTGCGCCAGCGCCGGAGCCATGACGACGACCGACAGGGCAATCAACGCGCGCATGAAACTCTCCTACTATTCGTTGTTCTAGTTGGGGGTGAGTATGGGCCGGAGTCTGCACCCCCGTTTGCAGGCGTGCAAACGGACCGCCGCGAGCTACCGCTTCTTTGCCGTGGCATACACCTCGATCCACGACACGTTGGTGCAGCCAGCCGTGCCGTGGCCTCCGCCGGGCATCAAGTCGACATAGCCGACTTCGTCCACGCGGCTCAAGTCCGGGTTGTTCACTTCGAGCTTCACGATCACTTTGTCTGGATCGAGCTGGAACCAACGCTGGTCGTCGAACGTGACCTCGGACACCACGAAGTTACCCGTGAAGCCGTTCGTTCCGACCATGCGCCGCTGTGGGCTCTGAAATGTCTGGCTGCCGACGAGGAGCATGCCATCCGCGAGCTTCACTACGGGGTGCAACATGTGCAGGTTTTCCGTGCGCGTGCGCCAGCGCATCCGCGTGAGCCCGGTGAGATCGAGGTACGCGCCTTTGTGCTTCAGCGTCAGCGCTACAGGCGACGTCGTAAATCCATTCCACACGTCCGCAACGCCGTTGTGCGACGTCACCTGGATGTTGGCCGCATCCGGGCCGTAGAGCTTCAGCTCGAGATCCTTGTTCGTGAGCGCTGCCGACGTGATGCGGCGGTTCTCGTCGGTCAGCGGGCCCGTGTGCGGAGGCTGTTGCCACACCTCGCGGAACAGCAGCGGCGGCGTCTCGGCATCGTGCTCGAGAAAGCCGGGATTCGTGCCGTTCGGCTGCGTGGCTGCGGGGGCTTGCGCGAGCGCGGTGTGCCCCCACGCGATCAGCATGATCGGCGCCGCAGCGGCCAGCGCGCCACGAAACCAGCTACGAGTGTGAAAACAGTTCGACATCATTTTGTTCCCCCGGATTGCAAGCTGACAGACGCGCGGTCGTTGCCGTAGTGTGCGCCGTCGACCGTGCGATGCGACAGGTACACCCAGCGCCCGTCGCGTTTGGCGTACACCTTCTCGTACCACACCGAAAACCAGCGGCGCCCTTCGGGCGAGCCCGGGATGTGACCGACGTAATGGCCGTACGTGACGGCCACGTCGCCGTGCATCTCGACGGCTTGCACGTCGATGTCTACCGCTTCATAGATCTTGCCGCTGACCCGCTTCATGAAGCTCGTTCGATCGTCAGCGAGTCGCGGTGGGTCGCCGTGCGTCCAGTCGTCGCCGTGCACCATTACGAAGTCGGGCGCGATGGCTTTGTCCACGTAGGCGACGTCACCGCGCACGATCGCTGCGGCGATGTCGCGCTCGAATGCGAGTACCTCGGCGCCGGCGGCCGATGCGATCGTTTCGTGGAGGTGCGCCGCTGGAGGTGCTTGTGCGAACCCGGTGGCGGCGACGAAGAGCGCGCCCGTGATAGCGGCGAAAGACGTCACTCGGATCGCGTTCATGCTACAGACCCCCCGGCTTAGCGCGCGCCGCCAGATTTGAGCACGCGGCCGTGTACCCGTCCAGCGGCGTGCACTCATCGTACACTCGCGGCATGACCAAGACCGCGGCGAAGGCCACACGTGCAACCAGATTCCTCGAGCAAGCGGGCGTCGCGTTCACCGTGCACGCTTACGACTATGACCCGAGTGCGACCCGCATCGGGCTACAAGCGGCAGCCGCGCTTGGCGAGCCGCCAGAACGCGTGCTGAAGACGTTGATGATTTTCGTGGACGACAAACCTGCGTGCGTGATCGTGCCCTCGGATCGCGAGGTGGCCATGAAGAAGCTCGCCGCCGCGTTGGGCGGCAAGTCGGCGCGGACGATGCCTGCCGCCGATGCCGAGCGGATTTCCGGCTACAAGATTGGTGGCATCAGCCCATTCGGGCAGACGCGTGCCATACCCGTGGCGATCGACGCGTCGGCCCTGGCGCATGACGCCGTGTACGTCAACGCGGGTCAGCGTGGCTGGCAGCTACGGCTCCGCCCTCACGACGTCGCTGCGGTCCTGCGAGCGGTCGTCGCGCCCGTCGTCGCCTGAGCGCGTCAACCGCTTCGAAAAGAACCATGCAAGAAGCAGCAGCGCGAAGCCGCTGAACACGAAAATGGGCGCGTAGCCAAACGCGGCGATCGCGCGGCCGAACAGTGCCACGCCGAACGCCTGACCGCAGAACAAGCTCAACGCAAACGCCGATATGGCAGTGCCGCGGGCGCGCGGGTACATCGCCGTCGCTTTGGTTTGCAGCGTGTTGTGCAGCATGTAGAAGCCGAAGCCGCCGAGCGCGCACAGTGGCCCGGTCACCTGCCACGCAGGAGAAAGTGGCAAACACTCGTAGAACACCAGGAACACGACTGCCGCGCCGAGAACCAAGCCCACCTCTCCCAATCGCCGCAGCAGCTTGCGCACGAGCATTGTGTACAGCAAGCCACCGATGCCGAATCCCGCCAGCATGGCGCCGATGATCAGATACGAGAGATCGAAGGTCTCCTTCAACCACGCGCCGATGTAGGCAAAGCTTCCATAGAAGAGGGCACCTTCCAGGAACACGGTCAGCAGAACCGTCCGCACCCAGGGGACGCTCAGAACTTCCTGATACGTGCGTAAGAAGTGCTCGTCGATGTGCGTAAGCGGAGGATTGCCGGTGCGGCGCTCACGCAGGTCGAGCCGAAGCAGCGCAATGGCCACGACCAGAAATGTACCCGTGAGCACGTAGAAGACTTCGCGCCAGCTTAAGAACTCCGCCACCGCGCCGCCGAGCGCCGGCCCAAGAATCTGGCCGCTGACGCTGAACCCGATGAAGCGCGCGAGCGTCGATTGACGGTGCTCGTACGTGGTGTGGTCGCCGATCCAGGCAATCGAGACCGGAATGATGCCGGCCGCGCCAATGCCTGTGATGAAGCGCAGCACCGTGAGCGACGTGAGCGTCGGCGCCAGCGCCGAGCCGAGCGAGCCCAGGCAGGCAATCAGCATTGCTACCGCTACGGTTCTGAGCCGGCCCACTCGATCACCGAGTGGGCCGTGGACTATCTGGAACAATCCGTAGGAAAGAGTGAACGCGGTGACGACGATGGACGCTACCGTGGGGGCGACTGCGAAATCCTCAGCCAGGGTTGGCAGCAGCGCATCGAACATTCGCAGGTTCGCGCCGGAAATGAACGCGGCGCTGGCGAGGAATGGGAACGCAGGGATCTCGCGAGTGTTCGTCAACCCATCGCCTGCGTGAGTGCCTTCGTTAGACGCGCCACCGTGCCGTCTACGTCGCCGAGCTTGTCGAGCCCGAAGAGACCGATGCGAAACGCACGGTAGTCGGCGGGCTCGCCGCACTGGAGCGGCACGCCGGCTGCGACCTGTGCACCGGCCTTCGCGAAGCGCGGCACCATGTCGGTTGCTTTCGTGTACGAGACGACGACGCAAGGCGCCTCGAACCCCGCACCCGCGACGCTCGGCAAGCCGCGTTCCTTGAATAGTGCGCGCACGCGCCGGCCGAGCTCGAGCTGCCGCTCACGCAGCTTCTCGAAACCGAACTTTTCCGTCTCGATCATCAGGTCGCGCAGACGACGCAGGCTGTCGGTCGGCATCGTCGCGTAGTACGCGTGGCCGCCGCCTTCGTACGTTTCCATGATCTTGAGCCACTGCGCGAGATCCAGCGCAAAGCTCGAGCTCTTCGTGGCGGCCACGCGCTCCCGTGCGCGCTCGCTCAACATCACGAGCCCGGCGCCCGGCGTGCCGGACCAGCCTTTCTGCGGCGCGCTGATCAGCACGTCGACTCCCGTGGCCTCCATGTTCACCCACAGCGTGCCGGAGGCGATGCAATCGAGCACGAACAATCCGCCGACAGCGTGCACTGCGGCGGCGACGCGCTTCAGGTAATCGTCCGGCAACAGAATTCCGGACGCCGTCTCGACGTGCGGCGCGAATACGACGTCGGGCCGCTCTTTGGCGATGTGCGCCTCCACTTCTTCGATGGGCGCGGGCACCCACGGTGAATCCGTGGCCGTGCCCGTGCGACGCGCTTGCAGCACCGCGGCAGCGGCCGGAATGCCGCCGGTTTCGAAAATCTGAGTCCATCGGTAGCTGAACCAGCCGTTGCGTAGGACCAAGCAGCGTTTGCCGGTGGCGAGTTGCCGCGCGACCGCTTCCATGCCATACGTGCCGCCGCCCGGCACGATGGCGACCGAGCGCGCGCCGTAGACCTTCTTCAACGTGGCCGAGATGTCGCGCATCACGGCCTGGAAGCTCGCGGACATGTGGTTCAGCGAGCGGTCGGTGAAGACGACCGAGAATTCGAGCAAGCCGTCGGGATCGACGGCCGAAATGGGGTTCGTGGGCATCCGTGCGCTCCGCACTGAGGGGTTTTGTGGGGGCGCTAGCATACCGCGGCGGCCCCGTGGTCGTGGACCCGGCGTTGCGTAAAACCGATGGCGTTAGCGACTAGGCGCCGTCCTCGGCGACGGATGCGGGGGCGGGTGCCGCCGCAGCGGGTTCAAGTGCGGCGTCGCACGCCGACACGTCGTTGCCGGTCTCATTGCACGCTCGATCCACGGGGCCGCGTGCCAGCACCAAGGCTTCGGCATCGCCAGGCAGTTCGTCGCCGGCACCGCGCCTCAGGTTCTCGGCCGTCTGCTTCAACGCCTGCAGCTGCGAATTGATCTCGTCGCGCATACCGCGGATCTCGTCGTGCATGACGCGCGCGTCTTCGATGGCTCGCTGCTGCCGAAATTCCGCCAACACATAGCCGCCGGCCGCCGACGCGATCATCAAAGTAGCGATGGCGGTGTACGAGCGCAGCGTGCTCGTCTTCTTTGACCGCGCATCCGTCTTGGGTTTGACGCGCAGCGCGGTGTAAAGCTGGAACAGCGCCGCCATGATGGTGGCCGCTCCGCCGATGCCGGCCGCGAGGATGGTTTCCGAGATGCCCATGGTGGTGCGATCTTGGCAGCGGCGCGGCCTTTCGCTGTGTGACGAACGTCACGCCCAAGGCGCCGTCACGTCCATCGGGCATTGCCGCGCCTCGCGCGTTTTTACATAGGAGGGAAAAGAGAAGATCTCTCGCGACGGCGTTTGTTCTTCTATCGCGTAGTGCGGTCGGCCCATGCGGCTCGCCGCGGCCTGCCGATGGCCGGCTTGCCCGCGGGATCCACACTGGGGCGAATCGCATAGGGAGATTCGTCATGCAGAAGTCATTCGATTCCGTCGATGAGGCAGGCCGCGAGTCCTTCCCCGCCAGCGACCCGCCGGCGTCGAACCTGCCGGACCGCGCGCCGCCGTTCAAGCTGCCCGACCTTCCGTACAGCTACGGGGCTCTCGAGCCCGTGGTCGACGAGGAGACGATGAAGCTCCACCACGACAAACACCATCGAGCGTACGTGGACGGGCTGAACGAGGCCCTGGCGAAGCACCCGACGTTGCGCGGCTCGACGGTTGAAACATTGCTACGCGATGGGGGCCGGGTGCCCGAGGATATTCGCACGACTGTCCACAACATGGGCGGCGGGCACTACAACCACTCGCTGTTCTGGAAATGCATGACGCCGGACGCGGGCTCGCTGGATGGCGATCTGCGCAAGGCCATCGATTCGACGTTCGGTTCTATCGACAAGTTTCAGGCTGCGTTCGA
>Ga0302322_100000811_pt1 | contig 24393 bp, 20 predicted proteins | sample Fen_T0_2_FD_203757 | JGI IMG/M metagenome (GOLD analysis project Ga0302322, IMG submission 203757) | Peat permafrost microbial communities from Stordalen Mire near Abisko, Sweden - Fen_T0_2 | ecosystem: Environmental > Terrestrial > Soil > Wetlands > Permafrost | place: Sweden: Abisko...
GATCTCGTGCTCGAGGCGGTCGGCGACACCGGCTCGACGAAGGTGCACCTTCCCGAACGGCTCGGGCAGGTCGACCGTCACATCGGCTCGACCGACAAGATGGCCGCGCTCACCGGCTGGCGGGCGCGGACGACCTTCGCCGACGGCCTCGAGCAGACGGTCGCCTGGTACCGCGAGAACGAGGCCTGGTGGCGGAGCGTCCTCGGTCACGGTCGGCACGTCTCCTCGTCCTAGGCGCGGGCGCGGCGCAGCTCGGCCTGCTGGAGGCCGCTGCCGCCCGTGACTTGACGGTGATCGCCGTCGACCGCAATCCGCTCGCGGTCGGGTTCGCGCTCGCGGACGAGCGCGGCGTGATCTCGTCGGAGGACGAGGCGGGCATCGAGCGCCTCGCCCGGGCCCGCGCGGTCGACGGGCTCGTCTCGCCCGGAGCCGATTGGCCGGTCGGCATCGCGGCCCGCGTGGCGGAGAGGCTCGGGCTGCCGCACCCGATCAGCGGTGCGACCGCAGTGCTCGCGACCACGAAGACCCGTCAGCGCGAGCGGTTCACGGAGGCGGGTGTGCGTCAGCCGAGAACGTTTGCGCCGGGCGACCCGGAGGTCTCGTTCCCCTGCGTGGTCAAGGCGCCCGACCGGCAGGGCCAGCGCGGGCTGACGCTCGTGCGCGAGCCGGCGGCGTTCGCGGCGGCGGTCGAGACGGCCGCGGCGGAGTCGCGGGGCGGCGGCGTGCTCGTCGAGGAGCTGATCGACGGGCCCGAGCTGACCGTGAACGCCGTCTCGTACCAGGGAGAGTTCGTCTCGCTCACCGTCACCGACAGGATCCTCGCGGAGCCGCCGGCCTTCGGCGTCGCCCTGGCTCACATCTGGCCGAGCGTGCACCCGACCGACGGCGTGATCGAGGCCGCTCGCGTCGCCGTCACCGCCCTCGGCATCGAGAACGGACCGAGCTACACCCAGATCCGGCTCGGGACGAACGACCAGCCGTACGTCGTCGAGGTCGCCGCGCGGCTCGGCGGCGGTCACGACGCGGAGCTCTGCCGCGCGGCCACCGGCGTCGATCTCAACGACCTCGCCGTCTCCTTCGCCCTCGGGCAAGAGCCTCGGGACGATCTGGCACGAGGCTCGGCCGTGGACGCGCGTGTCGGCGGGGCGTGCATCCTCTTCCTCGTCGCGCCGGAGGGGGTGCTGCGGGCGACCGAGGGAGTCGACGAGGCCGCGGCTGTCGAGGGCGTCGCGTGGGTGAGGGTCTACCGGCAGCCGGGCTGGCGGTTCGTGCCGCTGCGCCGCGGCGCCGACCGCGCCGGCGCGATCCTCGCGACGGGGGCCGATCGTTCCGAGGCCGTGGCCCGGGCTCACCGGGCGGCGCAGGCCGTACGCTTCCTGGTCGATGCGCCCGCCTCGTAGCACCAAGCTCGGCTTCCAGCCTCCCGCGATCGGCGAGGAGGAGATCGCCGCCGTCGTCGAGACCCTGCGCTCCGGCTGGCTGACGACGGGACCGCGCGCCGCCCTGCTCGAGGAGCGGATGGCCGCCTACCTCGAGGCCGAGCACGTGCTCGCCGTCACGTCGGGCACGGCGGCGCTCCACCTGGCGCTCCTCGCCGTCGGCGTCGGCCCGGGCGACGAGGTGATCACGAGCCCCATCACCTGGCCCGCCACTGCCAACGTGATCGAGCATTGCGGCGCCACACCGGTCTTCTGCGACGTGCGCGACTCCGATCTCAACATCGACCCCGACCTGATTCCCGCGCTCGTCACCGGGCGGACGAAGGCGATCATGCCCGTCCACCTCGCGGGGCAGCCTGCAGATCTCGACCCGATCCTGGCCCTCGGCCTGCCGGTGGTCGAGGATGCCGCCCATGCCGCCGAGAGCAGGTATCGCGGCCGCAAGCTCGGAGGCATCTCCGACGTGACGTGCCTCTCGCTCTATGCGACGAAGAACATCGCGGCCGGGGAAGGCGGCCTCGTCGCCACGAATCGCGACGACGTCGCGGCGGCGATCCGCAACATGCGCCTCACGCGCCGCGGCGACGGGTCGCTCTACGACCAGGTCACCCCGGGCTTCAAGGCGAATCTCTCCGACGTGCTCGCCGCGATCGCGCTCGTCCAGCTCGACCGCCTCGAGGCGCACACGCGGATCAGGGAGCGGCAGTTCGCGCTCTACGACGAGGGCCTTGCGGGCCTCGACGGCATCGTGCCGCTCGCGCGCGACCCCCGGGACACGCACGCGCTGCACCTGTACGTGGTGCGGATCGACCCGGCCGCGGCGGGTGCCACGCGTGACGCGTACCAGCGCGCGCTGGGCGACGAGCTGATCGGCACGAGCATCCACTTCCTGCCCGTCCACCGGCTGACCTGGTTCCGCAAGCGCTACCCCGCGCAGGCTCGGCTGCCGGTCGCCGAGCGGGCCGGCGACGAGGTGCTGTCACTGCCCCTCTCACCCGCGCACTCGGACGCGGACATCCTCGACGCGGTCGACGCCGTTCGTCGCGTTCACGCGCGGTTCACCCCATGAGGACGCCTCGGGTCCCGCGGCTGTCGCACGTCAAGCGGCCGCTGCGCATACTCATCGGTCTCGCGCTGACCACGGTCGCGGTCGCGTACATCCTGCTCAAGATCGACGTCCACCAGACCTGGGAGGTCCTCAAGTCCGCCGACCTCTGGTGGTTCGGGCTCGCCGTCGTGATCATGATCGGCACGGCCCTGCCGATGGCCCTGCGCTGGAAGTGGCTGCTCGCCGCCCAGGCGATCATCGACCGCTTCTGGTGGCTGACGCGCGCGTACTTCGTCTCGTACACGGCCGGCCAGATCCTGCCGACGTCGATCGGGGGCGACGCCGTGCGGATCTTCGAGACGTCGAAACGGCACCCGGGACGGTCGGGCGACCTCACGGCGATCGTGCTGATCGAGCGCGGTCTCGGCGGTGCGGCGACCGTCCTGCTCGGCGCGATCGGGTTCGTGCTCGCGATCGGCCACTACAACGTCAACGCGTACCTGTGGCTGGAAGGGGCGTTCGTGTTCGGGACGATCCTGCTGATCGTCCTTTTCTTCTCCCGCTCGGCCCGCCCGCTGCTCGCACGGCTGCGGCCGCTGCTCGTCCGGTTCCGCGTCGAGCGGCCGCTGCGCTCGTTCTACGACGGCGTGCACCACTACCGCTCACACGGGCGCCTGATGCTGAAGGTGTTCGTCTTCACGACCGTGATCCAGGCGGTGCGGATCCTCGCCATCTGGGCGGCCTGCAAGGCGGTCGGGATCGAGCTCGGGCCGAGGATCTACTACGTGATGGGGCCGCTCTTCTTCCTCGTCCTCCTCGTGCCGTTCACTCTGAACGGATTCGCGGTGCGCGAGGCGTTCTTCGTCAGCTTCCTCGGCAGCGTCGGCGTGAGCGCCGACGCCGCCTTCGCCGGCGGCTTCCTGTTCTTCCTCGTCACCGTCTGCCTCGCAATGCCGGGAGGCGTGATCCTCCTCTGGGAGTCCGTGCACGGAGGTGCGCGGCCCGAGGTCGAGCATGGCTGAGCCCGCCGCCGCAACGGTCGTGATCACGACCCACAACGCGCTCCCGTGGATCGAGCGGTGCCTCGAGAGCGTCAGAGGAACGTGGACGGTCGTCGTCGACAACGACTCGGCCGACGACACCGTCGCCTTCGTCCGCGAGCGCATCCCGGACGTGCGCGTCGTCGAGCAGGCGAACCGCGGCCTTGCGGCCGGGTGGAAGCGAGGCCTCGAGGAGGCACCGGACGCCCGCTGGGTGCTGATCCTCAACGCGGACGCGTGGCTTGCCCGAGACGCCCTGGCACGGATGGTCGCGATCGGCGACGCTCACCCGGAGGTGGCGGTCGTGGCGCCCAGGCTGCTCAACGTCGACGGCACGCTGCAGCGCTCCGTGCGCGGCTTCCCGACTCGCTGGCGGCTCGCGACCGAGTACTTCTACCTCCGCAAGCTCGGCCCTCGCACGGAGCTCCTGAACGCTTTCTACGGCGCGGGGTTCGACCACGCCTCGGAGCGCGAGGTCGAGTGCGTGATGGGCGCGTGCCTGCTGGTGCGCCGCGCCGCGATCGACGAGGTCGGCCCGCCCGACACGAGCTTCTTCCTCTTCAGCGAGGAGGTCGACTGGTGCTATCGCTTTGCGCAGGGTGGCTGGAAGACGCTCTTCACGCCGGAGGCGGAGTGCGTCCACGTCGGCGGCGCCTCCCACGGCGGCCGGCTCTACCGCGACAACCTCCGCGGCCACCTGCGCTTCTTCCTCAAACATCATGGCCCCGAAGAGGCCGAGCGCGCGCGGTCGATGCTCCGGACGGCGATCGTCCTGCGGGGCAGGATCGTGCGGGGACAGAAGGGGGCGATGTACCGCGACGCCGGCCGCTGGCTCGGGACGGGCGACGTGCGCTCGCTGATCGAGCGATGAGCTCGCTGTTCCTGCTCGTCCGGCTCGCCGCCGCGACCGGTCTCGTGCTCGCGCCCGGTGCGATCGCCGCCCGCGCCGTTGGCGTCCGCAGCACGTCGGCGACCCTCGCCTGGGGGCTGGGCGTCGTGTTCGGTGCCATGGGCATCGTGTTCGTCGTCCATGCCTCGCTGACGCTCGCGCTCGTCCTGCTCCTCGTCGCCGCGCTCGTCGCGGCGCCGTTCGCCGTTCGCCGCCCCGCCGTACCCGAGCTGCCCGGCCGCGCTGCCGTCTGGGCCGCCGGAGCGGTGCTCGGGCTGCTGCTATGGCCCATCGCGGGCGCGATCGGGGGGGACGGGCTCTTCCACCTCGCCCGCGTCCGCAAGCTGGCCGAGCTCGGCGGACTGCACCTCTCGTCGCTGAACGAGTTCGCCGACGGCGGGCTGCACCCCGGCTACGCCTTCCCGCTCTGGCAGGCCTTTCTGGCGCTCGTCTCGAAGGTCGCGTTCGTCGACCCGGCCGACGTCGTGCGCCACGAGGCGACGGTGCTCGCGCCGCTCGCCGTGCTCGTGACATACGAGGCGGGGTACGCACTCTTCCGGCGGGTCGTTCCCGCCGCCGCCTCGGCCGCCGCCGCGGTCGCGATCGCCGCGATGGCGGCCGGGCACGGCGGCTCCTATACGGCGCTCGCACTCCCCGCGACGGCGTCGCGCCAAATCCTCGTGCCTGCGGCGCTCGCTCTCGCTCTCGCGGCGATGCAGGCACCCTCGAAGGGTCTCCTCGCGAGCGCCGGCCTCGCCTCCCTCGTCCTCGCCGTCGTCCATCCGACGTACGCGATCTTCCTCTGGATCCCATTCGTGGGCTTCCTCGCCGTCCGCTGGGCGTGGCGACGCGAGGCGGTGAAGAGTGGTGCGCTTGCCCTCGGTGCGCTCGTCGTGCCCGCGGGACTCTTCCTCGTCTGGCTCGTTCCCGTGGTGCGGAGCACGGCGTCCGTGAGCCCGAATGCGCACGAGCGGGCCCGCGGCTTCGAGCACTACGCGGGCCAGCTGCGCGGATCCGCCGACCACTTCTCCCTCGCGCCCCAGATCTTCGGGAGGTCCGGCGCCGTCGCGGTCGCGGCGCTGCTGCTGATCCCCCTCACCGCGCTCGCCTCGCGCCGCCGCTGGGCCGCCTACGTCGTCGGCGGCTCGCTCGCGATCTTCGCGCTCACGCTCGTGCCTGCGCTCTTCACACGGCTCTCCGACGTCGTCTCGCTCTCCCAGTCCCGCCGGCTGGCCGGCTTCATCCCGTTCGGCTTCGCGCTCGCAGGCGGGATGGGCGTGCTCGCCGCCCTCCTCGGCCGGTTCGTGGCACCGCTCGCGCTCCTTGCCGGGATCGTGCTCCAGTGGCAGTTCCCCGGCGACTTCGGGTACACGATCCAGCAGGGCGGGCCGGCCTGGGCGACCTGGGTCGCCGTCGCCGGTGCGCTCGTCGCCCTCGTCGTCGGCCTCTGGCGCCTTCGCTCGGTCGAGACGACCGCGGCCCTCGCCTCGGCGCTGCTCCTGCTGCCGACGTTCGTCTACGGCCTCTCCCACTGGTCGACCTCGTCGGCACGCCCGGCGAGCCCGCTCAGCGCCGGCCTCGTGCACGTCCTGAGGACGACCGTCCCGGCCGCGGCGATCGTCTACTCCGATCCCGAATCGAGCTACGAGCTGGCGGCCGCCGCGCCGGTGTACATCTGCACCGCGCCGCCGGGCCACGTCGCCGACACGAAGCGAAACCACCCCTACGTGCGCCGCGACCAGTGGCTGCGGTTCAACCGCACCGGAGAGCTCGGAATCCCGCGGCGCTGCGGTGCCACGTGGCTCCTGATCGACAGCAAGCAGTCGGCTGTCCGCCCGCGACTTCCGGTCGTGTACCGGGATGCCCGCTACATCCTCTACCGGGGCCCCCGGTGAGCGCCGGCCCTCCCGCCGCACGACCGCCACGGTGGCGCCGCGGCGCCTTGCTCGTGGGCAACCTCAGCGTCGTCATCCCGAGCTCGTCCGGGTTCATCCGCACGTGCCAGAGGCTCGCCGTGGCGATCGCGTTCTCGCTCCTCACGCAGGCGGTCTGGTACATCCCCACGATGATCATGGGCGGCGTGATCGCGATTCGCGAGGTGCATCGGGATGCCACCCGAGCGCGGACCCGGATGGAGCCGCCAGTACCATCGCCCGGGTGAAGGTGCTGCTCGTCAGCTTCTACTTTCCCCCCGCGGGCGGTGGGGGCGTTCAGCGTCCCCTCAAGCTGGCCCAGTACCTCCCGGCGCTCGGGATCGAGACGCACGTGCTCGCGCCCGACGATCCTCACTGGATCCATCGCGACGAGGCGTTGCGTGTCCCCTCCCAGGCGTGGGTGCACCGCGCGCGCTACATCGGCCCGATCGGCCGCAAGCCGGCGGAGGAGCTGCACGGCAAGGAGGGCCTCGCCCGGCTCTCCACCCAGGCGCGGCTCCTCGGCCGCCGGGCCCTCGTGCCGGACGAGAACGTGTCGTGGAACCTGACCGCGATCCCCGCCGCGATCCGGCTCGTGCGCGAGCACGGGATCGACGTCGTCATCACGACCTCGCCCCCGAACTCGATTCACCTCGTCGGGGCGGCGGTCAAGCGCGCAACCGGCGCCCGCTGGGTGGCCGACCTGCGTGACTCGCCCATCGCCCACGCCCATCGCCGCTCCGAGAGCGCGGTCGTGCGGGCGAAGGAGAAGGTCGACGTCGGCGTAGCCAAGCTCGTCGCGCGCTCGGCCGACGCGATCGTGGCGGTTGCGGACTTCATCGCCGGCGAGGTGAGGGCGCTCGAGCCGCGGGGAACGGTCGTCACGATCCCGAACGGCTCCGACTTCGACGACTTCGAGGGTCTCGCCTACACGCCGGGGGAGCGCTTCCGGATCACGCACACTGGGAGCTTCTTCGGTAAGCGTGACCCGCGGCCGTTCCTGCAGGCGCTGCACGACTCGGGCCTCGACGCCGTCGCTCGCTTCCTCGGCGACTTCCGGAGCACCGATCGCGAATGGGCCGCGGAGCTCGGCCTGGGCGACCGGTTGGAGCTGATTCCCTATGCGCCGCGGTCGACCTCGCTGGCCCTCCAGCGCGACTCCGAGGCGCTCCTGCTCCTGATCCCCGATGCCGGCGGGCGCGGTAAGGGGGTACTGTCGGGAAAGGTCTTCGAATACATCGCAGCCGGCCGGCCGATCCTCGCGGCCGTGCCGCCCGACGGCGCCGCCGCCGACCTGATCCGCGAGACCGGGGCGGGCGTCGTCGCGCCGCCGGACGACGTCGACGCCCTGCGGGAGGCGCTGCTCGAGCTCGCCCGGCGGTTCGCGAGCGATGGGCTCCCCGACGTCGGCCTGTCCGAGGAGTGGCGCCAGAAGCTGGCGCGGGAGACCAGGGTCGAGGAGACGGCCGAGCTGCTGAGGTCGCTCGCATGACGCGCAGGCAGCCCTTCGTCGACGCGTTCTTCTTCGCGACCATCGCGACGGTCACGTTCGAGAAGGTCCACTGGAGCGTGGGGGGCGACCTTGCGCTCTCGGACGTGCTGACGGCGCTGTTCCTGATCGCCTTCGCGTTCAGCCGGCTCGAGGGGCTCGACGGGCGCTTCACGCGCTCGGCGGCGGTCACCTTCGCGTTCTTCCTCGCCTTCCTCGCCGTCTACCTGCTCGGGTTCTTCAACCTCGAGACCGCCACCGCTCTCGCCCAGTGGGCGAAGGGGATGATCAAGTTCCTGCTCCACTTCCTGTTCCTGTTCGCGGCGGTCGCCCTCGTGGCGCGGCGGGACGAGCGGTTCTTCTGGTGGGCGCTCGCCGTCTTCTGCGGCGGCATCGTGGCGAACGCGCTCTACGGCGTCCTCCAGCTCGGCGTCGCCCAGACGACGGGAGGGAACCTCGACGCGGCCGTGCTCTCGCCGATCACGGGCGGCGCCAGCCAGATCAACATCTACGGCGCCGTCCAGGGAGCGAGCGTCTACCGGCCGAACGCGCTCACTGGCGACCCCAACCACCTGGCGATCGAGCTGCTCGTGCCGCTGCTCGTGCTGCTGCCGATCTACCTGCGCATGGAGCGCGGGAACCGGCTGCGCACGCCGCTGATGGTTACGCTGATGGTCGTCCTCGCGGTCGAGCTCGCCACCTTCTCGCGGAGCGGCCTGCTGGGGCTCTTCTTCGGCCTCCTAGTGCTCGCCGTCCCGTACCGGCACCTGTTCCTGAAGCCGCGGTTCCTGGCGCCGCTCGGAGCCGTCTTCCTCGTGCTGCTGATCTTCGTCGCCCAGCGAGCCAGCTTCTTCCAGACCGTGATCAAGTCGCGCGTCGACACGAGCGGGAAGGGGACCTCGACTCACTTCGTCGTCTACGACTTCATCCCGCAGGTGCTCTCGCAGCACCCGCTCTTCGGGCTCGGGCTCAACAACTTCTCCGTCTACTACGAGTTCGTCACCGGGCGCAACAACTTCGGGCCCCACTCGTTCTACGTGGCGCTCTTCGTCGAGAGCGGCATCGTCGGCGCGCTGCTCTTCTTCGTCTTCCTCGGCTACCTCTTCTACCGGCTCTCGATCGGGCGCGGGATCGGCCGGGCGCTGCAGGCGGCCGGCGACGATCTCGCGGCGCGCGTCCGGCCGATGGAGTGGGGGCTGACGGCGGCGCTCGTCGCCACGATGGCCTCGAACTTCTTCTACCTGACGATGAGCTTCTACTACTTCTTCGTCCTCGCGATGCTCGCGATCGTGGCGCCGGCCGTCTTCGTGCGGCGGCTCGTCTCGACGTGAAAGTCTGCGTCCTGACGACGTCCTACCCCCGTCATCCGGGCGAGGTCGCGGGAGGTTTCGTCCGGGATGCCGTCACCCACCTGCGCGAAGCCGGCGTCGAGGTGAGCGTCGTCTCGCCCGCCTCGTTTCGCCACTACGGCATCGCCTACGGCGACGGGATCGCGAACAACCTGTGGGCCCGACCGTGGCTCGTGGCGCTGCTGCCGCTGTTCCTGCTCTCGTTCGCCCGCGCGGCACGCCGGGCCGCACGGAGGGCCGATGTCGTCCACGCCCACTGGCTGCCGTCGGCCGTCGCCGGTCTCGCCACCGGCAAGCCGCTCGTCCTCCAGGCGTGGGGCTCGGACGTCGAGCTGGCGAGGCGCCTGCCCTGGCTCTTCCGGCCCCTGCTCCGTCGCGCGCGGGTGGTCGTCTGCGCGTCCTCCGCCCTGGCCGCCGACGTCCGGGCGCTCGGCGCCCGGGAGGTGCGGGTGATCCCGAGCGGCGTCGACCTGCCCGCCGAGGTGCATCCTCCCGACGAGCCGCCCCATCTCCTCTACGTCGGCCGGCTCTCGGAGGAGAAGGGCATTCGCGAGCTCGTCGAGGCGGCCCGCGGCCTGCCGCTCGTCGTCGTCGGCGACGGGCCGCTGCGGGACATCGCCCCGTCGCCGGCGGGGTTCGTCCCGCACGCGGAGCTCGGGCCCTACTACGAGCGGGCGGCCGTCGTCTGCGTCCCCTCGCGCCGGGAGGGGTACGGGGTGGCCGCGCGCGAGGCGATGGCATACGGCAGGGCCGTCGTCACGACCGGCGTCGGCGGGCTCGCCGACGCGATCGAGGACGACGTCACCGGGCTTGTCGTCCCGGTGCGCGATCCCGGCGCCCTGCGCGCCGCGCTGGAGGAGCTGCTCGCCGACCCGGCTCGCCGCGAGCGGCTGGGCGCGGCCGCCCGGGAGAAGGCGCAGGAGGAGTTCTCCTGGGCCGCGGCGACGCAGGCGACGATCGCGGTGTACCGCAACCTGGCGTAGCGGGCGGGCTACGCGAGCTTGCAGCGCACGAGCGTGCGCAGCACCCGGAGCCCGTCGAGCGCCGTCAGCTTCTTCCCCTCGTCCCGCGAGCGCGCGGCATAGTCGATCGGCACCTCGTGGATCCGCTCGCCCGCCTGCAGCACCCGCGCCGCGATCTCGGGCTCGATCGCGAAGCCCCGCTCGCGGAGGCGGAGCGACCGAACGCCGTCCGGGAGCGATGAGGCCGCGAGCCACCCGCACGTCCCATCGGTCGAGCCGTCGTCGACGATGACGAGCTGGCGGCTCGCGATCGGCAATGCCGCACCGAGTACCCTCGTCGATGGCCGCCTCGATGGTGGCCCGCTCGTTGAAGACGGGCATCAGGATGGTCAGGCCGAGGCTCATCTCAGGCCCTCATCACCACAGAAGAGTGACCGCCTGCCGTGACCTCGAGCCCCGCTTCAGCGAGGAGTGCCCGGTAGAGACGGTCGACGTCTTCCACGAGCCTCGGCACGCGGTAGCGGCGCAGCGCCCGCTCACGTCCGGACGCCCCCATGCGCCGACGGAGCTCCGGGTCGGCGGCGAGCCGGGCCAGGCGATCCGCGGCAGCCGTCACGTCCCCGCACGGTACGAGGAACCCGTCGACGCCGTCGTCCACGACATCGGCCACTCCGCCGACGTGGTTCGCGACGACCGGCCGGCCGGAGGCGAGCGTCTCGATCGCGCTGACCGGCGTTCCCTCGTTGCGCGAGGGCAACAGGAGGACGTCGAAGGAGTAGAACCACGGGCCGACGTCGTCCTGGAACCCGACGAAGCGGGTCGTCCTGTCGAGGCCGAGCTCCCGCGCGAGCCGCTCGAGCCCCGCTCGGTCGGGCCCGTCGCCGACCATCACGAGCGCCGCTTCGATCCCGCGGTCGTGCAGCAACCGGACCGTGCGGAGGACGTCGGGAGCCTGCTTCACCGCCGTCATCCGCCCGACCCATCCCACCGTGAACTGCTCTGGGCCGAAGCCGAGCGAGGCGCGGAGATCGTCGCCGTGCTCGGAGCCCTCCATACGACCGGTCAGGTCGATGCCCAGCCGGACGACCGCGAACCGCGAGGCAGGAGCGACGCCGATCGCGACGAGCTCGTCGCGCACCTCCGGGCTCACGGCGATGAGCGCGTCCGTCTCGCGTGCGAGCACCTGCTCGATCCTCCGGTACGCCTCCTGCTTGGTCGGCCCGAAGTACCCCTCCAGCGTGTGGCCGTGAAACGTGTGGACGACCACCGGTGGCCGTGCAGCGCCCGCGAGGCGCGCGGCGAGCCTGCCGACGGTGCCGGCCTTGGCGGTGTGGGTGTGCAGCACGTGCGGTCGCTCGCGCCGGATCAGGTCGGACAGCCGCCTGACGACGGCGAGGTCGCTCCGCGGGGAGATCTCGCGGCGCAGCTCCGGGATGAAGCGCACGTCGATGCCGAGCTGCTCGGCGACGAACGCCATCGATGCCTCGCCGTCGGAGATCTCGCCGGCCGCGAGCGTCGTCACGTACCCACGCGAGGCGAGGCCTTCGCTGAGATACGAGACGTGCAGTGAGGGGCCGCCCACATTCAGCCGGGCGATCACCCGCAACACGCGGATGGGTTCGTCTGCGCCGAGCACGGGGGCCAACGGTACCGGCCGCCCCGAGCGAACGTACACTGCGCCGGTGCTGCTGAAGGGAATGTTCTGGGGATCGCTCGGGGCGCTTGCCTGGACCCACGTCGCCTATCCTGCGGTGGCCGAGCTCGCGGCACGGATCCGGCCGCGGCCGGTGGCGAAGGACGCGACGGCGGAGCCGTCGGTGGCGGTGATCATCCCCGCCTACAACGAGGAGGCCGTGATCGAGCGGCGGCTGGAGAACCTGCTCGCGCTCGACTACCCGCACGAGAAGCTCGACATCGTCGTCGCCTCCGATGCTTCGTCCGACCGGACGAACGAGCTGGTGACGGCCGTCGCGTCCCGAGAGCCGCGTGTCAGCCTGCTCGACTGCCCCCGCGGGGGCAAGGTCGTCGCGCAGGATCGCGCCGTCAGGAGAGCGACGTCGGATGTGGTCGCGTTCTCCGACGGGAATGCGACCTGGGCGCCCGACGCGTTGCGGCAGCTCGTCGCGAACCTCGCCGACCCGGACGTCGCCTACGTTTGCGGGCAGCTGCGGCTCCAGGACGCCGCGGGCACGAATCGCGAGGGCACCTACTGGCGCTACGAGATGAGGCTGCGCGAGGCCGAGTCGCGGCTCGGCTCGATCACGGGCGGCAACGGCTCGATCTACGCCCTCGAGCGGGACGACTACATCGAGGTCGACCCCCGCTGGGGCCACGACCTCTCGTTCCCCTACCGGATGGTGCAGGCGGGCAAGCGCGCGGTCTACGAGCCTCGGGCGCACGCCTTCGAGAAGCCGACGCCCTCCAACGAGACCGAGTATCGGCGCAAGGTGCGGATGTTCGAGCACTGCTGGGAGATCACGCTGCGCGGCTCGATGTTCCGGCAACTGCCCCCCGGTTACCTCGCCGAGATCGTCTCGCACCGGCTCCTCCGCTATGGCAGCGGGATCCTGCACCTGACGCTGCTCGTGTCGAGCGTTGCACTCGCGACGGACGGCTGGGCATACGGGATCGTGCTCGCGGGCCAGGTCGCCCTGATCGCGGCTGCCGCGGCCGGGATCCCGATCGCGCGCTACTACGCGCTCGTGACGTGGGCGACGATCGTGGCGCTCTGGAACTACGTGCGGCGTGGCGTGCCCGCGACGTGGGAGGCGGCGGAGGGAACGCGGTGAACCGTGCCCTCGACGCCCTCACCGGCGCGCTCGGTCTCGCGGTCGCGAGCCCACTGCTCGCCGCCTCGGCGATCGCGATCAAGCTGGAGGACGGCGGGCCCGTCTTCTTCCGCCAGACGCGCGTCGGACGGCACGGGCAGGACTTCGAGCTCCTGAAGCTGCGCACGATGGTCGTTGACGCCGAGAAGAAGGGCGCCGGCTACGCCGTTGATGCGGGCGACAGCCGCATCACCCGCGTCGGCCGGATCCTCCGCAGGACATCCGTCGACGAGCTGCCTCAGCTCTGGAATGTCGTGCGTGGCGAGATGAGCCTGATCGGGCCACGACCGACGCTGCGCTACCAGGTCGAGACATACACGGCGCGGCAGCGCAAGCGGCTGGACGTCCGGCCGGGGCTGACGGGGTGGGCGCAGGTCCACGGCCGGGCGACGCTGCCGTGGGCCGAGCGGATCGAGCTCGACGTCTGGTACGTGGAGCACCGGTCGCCGCGCCTCGACCTGAAGATCCTGCTGCGAACTCCTCTTGCCCTGTTCGGTGGCACCTACCGGGGCGCCGAGGGCGGCTGGCGGCCGGACGGCAATGGCGGCTAGATACGGCCGGCCGGCCGTCGCGCTGCTCGGCCTCCTGCTCGTCATCGCCGCCTGGAACACCCTGCGGTATCCCCCAGGCCTCGGCTACGACGCGATCGACCACATCGCCTACGCGCGGAGCATCCTCGCCGGCCACGGCTTCCCCGACGGCGTCGGCGAGTACTACACGCCGCCGGGCTTCTACACCGTCGCCGCCGGCGCGATCTGGCTCGGGCAGAAGGCCGGGCTCGGCGAGCCGCTGCGCGTCGTGCAGCTCGTCGACATGGTGCTGCTGCTCGCGACGGCGGTGCTCCTGCTCGAGCTGACGCGCCTCGTCTTCCCGGGCCGGCGGCGACTGCAGGTGGCGGCACTCGGCCTCTTCGTCTGCGGCGTCCTGGCGCCGCGCTCGGCGGCGATGGTGCATCCGGAGACGATGTCGATGTTCTTCACGACCCTGGCTCTCGTCCTCGCCGCCAGCATGATCGTCCGCCGCGCCTGGACGGTTCCCGCCGCGATCGCTCTCGGCGCGGCGCTCGGTGCGGCCCAGCTCGTGCGGGCGTTCTCGCTCTGGACGTTTGGCGTCGTCCTGCTCGTGCTCGCGGTGGCGGCAATCACGCGGAGTGACGAGCGCCGCCGGATCGTCGTCTCGCTGCTCGTGATGGTGCTCGCGACGGGGGTGGTCGCAGGCCCCTGGTACGGCTACCAGGCATCGCGGTACACGAACCCCGTCTTCGACCGGCCGCAGGTGCAGAAGCCCCTCTGGCAGCGGCGGCCCGCGTCGTTCTACGCCGACCTGGAGCTGCGCAGGCTTTTCACTTTCCCTTTCAAGACGCATCTGAACAACCGGTTCGTCCCCCAGCTCTACGCGGACGGATGGGGCGACTACTACGGCGTCTTCGTCTGGAACAACAGCAAGTCGCTGCCCGATCGAGCGGCGCGTCGAACGCTGTCGCTGCAGATGTTCCTCATGATCGTGCCGACACTCTTGCTCCTCGCCGGTTGGCTCACACTCCTCGTTCGGTCGGTCACGCAAGAGCGCCTGCGGGCTGCCCCCGAGCGGTTGCTCGTCGGCCTGCTGCCGCTCGCCGGGATCGTTGGGATGCTCTACTTCACGGTTAGCTACCCGACGCCCGACGGCGACGTGATCAAGGCCACCTACATGCTGACCACGGTTCCGGCCTGGGCCCTCTGCTTCGGTTACGGCCTCGACGGAGTGCTCTGTCGCCGGCCGCAACTGTTGCCCATTCTCGTCGTTCTCCTCGGCCTGGCCGCTCTGTCCGGGCTCCGTATCGCGATCTACGGATCGCCTCTCGGCATTCTCTGAGCCAACCGCCGCTACGCTCTCCCCCCGTGACGGCCGTTCTCTTCACCTGCGCGGGTCAGCGGGTCGACATCGTAACTGCATTCGGTCGGGCCGGCGCGACCACGATCGCCGCTGACCTGGACCGGCTGGCTCCCGCCCTCCACTACGCCGACCACCTGGCGCTCGTGCCGCGGGTCGACGATCCGGGCTATGTGCCTGCCCTCGCAGCGCTCGTGGCCGAGTACGAGGTGAAGCTCGTCGTGCCGGTGACGGACATCGACCAGAGCATCGTCGCGCGCGAGCGGGCCTTGCTGGAGCCCGCTCTCCTGCTCGCCCCGCCGATCGAGGTCTGTGCGACGATGGGCGACAAGTACCTGGCGCACGTATTCTTCGAGGAGCGCGGCATTCCGAGCCCGCGCACCTGGCTGCCCGACGACGTTCCCGACGACGTCCGCTTTCCCGTGCTCGTCAAGCTGAGGGAAGGCTTCGGCTCGCGTCACATTTACCGGGCCGCCGACGCGGACGAGCTAGCGTTCTACCTCCGACACACGCCAGTGGATTCTATGGTGCAGGAGCTGTGTGTCGGCGAGGAATTCTCGATCGACGTATTCTGCGACATCGAGGGCAGGTGCCTGAACGCCATCCCGCGGACGATGCTCCAGTCGAAGGGCGGCGAATCGATCAAGGGCATGTCGCTGCGCGACCCCGAGCTCATCGCCCACGGTGCCCGCGTGGCCGAGACGATCGGCATCGTCGGGCCGGCGAACGTCCAGTGCTTCCGCGAGCCGGACGGGTCGCTTCCCGTCACCGACGTCAACCCTCGCTTCGGAGGCGGGTTTCCGCTCCCACTCGCTGCCGGGAGTAACTATCCGGCGCTCGCCCTCGCGCTCGCGCGCGGCGACAGGCCTGCGGCGACCCTTGGCGAGTTTCGCGAGGGGGTCTTCATGACTCGCTTCTTCTCGGAGCTCTGCTTCGTGGAGGGCGCGGACGGGGTGCTCGAGCGGTTCCCGGTGCGCCGCTAGAGCGGGAGCACGACGACCCGAGCGCCCCGCGCCGCGGCATCCGGCCCTGGCACGCCGGAGGCAGGGTGCTATCGGGGTGGAGCGCTGGGCCGTTTGTCTCTACAGTTTCGGCGATGCGATATCTCGTCACGGGCGCGGCGGGCTTCATAGGCTCCCACCTCGCAGACTCGCTCCTCGAGCAGGGTCACGACGTCGTCGGCCTGGACTGCTTCACCGACTACTACGACGTCGCCCTCAAGGAGGAGAACGCGCGCGATCTCGACGTTCGCCGGATCGACCTCGCGCGCGACCCGATCGACCTCGACGGCATCGACGGCGTCTTCCATCTCGCCGGGCAGCCGGGCGTCCGGAGCTTCGGCGACGTGTTCGAGACCTATCTCCACCGGAACGTGCTCGCGTCTCAGCGCCTCTTCGAGGCGGCCGCGCGTGACGGCGTCCGCGTCGTCTTCGCGTCGTCGTCGTCGATCTACGGCGATGCCGAGGCGTATCCCACCGCCGAGGACGTGCCCCCGCGCCCCGTGTCGCCGTACGGGATCACCAAGCTCGCCTGCGAGCACCTCGCCCGGGCGACGGCGAAGAGCTTCGGTCTCGACGTCGTCGTGGTGCGGTACTTCAACGCCTACGGCCCGCGGCAGCGGCCCGACATGGCGTTCACCCGCATCGCGATGTGCCTCGCCGAGGGCCGCCCGTTCGACCTGTTCGGCGACGGCCTCCAGTCGCGCAGCTTCACCTACGTCGGCGACGTCGTCCGGGGCACGGTGCTCGCGATGGGCGCCGGCAGCGGCACGTACAACGTCGGCGGCGGCGAGGAGGCGACGATGCGTGACGCGATCGGGATCTTCGAGGAGCTCGCCGGTGGCGGTCTCGAGATCCGCGAGCATCCGGCCGTTCCGGGCGACCAGCGGCGCACGAAAGCCGACACGTCGCGGATTCGCGCCGAGCTCGGGTGGAAGCCGACGACCTCGCTCGGTGACGGTCTGGCGGCCCAGTGGGAGTGGGCCGCTGCTAGGGTCGCGGCGCGATGAGCGAGAGCAAAGCGCCCGATCCCGAAGCCGAGAGGGAGGTCGACCTCCGCTCCGTGTGGACGCGGATCACCGCCCGCTGGTACCTGCCCGTGGCAGGGCTGCTGATCGGCGCCGTGCTCGGCGTGCTCGCCTCCGTCGGCGGCGGCGACGTCTTCCGCGCCCGGACGCTCCTCTACCTCGGCCAGCCGTTCACGACCTCGGGCGGCGGCCAGATCCAGAGCCTCGCGACGAATCCGAAGACGGTGAGTGAGATCATCCGCGGCGAATATGCGCTCCGGCGGGCGTCGGAGGCGAGCGGGCTCACCCTCGGCCAGCTGCGCGGCCACATCACCTCGCAGGCGGTCGTCAGCGCCGGCCAGGGCAAGAACGTCTCGCCGCTCGTCGAGATCACCGTGGACGCCGCCGCGGCGCACAAGGCCGAGAGGGCGGCGGACTCGCTGACGCAGTCGGTCATCGACGTCGTGTCCACGTACGTCGACCAGAAGATCGACCTGCTCAACAAGCAGATCGTCTCGAGCAAGTCGGAGCTCGCCGACATCAACACGCGCGTCTCGGATGCCGTCGCGCAACAGCAGGCCGTGATCGCGAACAAGAGCATCTCGCCCACCGACAAGCTGATCGTGATCAGCAGCATCAACAACACGATCAGCTTCTCCGAGCAGCGACGCGGCACGGTGCAGCAGGAGCTGTTCAACAACCAGCAGCTGCTCTCCCTGGCCGAGAACGTCGAGAAGAGCAAGGTCGTGCAGCCGGCCGTCGCCGGCAAGACGACGGCGACGAGCCGCCGCAACGCCGCCGCGATCGGCGCGCTGATCGGGCTGCTCCTCGGAGCGCTCGCGGCCTCCGTCGCCGACCCGTTCCTCCAGCGAAGGGCCGCGCGGAGCGCCGCGTAGCCGGACGCTGATGGTCGAGGGCAAGCGTGTCGCCGTCGTCGTTCCCGCATTCGAGGAGGAGCATCTCGTCGCCGAGACGCTGCGAGGGATCCCCGACTTCGTCGACCGCGTGTACGTCGTCGACGACGCCTCGCCCGACGAGACGGCGGACCGCGCCCGCGCCGTCGGAGATCCGCGCGTCGAGGTCATCGTTCACGAGCGAAACGGCGGTGTCGGCGCCGCGATCGTGACCGGGTACCTCCGCGCCCGGGAGGAGAGGATCGACGTGACCTGCGTGATGGCGGCCGACAACCAGATGGACCCCGGCGAGCTCGCCGGCCTCGTCGGCCCCGTCGCCCGCGGCGAGGTCGACTACACGAAGGCGAACCGGCTGATCACGGGTGAGGCATGGACGCTGATCCCGCACACCCGCTACCTCGGCAATGCGGCGCTCTCGCTGCTGACGAAGATCGCCTCCGGCTACTGGCACGTTGCCGACTCGCAGGCGGGCTACACGGCCCTCTCGCTCGCGGCGCTCGACCGTCTCGACCTGGAGCGCATCTACCGCCGCTACGGCTTCCCGAACGACATGCTCGTGCACCTCAACGTCGTCTCCGCGAGCGTGCACGACGTGCCGTCGCGGCCGATCTACGGCGTCGGAGAGCGCTCGGGGATCAGGATCCGCACCGTCGCGCCGCGGATCGCCTGGCTCCTCTTCAAGGGCTTCTGGTGGCGGATGAAGGAGAAGTACGTCATCCGCGACTTCCATCCGCTCGTCTTCTTCTACGTCCTCGGGACGCTGATGACCGTGCTCGGGCTCCTGCTCGGCCTCGTCGTCGCCTGCTCGCGGATCTTCTTCGACAACGAGATCACGACGGCGACGATCGTGCTCGTCGCACTGCTCTTGATCTCTGGCACCCAGTTCACCCTGTTCGGGATGTGGTTCGACCAGGAGTCGAACAAGGAACTGCGCTGACGAACGCATCTGCCCGTGACCGGGATCCGTTTCGCTCCCTCGAGGCCGACTCCGGACAGACGCTGGCGTGGCAGGCCGCCCAGAACGCGGCTGCCGATCGCGCCCTCCGTGAGTGGGACGGGTTCGAGGCACTTCGCGCTGCGGTCGCCCCGCATCTCGCGCGCCTTGCCGTGACGGCGCCGGTACGGGGTGGTGACCACTGGTTTCGCGTCGACTCGGGGCCGCTCGTCGTCTCTACCACGCCGACCGGGCCCGGCCGGGTGCTCGTCGACCCAGGCGAGGCCTCGCTCGACTGGTTCTTCCCGTCGCCGTGGGGAACGCGCGTCGCCTACGGTCTCTCGTCCGGCGGCGACGAGCAGAGCGTGCTCCACGTCATCGAGACGGAGAGCGGCGAGGTGCTCCCCGACCGGGTCCCGTTCACCTCGAACGCCACCGTCGCCTGGCTTCCCGACGAGTCGGGGCTCGCGGTCAACGCCGGCACGGCGCCCGATTTCGAGCGCGTCGACAAGGTGCTGCTCGTGCACCGGCTCGGTCGGGCCGGGGCCGCGCGGCCCGAGCCGATCGAGGTGCGCGAGCCGTACTGCGTCTACCCACAAGTCTCCGGGGACGGCCGGTATCTCGTCGCCGTCACGAGCGAGGTCGAGCCCCGGGCCGACTGGATTCGCGAGCTGCCGGGCGGGGAGTGGCGCCCGTTCCTGCTCGAGGTCGAGGGAACCTGTAACGGCGTCTTCGTCGGCGACACGTACGTCGCGGTCTGCACCGAGGGCGCGCCGCGCGGACGGCTCGTCGCGATCCCCGTTGCCACCGCGGCCGACCGGGAGACGTGGGTCGAGCTGATCCCCGAGGGTCACCTCGTCCTTCGCTTCGTGCAGCAGGCGGGCGACCTGCTCGTCGTCGGCGCGCTCCGCGATGCGTGCTCGGTGATCCTCGTCCGGTGGCCCGACGGCAGGGTGGAGGAGGTCGAGCTCCCGGTCGCGGGCCTCGTCTCCCGCTCGGCGGCGCACGGGGTCTCGCAGCCCGCAGCCGCCAACGACGGCACCGGCGTCGCCGCCGACGACACCGGCTTCTCGTTCGTGCTCGGCGCGCCCGACCGCTCCGCCGGCCTCTATCGCTACGAGCGGGAGCCCAGTCGCGTCGTCGAGTTGCGCGCTCCGGTAGCACGATTCCCGTTCGTGGTCACGCGGCTGACGGCGACCGCACCGGACGGTGCGCGTGTCGGGTACGAGATCGTGCACCGCGCCGATCTCGAGCCGTCGTCCCTGCCCGCGGTCGTCTACGCCTACGGCGGCTGGAACGTCGCGCTCGTGCGCGGCTCGCTCGGGGCCAACGCGCACCTCGTCGAGGCCGGGGGCGCTCTCGTGTTGGCCCACATTCGCGGCGGCGGCGAGGAGGGGACCGGCTTCCACCGTGACGGTGTGCTCGATCGCAAGCAGCACTCCTACGACGATCTCTACGCCGTCGCCGAGGACGTGGCCGCCCGCGGGCTCGTCGACCCGGCGCGAATCGCTGTCCTCGGTGGCTCGAACGGCGGGCTGATGGTGGCCGTGGCCGTGACCCAGCGCCCGGATCTCTGGTGTGCGGCCTGCTCCCTCGTGCCGGTGACCGACATGCTGCGCTATCACCTGAGCCCCTACGGGGAGACCGGGCTGCGTGAGTACGGGGACCCGGGCGATCCCGCCGACGCGGCCGTGCTCGCCGCCTACTCGCCGTGTCACAACGTCCGGCCCGGAGTGACCTATCCGCCGACCCTCGTCGTCGCGGGCGCGAACGACATGCGCTGCCCCGCGTGGCACGCACGCAAGTTCGTGGCGCGGCTGCAGGCCGAGGCGACCGGAGGGCCGTTCCTGTTGCGGGTGCTCGGCGGCGGGCATCTCAGCACCCGCCGGGGAGCGGACCTCGTGGCCGAATGGCAGGGGTTTCTCCTGGGCGCGCTCGGGCTCGGCGGCCCGGAGGTCGGGAGGCCGTGACCCGCGGCCCTTCTCGCGAGACGTCGGCGCGGCTGAGCGTCGTCTGTCTCGTCGCAATCGTCGCCGGCTTCGCGACGGCGGGCTGGTGGGCCGTGATGCATTTCGATCCGATCTCCGGCTACGACGGCGAAGCGTTCATCGGGTACGCCTCGGCGCTCGATCGGACCGGGCGGATCCCGAGCGAGAGCGAGACCTACGAGTATGCAGCACCGCCCGCGTACTTCAGCGGGGCCATCTACGCGCAGCATCTCGCACGTTGGGTTGACGGTGGAGAGGGCAGCCTGCTGCCCGGCTCGCCGAGCCCGCTGCGCCGCGCCCTGTGGGCGCTCGTCGCCGTCGCCGGCGCGCTGCTCGTCGCCTTCGGCACGAGCCGTCTCCGCCAGGGCGCCGGAGTCGCGCTCGGGCTGATCGCCGTGCTGTGGGCCCTTGCCGACGCACTCTCCCTCGCGGGCAATGGGCAATGGCGCTCGGGGCAGCTCCTCGCACTCTTCTGGGGCGCTGTCCTGATAGTCCTGACCTGGCTGCTCGCGCGGGAGGCGTGGCCGGACCAGCCGCTCATGTGGACGCTTTCGGCTCTTGCGATCGCCGTGCTCCCGATCGTGATCCGGATGTCGGTGATGTTCCACCCGGAGACACAGGTCGCGGCGCTCTGCCTGGCGGCCGTCCTCCTGGCCGTCCGCAGCCGGCGGCTGGGATGGCACCTCGAGGGAGCGATCGGAGTCGGTGCCGCGCTCGGCCTTGCGGCGCTGACGCGCCAGAGCACGCTTGCCGTAGCCGTCGGGATCGGACTCGGGGTCATCCTCGTCGGCGGCAGGCGGGCAGCCCGCTTCACCGCCGTCGCGGCCGCGGCGATGCTGCTCGTTGCCGGGCCGTGGTGGGCCTACGAAACCCACCGCACCGGCAACCCGATCCAGTCGAATCTGAGCCGACCGAACAAGATGCTCGACCATCAACCGCGCTCGTTCTACGTCTCGTTCCCGATCCGCGACCTCGTCCGCCACCCCTATCGCGAGGCCTTCAACGACGAGCTGCTACCGCGGATCCACGCCGACATTTGGTCAGACTGGGCCGGAGGCATCCACGGCTACTGGGTGCAGCCGACGAAGCACGGCCCGTTCTTCGCGTCGACCCAGAGCGTCCTCGGCTTCTTCGCCGACGTCCTCTGCCTCGGAGGCCTCGCGGTCATCGGCGGCCACGGCCTCATGCGCGCCCGGCGCGGTGTCGGCTCGTCGGCCGAGGTCGTCCTTGGTGTTGGGCTCGTGGTCGCGCTCGTGACGTGGGCCGCGTTCGTCGTCGAGCTCGTGCGTTTCCCGCAGTTCGACGGCGATCCGATCAAGGCGACGTACATGCTCTTCCTCGGACCGATCTTCGTGCTCGGAGGCATCGCGGCGGGGCGCGCGCTCTGCCGGAGCACGCCATGGCTCGGTTTCGCGTTCGCCACCTGGGCGATCCTCTACGCCGCCAGCTTCGCGGGGCACCTCGCGAGCGCCTTCGCCGGGTACTGAGGACGGGAGCGGCGTGGTGTGCTGTCCCGGCCTCTGCGGCCGCTCTCGATGCAGTTGCTCGCCTGCGGCCCGCCGCCGTTAAGGTCTCGCGGTGTCATCGCTCGCCCGAGCCGGCGTGTGGATCCGCGAGCTCCCCGCTCGGCGAGCGATGGTCGCCGCGGTGGGGCTCGTCCTGCTCGTCTACCTCGTCGCAGGCTGGTCGGGCTTGACGAGACTGGGCGATTCGTCGGCCTACGACTCCGGTGCCTTCAAGGAGTACGCCGACACGTTCCGGCAGACCGCAAGGCTGCCGACGCCGGCGGAGAACTACGAGTACTCGTTGCCTCCCGGCTATCCTCTCCTCGGCGCGTACCTCGATCGTCTGGTTGCTGCGACGTCCTTCGTTGCCGGCCGTCCGCTCGAGTCGCTGCCGTCCTGGCTGCGGCGGGGGGCATGGATGGCGCTCACGGCATTCGCGTTGCTAGCGCTCACACTTGTCCCGCGCCGGCGGTCACGGCTGTGGCTCGGGGGTCTCGCTGCCGGCGTCGTGGGCAGTGCGTGGGCGGCGGCCTATCTCATGACGTACGTGCACGAGCAGCCCTGGGCCGCGAAAGCGCTATTGACACTCGGGCTCACCGGTGGGCTCGTAGTCATGGCTGCGCTGCTCGCGCGCGAGGCGTGGCCGGAGCGGACGTATTCCCCCGCACTCGCAGCGACGGCGACTGCGCTCCTGCCGGCCGTCTTCCGAATCGGCCTCGTGTTCCATCCGGATCCGCTCTTCGCCCTGTTGTCCCTGATCGCAGTGCTGCTCGTGCTGCGCGCCCGGCGGGCCGGGTGGACGGTGGAGAGCGGCATCGCGGCCGGCGCGACGCTCGGCTGTGCGGCTCTCGTGCGGCAGTCGGCGCCGATCGTGATGATTGCCGTCGCAGTCGCGGTGCTGCTGCTCGGTCGCCGCCGGGCCGTCTGGTTCGCGGTTGCCGCGCTGGCGGCGATGCTCCTCGTCGCAGGTCCCTGGTGGGGCTACCAGACCTCGCGATTCGGTAACCCGATCGAGTCGAACCTCGACCGCCCCGGGTACATGCTCGACCGGCAACCGCTCTCGTTTTTCGTCTCGTTCCCGTTTCCCGACCTCGTCACCCACCCCTACCGGGGGTCCTTCCAGAACGAGCTCCTGCCGAAGTTCCACGCCGAGCTGTGGAGCGACTGGTTCGGCGCCGACCACGACTGGGTGACGTCATCGCGCACCGATCGCGTGTTGGCATCTTCGCAGAGCATCCTCGGCTTCGGCGGTGACGCACTCGTGCTCGGGGGGCTCATCGGTTTCGGGCTGCCTGCGGTGCGCCGCGCGATCCGCTCGCCCGGCGTCGGCCGAGACGACGCTGTCCTGGGGGCGCTGACGACGCTCTTCCTGCTCGGCTGGGCGGCGTACCTCGTCACGCTGATCCGGTTCCCACAGGCCGAGGGCGATCCCATCCAGGCGCACTATCTCCTCTTCCTCGCGCCCGCAGCCGCGATCTTCGCAGTCTGCGCCGGACGCTGGGCCTGGTTGCGTTCGCGGCTGACGCGCGTCTGCCTAGCGGCCTGGCTGGTGCTCTACCTCGTGAGCTTCGGCGCGGTGATCGTCACCTCGTTCTAGGCCCGGGGCCACGGGCGCTCCTCTACGCTGCACCCATGTCGACCACCCGACAGGCCGATGGCGGTGCCGGTGGTCGGCGACGGTGGTCGCTCACGCTCGCAGCGCTCGTCACCGTCCGGCTTGCGATCCCGGTTGCGACCCTCGCATTCTCCGGTCACGCTCTCCCCGGACTGCCGGCCTACCGCTTTCAGCCCCTGAACGGCGACTCGTTCGGCTTCTACGCCGCAACCCGGGAGTTCATCTCATCGCTCGGACGGGTGAGCAAGCCCCTGCTGCTGATCGCGGTCGTGCTCGTTGTCGGTGCAACCGTGGTCGGGGTGCGCTTGTGGCGGCGCTCGCCCGATCGTCGCTGGATTGCTGTCCTTCTTCCCGCGGCGGCGCTGGCTATCGCGGTCACGTTGCCGATTCACGAGATGCGCTCACCCGGAGCCGCGGTCTTCGGCTGGTCGCTGCTCTGGACGCTGCCGATGATCCCGATCCGTGTCGTCGGGCTGGACCCGACGCCCGACGTGGCGTTCGTGATCGGCTTGGTGCTGACCCTGGCGGCACTGGCCGTCACCGTGGTGGGGACGGCCTACGTCGGCCGCTACGCCACGGGTCGCCGGGCCGTCGGGATGGGCT
>Ga0302322_100000814_pt1 | contig 24376 bp, 23 predicted proteins | sample Fen_T0_2_FD_203757 | JGI IMG/M metagenome (GOLD analysis project Ga0302322, IMG submission 203757) | Peat permafrost microbial communities from Stordalen Mire near Abisko, Sweden - Fen_T0_2 | ecosystem: Environmental > Terrestrial > Soil > Wetlands > Permafrost | place: Sweden: Abisko...
CGACCTCGGCGGCGACCCCCACGGCCTCGGCGCCGACCGCGCGCCGGCCCAGCAGGTGGTCGACGAGATCGAGGCCATGGGCGGCGAGGCCGTCGCCCACACCGAGAGCTGCTCCGACTGGGAAGGGGCGCAGCGCCTCGTGCAGCTGGCGCTCGACACCTTCGGCGACCTGCACGTGCTCGTCAACAACGCGGGAATCCTGCGCGACAAGATGCTGGTGAACATGGGTCCCGACGAGTGGGACGCGGTGATCAACGTCCACCTCCGGGGTCACTTCGCCCCGACCCGCCACGCCGCCGCCTACTGGCGCGAGCAGGTCAAGGCCGGCAACGAGGTCAAGGCCGCGATCGTCAACACGTCGTCGGGCGCGGGGCTCATCGGCAACGTCGGCCAGGCCAACTACGGCGCAGCCAAGGCCGGCATCGCCGCGCTGACCATCATCGAGGCGATCGAGCTGGGTCGCTACGGCGTGCGCGCCAACGCGATCGCGCCGGTGGCCCGGACCCGCCTGACGCTCGAGACCCCGGGCATGGACGAGATGGTGGCCGCGCCCGAGGACGCCGCGGAGTTCGACAAGTTCCACCCGGGCAACGTGTCGCCGCTGGTGGCGTACCTGGCGACCGCCGACTGCCCGTTCAACGGCGGCGTGTTCCACGTGGGCGGCGGCGAGGTCGGCCTGTTCACCAACTGGACCCTGCCCGAGCGGCTCTACCACGACGACCGGTGGACCGTCGACGAGCTGGCCGCCGCGGCGCCGAAGCTGCTCGAGGGCCGGCCGGCGGTCGCGTCCGAGGGCTTCACCATCGAAGAGACGCTCGCCGGGTTCACCGACTGATGGCCCCGCGCCGCGAGATCGCCAAGCCCGGCGCGCTCCACGACGAGCGCGAGGTCGAGGCCGTGCTCGAGGTGCTGCGCACGTCCACGCTCGACCTCGGCCCGAAGGTCGAGGAGATGGAGCAACGCACCGCTGCGCTCCTCTCGAAGCAGCACGGCGTGATGGTGAACTCCGGCTCGTCGGCACTGCGACTCGCGATCGACCTGCTGCACTGCGAGCCCGGCGACGAGATCATCACGTCGGTGCTCACCTTCTCCACCGACATCGCGCCGATGGTGCAGTCGGGGATCGTGCCGGTGCTCGTCGACGTGGAGCCCGACACCTACCAGATCGACGTCGCGCGCATCGAGGAGCGGATCACCGAGCGCACGAAGGCGATCCTCACCCCCAACCTCGTGGGCAACTGTCCCGACTGGGACGCGATCCGGGCCATCGCCGACCGTCACGGCCTCAAGGTCGTGGAGGACTCGTGCGACGTGCTCGACTCGTGGCTGCGTGGCGAGCGCACGGGCACCCGCAGCGACCTCGGCGTCACGAGCTTCGCCCGCACCCACTCGATCACGGCCGCGGGCAACGGCGGCATGGTCGGCATCGACGACCCCGACCTGCTCGACGAGTGCCTCATGCTACGGCGCTGGGGGCGGCGCAGCGAGCAGTACCTGTTCGGGTCGAAGAAGGGCGACGACGACCGCTTCTCCGCGACGGTCGACGGCCTCGCGTACGACAACATCTTCGTGTTCGAGAACGTCGGCTACAACTTCGAGCCGAGCGAGATCGGCGCCGCGTACGGCTGCGTGCAGCTCGACAAGCTCGAGGAGTACAACGCCCGGCGGAAGTACGCGTTCGCGCGGTACGACGATTGGTTCCGCGAGCACGAGGACCGGTTCATCGCGCCGCGCACCACGCCCGACATCGACAGCACCTGGATGCTCTACCCGTTCATGGCCCGCGACGAGGCGGGCTTCACGCGCACCGGGATCCAGGAGTTCCTCGAGGAGCGGGGGGTGCCGACGCGGGTCGTGTGGTCGGGCAACATCACCCGCCAGCCCGGCTTCGCGGGCATCGCGCGCTCCGACCCCGCCGACGGGTTCCCCAACGCCGACCGGGTCATGGAGTGGGCGCTCATGCTGCCGACCCACCAGGGTCTGAGCAGCGACGACGTCGGCTACATCGTCGAGTGCCTCCAGGAGCTCGTCGAGTCCCACTGAGTGTTTGGACGTTTAGCGGTGCCAGGGCACCGCTGAGCGTCCAAACAGGGGAAGGACTTCGCCGAGGCGGGTGATCTGGTCGCGGATCTCGGCGGCGGGGACACCGTTCATGTGGACCCGCAGATTGAGCGTGTCGGTGCCCGTCGCGCGCAGTGACTCGACGACCCGCTCGGCGAGGGCGACGGGGTCGGTGTCGACGATCGTGTTCGACGACGCCCAGTGCTGCTGCGCGGTGCCGGGCGAGTAGCTCTCGTAGAGCGCGCGCTGCGCGGCGAGCGCGGCCTCGGGCGGGTCGCCGAGCCACACCCGACGGATCGCCACGCGGGGTCCGGTGCCACCCGCCTCGAGGAACGCGTCGCACAGCGCCCGTTGACGCTCGATCGCGCCCATGGAGTCGAGGAGGATGCCGGCGCCCACGGTCGCGGCCCGCCGCGCCGCGACCGGGCTCGCGGCGGCGCTGAGCACCGGTACCGGATGCTCTGCGCACCGACGCAACGCAGGGTCGCCGGCCAGGTCGCCGAGGTCATCACCCCGCAGCATCGCGACCACGCCCGCGAGCTCGGCCTTGAACCGGGTTCCGGCGTCGGCGACGTCGAGTCCGACGATCTCGAAGTCGAGCGGGAGCGCCCCTGCGGCGACCCCGAGCCCGACCCGATCGGGGTAGGCCGCGGCGAGCCACGCGAGCTCCTCCACCACGAGCGCGGCCGGCCGCAGCGGCAGGAGCAACGGGCACGGCGCCACCCACACGTGCTCGGTCGCCGCGAGCAGGAACCCGGCGGTCTGGACCGGGTTCGGCAGGTACCCGGCGAACCCCCCGTGGTGCTCGCTCACCATGAGACCCGCGAACCCGGCCTGCTCCCCCAAGCGGGCCTGGAGCCGCAGCTCGTCGACGACCTCACCCGCCGGCAGCTCGTTGTGCGGGTACAGCCGCAGCGACACCGACCCCGTCGCGAACGGCGCCGCCGCGGTCACGGATCCTGTCCATGGGTCACTCGCTGCGCTCGAGAATCCGGTTCACGCGTCAACTGCTCCGCTCGTTTCTTGGTACGCGGACAGCAGGTTCGACGCCTGGCCGCTCACCCCCGACGCCGCGTCCACGCCGTCGGGATAGCGCTCCTCCACCAGGCGGCGCATGCCCTCGCGCCACCCGACCGTGCACGGCCCGGTGATGGCGCGGCGCTTCGCGGGGTCGAGGATCGAGCCGCGGTGGGTCCCCGGCATCTCCTTCACGACGACCTCCGGCGTGCGCCCGGTGAGCTCACCGAAGTACGCGCACCACTCCTGCGGGCTCACGACCTCGTCACCACCCCAGTTCACGACCGTCGCCGGCACCGTCGCGGCCGCGAGGAGCTGCTCGGCCTGCGCGTTGATGTCGTCCTGGTGGATCACGCTGTAGGGGCAGGGGTCGTAGCGCACGATCACCGGTTGGCCGCCGACGATCCAATCGAGGTGGTACGCGGGCAGCCCGCCGTTCGCGCCGTACGACGCGTTCATCCGGGCGATGACCACCGGCAGGTCGTAGAGCCGCGCGCACGTGCGGGCCACCGCCTCCTCGGCGATCTTGGAGATCGAGTACGTGGGCGCGTGCGGCGAGTTGGCGTCGCCGAGCGGGTCGGTCTCGAGGAAGGGGTGCAACGGATCGGTCTGGGGCAGGTACACCGACGCCGTCGACATCACCAGCGCGGCCGTGGCCCGCCGGCAGTGCGCGAGCAGCAAGCCGGTGCCCTCGGCGTTGACCCGCAGCGCGTGGTCGTAGTCGACACCCCCGCCCTGGAACGTGGCCAGGTGCAGCACGTAGTCGAAGTCGTCGGGCAGGTCGCCGAAGTCACCCGATCCGAGGTCGACCGCGCGGGTCGTGACGCCCAGCGCCTCGACCTTCTCCCGGTCCTCGGCGTTCGAGAAGCGGGCGATGCCCCACACGTCGTTGTCGGACGCGAGCGACTCGGTGAGCGGGAACGCGATCTGCCCGGCGGGCCCGGTGATCAGGACCTTGGCACCCTGCATGACGGCCTCCATGGTGCGGGGGTCGTCACCTTGTCATACCGGGGCCCGGAGGTGTGGCGGTAACGTCCTCCGTCGTGGCCGGGGCCCCGCAGGATCCGCAGTTCGAGGCGATCGAGCAGCTGCGCGACGAGAACGTCTCCCGCAACGCGGCGGCCGACTGGGCCGCCGGGACCGAGCCCCAGGAGCCCCAGGAGCCCCAGGATCCCCACGATCCGGCCACCCCCGCCCCGACGAGCCGCACCGCCCGGGCCCGGGCCCAGGCCGAGCAGCTCCGCCGCCGGGCCGACGACACGGTCAAGGGGCTCGAGGCCAAGCGGCCCGGCAACCGTTGGATCGACGCCGGGTTCTCCACCTTCGAGCGGGACGTCAGCTCGGGCGGTGGCGTGCTCGCCGCCGCCCTCGCCTTCCGGCTCTTCATCTTCATGGTGCCGTTCGTGTTCGTGATCGTCACCGCGTTCCCGTTCGTGGGCGACGCCACCGACCAGAGCCCCAAGGAAGCTGCCGACACCTTCGGCATGGCCGGTCTCGTGGCCTCCGCGATCAAGAGCGCCGACACCATGACGTTCTGGAGCCGGCTCTCGCTGCTCCTGGCCGGCCTCTTCGCCCTCGTCCTGGCCAGCCGCAGCCTCGTCCGGGTCCTGCGGATCACCCACGGCCTCGCGTGGAACGCCCGCGTCCCCAAGCTGCGTCGGCCGACGGTCGCCGCCCTCGTGCTGATCGCGTCGATCCTCGGGATCGTGCTGTTCGGCGCGTGGACGTCGAAGCTCGAGGACCGGGTCGGGATCCTCGGTCTGATCCCGATGCTGCTCGCCGGCGTGGTCTTCGCCGGGGTGTGGACGTTCGTGCAGTATCACCTGCCCCGGGCCGACGTGCACTGGACCAAGCTCATCCCGGGATCGGTGCTCGTCGCGGTCGGCGTCGAGGGACTCCAGATCGTCACCGTCGTCTGGTTCACCCGCTACATCGAGAGCAAGTCCGAGACCTACGGCGCGATCGGCGCCGCGCTGGCGATCCTCCTGTGGGCCTACTTCCTCGGCCGGATCGTGGTGTCGGGGGCCATGCTCAACGCCGCGCTGTACGAGCAGGAGCAACGGGGGAGACCCGGGGCCGCGCCCCCACGCTCTTGATGCTGATTCAGCGCCAGCGGGTCCACGCGAAGACGACGGCCCCCGCGCCGACGATCGCCAGGATCACTTCCTGGACGCCGAACTTGAGGTCGGCGTAGTAGGCGAGGAGCACCAGGACGGCGGCGGCGATCAGGACCGCCACGACGAATCCGAGCAGGATCCTCCAGGCGACACCGCCAATCGTCTTCACCCGGGGGCTGACCACGGCAGGAGCGTAGCGAGGGCCGGGAGCGCAGCGAGCGTCCTGAAACGGATCGCCCGGAAGGTCCAGACCACCCAAAGACCGAAGCAAGCGGAGCGACCCAAACATGTGGTTGCCACTTGACCCCCGAACTTGGCAAAGTAGGGGGGCCAACCGAACCTGGGGAGGGGCGGCTTGCGCGTGCGTTCCGGATCCGCAGCGACTTCGGTCGAGGTCGTCGAGAGCACCGGACCCGCCGCGCCCGCGCCCAGCCCGGCGGCCGCCGAACCCGCCGGGGCGATGGATAGCGATCCCGAGGTGCGGGGCGGGGGGTGCGCGCGCTGGTGGCGGTCGCGCCTCGGCGGACCGCTCCTGCTCGAGATCCTGATCTGCGCGATCCTCCTCGCCGTCTACAAGGGCGCGCGTCTTGTGGCCGAGGGGAACGTCAGCGAGGCCCTCCACAACGCTCACAAGGTGGTCCACATCGAGCGGGCGCTCGGGGTCTTCAACGAGGAGAACGTCCAGCGGCTCGCCCTCAACAGCGTCGGGCTCATCAGGTTCCTGAACTCCTACTACCTCGTCGCGCACTTCACGGTGACGATCGCGTTCCTCGTCTGGCTCTACGTCCGGTACCCCCTCGGCTACCTCTCGGCCCGCCGGGTGCTCGTCGTCGTCACCTTCCTCGGCCTGATCGGCCACGCGCTCTACCCGCTCGCCCCGCCGCGGATGCTCGACGGGTTCGTCGACACCGCCAGCCGGTTCGGACCGTCGAGCTACGGCAACGGCGGCGCGTACGGCGGGATGGCGAACCAGTTCGCCGCGATGCCGTCGCTGCACTTCTCCTGGGCGGTCATCGTGGCCTGGGGCATCTGGCGGTTCTCGAAGTCGCACTGGCGCTTCCTCGGCGTGTTCCACCCGATCTTCACACTCGCCGCGATCGTGCTCACCGCGAACCACTACTGGACCGACGCGTTCATCGGCCTCCTGCTCGTGCCGATCGGGATCGTCGCCGACCGGGTGCTCCCCCGCTGGCACCGCCAGAACCTCACCCGCGAGGCCCGCTTCGACCTCAGCCCCGCCGACACCGCCGCCGAGCCGGTCTCCCCGACCTGATCGCTCGCTGCGCTCCATTAGCATCCCGGGGTGCGGCTCGCCTCCCTCGTCGACCGGCTGCGCACCCGCGTCGAGCTGCGCCACCCGCCGAAGTGCCCCGACGGCTGGCGCGTCGCCCCGCCCGACTTCGTCGGCCTCGGCGCGCAGCGGTCCGGCACCACCTGGCTCTACTCGCTCATCGCGGCCCACCCCGACGTGCACGGTGAGGCCACGAAGGAGCTCCACTACTTCCATCGTTTCTGGAACCGGGCCTTCACCGAGGCCGACGCGACGACCTACGCGCAGTACTTCCCCCGCCCGCCCGGGCAGATCACGGGCGAGTGGTCGCCGGGGTACCTCTCGCACTTCTGGGTCCCGCCGCTCGTGGCCCGGGCCGCCCCCGACGCCAAGCTGCTGGTGTCGCTGCGCGACCCGGTGGAGCGGTACCGCTCGGGCGTGGTCCTCCAGTCCGAGACGAAGCGCATCGGCGCGGCGGGGGCCAGCACGGCGTTCCGCCTCGGTTGCTACGGCCTCCAGCTGGAGCACCTCCTCTCGTCGGTCGCCCGCGACCGCCTGCACCTGGTGCAGTTCGAGGCGTGCACGCGCGACCCGGCCGCCGAGCTGGCCCGGATCTACGAGTTCCTCGGCCTCGACCCGGCGTTCCGGCCCGACGGTCTCGACCGGCGGGTGAACGCGGCGACGTCGACCAAGCAGGACCTCGATCCGGCGATCCTGGCCGCCCTCGTCGACGCGTACGAGCCCGACGTCCGCCTCCTGCTGGCCCTCGACCTCGGGGTCGACGTGTCGCGCTGGCCGAACTTCGCCCACCTGGCCTAGTCACCGTGCGCATCGCGGTCATCGGCCCGCTCGAGTTCCCCGGCCGCCAGGGCGGGATGTCCCGCCACATCGAAGAGGTGTACGCGCGCTTGGCCGCTCGCGGGCACGAGATCACGGTCTACTGCCGGCGCGCGCTCGAGGGCACGGAGTACCGCGGCATGCGGGTCGAGGCGGTCCCGGTGATCCCGCGCAGCCCGCTCGACCGCTTCAGCTACAGCGCGGTCGCGTCCGCACGAGCCACCCGGGCCGCGGTCGACGTCGTCCACTACCACTCCTACTCGAACTCGGGATGGTCGTTCCTACCCCGTCTGCGCGGCCACAAGGTCGTGATGACGCTGCACCGACTCGAGTGGCTCGACGAGAAGTGGGGTCGCGGCGGGCGGGTCATCCTGCGCACCAACGCGTGGGTCACCCATCGATCGGCCGACGCGTTCATCGCGGTGTCGCGCGACTTCGAGGACTACGCCCGCGCGCACGTCGCGCCGGGCAAGCCCGTGGTCCGCATCCCCAACGGCGTGACGATGCCCGACGAGATCGACGACGACGCGCCCGCGCAGTTCGGGTTCGTCCGCGACGGCTACCTGCTCGCGGTGAGCCGTCTCGTCCCCGAGAAGGGCCTCGACGTCCTCCTCGACGCGCTCGACACCCTCGACGGCGACACCGCGCCCGTGCTCCCGGTGGCCGTCGCGGGCCGGGCCCGCCAGGCGACCCCGTTCTCCGACGCCCTCGCCGGCCGCGCCGACCGCACCCACCCGCCGGTGCGCCTGCTCGGCGTCCAGCCCAGCCCGGTGGTGCACGGCCTGTACCGGGGCGCCCGGGCCCTCGTCGCCCCGTCACGACGCGAGGGCAACCCCCTGACGGTCATCGAGGCGATGGCCCACGGGATGTGCGTCGTCGCGAGCGACATCCCGCCCCACCGTGAGCTCCTCGGCGACACCGGGATCCTCGTCCCCGTCGGCGACGCTGCCGCACTGGCCGAGGCGCTGCGCCGGGTGAGCCGCGACCCCGACGCCGCCCACGCGCTCGGGTCGCGCGCCCGGGCCCGGATCGAGCAGTCCGACGAGTATCAGTGGGACGGCGTCGCGCTGCGCACGGAGTCGGTGCTCGAATCGGTCGTCTCCGGCGCCTGATCAGGAACGTCGACGGGCACCGGATCCGAGGCACCGTCGGGCGCGGCGTCGCTGCGCACGAGCATGCCGACCATCACGGCGACGAACACGTAGAGCGCCACCGCCGGGATCGCGACGCCCGAGTCGTTGAGCGCGTACCCGAGGACGGCAAGCACTCCGAAGCCGATGAGCGACGCACGCAGCTCGGGCACCCGGGCCACGAGCGCTGACACGCGCGGCCGGGCTCGCCACCACAGGTAGGCGGCGAACAGCACGCCGATGAAGAACATGCTGCGCCACGCGGAGGTGGTCCAGGTGTCGATGTTGCGGTTGAGCTTGCGCAGGATCACGTCGGTGATCTCCGAGAAGCCCCGCTCCCGCGCGTTGGTGAGCAGGCGGCCCAGGTGCGTGCGATCACGCGCGGGACGGGCGAGGTCGACCGCGGCCGCGATGCCCACCACCGCCAGCGCCGCGACCGCGAGGCCCACCACCGTGCGCCAGCGGATGCGCGACCCGAACAACAGCAAGGCGGTGACGAGGTAGGCGACGGTCAGCGACAGCGCGCCGCCCACGTCGCCGCCGAACATCGGGGCGGCGTCCACCACCAAGGCCACGAACATCACTGCGGCCGCGGCCCAGGCCCCGCGCCGACCCCCCACGCGGTGGGCCAGCAGCCCGGCGAGGAACACGACGCTCGCGCCCATGAACGCGTACGCGACGTTGCCGATCCCCGCGAAGCGCACACCGATCGACGGCGTGTAGCCGAACGCGGTGCTGAGCTGGAGCTTCGCCCCGGTCAGGAGATCGAGGGTGAGCAGCACGACGATCACCGCGAGCGCGAGGAAGGTGGGCCGGGTGGCGTCACCGGCGCCGGCGACCTCGTACAGCGCGCCGAGCACCAGCGCGACCCCGACGAGGAAGAGGAAGTACGCAGGTACGCCCGAGTCGTGCAGCGGCACCAGGCGGGCGAGGTACACCGCGGGGATCAGCCCGAGGAGCCACGAGGAGCCGAAGCGGGCGAACGCGCGCCACGGTCCGCGGCGGCGGATCTCCCAGGTGAGGATGGCAGCGATGGCGACGAGCCCGGCGATCACGGTGGCCAGCACCGTGACGGGGGTGAGGACGCGGTCGCGGAACAGTGCGGCCTTGGTCTCGTCGATCATGTGGTTCACCCGGTGCTGTGCGGTCCCGCCACCCGACCCCACCGCGAACGACCGGCCGTTCATCGACTTCGGGCGCGGGATGTCGAGGAGCTGAAGGATCGACGGCGCGACGTCGGCGAGCAGCACGAAGCCCTTGCGCCGCGTGCTCGACGACTTCATGAGCGCGGGCTCGATCCCCGGGGCGCGCACCCCGACAACCGTGAGGCCCTTGGTGACCCGCGAGCCGTAGGGGGCGACGACGACGACCGCGTCGCGAGCGGGGTCGACCTCGTCGAGCAGCGAGCCCACGAGCTCGTCGGTCCGGTGCAGCGCGTCCTCGTAGCTCTTGGCGTCCTGCGCCGCGAGCGCGGGTGGCCGCGACGCGACCGCGCGCACGATGTCGGAGCCCTCGACCATCACGACCGACTTCGGCGTCCACGCGGTGCGGAACGCGTCGAGCACGGCGTCGTTGTCGAGCCGGAGGCCGAACGGTGCCGCCGGGTCGGGCTCGAGCAGCCCGCGGCTCACCTCACCGCCGTCGACCGTGCCGTGCTCGGTCATCAGGCCGGTGACGAGGTAGCGGCGGTACCGGTCGAGCGCGTCGTCGGGCACCGATCCGTCGCTGTTGCCGATCACTGCCGTGCGGTAGCCCGCGTCTTGGAGCGCGGTGCCCAGGGCGCCGATGCTGCTCCCCCCGGGCTCGGCGTCGTTCACGTCGACGAGGCCGACGATGCCGAGCTGCACGAGGCCACGCGCGCGATGGATCCCGGTCCGGCGGGCGAACGCGTCGCCCGCGGTGTCGTCACCGAAGCGGTCGTCGACACCGAAGCCCATGCCGTCGGACGGTGTGTCGGTCCCCTTCGAGCGCTTGCCGGCACCGAGGGTGAGGTAGCCGGCCACGAAGCCGCCGCCGCCGCTGCGCGCGGTCATGTTCGCCACCGCGGAGCCGGCCAGCAGGCGCTTCAGGTTGGGCGCGTCGGCGTGCTCGAGGTCGGCCCAGCCCACGTGGGGGATGGAGATGACCAGCACCCGGTCGGGGGTCCGCGACGGCTGCAGCTTCTCGGTCCCGGCCGTCCCGGGCAACGACCCGGGCACCGACGCCCCGGCGGGTCCGGCCGTGCCCGCGAGGGCAGCAAGGACGACGCCGGCGAGCAGCACCAGCGTGAGAACCGCCGAACGGGTCCGGCGCGCGACGTGAGCGGACATGGCAAGGGACACGGACATCAGCGGTGCTCGGTAGCCTAGCCAACTTGGATCGCGACGAACCCGCGCACGCGTCGTCCGACGCCGCACCCCGGCGGACGGTGCTGCGGGGCCTGGGCTTCACGGGCGTCGGCTACCCCCTGAACGTCGCGTTCATGTTCTTCGCCCAGGTGATGGCCGCACGCCTGCTCACCCGCGACGACTTCGGCAGCTACTCGCTGGCCGTGAGCATCTTCAGCACCGTGGCCCTGATCATGCAGCTGGGCCTGCCCCACAGCATGCTCCGCCGGGCGTCGGCCGCCTTGAGCGACGGCAAGGGCGGGGCGGTGCGCAACGAGGTCGTGTCGGCCTTCGTGCTGGCCACGGGGGCGGCGGTCCTCATCTCGGTGGCGTTCCTGTCGCCGCTCGGGAAGGAGGCGCTCGACACGATCTTCTCGGGGACCGGAGTCGCCCTCTTCGCCGGGCTCATCGGGATCCGCACCGGCCTGCGCATCCTCGAGAACCTCGTGCCCGAGGCGCTGCGGGCGTTCCGGGCCTTCCTCGCCGTCACCGTCTACGACGGCCTGCTCACCAACTTCCTGATGCTCGTCGCGCTCGCGGTGGTCCTCCTCGCCGACGGGAGTCCCGACGCGTCCGACCTGATGGCGCTGAGCGTGGCCACCGCCGCGCTGGCCCTGGCCCCCGCCGGCTGGGCCATCCACCGCAAGCTGCGGGTCCTCGACCACGAGCGGCTGCGGGTCCACAACCCGCTCGAGCCGTCGATGTGGATGGTGACGGTCGGGCGCGCGCTGCTCTCCCAGCTCGACCTCCTCCTCGTCGGTGTGCTCGCGACGAGCGCCGACGTCGCGACCTACGCGGTGCCGTTCCGCCTCGCGCTGTTCGTCGGCTTCCCGCTCATCGTCGTGAACCAGGTCGTACCGCCACTGATCGCGAGCTGGCACGCGGGCGGGGCGGTCGAGCGACTCGAGCGCACGCTGCGGGCGACCGCGGGACTCGCCCTCCTCGGCTCGATCGCGATCGCCGCCGTCTACGTGGTGGCCGGCAAGACCATCATCATCGAGCTCTTCGGCGCGAAGTACGCCGACGGCTACACCGTGCTGCTCATCCTGTCGATCGGGCAGGTGCTCCAGACCTACGCCGGGTCGTGTGGGTTCGCCCTGATGATGACCGGCCACCAGAAGGCGTACGCGTGGCTCCTCGGCGTGAGCACGATCGTCACCGCGGCGCTCGACGTGGCGCTGTTCCACGTGTGGGGCATCGAGGGCATCGCGCTCGCGACCGCGGCGTCGTTGACCATCCAGAACTTCATCCAGGCCTGGATGCTGCGGCGACGCACCGGGTTCCACTCCATCGCCGACGTGCGCCTCGCGTTCACCGAGGGGATCGGCACGATCCGGAAGGTCGGTCGCCGCGGGCGTGACGCGGCCGGCGCGGCCGAGGTTGCCGCGTCAGGTGGCCCAGGGGAGCTCGATCCCGAGGAGTGACACGAGCCGTTCGTCGTGCGGGCGGAAGTACTCGCGCAGCATCGCCTCGAGGTCCGTGGCCGGCGCGGCGTAGGCACCGACGTTGCGGTCGGGGACGGCCGCGTCCGACGACACCGGAAGACCGAGGAACGTGAGCACCTCGTCGGGCACCCGGCCCCCGCGCAGCGTGTCGCTGTCGAGCACGAGGAGCTGGGCGCGAGGGAACTCCGCCAGCCAGCGTTCGAGCTGCTCCGCGTAGCGGCTGCGGGCGAGGTAGCCGTGGAGCCGGAGCGGGCACGTGGGCGCGTCGTACCAGGCCGCGGCCGACACCGGCGGGAGGTCCTCGGCCGCGCCGGGGTCGAGCGCGAGCTCGATCGGTCGGGTCTCGTCTCCCACCCGCACCGCGTGGTGGTACCCGGAGATCGACCGAGCCACGGGGTCGCGCAGCACCACGATCAGCCGGGCGTCGGGCACCGCGGCCCGCAACCGTCCCGGGACCGCCGGATGGCACAGGTAGAAGGGGGTGGCCTCGCCGGTGACGGCCCGCCCGGTTCGGGCGGCGACGCGGTCGAGAGCGGCGCGACGGGGGAACCAGGCCCGGTAGCGCGCGAGCGGCGCGGGCGCGTGGTCGAAGAAGTGCACCTCCTTGCGGAGGGCCGGAATCACGCACGGGTGCGCGCCGAGCTGGCCGTAGAGCGACGACGTTCCCGCCTTCTGCGCCCCGATCACCACGAAGTCGGGCAGAGCCCGCTCGCGCGGGTCGACCCGCGCGGCCGCGAGCCGGAGCCCTCGCCACGCCCGGTCGCCCTGGTGGGCCAGCCGCGCCGACGCCGAGGAGGGAGCCGCGGGGCTCATCGGCAACCTCCTGCCCCCGGCGTATTTGTGCGTTCACCGGGCCCCTGGCCCGGATCGACGCACAAACACATTCGCCCACGGTACCGGCGGGCGGCAATGGGCGTGTTGCGCGTCGATCCACGCTGACGCCAAGGTGTGCGCCATGCGCAAGCACCGAACCCTCAGCACGACGCTCGCCGGAGCCGCCCTCGCGGTGGCCCTCGTGATCCTCGCCGCGGCACCGGCGGCCGCCGGCATCGGGCCCCGCGGTCGCAACGAGCGGAACCGACGCATCGGCGTCGGCGACATCACCGTCGCCGCCGGGGAGTCGGTCGACGGACCGTTGGTCGGCGTCGACGGGCGCGCCCACGTCGCGGGCACCGTCGACGGTGCCGCGATCGTGCTGCGCGGCGACCTCGTGCTCGCCGCCGGTGGAACGATCGACGGCGACGTGCTGGTCGTGCGCGGCGACGCCCGGATCGACGGGCGCGTCGACGGTGACGTGACCGTGCTCAGCGGTCGGGCCATCGTCGGTGCCGACGCGGTCGTGCACGGAGACGTGTCGTCGACCCAGGAACCGCGCGCCGCGCGCGGCGCGCGGGTGTCCGGTGATGTCGATCAGATCGACATCGGCGGGATCCTCGCGGCGATCGGCACGGGGATCCTCATCTTCTGGTGGATCGCGGTCACGGTGTCCACCGCCGTGCTCGGCACGCTGCTGCTCGCCCTGTTCCCCCGCGCGCTCGAAGCGTCGGCCGGGGTGGGACGCGACCCCAAGCGCTGGTGGGTCGCGCTCCTCGTCGGGATCGGCCTCGTGATCGGGCTCCCCATCATCGGCGTCGTCGGGGTCGGCAGCCTGATCGGCCTCCCGTTCGGACTCGGGCTGCTCGGCGCGCTCGGCCTCCTGCACGCGCTGGGGTACGTGGCGGGGGCGTTCTTCCTCGGCCGCTGCATCCTGAAGTCGCCGAAGAACCGCTTCGGCGCCTTCTTCGTGGGCTGGGCCATCCTGCGGGTCCTGGCCGTCGTGCCGGCGTTCGGCGTGCTGGTCTGGATCGCGGCGGCGGTGTACGGCCTCGGCACCCTCGCGGTGGCCGCGTTCCGGGCCGGGCAGCAGCCCCGCACCCCCGTACCCGACACCGATCCCCCGGCGACGCCGCCCGGCACTCCCGCGGCGCCCCTTCCCGAGGCGCCCCCGGCGCCTGACGCTCCCACCGCCACTCCCGGCGCACCCACGGAGGTCACGGCATGACGGCCCTACGGCTGTGGTCCGACGAGATCGACGCGATGCGGCCCGAGGCGCGCGAGGTCGTGGCCGCGGGCCTCGCCGCGTTCGCCGAGATGCTGGGCATCGGCGGCACGCCGCCGAGCGACCCGTTCGAGCGGGCCGCCGCCCAGCGCGCCCTCCGCGCCGGCAACTTCCAGGTGGTGCCCGAGGCGGTGGAGCGTGAGATCGCCGGCGTGCGCTGCCGGATCTTCACGCCCGACGGTCCCGCGCGCGGCATCTACCTCCACTTCCACGGCGGCGGCATGGTGATGGGCAACCCGGAGATGAACGACCTCGGCAACCGCGCCACCGCGCGCACCCACGGCGTCGCCGTGGTGTCGGTCGACTACCGGTTGGCGCCGGAGCATCCCTTCCCAGCGGGCCCCGACGACGGTGTCGCCGTCGCCGCGTGGCTGCTCGAGCACGCCGAGGAGGAGTTCGGCGCGTCGCGCTTCGTCTTGGGCGGTGAGTCGGCGGGCGGGTACATGGCCGCCGCGGTGCTCCTGCGCATGCGCGACGAGCTCGACGCGATCGACCGCGTGGTCGGCGCCAACCTCGTGTTCGGTGTGCACGACTGGGGCCGGTCGCCGAGCCAGCGCGGGATTCGCCCGAGCGCCGGACCCGACATCCTCGATCCCGAGGGCATCCAGTTCTTCGTCGACTGCTATCTGCCCGGCCTCACCGACGACGAGCGGCGCGACCCGGCCATCTCACCGGCGTTCGCCGCCCTCGCCGGGCTGCCCCCGCTGCTCTGCAGCGTGGGGAGCGCCGATCACCTGGTCGACGACACGCTGCTCCTCGCGTCGCGCGCCGCGGCGGCCGACACCCCGGTCGAGCTGTTCATCGCGCCCGACATGCCCCACGGATTCCCCGCGTTCCCGTGCGGGATCTCCACTGCGTGGCTCGCCACCACCAACGCCTGGTTCACGCGCGTGCTCGCCGACTGAAGATGCGGATCACCGTCATCACCGCGGATGACCACGGCGAGACGCACTTCGTCGACCGCGAGCTGGAGCTGGTGGCGCAGTCCTTCGCGCCACCCTCTCCACCCATGGAGGTCTCCGCCCCCATCCCCGCCGGCCAGGGCGTGTTCTTCCGGTTGACGCCCGGCTGGTTCGGTGACTGGCACCCCACGCCGTGCCTCCAGTACTTCGTGCAGGCAACCGGCGAGCTCGAGGTCCGGGTCAGCGACGGCGAGGTGCGGCGCCTGCTCGCCGGCGCCGTCGTGTACCTGGAGGACACCGAGGGGAAGGGTCACACCACGCGGGTCATGAGCGAGGATGCCGTGTACGGCGTGTTCGTACAGCTCCCCACCGCGTGAGCGACGACGCCGCGGGCGCGCACGCGCACGAGGTCAGCCAGGAGAAGCGCGCCCTCGGCATCTTCGTCACCGGAGCGACGATCTCCAACGCGGGGTCGTTCATGCAGGCGACCGCGGTGCCCTTCGTCCTGTACGAGATCACCGGGTCGAACGCCTGGGTCGGCGCCGCCGCGTTCGCCGCGCTGGGGTTCTCGGTGCTGATCGGCCCGGTGGCCGGGATCTCGATCGACCGCTTCTCCCAGAAGTCGGTGCTGATGATCGGCCAGGTCGTGCAGCTGATCCCCGCGCTCATCCTCGCGGTGATGGCGGCGACCGACTCGCTGACCCCGTGGCCGACCCTGGCGTTGATCGCCATGGGCGGCATCGGCGCCGGGCTCCAGTTTCCAGCGGCGCAGTCGTTCGTCCCCACCATCGTGGCCACACCGCGGGTGGGCAGGGGCGTCCGGATGACGACGCTCGGGCTCACGGTGTCGCGCACCGTGGGCCCTGCGCTCGCGGGCGTGCTGCTCACCGTGACCAATGCCGCGACCCTGTTCGCGATCAACGCCTCGACGTTCGTCATCTACCTCGTGCTGCTGTGCTTCCTCCACCCGCGGCGAACGAGCGCCCACGGGACCAGCGGGAACTGGGTCCGCCAGTACCACACCGCGATCTCCTACGTCCGGAAGCGTCCCGGCATCGTCGCCATCCTCGTCATCGGAGTGCTCGGCGCGATGTTCGGTGCGTCCCTCGGCTTCCTGATGCCCGGCATCGCCGACCTCTACGGCGCCGGCGCCGGCGGGGTGGGTGCACTGGCCGCGATCTACGGGCTCGGCGCGATCATCGGGACCTCGACCCTCATCCGGCTCGGCGACCGGATCCCCCGACACCGCGCCGCCCGCTTCGGCTATCTCGGCTACGGAACCGGCGCGCTGCTCGCCATGGCCACCAACTCGCTCGCGGTCGGGCTCGTCGCGTTCGTCATCGTCGGCATCGGCTACGCGCTGTGGCTCACCTCGATCGGCATCGCGCTCCAGGTGCAGCTCACCGACGCGTACCGGGGTCGGATCACCACCCTCTACGTGACCGCAGTGGTGGGCGGGACGCCGATCGGCGCGGTGATGGGCGGTTGGCTCGGCGACATCGTGGGCCTGCGACCGGTCCTGTCGGCCTACGGGCTCGTGCTGCTGTTCTTCGGCACCTTCGGATCGCGGCTGATGCGCTTCGACCGGCTCGACGTGACCGGCCCCACCGCGGCCGACGAGGCCGCCACCGACCATCCCTGAGTGCCCGACGACCTCAGCGGCGCGACATCGCGTCGACCGCGACGGTGACCGCGAGCACCAGCACCGTGTACTGATCGTCCTCGATCTCGACGCCGTAAGTGTCGCGCACGCGGAACCACTTGCGTGACACCTCGGCGATCTTGTCGCCGTCGCGCTCGATCTCGTACTCGTGGTCGGCGATGTGCCCGTGGACCTTCAGGTCCTCACCCAGCTCGACCTCGACGTGGAAGCGGTCGCGGAGCCCGACGAGCGCCTTCTTCACGGTGGCCGAGCGGCTGCCCATCTCTATCACGATCTTGTCGCGCCCGAGCTTGTGCTCCTTGATGGTCGCGAGCTCCTTGCCCTGCGCGTCCTCGAGCACCCAGGTGTCGCGCGCCCGCAGGGCCTTGCCGTTCACGTGGAAGGCCTTGGCGCCGCCCTCGTCTTCGATCCAGTAGTCGTCGCCGAACGAGAGGAGATCCTCGCGCATCTTGAACTTGCGCTTGTTGTCGCTTCCCTTGCGGAACAGGCCCATCAGTGCTCCTTCGTCGTGAGTCCGAGGCGGCGGCGGGTCTCCGCCACCGTTGCGAGTGGACGCCCGGCGCGCGCGGCGAGCTCCGCGGCGCGCGCCACGAGCGCGGCGTTGGTGGGCTGGTCCGACGACGGGTCGGGCCAGTCCCACGGGTGGTAGTCGCCGAGGCCGACGCGGACATGTCCGCCGAGGTCGAGTGCGGGCCCGGCGAGGTCGAAGATCCCACGCCCGTAGCACTGCACGAACCACGTCCGCTCCACCCCGGCGAGCACGGTGTCGATCAGCTCCGCGGTGATCTCCACGCTGCGCGGCGTCGGCGGGAGCCCGTAGGGGTGGTGCTCGGAGAAGAAGCACTTGATCGCGAGCGGGGGCGAGATCCAACCGAGGTCGAGGTACGCGGCGATGTGACGGAGGTGGCCGGGCTCGTACACGCCGAGGTACGGGCGCAGGCCGTGCTCGCGGCAGAACCCCGCGAACTCGCCGAAGAGCGAGTGCGGTTGCTGCTTCACGCCGTCGGGGTTCAGGAACGCCTTGCGTGCGGGGTCGTACGGGCTCAGGTTGCCGGAGCCGAGGTCGATCGCAGCCAGCTCCAGCCCGACCGGAGACGCGGCGAGCGCCGCGACGTGGGCCATCGAGTCGCGTACCGCGACTCCCGGCCGCACGCCCGGGTAGGTGGGATACCAGGGGGTGTCGGCCGCGACCCCGCGGGCGCGGATCGCGGCGACCGTGTCGGCGTAGAGCACGTCGTCGTGCCAGCGCTGGTCGCCCGTCGCCGAATCGCGCGCATGGAAGTGCAGCAGGGTTGCGCCGGCGTCCACGCACGCCGCCGCGTCGGACGCGACCTCGTCGGGACCGTACGGCACGTTGGGGTTGGCGGCCTTCTGCACGAGCTCGTGCAGGGCAACCTCGACGATCAGCGCGTCGTCAGACACGCTTCGTCGCGAGCTTCGCGAGCGCGACCAGGTGCTCCTGCACGTCGAGGAACTTCGGGGGCAACCCTTCCAGCACCAACACGACCGGCGCCGTCACCCTGCGCATCATCCGTGCCTGCATGCCCGTCCTTTCGCGCCCGACGACATTCTGCCTAGTCTCCGCCGATGAGAGAGAGCAATCGCAGCCCCGTCGTCGAGTTCGACGTGTTCGGGAGCCACACGCTCGCCGACAACAACGAGGCCTGGGACGCTGCCCGTACGCAGTGCCCGGTGGGGTGGACCCCGAGCAACGGTGGCCACTGGGTGATCAGCGGCTACGAGCAGGTCGCGGAGGCGTTCCGGAACTGGGAGGTGTTCTCCTCGGCCCGGACCGACCCGGCCCGGTCGTCGATCTCGATCACCGCGGGCCGCATCCCGCTGCTCGTCCCCGAGGAGCTCGACCCGCCCGAGTGGCACCCGGTCCGGCGGATCCTCGCGGGCCAGCTCGCGCCGGCTGCGGCCGAGCGGCTGCGGCCTCGCGCCCGGTACTGGGCCCACCACTGCCTCGACCAGGTCATCGAGTCGGGCCGGGGCGAGCTCGTCACGCAGCTGGCGTTCCCGGTGCCGGCCGCGGTGACGCTCGAGTGGCTGGGGTTCCCCGAGTCCGACTGGGAGATGATGGCCCAGGCCTTCCATGACCCCGCCGCGCACCCGGCCGGCTCGCCCGAGCACACCGCGTCGTTCACCGCGTTCGCCACCGTGAGCGCGCGCGTGGCCGAGGAGGTCGCGCTGCGGATCGATGCACCTCGCGACGACGGGCTCACGTCGATCGTGCAGTCGGAGCTCGACGGCGAGCAGATCTCGAGCGAGCTCGCCGAGGCGCTCGTGTTCATGACCATCGGCGGCGGCGTCGACACCACGAGTGCCCTGGCGAGCGCGGCGGTGTGGCACCTCGACCGCAACCTCGACGACCGCCAGCGCCTGCTCGACGAGCCCGACCTCCTCGACGCCGCCACGGAGGAGTTCCTGCGCTTCTACCCGCCCGCGCGCACCCACGCCCGCACTGTGGCCCAGGACGCGGAGTTCGCCGGGTGCCCCATGCGCGCGGGCGACCGCGTGCTGTTGAGCGAGGTCTCCGCAGGGCGCGACCCGGCCGCATTCCCCGACGCCGACCGTTTCATCATCGATCGCTTCCCCAACCGCCACCTCTCGTTCGGCGCGGGCATCCACCGTTGCCCGGGGTCGCACCTCGCCCGCATCACGTTCGCCGAGATCATGCGGGCACTGCTCGATCGCATCCCCGACTACCGCCTGGTCCACGACGAGGTGGTGGAATACCCCAACTGGTGGATGATCGGCGGCTGGGCGAAGCTGCCGGCCGAGTTCACCCCCGGGCCCGCGGGCCGGGCGACATCCGGCGAAGGAGACTGACCACGATGCGCGTTCACGTCGATGTCGAGAAGTGCACGGGCCACGCCCGCTGCTGGTCGCTGGCGCCGGAGGTCTACGAGCTCGACGACCTCGGGTACAACGTGACCCCGGTGAAGGACGTCCCCCCCGAGCTGGCCGAAGCCGCCCGCAAGGGCGCGCTCGCCTGTCCCGAGCAGGCCATCACCATCGAGGAGTAGCCCCACTCCCGAGCATGTGACGCCAGCCGGCACATGCCGCCGGATCTCGTCACATGGTCGAGGAACCCGGAGCTACGTGTCGGGCAGATACCAGCCGTGGGGGGCGACGAGCGCGTCCATGGCCGGGGGGCCCCAGGTGCCCTGGGCGTACGGCTGCACCGGCGGCGGTGACGCGAGCAGCGGGGCCGAGATCTCCCAGAGCCGCTCGACGCCCTCGGCCCGGTTGAACAGCGTCCGCTCGCCGAGCATCGCGTCGTGCAGCAGCCGCTCGTAGGCCTCGAGCTCCTGGCGGGGGTGGAAGCTCTTGCGGTACTCGAAGTCGAGGCGGGCCTCGCCGAGCGTCATCGTCGGCCCCGGCTCCTTCGACACGAAGTTCACCCGGATGCTGCCGGGCTCACCGATCTCGAACACGAGCTGGTCGGGGCGGGTGCCGACGTCCTCGGGGAACAGGTGGATCGGCGCGTGCTTGAGGCTGACCGTGATCACGCGACGGCCCTCGGGCATGCGCTTGCCGGTACGCAGGTAGAACGGCACGCCGTCCCAGCGCTCGTTCTCGATGCGGGCCTCCACGGCGACGAGCGTGTCGGTGTCGGAGTCGTCGGCCACGTCGGGGATGTCGCGGTAGCCGTCGTACTGGCCCCGCACCACTCGGGCGGGGTCGAGCGGGAGCATCGCGTCGAACACCCGCTGCTTCTCCGCGGCGAGCGCGTCGGCAGTGAACCCGGCGGGGGTCTCCATGGCCACGAAGCCCATGGCCTGGAACAGGTGGGTGACGATCATGTCGCGGAACGCGCCGGTCTCCTCGTAGAACTTGGCCCGGTTCTCCACCCCCAGCGTCTCCGGGACGTCGATCTGGACGTGGGTGACGTGCTGGGAGTTCCAGACCGGCTCGAACAGCCGGTTGGCGAACCGGATCGCGAGGATGTTCTGCACGTCCTCCTTGCCGAGGAAGTGGTCGATGCGGAAGACCTGCTCCTCGTCGAACACCGAGTGCAGGAGCACGTTGAGCGCCTTCGCCGAGTCGAGGTCAGTGCCGAAGGGCTTCTCGAGGATGACGCGCGTGCGTTCGCCGCCCAGGTCGGACGCGCCGATCGCGGTCACCACGTCGTTCATCGCGAACGGCGGCACCGACAGGTAGTGCAGGACGCGCGTACCCGCGCCGATGTGCTTCGTGGCGTCGTGCACCGCGGTCGCGAGGTCACCGAGGTGGGGCGGGTCGCTGACCACGTAGTCGAGACGGTCGAGGAACGCGTCCCAGCTGTGGCCCTCGGGCTTGTCCCGACCGAACTGCTCCACCGCGTCGTGGGCGTGGGCCCGGAAGCCCTCGGTGTCCATCGGGATCGGCGACGTGCCGACGATCCGGTACCTGTGCGGCATCAGGCCCGCGTGGTGGAGCCGGAAGAAGCCGGGGATGAGCTTGCGGGCCGCGAGGTCACCGGTCGCCCCGAAGAGCACGACCACGGTGTTGTCGGGATGAGCATTGGCCATCGGGTCAGCGACCACCGGTCAACTCGTCTTCTCGTCGTGGCCACCGAACTCGTTGCGCATCGCCGAGAGCAGCTTGCCGGTGAACTCACCGAGACCGCGCGACTCGAAGCGCTGGTTGAGCGCCGCGGTGATCACCGGCGCGGGGATCCCCTCGTCGATCGACGCGAGCACCGTCCAGCGACCTTCACCCGAGTCGCTCACCCGGCCCGCGAACGTCGACAGGTCGGGCGACTTCGCGAGCGCATCGGCGGTGAGGTCGACCAGCCACGAGCCGACGACGGACCCGCGCCGCCACACCTCGGCGACCTCGGCCACGTCGATGTCGTACTGGTAGTACTCCGGGTTCCGCAGCGGGGTCGTCTCGGCGTCGACCTCCTGGGTGTGCTTCCCGGCGTCGGCGTGCTTGATGATGCTCAGCCCCTCGGCGATCGCGGCCATCATCCCGTACTCGATGCCGTTGTGGACCATCTTCACGAAGTGGCCGGCGCCGCTCGGGCCGCAGTGCAGGTAGCCGTCCTGCGCGGTGCCGTCGGTGCGCGTGCGCCCCGGCGTCGCCTCCACGCTGCCCTCGCCCGGCGCGATGGTGCGGAAGATCGGGTCGAGGCGCGTCACCGCGGCGTCGTCGCCGCCGATCATCAGGCAGAACCCGCGGTCGAGACCCCACACCCCGCCGCTGGTGCCGCAGTCGACGTAGTGCACGCCCTGCTCCTGGCACTGCGCGGCCCGGTGGATGTCGTCGTGGTAGTAGGAGTTGCCGCCGTCGATGATGACGTCGTCGGCAGCGACGAGCTTCAGCAGGTCGTCGACCGTGCCCTGCACGTAGCCGGCGGGAACCATGATCCAGATGTTGCGGGGCGCGTCGAGCGCCTGCACGAACTCGGCGAGCGTGTACGCGCCGGTCGCGCCCTCGGCCACGAGCGCGTCGACCGAGTCCTTGCTCACGTCGTAGACCACGCACGAGTGGCCGTCGCGCTGGAGGCGACGCACCAAGTTGGCGCCCATGCGGCCGAGGCCGATCATGCCGAGCTGCATCGGGTGTTCGGTTGCCATGGTTGCTCCTGCTTCCTGCGGCTACTGCTGCTTGAGATCGCGGTACTTGCGGATGAGTGCGTTGGTGGACGAGTCGTGGTCGAGGGTCGGCTCGGCGTCGGCGATGAGCTCCGGTGCGATCGCCTGCGCGAGGGCCTTGCCGAGCTCCACGCCCCACTGGTCGAACGAGTCGATGCCCCAGATCGCGCCCTGCGTGAACACGCTGTGCTCATAGAGGGCGACGAGCGTGCCGAGCTGGAACGGGGTGAGCACCTCGGCGAGGATCACCGACGTGGGCCGGTTGCCCTCCATCACCCGGTGGGGCACCACGTGGTCGGCCGTGCCCTCCGCGCGGACCTGCTCCTCGGTCTTGCCGAACGCGAGCGCCTGGGCCTGCGCGAACACGTTCGCGGAGAGGATGTCGTGGTGGTCGCCGAGGGGGTTCAGCGACTTGCCGAAGCCGATGAGGTCGACCGGGATCATCGTCGTGCCCTGGTGGATCAGCTGGTAGAAGCTGTGCTGGCCGTTGGTGCCGGGCTCGCCCCAGTAGACGGCGCCGGTGTCGTAGTCGACGTGCACGCCCTCGAGCGTCACGTGCTTGCCATTGGACTCCATCGTGAGCTGCTGGAGGTACGCCGGGAAGCGCTTCAGGTACTGGTCGTACGGCATCACGCCGACGGTCTGCGCTCCGAAGAAGTTGCGGTACCAGACCGCGAGCAGGCCCATGAGCACGGGCAGGTTCTCGGCGAACGGCGCGGTGCGGAAGTGCTCGTCGATCGCGTGGAAGCCGGCGAGCAGCTCGGCGAAGTGATCGGGTCCGACGGCGATCATCGTGGACAGGCCGATCGCGGAGTCCATCGAGTAGCGGCCGCCCACCCAGTCCCAGAAGCCGAACATGTTCGCGGTGTCGATGCCGAACGCACTCACGCGCTCCGCGCTGGTGGAAACCGCCACGAAGTGCCGGGCGACCGCGGCGTCGTCACCCAGCGCGCCGACGACCCAGTCGCGCGCCGACTGCGCGTTCGTCATCGTCTCCAGGGTCGAGAAGGTCTTGGACGAGATGACGAACAGCGTCTCGGCCGGGTCGAGGTCGTGGGTGGCCTCGACGAAGTCGGTAGAGTCGACGTTCGACACGAACCGCATCGTGAGGTCGCGGTCGGAGTAGTGCCGGAGCGCTTCGTAGGCCATCACGGGGCCGAGGTCGGACCCGCCGATGCCGACGTTGACCACGTTGCGGATGCGCCGGCCGGTGAAGCCCAGCCACTCCCCCGACCGGACCTGCTGCGCGAACACCGCCATGCGGTCGAGCACCTGGTGCACCTCGGCCACCACGTCCACGCCGTCGACCACGAGCCGCGCGTCGCGCGGCGATCGCAGGGCGACGTGGAGCACGGCACGGTCCTCGGAGACGTTGATGTGGTCGCCCCGGAACATCGCGTCGATGTGTCCGCGCAGGCCCGACTCCTCGGCGAGCTGCACGAGCAGCGCGAGCGTGTCGTCGGTCACCCGGTGCTTCGAGTAGTCGAGGTACAGCCCCGCGGCCTCCACGTGCAGGCGGTCACCCCGGCCGGGGTCGTCGGCGAAGAGGTCGCGCAAGTGGCGCGGCGCGAGCTCGGCGTGGTGCGCCTCGAGCGCGCCCCACGCGGGTCGCTCCCGCAACGGCAGAACGTCGGTCTTGTGTGCATACCTCGCATCGGTCCCTCCGTTTTGGCGGGGGGATCAGGTGACGGCGCCGGTCTGTTCGACTATGCGCTTGAGCAGGTCGTGCAAGGAGTCGACGAAGGCCTGGGCGCCGACTGCCTGGAGCTTGGCCGCGAGCGCCTTCACGTCGACGCCGGCGGCCGTGAACTCGGCGAGCTGCGCGTCGGCGTCGCCGCCGTCGGCCGGGAGCGTGCCGTCGAGCGTGCCGTGGTCGTGGAACGCC
>Ga0302322_100000815_pt1 | contig 24371 bp, 16 predicted proteins | sample Fen_T0_2_FD_203757 | JGI IMG/M metagenome (GOLD analysis project Ga0302322, IMG submission 203757) | Peat permafrost microbial communities from Stordalen Mire near Abisko, Sweden - Fen_T0_2 | ecosystem: Environmental > Terrestrial > Soil > Wetlands > Permafrost | place: Sweden: Abisko...
CGAGCGAACCGTGATTGGCCAGATCCCCAAGGAGGCGCTCGAATTCGAACGCATGTTCGCGCAGCGGACCCAGCCCCCGCCGCCGGATAAGCCGAGCGTTCCGGCTAGTTCTCCTCCAGCTCTCGCCTCAGTGCCGAACGCCCCCAATTTGCCCTCTTTTGCCGACGAGATGTCGGAGGCGCCGGAGGCGCCGAAAGGCGACGAAGACGACGAAGACGAGACGGGGAACCTTCCGGACCAAGACTTTTCGCGCTCGGAGCCGCCGACCGTGGGCAACCAGCCGACCAGCGACGTGCGGGGACTGGTTTCGCTCGCCGAGGCCACGCACCCCAGCGTGGCGCGTTCGGTGACCGCACGCCGCCTACGGGTGACCTTGATCGCCATTTTGGTGCTCGCTGTCTTGCTGCTCTTGTTCGTGATTCAGATGCCGCGCTGACGCGAAGCTCGATGGCTTTGTACGGAGCGATCGAAGCCGGCGGAACCAAGTTCGTGTGTGCAGTCGGAACTGGCCCGGCAGATCTCCGAGCCCACGCGCGAATTCCGACCACGAGCCCGCGCGAAACGCTCGCCCAGTGCATCGAGTTCTTTCGCGCTCAACCCAAGATCGATGCTTTGGGGGTCGGCTGCTTCGGTCCGCTCGAGCTCCGCCTTGCAGCGCCGCGTTACGGTCATGTCACCACCACACCCAAGCCCGGCTGGTTCAACGCAGACGTGGTGGGGCCGCTGCGTCAGGCGCTTTCGGTGCCCATCGGCTTCGACACCGACGTCAACGCCGCGGTGCTCGGCGAGTCACGCTGGGGCGCCGCAAGAAATCTCGATACGGCGATCTACATCACGATCGGCACCGGCATCGGTGGCGGCGCGCTGCTCGGCGGTCAGCTCGCGCACGGCTTGGTGCACCCGGAAATGGGCCACTTACTCGTCCCGCGCGAAGCCGATGATCTGACATTCGTTGGTCACTGCCCGTTTCATGGAGCGCGCTGCTGGGAAGGCCTGGCATCCGGACCTGCGCTCGAACAGCGCTGGGGCCAGCCTGCCGAAACGCTGCCTGCCGATCACCCCGCGTGGGATCTCGAGGCGCGCTACGTTGCATCTGCGCTGACCAGCTTGGTGCTCGTGCTCTCGCCAGAGCGCCTGATCCTGGGCGGCGGCGTCATGCAAGTCGCCGCGCTTTTCCCGCTCATCCGCCATCACCTCAAGCGTTCGCTGGCGGGCTATCTTCAAACCGAACTGCTGAACGAAAGCATCGACCAGTACCTGGTCCCGCCGCTTCTCGGCACACACTCCGGCATCGCCGGCGCAATCGCCCTCGCCGAACGCGCCGCTCTGGCCGTTTGATTTTGGATGGTCACGAGCCGAGGCCAAGAGCGCGCAGCCTTCGGCGTCGCGGACGTGTCCGAGGTCGACGTTCAATTGGGACGCTGCGAGCAAGCGGCCGTGCTCCCGGTGAGGGTAGCCGCGCAGGCGCGGCTCGGGCTCGGGGGGGGGCCGAAAAAAAAGGTTGGAATTCAAAGCTGGAGGCCGTGCGGCTTTTTGGGGCAGGGGCTGATACGCTAGCTACCATGAGCCGATTTTGGGGATGGGTCGTGGTGCCGCTGGCAGTCAGCCTGCTGCTGCTCATGTCGTTCGACGCGCAGGCGCAGCGGCTAGACCCAAAGCAAGCGCCCGAGCCACTGCGGCCATGGACGTCGTGGGTGCTCGCTGGCAATCCGGAGGCGCTGTGTCCCGCCTTCCAAGGCTCGGCGGAGGAGGTGCACTGCGCCTGGCCGACCGCGCTCTCACTCAGTCTGCGCGAAAAGGGTGGCCACTTCGAACAACATTGGCATTTGGACGCACGGGAGTGGGTCCCGCTACCCGGCGATGCCGTTCGTTGGCCCTTGGACGTGACGGAGGGTGGCAAAAAGTTGGTCGTAGTCGAGCACGCGAGCGTGCCGAGTGTGGAGCTCGCATCCGGCGAGCACACCATCGTCGGCGTATTTGCCTGGGATTCGTTGCCCGACTCGCTGCAGGTTCCACCCCAGACGGGCATCGTGTCATTGCTGCTCGACGAGGCGCGCGTCGGTGAGCCGCGCCGCGATCAGACGGGCCAAGTCTTTCTACAGAAGACGAGCGTCGAAACCGAGGGTGAGCGGCTCGAAATCGTGGTCCACCGTCGCGTCACCGACGACGTGCCACTCTTGCTCACGACGCGCGTGGTGCTCAACGTCTCCGGCAAGAGCCGCGAGCTAGTGCTGGGCAAGGCGTTGCCGTCAGGCTTTACGCCCATGTCGATCACGAGCGAGTTGCCGGCGCGCATCGAACCCGACACGCGCCTGCGCGTGCAAGCACGTCCCGGCACTTGGACGATCGAGATCACGGCGCGCAGCGAGGGCCCAGTCGCGGAACTCGCGCGTCCAGCGCCGGACGGCCCTTGGCGTGACGGCGAAGAAGTCTGGGTTTTCGAGGCCAAGAGCGCGCTGCGCCTGACGTCGGTCGAAGGCGTGCGCGCGATCGATCCCCAGCAAACGTCGCTGCCCGACGCCTGGAAGTCGCTGCCGAGCTACGCGATGGCCTTGGACGACAAAATGCGGCTAGTCGAGAAGCGTCGCGGAGACGTCGAGCCCGAGCCGGATCGCTTGTCACTCTCGCGCACACTGTGGCTCGATTTCGACGGTGCAGGCTACACCGCGAACGACACCATCACCGGCACCTTGCACCGCGCGACGCGCCTGGAGATGCTCCCGCCGACCGTGCTCGGTCGCGTCGCCATCGACGGTAAAGATCAATTCATCACTCACCTGGACAAGGACCCGAACAGAGCGGGCGTCGAGGTCCGTCAAGGGCAGCTTTCGGTATCGGCCGACAGCCGCATCTCGGGCGACGCGGGCAACATCCCCGCAGTCGGCTACGATCACGACTTTCACGAGGTCTCGGCCACGCTGCACATCCCGCCCGGTTATCGGCTGCTGCATGCATCCGGCGCAGATGAGGTGCCGGGTACCTGGGTCCGCCACTGGACGTTGCTCGAGTTGTTTCTGGTGCTCGTGCTCTCGCTCTCCTTCGCGAAGCTGTTCGGCCGCGCCTGGGGCGCGCTCGCTTGTTTGACGTTCACGCTCGTGTTCCCAGAAACCGACGCGGCGCGCTGGTTGTGGGCTGCTGCGCTGGCGACCGAAGCCTTGGCGCGCGTGATCCCGGCCGGCAGAGCGCGCGCGGCGTGCACCGTATTGCGCCTGGGTGCGCTCTTGATGTTGCTGCTCAGCACTCTGCCGTTCGTCGTGCAGCACGTGCGCGAGGGCATTTATCCGGCGCTCGCGGACAATGAGGCGGGCGGCGGTTCGATCACGCGAGGTTCGGAGTTTTTTGGCGCCAAGAGTGAAGCAATGGCGCCGCCCCCGATGGAACAAGTCGCGCCAGCCGCTCCGATGCCAGCGCCGGCAGGCCTTCCAGACCTTCAGATGCAGACGCTCGGAGCTGTCTCGAAAGACGGGCCAGCAGCCGGTGGTCGGGGCCTGGCGTCGGTCGGCAGTCTCGGGAAGCCCGGCTCGGGATCGTCGCCGGGGAGCGCGCAGTACCGGCAGTTCAACGAAGCCTACGACCCGAACGCGATGGTCCAAACCGGCCCGGGCCTACCCAAATGGAGCTGGTCGACGACCAGCGTGACCTTCAGTGGTCCGGTCGAACGCTCGCAGCGATTGCACTTCTACTTTCTCTCACCGCCGATCAATCTGCTGCTCGCGTTGCTACGCGCCGTGCTCCTGACCGTGCTCTTCGCTCGCTTATTGCCCTTCGGCACAGCGCGGCTGCCTGGCTTTGGACGACCCGCGGCGGCGCTTGCCACGCTGTGTCTGGTTTTCTTGGTAGCCCCCACAGCGCGCGCGGAAATTCCCGCCGACCCGCTGCTCGAGCAATACAAAGAGCGGCTATTGGCCAAGCCTGACTGCGCGCCCACCTGCGCGTCCAGCTCGCGCATGCTGCTAGACGTGCACGGAAATGTGTTGCGCGCGCGGCTGTCGATCGAAGTGAGCGCCACCACCGCGGTGCCGCTCCCGGGCGACGCCGCGCAGTGGCTACCCGAGCGCGTGCTGGTCGACGGCAACCCCGCGCAGGGCCTGCTCCGCTCGGAAGACGGTCAGCTCTGGCTGCGGCTTTCAGCGGGCGCCCACGATGTCAGCGTCGAAGGCGCGCTGCCAAGTCGTGAATCCTTGCAAATCGCGCTGCCAATGAAACCGCACCACGTCCAGGTGAGCGTCGAGGGCTGGTCGCTCGAAGGCGTGCACGAAGACGGCTTGGCCGACGATCACCTGCAGCTCACCCGCGCGATCAGCGAAGGCAGCGGCAAGGGCGCGGCGCTCGCGGCCGGAACTCTGCCGCCCTTCGTGCGCGTCGAACGCACACTCTTGATTGGACTCAACTGGCAGGTCAGCACGCGCGTTGTCCGCGCCACTCCGGTGGGCAGCGCGGTAGTGCTCGAGGTGCCGTTGCTGCGCGGTGAGTCGGTCACGACGCCGGACGTACGCATCGCGCAAGGCAAAGTTCTAGTGAACATGGCGCCGGATGCGACCGAGTTGAGTTGGCAATCCGTGCTCGAGCAACGTTCGCCAGTTACGCTCGTTGCGCCCAAGGCGATCGGTTGGACCGAGGTGTGGCGGCTCGACCTGAGCCCCATTTGGCACGCCAGCCTGGAAGGCGTGCCGGTCGTTCACGGGGAAACATCGGCGCGTGTTCCGGAGTGGCGACCGTGGCCGAGCGAGAGCGTGGTGATCAATCTCCTGCGACCGGCGGGCATTACTGGCCAAACGCTGACGATCGACAACAGCAGCTATGAAGTCCGCCCTGGGCTGCGCGCGACCGATGCGACGGTAGGCTTCAGCCTGCGCTCGAGCCGTGGTGGCGAGCACGTGCTGCACTTGCCGGAGGGCGCCGCGCTGGAGTCCGTGTCCGTCAATGGCGCGGCGCAACCGCTGCGCCAACAAGGCCGTAGCGTGACTCTTTCCGTCGTACCCGGTCAGCAGAACGTGCAGCTCACGCTGCGCCTGCCGCAGGGGATCTCTAGCTCGTTCAGCGCGCCGCCCTTCGACTTTGGCACGAAAATCGTGAATGTCACGACCAGCATTCGTTTGTCCGATTCGCGCTGGGTGCTCTTCGTGCACGGTCCACGGCTCGGACCGGCAGTGCTTTTTTGGAGCCTGCTCTTGGTGCTCGTGCTGGTGGCGTTCGCCCTCGGGCAAATCTCCTGGGTGCCACTCGAGCGCTATGAGTGGATGCTGCTCGCCATCGGTCTGTCACAAATTCCTCTGCCCGCTGCGGCTTTGGTTATCGGTTGGCTAGTGGCCCTCGGCTTTCGGCGCGCGCGCCCCGCACAGCGCCCCTACGTCTTCGATCTCGGGCAGCTGGTGCTCGTCGGTTGGACTCTGACGGCGCTGGTGATCCTAGTGTACGCGGTGCAGCAGGGCTTGATGGGCACGCCCGACATGCAAATCCTGGGCAATGGCTCGTCCAGCGAGCTGCTGCAATGGTTCGACGATCGCACCGGGCCGATCCCCGAGCAGCCGTACGTGCTTTCGGTGCCGATGCTTGCATACCGCGGCGTGATGTTGGCGTGGGCGCTCTGGCTGGCGGTGTCGCTGCTGCGCTGGCTACGTTGGGGCTGGCTGAGCTTTTCCGACGGTGGTTTTTGGAAGCGTCACCCTAAGCACACATTCGCAACGCCAGCGGTGCAGCCCGCGCCGCCCGAGGCGCCCAGTCAAGCGACGAGCGAAGCTCGGATCGTCGACGCAGCGGGTCCAAATACGCCGCCCCCGAGCGGGCAAGGTTAGGCCCTACGACACGCGGCCGATCGAACCCAAAAAGCGCGCTCGCTCCTGTGCGCTGGGCACCAGGCACGACTGCGCGCGGATTCGAGAACGCAGCTTGGCGAACGTCCGGTAGCCGGCATCTCGAAGGAAAGCTGGCACGAAGCGTAGTGCAGAAAACCAACGCCACGGCCCGCCCACGTATTCGAGCACGCGGAGCATGGCTGACGAACGAACGTCGGCATGGACCTTGCCATCCCGGAGTTCGGTCCAGAGCATGGAATCGACATCCGTTGCAACGCCGGCAAGGGCACGGAGCTGGCTGCCGACCGCGCTCTCGATCGGCGCGAAGCGCAGCAAATGGGATCGCTCATGCGCGAGCACCCACTGCACCGCCTGGCTACACACTCCGCACGTGCCGTCGTACAGCAGAATGGGGCCGTCTTGGAGCACGTCGGAGAAGGGCGTCATTGAACTTAGCCTGACGCAGTCTGCTCCGTTTTCCAGGGTGTGCCCAAACACTCGTATCTTCTCGAGATGTTTGCACGAATAGCTGCTCGCCGGATGCTGACCTTGGCGGAAGCGCGCTGGTCGAATTCGACCGTTCTCGTCCTTCGCACCATGGCGCCCAGGATGCGCTGAGCGCACGAGTCAGCGGCTCTTGCCGTCCCAGTGCTTCACCTCGAGCGCCAGCGGGTCCACCCCTTCTAGACAGCGCGCGTTGACCATGCACATCGCGCCGCCGGGACCGCTGCCGCGTGCGAACGGACGCACTCCGCAGTTGCTACAAAATAGGTGATGAATCTTCTTGGTGTTGAACTGATAGTCACTGAGCGAGTCTTCGCCCGACAGTAGCTGGAACTTGTCTTCCGGCACGAAGGCCATCAGCGCGCCGGTGCGGCTGCACATCGAACAGTTACACGCGGTCACCGGTCCACTCAGGTCCAGTTCGACTTCGTACTTCACGTTTCCGCAATGACAGGACCCGTGATACGTCTTGCTCTCGCTCATCGTCTAGCTCCTGGGGCTTTGTTTGGCGGAGCTTAGCGCGCCATTGCAGCACGCGGAAACACAACCGTAATCTGCCGCGTTGCGGGATCAACCTGGCGGCCAGGTAAGCCTTCGCCAGACGCAGCGAGCGGCGCCCCATCCGACAGCTGGCTGAACCGCATTGGATGGGTCGGCGATGCCTGCAGCCCGGGATGCGTGTGGGGACGCGGCCAAACAGGAGCCGCAACGCTCCCTGCGCAAACGGAAAGACATTGTTTGAATCAAACGATGTCTTTCTCGTTTGTGGCGTTGCTGCCAATCACGATCGTTCACCCGATTCCCTTGGCGCTCGGCAAGGTAACTCGTATCACTCGAGCGGGTGATCGCCATCCCGCTAGCCCTCGATCCTTACAACGCGTCTTGCACGATTCTCAAGTCGGGAAGATCGGCCCTCGCGTTCGCCGCGCTCAGGGGGGGGTAGCGAAATCCGACACACCGTCGGCCAGCCATCGATTCTGCTCTCGGCACACGCCAGGTCCGAACCGGTGTGCAGCTGCCTTTTGGGACAGTAGCGCGTCAATCGTAGTTTCCGTAAAAGTGTGGGTTAGCAATAATGCAGCAACGGCGCGGGAGGTGACGATGAGTGCTGAGGCAGACGACAAGGATGAGCGAGAGGTCTGGTCACCGATCCGCGCAGCGGCCTCGCGAATTTCTGCAGCGGCGCGAGCGTACGATGTTCGAACCTTTGACGCGCTCGAGCCGGGCGAGCACCTGTCGGGGCTCTACCCGATCGCGCTCGGACTGCTCGAGCAGTCGGTCGAACTGTTCGAGCAAATCGTCTCGGCGTTTGGCATCACATCCGGTCATCGTCCTTCGTCCACGCTCACATTCGAACTCGCTCTCGATGTGGCGGTGCGAGATTCGTACGACGTGGGAGACCTCGCCCAGTTCATTCGAGGCGAATTTCGGCGACGCCGAGCGACTCTGGCCGAAGTGCCGGGAATGAGCCCGATTGTTGCCCTCGCCGTGTGCGACAACGCGATTGATGGCGTCCGCAAAGCGCTTGCCGCGTTCGAGGTTGCCGCGGCCCGCGCGTCGCACACCAGCACCACGAGCGTCTTTGCGTTCGAAATCGATCGCTCCCTCGCGGCGCGTCGCGCCTATGCTAGCCTCGGGAGTCGGATCATCTCGGAGCTCTGCCCCAGCGCGGACGCAGTCGCAAGCCGCTTGCAAAACGTGGCGCTGGCCATCGAGCAGCTCATCCAGCAGGAGCTGTACGCCGACCTGCGCGTGGGCGATCGCTTGCTATTGCGCGGCGCGCAGAAGGATCTCGCGGACTTTTGGAAACCGAGCGCGGACCCGCACGCGAGTCGGGCGGCTGCACGCATTGCCGAGGATTTGCTGGCGCTGGTCGTGGTTCTGGGGCGAGTAAACCTGAGACAAGAGCTCGTGGAGCATGATTCGGCGCTGATCCAAGCAGCGCTGGCTCGTGCGGCTAACCCTGAAACGGGCGTGTTTTCTGCGGCACTCGTGCTTCAGTTGCAAAGTCTGCGGGGCCTGAACTCAGAGCTCGATCTTTTGCTCGGTTCGCCTCACGTGACAGTGGCCGCCGCTTGGCTGCCCGTCTTGGCGGCCCTGGGCCATCCCTACGTCGAACCGAGTGCTCAGCTACTTTCCGGAACCGTCCTGAAACGCGAGGTCGTAACGCTGGTGGACGACGAGCCGACGGTGAAACTGCCACCCGGGCTGGCGCGGAGCATCTTGTTGGAGAACTTGACCGATTATTGCGCGTCGTGGCCCGACCAGCCGCATCCTGCCTTGGGCGGCGAGACGCCGCGTGAGATTTCCGCGACGGCACACGGACGCGAGCGAGTGCAAGTGCTCCTCGACGATATGGAGCAACAAGCACAGGGAACCCCCGTCGCGCAGGCTTGTGACTTCGAGCGACTACGTCTCGATCTCGGTCTCGCCTAACACTACTTGATCAGTTCTTCAGCAAGGAGCAGATCACGATCGGCGTGGGCGGACCCGAGTCAACGAGACAGCCGGCGAAACCGGGCGGCTGCTGCCTCGACAATCGGAGGTGACGCGGGACGGCTGGGTTCGCTGCACAGCCAAAACTCAGCAGCTGCTGTCAGCTCTCGCTCTCGCGACGAAAGTGACCAAGTAGTACTAATCGGGGTAGGCCGCGCTAGCGCTTGGGCCCGCCATCGGCTCTGGTGCCAATGGCGATGGTTGGCGCGTTTCTCGTACGACGAGAATTCCGCTAGCGGTCGGTTGAACAACCAGCAACCGAGGACTTGACAATATTGAGTTGACGCTCATTAATTGAGCGTGCCTCGCGCCCGCGCAGATTTAGCCGCCCCAGCGCCCAGAAGCCCGCGGGGTCGGGGCCGTCCGCCCACGATCGATTCCGCGCGTCTACTCGCGGTGGCGCGCGATGTTTTTCTCGAGTTTGGCATTCGCGCGACGACGCTCGAGGTGGCCGAGCGCGCGGGTGTGTCCGAGGGAGTGCTCTTTCACCGTTTCAAGTCGAAGGAAGGGCTGTTCAGCGCCGCGATGGACTTCGATCGGGAAGAAGCCCCGCAGCGCCTACTCAAAGCCATCGAGGGCTTGGAGGGCCTCGAGCCACGCGAAGCGATCATTCAGTTGGCGACCATGTTGGTCGAGGTCGGTCGCGTCGCGCTGCCGATCATGATGATGTCGTGGTCGAATCCGCAACCGTGCACGGTGCAGCTTTTCGACAAAAAGCGCTCGAAGTTTAGGGAAATTCTAAAGGCGCTCGGCGGCTATTTCGAGCAGCAGATGGAGCGTGGCAAGCTCCGTCAAATGGACGCGGAGGTACTCGCTCGCGCGCTGCTCGGCTCCGTGCATCACTTCGTGTTGACGCGCATCCTACTCGAAGCAGGCGAGAGCGCAGCCATGCCGGAAGGCATGTTCGTGCGCGGTCTGGCCGACCTCCTCCTGAACGGCGCCGTCGCTCTCGAAGTGCCGACGCCCCGCAACGCACGCTTCAGCGCGCGGTCGTGACGACGGCCGCGCAGGACCAAGAGCAGAGAGTGACCCGATGACCCCACGACCCTGGACCGCGGTTCGCCGCCATTTATTGAGCTCTAGCTTAAGAATCGCCTCCGCGGCGGCGCTGCTGACTGCGACCGGCCAGGCCCGCGCAACGCAACCGCTCGAGACTTTTCTCGATGCCGCGCGCAAGAGCAACTACGAGGTACGCGAGCAGACCGCGACGGTCGAACAACGGAACTGGGAAAAAGAGTCCGCGTTCGGCCGTTTGCTGCCGGCCGCGTCGGCGCGCGGCGTGTATACGCGCAACCAATACGCGGCCGTGATCCCCTCGAGCGTCGTCCCGGGCGGGCTCACGATCACCCCGCAGGACCAGTTCGACCTGTTCCTGCAGCTCGACGTTCCGCTCGTCGATCTCGCCAACTACCAGCGCCTGGGCCAGGCCCGACACTTAGCGAGTGCTTCCAGCGCCCAGCTGGAGTTGGCGCAGAACGACGCGCAGCGCGTGGTCGCCCGCGCCTACTATACGTACGTCGGAAGTGCTGCACTCGTGCAAGCTGCGGAGCGCAGCCAGAAGATCGCCGAAGACAATCTGGCTTTTGTCACTACGCGCCATGACATCGGCGTCGCCACCGAGCTCGATCGCGAACGAGCGCGTGCGAACCTCGAGCAGAGCAAGCAGGACCGAGCCCAAGCGGAGCTGATCGGCATCACCGCCGGCCGTAACCTCGAGACCGTATCGGGCGTCCTGCCGACGCCCGTGGTCGAGTACCCGGTGGACGATTTGCATCCCGAAGAGCCGCTCGCCACTTGGGTCGCGAACAATGATACGCCCAGCGATCGCATTCAGGCCGAGCTCGGCAAGGCCGCAACATCCGCCCAAAGGGCCGCAGCCTATTCGCTCTTGCCCGCGCTTTCGGCGAACGCGCAGGAACGCATCACCAACGCCACGGGCTTTACTGGCCGTACGAGCGCGTACACGATACAAGGCATGCTCTCGTGGCGGTTCGACTACAGCGCCTACTCGACGGCACAAGCCCAGGCTAGCGCCGCTGACGTGCAGAAGTTGCGCGCCGAACGCGCGCGACGCGGCGTCGAGGATGACATCTTCGACGCCTGGCAGCGCGTGCGCACGGCGATCGTGAAGAGCGCTTCGGCTCGCGCGCAAGCCGAAGCTGCAGTGCGCGCCGAACAACTCGCGCTCGCCCGCTATCAGTCTGGCGCGCTCACGCAGCTGGACGTCACTCAGTCGCAACGCGACGCCTTCCAAGCTCAGGCGTCGCGCATCCAGGCCGATGCGGACCTACTCTACTCGCGTGTGCTCCTGCGCCTTGCAGCTGGCAAACCCCCGAGCGTCCGGCCCTCCACGGTGGCACCCGTCCAGGCCAAGGACCTTGGCGCACCGCCAACTGTCGAAACCGCACCCGCACCCGCACCCGCACCCGCACCCGCCGCCACTCCGGCGCCCCGTTGAACCAGTCACTCGTGGTTTCCCCGCCCATGTCCATCATCCACCGCTGCCAGTTCCCTCGCTTTACCGAGCTCACGCTCTCTGCCGCCCTGGCCGCCGCCGTGGCGCTGGCAGGATGCAAGGCCAAAGTCGACGCTGCACCGGCGCCGGAGGCACCCGCAGTTGCGGTCGTCACCGACGCCGTGACCAACGTCGAAGCCCCACGCACGCTGCGGCTGACCGGCACGCTCCGTGGCGAACGCGAAACCGACCTCGCCGCGAACGTCGCCGGGCGCGTCATCAGTATGAAGATCGAACGCGGCCAGCGCGTCGCCAAAGGCGACGTGATGGCGGAGGTCGACGTAAGCGCCGCGGCGCTAGCGCTCGCGGAAGCGCGCGTCGCCGTGCAGACCTCGAAGACGCAGGAGGCGATCAACCAGGTCGACTGCGCGCGCTACGAACGGCTCAAGGCGAGCAACGCCGTGACCGACCTCGAGTACGATCAAGTGACGGCCAAGTGCAAGACGGCTCCGCTCAATCGCGAGGCGGCCGAGGCGCGCCAGAGCATCGCCGCCAAGAACGTCGGCGACCGCCGGATCCTCGCGCCTTTCGCTGGCATCGTCACTGACCGCTACATCGAGGTGGGTGAGTACGTGCAGGCCTCGTCGCGTGTCGCTTCGCTTGCTCAAGTGGCGGATCTGCGGCTCGAATTCAGCTTGCCCGAGCAGAGCTATTCGGCCGTAAAAGTCGGGCAAGACGTCAGCTTCCGTGTCGCCGCCTACGGTAATCAGCTCTTCTCGGGCGCGGTCTCGCACATTTCCGGCGCCGTGCGCGAGACGCGCGACGTGCTCGTCGAAGCGAGCGTCAAGAACCCCGACCAGAAGCTGTTGCCCGGCATGTTCGCCGACGTGGATCTGACGGTGGGTACCGAAATACTGCCCTCGGTTCCCAAAGCGGCGGCGTTCGAGGCCAACGGCAAGCTCAACGTATTCGCGGTGCAAGGCGGCGCCGTCGAGCAGCGGGTCTTGCAGCCGGGTCCAGAAGTTCAAGGCCGCTTGTCCGTGCGCCGCGGCGTCGTCAGCGGTGAGCGAGTGGTCGCGACTTATAGTTCCGAGCTCAAGAACGGGCAGCGCGTCAAATGACCGAAACCATGACGAAGCTCAGCGGCCGCAAGCGAAAGGAAGCCCTCCCATGCAGTGGCTAGCAAGAGTTTGCGTGCAAAGGCCGGTGCTTGCATCGGTGCTGATGCTGGTCATTTTGGTACTCGGCACGGTTGGGTACCGAGGCCTCGGGGTCGATCAATTTCCGAACGTCGACGTGCCCGTGGTCGTCATCACTACCCAACTGCCGGGCGCAGCGCCCGAAGAGATCGAGACCGACGTCACGGACAAGATCGAGGGTGCCGTCAATCAGATCTCGGGCGTCGACGACCTCAACTCGGTATCGAGCGAAGGCGTCTCGCAGGTCGTGATCATGTTCAAGCTGGACAAGGACACCAACGTCGCGGCCCAAGAGGTGCGCGACAAGGTGAATACCGTCCTGCGCGAGCTACCCAGCGGCATCGAGCAACCGATCATCAGCAAGGTCGAACCGAGCGCGGCTCCGGTGCTCTACCTCGGCGTGCGTGGCAAGGGCCAAAGCATGCGCGACCTCACGGAGGTGGCGGACAAGAAAGTGCGGCGCCAGCTCGAAACCATTCTCGGAGTCGGCAAAGTCACGATTATCGGCGGTCGCGAGCGACAGATTCACGTGCGTATGGATCCGCTGGCGCTGCGCGCCGCGGGCCTCACGGCCATTGACGTGATGACCACGCTTCAGCAGCAGAACTTGATGACGCCAGGCGGTAACCTCGAAACAGGTCCGCAAAGCGTCACCCTGCGCATCGACGGCCGCGTCACCTCGGTCGAGGCCGTGGGCCGCCTGGTCATGCGCGCCAAGGACGGCCGCATTTTGCGACTCTCGGACGTCGCGCGCGTAGTCGATGACCAAGAATCGATCGAGAGCCTCGCCCGCTACGATGGGGAAGAGGTCGTCGTGCTGTCGATCGTCAAGCAGGCCGGCACGAACACGATCGAAGTCGTGGACAACATTCAAACGCGTATCGTGAGCTTGAGCCAGTCGCTGCCACCGGGCATGGAGCTCAAGGTCATCCGCGACAATTCACAGACGATTCGCACCAGCGTCCATTCCGTGATCGAGCATCTGATCGTGGGCGCGTTGCTGGCCGCGGGCGTCGTCTTGATCTTCCTCGGGAACGCGCGCAGTACGCTGATTGCCGCACTCTCGATTCCAATTTCGGTGATTGGTACCTTCGGCCTGATGTGGTTGCAAGGCTACACGCTGAACAACATCACGCTGCTCGCGCTCGCGCTCGCGGTCGGCATCGTGATCGACGACGCGATCGTCGTGCTCGAGAACATCATTCGCTTCATCGACGAAAAGGGCATGAAGCCGTTCCCGGCTGCCGTGCTGGCTACCAAGGAAATCGGTTTTGCCGTGCTGGCAACGACGCTATCCTTGATGGCGGTATTCATCCCCGTGGCGTTCATCGGTGGCATTCCGGGGCGCTTCTTGAAGAGCTTCGGCTACACGATGGCGTTCTCGATTGGAGTGTCGCTGATCGTGAGCTTCTCGCTCACGCCAATGATGTCAGCGCGCCTGCTGCTCGGTCACCAAAAGGGTACTGGGCTGAACCGTTTGGTCGATTTCTTTTACCGGCCGATCGAGCGTGTTTACATGGCCATGCTGCGGTTTTCGCTGCAGCGGCGCTGGGTGGTGGCGCTCGCGTGTGCGGCAGTCATGGGCTCGTGCGTCCCGGTGGCGAAGTCGCTGCCCGGATCGTTCCTGCCGCTCGACGACAAGGCAAAATTCCAGGTTACCATCCGCGCTCCCGAGGGAACTAGCGCGGAAGAAACTTTGCTCATCGCCGACCGCGCGAGCGCACTCTTGCGCAAGCTGCCGGGCGTCACCCACATTCTGATCACCGTTGCAGAAGATGATCAGATCACGCGCAATTACGCGCAGCTGTACGTCGACCTCGTCGATCCCGGCCAGCGCAAGTCGACACAATTTCAGCTGATGGACCGCGCGCGTGAGCTCGTGATCCCGAACATGCCGAAAGAGTTGCGCATCAACATCGCAGAAGTTCCGGATTTTGCGGTCGGTTCCAACACACAGGGCGTGCAGTACATCCTGTCCGGTCCCAATTTTTCCGAGCTCGAGAAGGGAGCGGGCGTGATCACTGCGGCGCTCAAGAAGAGTGGCAAGGCGGTCGACGTCGATACCACCAACATCGCCGGCCGACCCGAGGTGCGAGTGACGATTGACCGCGATCGGGCCGCCGACCTCGGCGTCAGTGTCTCCAATGTCGCGACGACCCTGCAAATGCTGGTGGCCGGCGTCAAAGCCTCGACTTTCCCGGAGAACGGCAACGAATACGAAATCCGAATTCGCGCCGACGAGCAGTTTCGTGCGGATCAAGACGCGCTTTCCCTAATCAGCGTGCCATCCTCCAAGTATGGCAGCGTGCCGCTGAGCTCTGTGGTCAATTGGGATCGTGGGCTCGGCCCGTCGCGCATCAACCGCTATGCGCGCGAACGCCAGATCACGATTTTGGCCAACGCTGCGGCGGGCGCTGGCGACAACGATGTAAGCGCGATCATCTCCAAAGAGTTCAAGGATCTCAACCTCGGAGCGATGTACCAACTGCGCCCAACTGGGCGCTCGAAGTCACAGGCCGAAACTGCCGCTGGCTTTTTGCTGGCACTCAGTATGGCCTTCGTCTTCATGTACCTGATCCTCGCGGCACAGTTCGAATCGTGGCTGTATCCGGCCATCATCCTCGCGGTTCTGCCGCTGACAGTGCCGTTCGCCTTCATCAGCCTGAAGATCTTCAACCAGAGCATCAACATGTTCTCCATGCTCGGCATGCTGGTGCTGTTCGGCGTCGTGAAGAAGAACAGCATTTTGCAGGTAGATCACACCAATCACCTGCGCCGCCTCGGCCGCAGCAATTTCGACTCGTTGATGGAGGCAAACCGCGATCGGTTGCGGCCAATTTTGATGACCACGATCGCCTTCGTGGCAGGCATGGCGCCGCTGATTCTTTCGTCCGGCATCGGCTCGGGCTTCAACAAGGCGACGGCCAGCATCGTCGTTGGCGGCCAGACGCTCTCGCTGTTGCTGACGTTGCTGGCGGTGCCCGTAATCCACAGCTTCGTCGACGACGTACTCGCCTGGTTCGTGCGCCGCAAACGAAAGGGCAAGCTGGACCGCGGCGAAGCCGAGCTGGATGCCTTGCTCGGCACGAGCGACCAGCCGCTCGCCAAAGCACTCGAACGCGCTGCCGCTGAGTGAGATCCATGAGCGTCGCAAGCGTGCGTTGCTGACGCTTCAGAACGGGATGCGCGTGGCCATTTTGAATTTCTCGTTGGAACGCAGTGACCTGTCGCCTAGACCGAGCATTCGGGGCGTCCAAACGGCTACACGGCTAGGTTCAGGGTTCAAATGACCGCCCTCGCTCTCGAAAATTCGGAGCCACACCAGGCCAGCGCTTGGCGTCTACTGCTGTCGCGCGGGCTGCGCGGCGCGATTGACGGCACGGTCAGCGTAATGCTTGCCGGGTATCTCGCTCGACTCGGGTTTTCGCCCATCGCGATGGGTGCATTGGTCACCGGCACCATGGTCGGTTCCGGCGCCGTGACGCTGGCCGTCGGGTTCGTGGCCCACCGGATCTCGAGTCGCCGGCTACTGCTGTTTGCCGCTTGTTTGATGGTCGCGACTGGGGTCGGATTTGCGGTGTTCACCGGCTTCTGGCCACTCTTCTTGGTCGCCGTCCTGGGCACCATGAATCCCTCGAATGGGGACGTCAGTCTGTTCCTGCCTCTGGAGCAGGCTGCGCTCGCGAGCTTCGCGGCGGGCAAGCGAGCAACGACACTGCTCTTCGCCCGCTACAACGTGATTGGCAGTTTTTCGGGAGCCCTGGGTGCGCTTGCCGTGGGGCTGCCGGAGCTTCTGTCACGATGGAGCGGCATTGCGACGGTGGCTAGCGAGCGAGCCGTCTTCCTCGTCTACGCTGGCATCGGGGCTCTCGTGGCTTGGCTGTATGGGAGGACGCCGGAAGTCCCACCGGTGCGGCAGTCGGGACAACCGCTCGCGACTTCGCGGTCCGCTGTGCTGCGTTTGGCCGCGCTCTTCAGCTTGGATTCGTTCGGCGGCGGTTTTGTCGTACAATCGCTGCTTGCGCTGTGGCTGTTTAGGCGTTTCCAGCTTTCGCTCAGCGCTGCGGGTGCGTTCTTTTTTGCATCGAGCTTGGCCTCATCGCTGTCGCAATTCCTGTCGCCGAGGCTAGCGGCTCGAATCGGCCTAGTGCGCACCATGGTCTTCACTCATGTGCCCGCCAATCTATTTCTGATGGCTGCCGCGTTCATGCCAACGCTTGGACTGACGCTCGCCTGCTTGCTTCTCAGAGCCAGCGTTTCGTCGATGGACGTTCCGGCGCGTCAGGCCTACGTGATGTCCGTCGTGCCGCCAGAGGAACGCGCTGCTGCCGCAAGCGTCACGAATGTGCCAAGAAGTCTCGCCGCTGGCATCGCTCCCACCCTGGCGGGAGTGCTCCTGGAACGCACGAGCTTTGGCTGGCCGCTATTGTGCGCGGGTGCGCTCAAGCTCAGCTACGACTTTCTACTGCTCGGGCTGTTCCATAGGGCCGAGCAGGATCTGAACCTCGATCCCTGAGCGAACGCATGTCGTTCTTCGGGCAGGGTGTTCTTGAAAGAGAGAATCGTGCTGGTCAGGTACTTCGTATACGGATTGGCCAACAGCAGCAGTTCCGGATTGCGCTATTGGGCGAAGTAGACCGTCGCGCGCTTTTGTCCTTTGGTGCTGAGCTTCCTATCACCTATCAATCGCTTGACCGGTAGCACGAGCGCCTTCGTGGGAACAGCGAGTCCGGCCGCGATCTTCTCGATGCGTAGCCCCGGGTGCTTGGCGATGTGGGTGTGCAATTTCTTGATCAGCGCAGCCAGCTCCGCCGGGCTGCGCTTCGAGCTCGTCTCGTGTCGCTGGGGCAGAGCGATGGATTGGCCGAGCTGACGCTTCGACCCGCGACGTGACGACGAGCCGCCGTTCAACGCCGTTTGAACCGATTCGAGCGCTGCGCGCTGGATCAGATCCTTCAGTTGCTCGACAAACAATTCGACAGCCTCGCGAACTGCGTCATCAATGTTCGACATCGCACCTGGGTACGTCGATTGATGTAGAACTGTCAATCAGAACAATAACTTTCCGATCCACCTGTCGGGCGGGACAGCTTTGCTGGTCGCGAGACCAGGTTACAGTCAGCGCGTGCCTAGGGCAATTGGATTATCGTCAGAAAGACAGTCGTGGCGTGAGTTGCGCAGTCTGAGCGCCCCGCCGATTTGATGTCGGACTTTGCCCGGGGGACGAGTTGCGTGCTGCAATCCGTATCGATACGACCGCGACATGATATGATTGAACTCGATGGATTTGGGGGCGTCTGTTCGAGCCGAGCAACTACGCTCCCTTTACCGTCAGAATCGCGGCGTTCTGTGGCTGAATGTGGCGGTCGCTGCGCTCGTGTCTGCGGCACTCTGGCGAACCGCTTTCCGGGACTTGCTCGTCACATGGGTCGGGCTAACTGCGCTCGTCGCCCTCGCTCGAGTCGAGCTCACGCTTCGCTACGAGAAAGCTCGACCTGATCAATCCGAGCTGGAACCGTGGGGCCGCCGTTTCCTGGTCGGCTCGATGGCTGCCGGAGCACTTTGGGGCCTGGCAAGCTTCGTCTTTTTCGACGCTGCAGGTGCTGAGTCTCAGCTCGTCTTCGGCTTTGCGATCGGGGGCATGACGGCGGCCGCCGCCGGCACCTGGTCCAGTCACCTGCCAGTGTTTTGGGGATACTTTGCCTGCGCGCTCGGCCCGCTCGTGGCGCGAACGTTTGCGGTCGGAGATCCCGCACATCTGGCGATGGGAAGCATGTTGTTGGGCTATGTGGCGGGCATGCAGCGGGTGGCACGCAGCAACCACCAAACGTTTACCCGCGCGTTTCGGCTGGCGCTCGAGAACGCCGAGCTGCTCGAGCGCTTGTCCGCCTCCCGGAAGGGGCTCGAAGAAACCAATCACACGCTCGAACAGCGCGTCGCAGAGCGGACCAGCGAGCTCGAACGCCAGGGTGAGGTCTTGCGGGACGCGCAGCGTCTAGAGGTGGTGAGCAGGCTCGCAGGCGGGATCGCGCACGAATTCAACAATCTGCTGACCATCGTACTGACTAGTATCGATGTTCTGGATGAAACGCGCTCGTTCGACGCGACTGCAGTCGAAAGGACGCGAGCCGCCGCACGGCGAGGCGCGTTTCTAGCTCGCCAGCTGCTCGTCTTTGGCCGAAGGCAGCGGATCGAACCGCGCTTGCTCGATTGCAACCGAGCCGCAGCAGACATGGAGCCCCTCTTGCGTCGGCTGGTCGGCGAGCTAATCGATACGCGCTTCGTGCTGAGCCCCGAGCCTCTCTACGTGATTGCCGATCCGGCTCAGCTCGAGCAAGTCCTGGTCAGTCTCGTCAGTAACGCGCGCGACGCGATGCCCGAAGGTGGCGCGCTGCGAGTGACCACCGAGCGCGTTGACCAGCTGCCTGACGCGGCCCGGCCCCAGGGGAAATACGCACTTTTGCAGATCGAAGACACCGGCGTGGGAATGGATCCGGAGACATTGCGGCGCGCGTTCGACCCGTTTTTTTCCACGAAGGCGCCGGGACACGGCTCCGGCCTCGGGCTGGCGACCGTTCACGGCATCGTCGAGCAGAATGGCGGCTGCGTGACCGTCGACTCGGAGCCAGGAAGGGGTTCCCGCTTCCTCGTGTATCTGCCGATTGCAGAGAGAGTGGAGAGTCCTCCTGAGAGTCAATGCACAGTGCCGCCATCCGTTTCGCCGCCTGCAACGATCCTGATCGCCGAGGATGAACCCATTCTGCGTGCGATGATTCGACGTAGTCTGATGCGCTCCGGACACACGGTATTGACGGCCGCGGACGGCGAGGGTGCGCTGGCTGTCGCGCGCGCGCATCCGGGGCCGATTGACTTGCTCGTCACCGACGTCATGATGCCAAACTTGGGCGGCGTCGAAATGGCGCGTATCTTGGCGCTTCAGCGACCGGGGATCGGGGTCCTTTTCATGTCAGGCTACAGCGGTGGCCAACTGCTACCCCCGACCGATGCGATGAAGGGCATCGCCTACTTGCAAAAGCCATTCGACACCAAAACGCTCGAGGCACGAGTCGCTGAGCTGCTTGGGCGGCCGCAGGCGTCAAAGTCGGGTGCACCTTTACCGTAGGCAAGCCCCGTTCGACGAGTCTAAAGTCGACGATTCATGAGTGAAGGCGACTTTTTCAGCGACGAGGCAAAGCGCGCCACCGCGGCGTCGGTGCAGAGCGCCGAGGCACGAACCTCCGCCGAGATCGTGGTCGCGGTGCGCAAGAGCTCCGGCCGCTATGGCGTGCTTGCCTACCATTTCGGCTTGGGGGTTGCGGCACTGGTCGTGTCGTATTTGCTGTTGGCACCCGCGCTGTACAGCGCCTTCGCTATTGCGCTCGATGGCATCGTCGCTTTCGCGCTGGCCTCGCTGCTTGCCGCCAACCTGGACACCGTGAGACGCTCGCTTTCGCGCGCGTCGACGCTCGACGGCAATGTGAACAGCGCCGCGCGTGCGGCGTTCTTCGACCTCGGCATCTCGCGCACCTCGGGACGAAATGGCGTGCTCGTCTACGCTTCGATGTTCGAGCGCCGCTGCGTCGTATTGACGGATATCGGAATCAATCCTGCGCAGCTAGGAGCGCGCTGGATTGTCTCGAAAAGCGACCTCGCCAACGCGCTGAAACGCCGAAATTTGCCAGCGTTTCAGCAGGCGGTTGCGGCGCTCGGTGTGGTGCTTTGCGACGCGCATCCGCACTCGGCTGACGACGTGAACGAACTTCCGGACGAGGTCCAATGAGCAACGTTCGGCGAAATAACGAACGTGCACTGCTGGTGTGGTTGGCACTGGCCTTGGCGGTGGGCGTCGCGCTGTCGTACTCGACGAGCGCTTGGGCGCGACCTGGTGGTGGCCATTCGTACTCGGGTGGTTCTTCCTCTCGCTCCAGCGGGCGCTCGGGCAGCGGCAGCAGCGGTGACGGGGGTGACGCGGCAGGACTGATCTTTCAGCTGATATTGCTGTGCATCCAGTACCCCGCGCTCGGCGTACCACTGCTGATAATCGTAGTCGCATTCTTCGTCGTCAAGGCGGCAGTCGGCGCTGGGCAAAAGGGCTGGTCCACCAGCACGCCAGAGGCCGTGCAGGCTGTCCAGCGTGTCGAACAAACCGCACGCGTGGGGCGCAGCGAACTCGACATGATTCGCACGCTCGACCCGGGCTTCTCGCTCGTGCTGTTCGAGGACTTCGCGTACATGCTGTATGCCGCAGTCCAGCGCGGACGCGGCATCGGCACACAGGCGCTCGCCGCTTACTTGGCCCCGAATCTCGCTCAGGCTCTGGTCGATCCACAGCTGTCGGACGTGCAGGGCATCGTGATTGGTGCCATGCGCTACGTGCGCTTCTCCGGGCTGCAGGGACCGATGCTCGAAGTCGAAATCGAAATCGAATCCAACTTCTTGGAGGTGCTTCGCGCGGGCGGTACGCGCAGGTTCTACGCTGTGGATCGGATCCTGCTGAGCCGCGCGGTGACTGCCCGCTCCCGCCCCCTGGCCCGCGCGCACACCCTCGATTGCCCGAACTGCGGCGCCCCGCTCGAGGCCGTGCGCGGCACCGAGTGCAGCTATTGCCGCCAAAACGTGGGCTTCGGTCGCTTCGATTGGATGATCGCCGGCTTCAACAGCCTCACCCGCGAGGCACGGGGTCCCCTGCTAACCAGCGACGTCGCCGAAACCGGCACTGAACTGCCCACGATTGTCGATCGAGGCGCGCCCCAAAGGTTCGAAGAAATAACGCGCAAGGACCCCGCGCTCAGCTGGCAAGCGCTGCAAGGCCGCGTCGCGCTCGTCTTTGCCGAGCTGCAAGTCGCCTGGTCCGGCCGCGACCCAATGCGAATTCGCCCATTCGTGTCGGACAACCTATTTCAATCCATGTACTACTGGATTGATCTGTACACACAGGCTCGCTGCCGCAACCTGACCGAGAACGCGACCATCTTACGAGTCGACCTGGCGAATGTCCTCAGTGATGCCTACTTCGACGCCATTACCCTACGAGTTTTCGCCAGCAGTATCGACTACACCATCTCGGACGACGGTAAACTACTCAGCGGCAACCGTAGCCGTCCGCGCACCTACTCCGAATATTGGACCCTGATCCGCGGTACAGCCCGCCGCGGCGAACCCCGGCGCGACAGCACCTGCTCCAACTGTGGGGCCCCGCTCCGCATCGCCATGACCGGCCAATGCGAGTACTGCCGCGTCAAAATCACGAGCGGCGACTTCGACTGGGTTTTGTCCAGGATCGAGCAGGATGAATCGTATGGGGGGTAGAGAGAGGTAATGGTTACGCTTGCGATCTCTGCGCTCCCGCTGGCCGGAGACACAGTTGTCGCGGCAGGGCCGGCGCTAGATCAACTTCCGAAATAGCTCGACACGAGAGCTCGAGCCTGTCTTTCGTAGGACGTTTTCCTGATGAAACTTGACGGTGCGCGGGCTGATTCCGAGCCGCACGGCGATATCTTCGAAGTTGCCGCCCAAGCACAGTAACTCGAGAATTTGGGCCTCGCGCTCAGTGAGCTTGGTGGTTTTGCCGAGCGCGGCGATGCGCTGTTGGATCTTCAGCTTCTGGCCATCTCCCAGGCTGGGCGATGTGGTCGCATTGCTCTCGGGAACCTGCCAGGCGTCCACTAGCTGGTCACGAAGCGTGCGCTCGTGGAATAGGAAAGCCATCACCGTGTATGTCTCGGTGCCTACGGTGAACGTGCCCACGACTTGTCGCGGCGAACTGGCTCTGTCCCATAATTCCGCCCACTCTTCGGGATTTTTGTAAACACTCATCGAGTAGGCCAGTCGTTCGCTGGCCATGATCAAGTTGGATATGCGGGCTGTGATGGTCAGTCCCCGGGGGGTCGGGGTCTGGTAGTCGGCCCGGTTCATAAACCAACGAAGGTACAGCGCGCGTGCGCCGTTTTCCAGCGGATGCTGAGTGACGAATTCTGCAGCCAAACGGGCAGCGGGATCGAGCTCGATCAACTTGATGTCGGCCGCGCTCGTCAGCATCGTGGCGTGCCAAACCGAGTCCACAGCTCCGCCCAGCATTTCGTCTCGGGCGACTTCGAAGGTGTGTGGCTCGGCGCGAAAGTGTGCTCGCGCGATCGCTGCGGACACTTCACCCTCGTGCTCGCGAATCAGTTCCACGATCGACTGCTCGTCGGACGGTTTCGCCCCCACGAATGTTGGCGCTTCGCGTTCGCCGACGCGTGTGGCGAGCTGTTCGATGAACGGCACATCCCGGTCCAAGAAGAACAAGTCGTCGAGTCCAGCCTTGGGCGGAGAACCGGTGGCCAGCTCGGCGACGACGAACTCTCGCACGGGCCGGTAGATCGCCTGATATCGCTGAGCGTTCTCTCGTTGGGCTCGGGCGACCAGGGCAATTCGCGCGAGGGCGTGCGGGCGGAGGCCGGTAGCGGCGGACTCGACGTAGGGCTGACTTGCGAGCCAGTCAAAGAGCTCTGGAGCGTGACTCTGGGCCACACTCGGGTTGGCTAGTAGTACGTGTTCGAGCAGCTCGAGCGTAGTCGTGTGCGCCAGTGCGCAGACGTCGAGCGCCAATTGCTGTGCTTGCGATGCCGTCCGCACCTCCAGCGCTCGTGTCAGCGTGCGCTGGAGGTCGCGCAGGTTTTCCGGCGTGAAGACCGGCGCCCGGGTCTTCGTCAGCAGCTCGGCAGCCACGGCCAAGCCGAGCGGGTACCCGCCGACGAGGTCGAAGATACGTGGTTGTGCGGAACTAGGTACTTTGCGATCCTCGAGAAATCGTCGGGCGTCATCCTCGGCCCAAGGTGCAAGCTGCCAGCGTCGGGTCAGATTCCCCCAGGCGGGGTCTAGGGTCAGGCGCGACGATGGGACGTGGCGCGACGCAAACACGAGCAGTACATTGCTCGGTAAACCTGTCGCGAACTGCCCAAGCAGCCAGGGTTCGAGCGCAGCGAGTCGCTCATAGGAGTCGAGTAAGAGGACCGGCCTGCCGGCAGAAGGATTGGAGCGAGCCGATTCGAGCAGTACAGTCGCGTGTCGCGTGTACCAACGTTGCAGCTCATCCAACGCGTGCCGGCCGACTTCAGCTGCATCGACGTAGCTAACGGGTAAGGACAGCTTCAAGCTCTGGCGCGCGAACTCGAGCAGGAGACTCGTCTTGCCGACACCCGCTTGCCCAGTGAGGTAAAGCAGCGAGCAACTCGGGTCGTCGAGCGCGGAATTCATCAGATCGAGATCCGCTTGGCGCCCGATGAACCAGCGCAGGCGCTCGTCATTCAGCCGATCTCCAAACGTGGACGAGGGGGTCGTGAACGGGGCAACCGGCTGCAGCTTCGACTTGATCATGGCTTGTTCATTCGTCTCAACCCAGGTCCATGGCGCAGCCGCACCTGTCTCGACACTCGTCTTTCCAGGTGTCATGACAGAACCGCCCAGCGCAAGAAAGAAACGCGCGCGAGGAACCGGCGGATCGCCGCCCTGTACTACCCTTCGGGTATGTCTCGGCTTCGGCCGTGGAAAGGTGAATGAAGGCGCGATGTTGGGGCTTGGTCCGCGGGCCACGGTTCAGGCGCGGTCGCCAGGGCGCTGGGCGTGCGACAAACTGCCGCCCCCAATCGGCAGTGACACGGAATTAGCGCCGCGTGCCACCTACCGAGTCTGAACTGACGAGTCAGCGCTGCCTTCGCGATTTCAATTTCATGCGCCTCCGAGTCACGCACGGCCGATCGGGTAGCGACCGCGAGCTGTTCTTTTAGGCAGGTGCCAGTACTGTCCAATCGGGTAGCACTAAGTCGTTTGAGGGTATGCACGGAGGAACTTTGACAACTCGATCGCGCCAGCCCGTGACCCTGGACTGGAGGGCAGTTGGCGGTCGACATTTTGTCAGACGCCGAACTAGATCTGTTGCCA
>Ga0302322_100000817_pt1 | contig 24357 bp, 21 predicted proteins | sample Fen_T0_2_FD_203757 | JGI IMG/M metagenome (GOLD analysis project Ga0302322, IMG submission 203757) | Peat permafrost microbial communities from Stordalen Mire near Abisko, Sweden - Fen_T0_2 | ecosystem: Environmental > Terrestrial > Soil > Wetlands > Permafrost | place: Sweden: Abisko...
GGTCGCTCATCGTCAAGCACAACCGTCGGCGCGACGATCCCGACCCCGTGGCCGAGGAGATCGCACCCGTGTTGCCCGCGCTCCTGGCGCGCGCGATGAGCCTGCTCGGCTAGTCGCGCGGGATGCCGGCGAGCTGGTCGGCGAACTTGGCCTCGGCCGCGGCGCGCAGCTTGGGGATGTGCGTGGTGGGGAAGTTGTCGTCGACCGGCTTGTAGTTCTTCAGCACCTGGCGCGCGAGCGTGACCTTGTGCACCTCGGTGGGACCGTCGGCGAGCCCCATCACGAACGACTCCGTGAGGTAGTGGACGAACGGCATCTCGTGGGTGACGCCGAGCGAACCGTGCACCTGCAGTGCCCGCGCGGTGACATCGTGCAGCACCTTCTGCATCATCGCCTTGATCGCGGAGATGTCGCCGCGCACCGCCTTGTAGTCCTGGAGCTGGTCGATCTTCCACGCGGTGTGCAGCACCATGAGGCGGTAGGCCTCGAGCTCCATCCAGGAGTCGGCGACCATTTCTTGGACCATCTGCTTGTTGGCGAGCACCTCGCCCTGCGTGTAGCGCGACACCGCGCGCTCGCACAGCATGTCGAAGATGCGTCGCGCCAGGCCCACGGTACGCATCGCGTGGTGGATGCGCCCGCCGCCGAGGCGGGTCTGCGCCACCATGAACGCGCCGCCGCGCGGCCCGAGCATGTGGTCGGCGGGGACGCGCACGTCGTTGTAGCGGAGGTAGCCCTCGATGCCGTCACCGACCGGCTCGTAGCCCATGCCGACGTTGCGGATGGTCTCGATGCCCGGCGTCTCGATGGGCACGATGAACATCGTCTGCTGGTCGTAGGTGGGGGCGTCGGGGTCGGTGACCGTCATCACGATGAGGAACGCGGCGGAGCGCGCGTGCGAGGTGAACCACTTCTCGCCGTTGATGACCCACTCGTCGCCGTCCTGCACCGCGGTGGTGGTGAACACCTTGGGGTCGGCACCGCCCTGCGGCTCGGTCATCGAGAAGGCGGAGACGATCTCGTTCTGGAGCAGCGGCTTGAGGTAGCGCTCCTTCAGCTCGGGCGAGCCGAAGCGGGCGAGGATCTCGCTGTTGCCGGAGTCGGGGGCCTGCGAACCGAACACGATCGGTGCGCACACGGAGCGGCCGATGATCTCGTTGAGGAGGCCGAGCTTCACCTGGCCGTAGCCGGGGCCACCGAGCTCGGGGCCGAGGTGCGTGGCCCACAACCCCTTGTCCTTGACGATCTGCTGCAGCGGCGGGATCAGCGCCTGGCGGATCGGGTTCATCAGGTCGTGGGACTCGGGGACCACGTAGTCGAGGGGTTCGCACTCCTCGCGCACGAACGTGTCGGCCCAGGCCAGCAGCTCGGCGTACTCGGGGTCGGTGGAGAAGTCCCAGGCCATCAGTGTCTCCAGTGCGGACGAAGTGACATCTGACGTCGACGTCGAGAGGAGGGTAGCTTCACGCAGTTCGCCGAGCCATCCGACGGCCACCATGGGGGAGTGTCAGTTCGATGAGCGAGAAGCTCTGTCAGGACCGGGTCTGTATCGTCACCGGCGCGGGAGGCGGCCTCGGACGGGAGTACGCCCTCTCGCTCGCCCGCCACGGCGCCAGGGTCGTGGTGAACGACATCGGCGCGAGCCGCGACGGCTCGGGCCACGACGACGGCCCCGCGGCCCGGGTCGTCGCCGAGATCGTGGCCATGGGTGGCGAGGCCGTCGCCAACACCAACGACATCAGCAGCTTCGACGGTGCCGGCGAGTTGATCGCGCAGGCGGTCGACACGTTCGGCAACCTCGACGTGCTGATCAACAACGCGGGCATCCTGCGCGACCGCATGATCTTCTCGATGAACGAGGAGGAGTGGGACTCGGTCATCCGCGTGCACCTGAAGGGCACTTTCGCGCCGAGTCACCACGCCGCGGTGTACTGGCGCAACCGCTCGAAGGCGGGCGAGACGAACGACGCGCGGCTCATCAACACCACGTCGGTGTCGGGGCTCTACGCCAATCCCGGCCAGGCGAACTACGCGGCGGCCAAGGCCGGCATCGCCACGTTCACCCTCACCGTGGCGCAGGAGCTGTCGCGTTACGGCGTCACCGCCAACTGCATCGCGCCGGGCGCGCTCACCCGCCTCACCGAAGACCTGCCGATGAGCGACGAGATCCGCACCAGCTTCTCGCCGGAGTGGGTGGCGCCGGTGGTCGCGTGGATGGCGTCGCCGGACTCCGCCGACATCACCGGGCAGGTGATCGAGTCGTCGGGCCTGGTGCTCGCGATCGCCGAGGGCTGGCACCGGGGTCCCACCCGGCAGCCGGTGGCCGAGTTGGACGCGATCGGCCCCGCAGTGCGGGCGCTCCTCGCCGACGCCCGAGTTCGTACTTTCTTCGAGGAGACGCAGTAGCTATGGAGGCATACATCGTCGACGCCGTGCGCACGCCGCGCGGCAAGGGTCGTCCCGACGGCGCGCTGCACGGCGTGCACCCCCAGGAGCTGCTCGCGCAATGCCTGCGCGCGCTGCCCGCCCGCGTCGGCTTCGACCCGGTCGAGGTCGAGGACGTCGTCATGGGCAACGGCATCCTCGCCGGTGACCACGGCGACGACGTCGCGCGCATGGCGGTCCTGCTCGCGGGTTGGCCCGAGACGGTGCCGGGCATGGTGCTCAACCGCTTCTGCGGCTCGGCGCAGCAGGCGATCACCATGGCGGCCACCGGCGTCGCGTCCGGTGCGCAGGACCTCGTGATCGCCGGCGGGGTCGAGATGATGTCGCGGTGGGATCTGACGGTCGGATCGGTCACCATCGACGGCGGCAACCCCGACCTGCGCGCGCAGTACCACCCGGTGCCGCAGGGCATCTCCGCCGACCTCATCGCCACGCTCGAGGGCTTCACGCGCGACGACGTCGACGCGTTCGCAGCCGAGAGCCAGGCGCGCACCGAAGTTGCCGTGGCGGAGGGCCGGTTCGAGCGGTCGCTGCTCGCGGTGACCAGGCCCGATGGTTCCGTCCTCTGCGACCGCGACGAGCACCCGCGCGCGGGAACCACGGTCGAGAAGCTCGCGGGGCTCAAGCCCGCGTTCGCGGTAATGGGGGAGACCGCGTCGCCGGAGGGCCCCACCTACGACGAACTGTGCGTGCAGCGCTACCCGTCGATCAGCGCGGTCGAGCACGTGCACCACGCGGGCAACTCGTCGGGAGTCGTCGACGGCGCGGCTGCGCTGGTGGTGGCGTCGAAGGCGTGGTGCGAGGCCAACGGCGTCACGCCGCGCGCCCGGGTGCGCGCCGCCGCCGCGCTCGGCGCCGAGCCGCTCATCATGCTCACTGCGCCGGCCGCGACCTCGCAGCGCTGCCTCGACAAGGCCGGCATGACCGTTGCCGACATCGACCTCTGGGAGATCAACGAGGCGTTCGCCTCGGTGCCGCTCAAGGCGATGAAGGACCTCGGGCTCGACCCGGCCACGGTCAACGTGAACGGCGGCGCGATCGCACTCGGTCACCCGATCGGCGCGACCGGCGCGATGCTGATCGGCACCGTGCTCGACGAGCTCGAACGGCGCGACCTCGCCACTGGCCTGGTCACGATGTGCACCGGTGGCGGCATGGGCACGGCCACCATCATCGAGCGGGTCTGAGGGGAACAGCGATGCGACGGGTGATCACCGGCCTCGACGAGCAGGGCCGCTCGTGCGTGGTCAGCGACGAGGTGATCGCGACCGACACCGGTCGCGCCAAGGCCGGCCTCGACAACGGCACCCTGAGCTTCGTGTGGGAGACCTCCGAGGTCCCGCCCGCGATCGAGCGGCCGCGCGACTTCACGCTGCTGCAGACCAGCTCGCCGCCGGGTGGCACCAAGTGGCTGGTGCTCGGCTGGGAGCCGAACGTCGAGCGCACCTGGGTGCGCACCAACACCCTCGACTACGACACCGTGCTCGAGGGTTCGTGTGAGCTGCTGCTGGAGACGGGGAGCGTCGAGCTCTTCGCCGGCGACATGGTGATGATCCCCGGCACCGCGCACGGCTGGCGCGCCGGGCCCGAGGGCGTGGTGCTGCAGGTCGTGCTCATCGGCCTCGACCCCGACCCGGAGCCGGCCGACGTCATCGTCCAGGACCACTGACGTGGGCGTCGACGACGCCGCGCTGGCGCGGCTCCTCGACGGGGATGCCATCCGCCGGGTGCTCCACCGCTACTGCTTCGCCGCCGACCGCGCCGACGAGGAACTGCTTCGCTCCGTGTACCACCCCGACGGGATCGACGAGCACGGCACCAACTTCAAGGGCCTCGGCTGGGACTTCGCCGAGTATGCGTGCCGCACTGCCCGCGAGGAGCCGAACTTCACCGCGATGCAGCACCACCTCACGTCGACGAACATCGCGGTGCACGGCGACGTGGCCGCGGTCGAGTCGTACGTGCTCGCGCTGCACGTGCCCGTGGGTGGTGGCGGGATCGCCGCGGTCGGCGGCCGCTACCTCGACCGCTTCGAACGCCGCGACGGCGAGTGGCGCATCGCCTACCGCCGCTTCGTCCACGATCTCGACGTGCAGTTGCCCGACGCGCCGGCGTTCGCTGAGGGGATCGGCACCTACTTCGAGGGTTCCCGCACCCCGGCCGATCCCGCGTTCGCGTTGTTCGGCGCGGTGGCCGAGGGCCGGCCCTGGCCCGACGACGCCTGACGACGCCTGACGCGCGTCAGGCCCCTAGTTGTGCGACGAGCCAGTCGTGCACGTACGCGGCGCCGAGCGACAGGTTGTCGATCTGGCAGTGCTGCGCGCCGCCCTCGGCCCCGGTGAAGATCTTCAACGTCTTGTCGGCGCTGCCGCTCGCCGCGTAGAGCCGTTGCGCGTCGGCGAGGGGGATCTGCTGGTCGTGCTCACCGTGCACCACGAGGAACGGGCAGCGCATGTCTCCCACCACGTCCTCGAGTCGGAACGGTCGCAGGCGCTCGAGGGCGGCCTCGATGGAGTCGACGCCGAAGACCGTGAGCAGGTTGCGGGCCACCCCCGCCACGTTCGACTGCTCGGCGAGCGCGATGCGGTGCGACCAGTCGGCGTCGTAGTCCCAGATCGCACCCCACGCGACCGCGGCGGCGAGGCGGGGTTGCGGCTCGCCGCCCGTGACGCGTGGTAGCCGCCGAAGCTCGATCCCGAGATCGCGATGCGCGACGCGTCGACGTCGGGACGCGTCGCGAGGTGGTCGATCGCGGCGGCGGCCACCACCTCGCAGTCGTGGCGGAGGTGGATGCCCCGTGTGCGCAGCGACTCGCCCATGCCTGGGGAGTCCATCGCGAGCACGTGCACACCGCGGTCACGCGCGAGCGACTCGTACCCGTGCATGTAGGTGTACTCCTTGCAGCCTTCGAACCCGTTGAGCGCGATCAACGCGGGCCGGGGCCGGTCGGGGGACGCACCCGCGGCGCGCGCGAACAATGACGGCAGCGCGGTGTCGCCGAAGGGCACGTCGACGCGTTCGACGATCGCCTCGGGTGCGTGCACGGCGGCACGGTCGAATGCGTCGCGCGCCGCCGCGAAGCAGTCGTCGGCGACGGCGTCCTTCGGGTGCCGCAGCAGGTCGGCCACCAGCCGGTAGCACGCCACGCGTCGCCAGTGCCGCGCCGCCGAGTACGCGGAACCCTCTACCGCGGTACGCTCGGCGATGGCGGCCACATGGTCGGCCATGGCGTTCCACTCGTCGAACCACCGCTGCGCGTCGCCCTGGTGTGCCTGGAGCGAGCGGCCCACGCGGTCAACCTCGCCGATCTCGGCCCAGCCCCACGGCGCCATCGACATCGGCGCCAGCATCATGATCGACCAGAGGTAGTGGTCGGGGAAGTAGCGCCACCAGTCGTCGGTGCTCGTACCGCTACCCGTGTCGTTGCTCACTCGCCGGCGCCCTGGTCGACCTCGTTGACCTCGCGCACGAGCGTGAGCTTGTCGATCTTCTGCGCGGCGGTGCGCGGGAGCTCGTCGCGCAGCACCAGGTGCTCGGGCAACTTGAACTTCGCGAGGCCCTCGCCGCGCAGGAAGGCGCACAGGTCGTCGAGCGTGGGTGTGGCGCCCGCGCGCGGTACGACGACCGCGCACGCCTGCTCGAGCAGGTCGGGGTGCTCGATGGGCACCACTGCCACCTCGGCCACGTCGGGATGACGGCCGAGCAGTTCCTCGATCTCGAGCGGGCTGATGTTCACGCCGCCGCGCAGGATCATCTCCTTCTTGCGACCGACCACGCGCAGGTGGCCAGTCGCGTCGAGCACGCCGAGGTCGCCGCTGTGCCACCACCCGTCGGTGTCCCACGCCCGCGCCATCTCGGCCGGGTTGTCGACGTAGCCGAAGGCCATGCCCGGCCCGAACCCGAGGATCTCGCCGGTCTCGCCCGGCGGGAGTTCACGGCCGTCGTCGTCGACGATACGCATGGCGTGCCCGGCGATGACCCGGCCCACGGATGCGTGGCGCACTTCCGGGGGCTCGTCGGGCGAGGCCATCACGGGCACGAGACCGTCGGTGGCGCCGTAGACGCTGACGATCGGGCAGCCGCACTCCTCTTCGGCGCGCGCCGCGACCTCACCGAGGAGCGGTGCCCCCGAGTTGATGATGAGGCGCAGTTCCGACCACATCGCGCGGTCGCCGCCGGCGGCGTCGAGCAGGCGGGCCATCTGTGTGGGCACGGCGACGAGCACGCTCGGGCGCAGTTCGCGGATGCGGGCCACCAGCTCCTCGCCCACGGGCAGTTCGGTGACGTCGGCGCGCGCACCGGTGATCATCGGGAACGCGACGCTGTAGGAGTAGCCGGTGCCGCCGGTCTGCGGCGCGAGCACGAGGATTCGGTCGTCGCCACCCACACCGAGGTCGTCGTTCATGATCGACAGTGCGGAGTACATGCTGTTGACCGACCGCATCGCCTCCTTCGGGCGGGCCGAGGTGGTACCCGACGACAGTGCGATCGAATAGACGTCGTCGGCGGTGAGGTGACGCGACGCGATCACCGCGGGGTCGGCGGGTCCGGTGACGAGCGCGTCGTAACTCAGCCAGCCTGCCGGTGCGGGCGCGTCGACGGCGACGAGCACCTGTAGCGCGGGTAGCTCGTCGCGCAGCGCGTCGGCCGCGGCCGCCTCCGACGTGAGCAGTGCGGTGGCGCCGAGGTGCCCGAGGATCTCGGTCATCTCGTGGCGGCCGTACGCGCGTGAGAGGTTCACCCACACCAGCCCGGCCAGCTCACACGCCAGGTTGGCGACCGCGTACTTGGCGGAGTTCGCCATCTGCAGGCCGACCACCGAGCCGTGCGGCACGCCCGCCGCGGCCAACTCGGTGGCGAGCCACGCTGCGCGCTCGGCGAGCTCGCGGCGCGTCATCGTCTCGACGTCGTCACCGAGCACGGGGCTGTCGGCGTCTTCCCGCGCGAGTTCGGCCGCACGCGACGCGAACGTGGTGTCGCCCCACCAGCCCTCGCGCCGGAAGCGCTCGCGCAGCGACGGCAGCAGCGACCGCAACGGTTCCGCGATCGCCAGCGGTCCAGGGGTCGGGCCGGGGGTGAAGCCGGGCGATTCGCTCATGACAACCGGAACACCCGGCGGGCGTTCTCGTGCAGGAACGCGGGCCACACGTGGTCGCGCAACGGCAGTTGCTCCAGCTCGCCGAAGATGCGCTCGAGTGTGAGCCCGTAGGGGTAGTAGCCGGCGTACATCACCTTCTCCGTGCCACGCGAGTTCGCGTAGTCGAGGATCGCCTGGGGGTAGTGCCGCGGCGCGAAGCCGCTCGTCATGAAGTGCAGACCGGGCCACTTCAACATGAGCTTCACCGCGAGCGCCTCGTCGGGTTCGGCGCCGTGGCACATCACGACCCGCAGGTCGGGGAAGTCGAAACAGACCTGGTCGAAGCGCATGACGTCCTGGCTCCAAGACGGCACGCGCGGCCCCACCACCCCGGCGTTCACCACCACTGCGAGGTGGTGGTCGACGCACGCCTGATAGATCGGGTAGTGCAGGGGATCGTCGACGGCCACCTGCGGGTTGGCGCCGGCCGGGAACAGGTACACGCCGCAGATGCCGGGATCGACGACCGCGTCGCGGATCGCCCGCACCGCGGCGGTGGTGTCGTTGGGATCGACGTGCAGCAGCCCGCGGAACCGGTCGGGCCGTTCGCGCACTGCGCGGTGCGCCGCCTGCGTGATCAGTTGCACGAGGCCGACGTCGATCCCGTGCTCGTCCATCGCGACCAGCGTGGTGGTGACGGGATCGACCTCGTCGTGGACGATGCCGGCCCCGAACAAGAAGCCGACGTGCGACGTCCCTTCGCTACGACTCTCGGCGTCCTTGAACTGCGCGCGCAGTGGGTCGAGCATCTGGATGGGTTCGCTCGTGGGGAACCCGATCCAGCAGTCGACCGCGCGGCGGTCGGCCGGCAGCACCGGGGCTAGTACTCGCGCTCGAACGCGATCTCGCCCCACAGCTTCATCGCCGGAGCGTCGGGCCCGCGCTCCTCGGGCGACATGGAGAAGTACTGCTCCCAGCCCTCGCGCTGCACGGTGCCGGGGTCGTCACGCCACGTCTCGTAGATGGCGAGGTACTTCGCCTGCCAGTACTCGGGGTTGTCGGCGACGTACCGCGTGACGCAGAAGTAGTCCATCATCTCGAGCACGTGCGGGCCGTGGAACTCGTACCAGTCGTTGAACGCGTCCTCCTGCGCCGGGTCGGTGCAGTCGGTGAACACCATCACGACGCCGTTGGCGCGCCGGCCGCTGCCGTCGCCGTGTTCGGAGATCTTCCGGTAGGTGGACACCAGCGATCGGATCGACGGCGGCCGGTCGGGAGTGTTGGTGTGCAGGAGGGCCTCGGTCATGTCCGCGAAAGCGCCGGCGGTGTCGTCGCGCGACGTCTCGAACACCGAGAGGTGCGTGGCCTCGGCGGGGAAGCGGAACCCCTCGCTGATCTTGAAGCGGGACGCGTGGTGGTAGATGCCGGTCTCGAGCACCTGGTCGAGGTGGTGGCGGTACCAGCCGGCCCACTCGTCGGCTCGCGCCGGGTCGGCACTGGCGTTGCACACGACGAGTACGCCGGTGTGGTCGTGGCCTTCCATCGGATCGTCCCCCCTCGCCCGCAGTGCGGGCGTGACGTGTAATGAACGTCATTCTAGTATTGGGTCACTCGACGACGGCAAGTGCCGTGCGCAGGCCGTGGACAAGGAGTGCAGCCGTGGGTGACGTGATCGAACATGCGGGCGGGCGGATCCCGGTCATCTCGGCCGACTGCCACGCGGGTGGCAGCCACGCGCAGTACCGCGAGTACCTCGACCCGCAATACCGCGAGGCGTTCGACGCCTGGCGCGGCGAGTACCGGAACCCGTTCAACGACCTCGGCGACCAGCGGCGCTTCCGCAATTGGGACGACGAGATGCGCAACTCCCAGCAGGAGGCCGACGGCGTCGTCGCCGAGGTCGTGTACCCCAACACGGTGCCGCCCTTCTTCCCGAACTTCGTGCTGTTCGCCGGCCCGCCGAAGCCCGAGGAGTACGAGCTCCGACGGGCCGGTGTGCATGCGCACAACCGCTGGCTCGTCGACTTCTGCGAACGGTTCCCGGACCGCCGCGCCGGCGTCGGCCAGATCTTCCTCAACGACGTCGACGACGCCATCGAGGACGTGAAGTGGATCAAGGAGCACGGCCTGCGCGGTGGCATCCTGCTGCCCAACGTCGCGCCCGACGTGAAGTGGGTCGCGCCGCCGCATGACCCGAGGTACGACCCGCTGTGGGAGATCATCCAGGACCTCGACGTGGTCGTGAACGTGCACGGCGGCACCGGTCTGCCCGACTACGGCGGGTACGCGACCGACATGCTCTTCTACATCAACGAGGTGTTCTTCTACTCGCAGCGCCCGTTGGTGCAGATGATCCTCGGCGGTGTGTTCGAGCGCTTCCCGCGGCTGCGCTTCGTGCTCGCGGAGATCGGCTGCCACTGGGTGCCCGGCGTGCTCGACCAGATGGACCGGATCATCGACCAGATCCGCACGCACGGAGCATCGGGGGAAATGCGGTACCCCGACGCGTGCAAGCTGCCCCACCTCGCGTCGGAGTACTTCGCCCGCAACTGCTCGATGGCGGTGAGCATGCCCGTGCACTCCGACGTCGCCGCGATCGAGAAGATCGGCATCGACAAGTTCATGTGGGGGAGCGACTACCCACACGACGAGGGCACGCACCCGTTCACGCGTGAGCACCTGCGCCAGATCTTCCCGTCGTTCACGCCGGCCGACCTCGCGAAGGTCCTCGCCGAGAACGCGGCGAAGACCTACGACTTCGACCTCGACGCGCTCGACTCCCTCGCCGCGCAGTACGGTCCGACCGTCGACGAGTTGGCCGTGCCGCTCGACGTGCTCCCCGACGAGCCCAACGAGGCCCTGCTGCGCGGCATCGGCATCGGCATGCGGGTCTGAGGAGGACACGTGCCCGAATCGAGTGTGAAGAGCCCCGAACGAGGCATGCTCCCCGACCCCGAGCAGCTGATCCCGTCGCAGCGCCAGCGCCGCGAGCGCATCCTCCAGTCGGCGTTGCGCCTGCTCCAGAAGCAGGACTACGAGCAGATCCTGATGAAAGACGTCGCCGCAGGGGCCGACGTCGCCATCGGCACGCTCTACCGCTACTTCTCGTCGAAGGAGCACCTGTTCGCCCAGGCGCTGGTGATGTGGTCCGAGAACCGCGCGCAGCGCGTCAGTGACGAACCGCTCGAGGGCTCGACCCCGGCGGAGCGGATCAAGGACGCCTACCACCGCGCGCTGGGCGCGTTCGAGCGACGGCCGGGCATGTACCGCGCGCAGCTCGCGCTGCTCGCGTCGCGCGACCCCGAGGTCGAGGCCGTGTTCAAGGTGTTCCAGGACCGCACGCGTCAGGGGTTCGTCGACGCGCTCGCCGGGCTCGATCCCGGCAGCATCGACGCGGTGAGCTCGGTGATGAACGCGGTGCTGGTGGAGGTGCTCACCCGCTGGTCACTCGGGCGCACGGACATGGCCTCCGCCCACGCGGCGATCGACCGCGCCGTCGACCTCATCTTCTCGGCGCCGCCGCGCGTGCGCGGGTGAGCGCGCGCCTACCCCTCGCCGGGGTGCGGGTCGTCGAGCACGGCGACGAGCACGGCGAGCTCTGCGCCCGGCTGCTGGCCGACCTCGGCGCGGAAGTGGTGAAGGTCGAGCCGCCCGGCGGTTCACCGAGTCGGATCAACCCGCCGTTCTCGTCACCGTCCACGGGCGCTCGGAGTCTCGGCTTCGCGGTACGCAACACCAACAAGCGAAGCGTCGAGTGCGACCTCGACACCGCGGGTGGTCTCGCCGCCTTCGAGCAATGGCTCGCGGGCGCCGATCTCTGGATCGACGGCACGCGCCCCGGCGCGATGGCCGCGCGCGGGTGCGATCCGCTCACTGCTCCGGACCGATTCCCCGGCCTGGTGGTCGTGTCGATCACCGACTTCGGGCAGACCGGCCCCTACCGCGACCACGTCGCCACCGACGCGGTGATGGTGGGCCTCGCCGGCTTGCTGTTCCGCGCCGGGATCATCGGCATCCCGCCGGTGCTCGCGCCCGCCGCGCTCACCTTCGACATTGCCGGGGTCGTCGCCGCGTGGGCCGCGCTCACCGCGTTGCGCGAGCGCGAGCGCACGGGCCGCGGCCTGCACGTGGACGTTCCGGTGATGGACGCGGTGCTCCAGACCACCGACTGGGGCCTGCCGAGTTACAGCGTGATCCGCCACATCGGCATGTACGGCGAGATGCGCATCGGCGGCGGCAAGATCTATCCGATCGTTCCGTGCAAGGACGGCTACGTGCGCCCGTCGGTGGTGTCGGCGCCGGAGTGGCGCAAGATCCGTGAGTGGCTCGGCGAGCCCGACTTCCTCCAGGACCCGCACTGGGACGACGGCCCCGCGCGCATCGAGATCTACGACGACCTCCTGCGCCCGCTCTATGTCGAGCACTTCGCCGACATGACGATGATCGAGGCGGCGGTCGAGGGGCAGGCCCGCGGCCTCGCCGTGTCGCCGTTGCTCCAACCCGCCGACGTGCTCGCCGCGCCACATTTCGCGGCGCGCGGCACGTTCGTGAACGTGGAAGTGGCCGAGGGGGTGCACGGACCGCTCGCGTCGGGGTTCGTCACCGTCGACGGCGAGCGCGTTGGGTACCGCGCGCCGGCGCCGCCGGTTCCCGAGGGCAGTGGTGAGCCGTGGGCCGCGCGAGCGCCTGCGGCAGTCGACGTGGTCGCGCCCGGCACCGAAGGCCTGCCGTGGACCGGCGTGCGCGTCCTCGACTTCGGCATCGCGGGCGCGGTGCCCGAGATCGCGCGGCTGTTCGCCGAGTTCGGCGCCGACGTGGTGCGGATCGAGAACCGCGCCCGTCCCGACATCTTCCGCATGATGGGCCGCAACGAGCTGTCGACCACGTTCGTGTCGTCGTCGCGCACGAAACGCAGTTTCGGTGTCGACTGGAACGATCCCGACGGCGTCGAGCTCATCGGCGGGCTCGTACGCGACGCCGACGTGATCGTCGAGAACCTGCCGCCGGGCACGATGGCCAAGCTCGGCCTCGGTGCCGACGACATCCACGCGCTCAACCCGCGTGCGATCGTCGTGAGCTCGCAGTCGATGGGCTCGGGCGGGGAGTGGTCGCACTGGCGCGGGTACGGCGCCAACACCCAGACCACCGCCGCGCTCACGTCGTTGTGGACCGTCCCCGACCGCGACGAACCGGTCGGCACCAACCTCGCGATGCCCGATCATCTCGTGGGCCGCATCGGCGCGCTGGTGGTGGCCGCGTTGCTCCTCGGCGCCGAGCGTGGTGTCGATCCCGGCGTCACGGTGGAGATCGCGCAGGTCGAGGCGCTGCTCAACGTGATGGCCGAGCTGTTCCTGCAGGAGGGCATCACCCCCGGATCGGTGCGGCCGCAGGGCAACCACAGCCTGCGCGGCGCGCCGTGGGGCGTGTACCCGTGCACCGGGGGCGAGGAACGCTGGTGCGTGATCACGTGCCGCGACGACGCCGACTGGGCCGGACTGCGCGCGGCGATGGGCGACCCCGGGTGGGCCGCCGATGCGCGCTTCGCCACCGTCGACGGTCGGCGCGCCGCGGCCGACGAGATCGACGAACACATCGCCGCGTGGACCGCCACCCTCGAGGACCGCGACGTGATGACACGGTGCCAGGCCCAGGGCGTGCCCGCGGGCTACATGATGTACATCAGCGACCAGATGACCGACCCGAACCTCACCGCCCACGGCTACGTGCTGCGCCTCGACCAGCCCGGCCTCGGCCCGGTGGAGCTCGAGGGCCCCGCGTTCCGGTCCTCCGGGCTGGTGCACCCGCTCACGCTCCCCGCGCCGCTGCTCGGTGAGCACACGCGCGTGCTGGCCCGCGACGAGTTGGGGCTCACCGACGCGGAAATCGACGCGCTGGTAGCGCGCGGCGTGCTGTTCGAGGCGCCCGAGATCCCGGCCTGAGCGCCGGATGCCCGCTCGTTACGCGGGGATGACGCAGCGCGCGTTGAGCGCGTCGAGATCGGGGTGCTCCATCGACTTGCCGTAGCCGCCGCGCGTGGAGAAGTTCTCCACCAGCGCGGGGTCGACGTCGGTGCCGCGCCCGAGGATGGCGTCGGGTTGCGGCCCGATCTTCGCGGCGATGCTGCGCAGGTGCGCCCCGTCGAGGCCGTAACACCGCACTGCGTTCTCGCCGAGGATGAGTCGCGCCTCGTCTTCCGGCACGCCGTCGAACGCGGTGCGCAGCCAGTCGACCGTGTTGGGCCAGGTGCCCTCGGCGTGCGGGTAGTCGCGCCCGAACATGAGCCGTTCCACGCCGATGTCGTGACGGAGACGGATCTCCGACGCCTTGATCGACGACGCCCCGGCGAAGCAGTGCTGCTCCCAGTACTCGCGGGGGCGCCGCGCGGTGGGCAGTTCGCCAGCGTCGAAGCGGGCGTCGAAGCTGCGCAGCACCGCGGGCACCCAGTCGGAGCGCACCTCCGTGAACGCCAGGCGCAGGCCCGGATGCCGGTCGAACACGCCACCGACCATGAGCTGGAACAGCACTTCCTGCGGCACGAAGTCGGGGGCGAAGGGCGAGCCCGGCACCTCGCCGTTGCTCATCGCGCTCTGCACGCGCGTGGGCGTGGCCTCCTCGCCGAGTTCCTCGAGCAGCGCGTAGACCTTCTGCACGTAGGGGATGAACTCACCCTGCACGCGACCATGCGATGCGTGCACCGACAACACGACGTCGAGGTCGACGCACGCAGCCCAGAACGGCTCGTAGTAGCGGTCCCACAGCGGCGGCAGCGCGGGGTCCTTGATGATTCCCGGCACCGCGACCGAGTGGAACCCGTGCGCCGCGACCCACTGCAGTTCGCGCACCGCGTCGTCGAGGTCGAGACAGGGACCGGGCAGCGCGACGCCGAACATGCGCCCGTCGGACGCGGCCATGAAGTCGGCGACCCAGCGGTGGTACGCCTGGATCCCGGCCCAGCGGACGTCGGCGGGGTACTCGCGGTTCGCGCACGTGAAGAACGGCGCGGCCGCCGCGAACACGCCGGCGAGGAGCAGTTCGGCGGCGATGCCCTCGTCGTCCATCTCGCGCAGGCGCCGCTCGAACTCCCACCCGAGGTCGCCCTGGGTGCGGATGCGGTGCTCCTTGTCGATGAGCTCGAGCACGTCGTCGCTGAAGACGAGGTAGCTGAGGCCCGAGAGCCACTCCTCGTTCTCCTCGTGGTATTGCGCGAGCCACGGCTCGCGGTAGCGCGCCTCGAGGTAGTCGCCGACGGCGGCGGGCGGCGGCGTGATGTGGCCGTCGCTCGAGACGATCAGCAGTGGCTCAACGGCATTCCCCACGACTTCCCCCGTGCGCTCGGAATGAACGTCATTCTATTATGTGCGCCGTGCCGTGGCGAGGGGGTCCGGCCGGAGGGGGATCGGTGGCCGCGAGATCAGTGGCGAGATCAGTGGTTCGTGTAGCGGGGCGGGCGCTTCTCGTTGAACGCGGCCACGGCCTCCTGCATGTCGTCGGTGAGCGACGCCAGCACCTGGGTGCGGTCCTCCCGGTCGATCGCCGACTCGAGGCTCGTGGCGTCCACGTTCGCCCACATGACCTCCTTGGTCATCCACACGCCGAATGGGCTGTTGGCACTGATCTCGCGCGCGAGGTCGACCGCGGCGGCGAGCGCGTCGTCGGCCACCCGGCAGATGCCGAGGCGCTCGGCCTCGGCCGCGTCGATCGTGCGACCGGTGAGCATCAGTTCGGCGGCCGCGTTGGTGCCCACGAGGCGCGGCAGGTGGTAGCTGGTGCCCACGTCGCAGCCCGACAGGCCGATGCGCACGTTGGCCACCGCGAACTTCGCGTCGGGTGCGGCGATGCGCACGTCGGACGCCAACGCCATCGCGAACCCGGCACCCACCGCGGCGCCGTGCACCGCGGAGATCACCACGGGGGCCATGCGCCGCAGGCGCAGGATCACGTCGGAGAAGCGGCGCTGGAACAGCATCGACCACTGCACCACGCCGAGGTCGTCGGCACCCTCCACGGTGCCGCGGTTCTTGAGGTCGAGGCCGGCGCAGAACGCCCGGCCCGCGCCGTTGAGGATCACCACGCGCGCGCTGCCGTACGCCGTGTGGTCGTCGAGCACCCGCAGCAACTCCGTGACGTGGTCCTGGTCGAGCGCGTTCAACCGTTCCGGGCGGTTGAACGTCACCACGACGATCCCGTCGTCGACGCTTGCGACCTCGATGCTCACGCGGTGGTCCCTTCGTGCCCGGGTGCTCTGCCGCGGCGCGGCCGTCCCGTTCGTCGGGGTGAGGGTACCGATTCGTCACCGTCCGGTCGACCACAGGGGTAATCGATGCTGGAAGTACGCGACAAGGTCGCCGTGGTCACCGGCGCGGCGGGCGGGCTCGGCCTCGGCCTCGCGCGCCAACTCGGGCGCCGCGGCGCGAGGGTCGTGCTCGCCGACCTCGACGCGGCCGAACTCGAGCGGGCGGTGGCCGGACTGGCCGAGGAGGGCATCGAGGCGCTCGGGGTCGTCACCGACGTGACGCGCGAGGAGTCGGTCGCCGAGTTGGCGCAACGCACCGCCGACACGTGGGGCATGCCCAGTGTGGTGTGCTCGAACGCCGGCGTGTCCGTGCTCGGCCGCGCGTGGGAGCTCTCGGTTGGCGACTGGGACTGGGTGTACGCGGTGAACGTGCGCGGCGCGGTGCACATGGTCAACGCGTTCGTGCCCGCGATGATCGACGCCGGCGAGGGCCAGGTGATCGTGACCGTGTCGAACACCGCGGTCACCGCGCGAGCGCGCTATGCGGCCTACGGGTCGAGCAAGCACGCGGTGCTGTCGATCTGCGAATCGCTGCAGCAGGACCTCAGCGAGATCGGTTCCGCGGTGCAGGTCACCGCCGTGCTGCCCGGCCCGATTGCGTCGCGGATGGCCGACGCCGAGACCCGCCGCCCGGCCCAGTTCGGTGAGGCGCGCAACGACGAAGCCGACGCCGCCGCGGTGCGCGAGTACCTCGCGGCGAATGGTGCACCGCCCGACACCATGGCCGCCCAGATCCTCGAAGCCGCCGATGCCGGTCGCTTCTACTGCTTCACCCATCCGCAGAACCTGGCGATGGTCCGCCAGCGGGCCGCCGACATGGAGGCCGGCGTGCTCGAGTTCCGCGTGCAGGCGCCGATCTGATGACTCACGAGGACGAGGAGGCCCGGGTACGCGACGCGCTCGCCCGGCTCCTGCGCGACCACCCGCCGGCCACGACGCCGGAGCTGGAGTTCTGGGGCGCGCAGTTCGACGCCGGGCTCGCGTTCGTCGACCTGCCACCCGCGTGCGGCGGCCTCGGCGTGTCATCGCACTGGCGCGGAGTGGTGGAGCAGGCGCTCGCGGACGCGGGGGCGTCGTTCGAGAACGTGCGCCGCAACCCGGTGGGGCACGGCCTGTGCGCCGACACGCTCGCGATGTTCGGCACTCCCCACCAGTGGGACCGCTACCTCCGCAAGCTCTTCACCGCGGAGGAGATCTGGTGCCAGCTCTTCAGTGAGCCGGGGGCCGGCTCCGACGTCGCGTCGCTCGCGACGCGGGCGGAACGTGCGGGTGACGACTGGGTCGTGCGCGGCCAGAAGGTGTGGTCGAGCTTCGCCAAGCAGTCGGCGCGCGGCCTGTTGATCGCCCGCACCGATCCCGACGTCCCGAAGCATGCGGGCCTCACCGCGTTCGTGCTCGACACGCACGCGCCCGGTGTCGACATCCGCCCGCTCGTCGAGATGACCGGCGGCACGCACTTCAATGAGGTGTTCCTCGAGGACGTGCACGTGCCCGACACCGACCGCATCGGCGACGTCGACGGTGGCTGGCGCGTGGTCACCGGCACGTTGGCGAACGAACGGGCACTGCTCACCGGCACCGGGGCCGAGCGGAGTTCCACGCCCATCGAAGACGTGCTGCGCCTCTGGGGTGAGAGCACGCAGCAGGACCCACTGACGCGCGACGCGCTCGTGCGCGTGTGGATCGAGTCGGAATGCCTGCGGCTCGGCAACGCGCGCGCCGCGGCTGCGGTGGAGCTCGGGCGACCCGAACCCGATGGCGCAGTGCGCAAGCTGCACAACGCCGAGCTCAACCAGCGGATCTACGAGGTGTGCATCCGTATCCTCGGGGCCGCGGGAATGGTCGAGCGTCCCGGGGGCGGGCGCCAGACCTACAACGATTCCGACGGCGCCATCACCTGGGCGTTCCTGCGCAGTCGCGCGAACACGATCGAGGGCGGGACGTCCGAGGTGATGCGGAACATCGCGGGAGAACGGGTGCTGGGGTTGCCGGCCGAGGCACGCGCCGACAAGGGCGTGCCGTGGTCGCAGATGCTGCGGAACTGAAGGACGCATCGCCGGCGCGACGTACGCTGCGCGCGACGTGCGCACCACCACGAACTACGAGTAGGTGCCGATTTCGCGGAACGCGGCGCCGACGAACTCGGGCATCTCCTCGGGCGCGGGCCGCACGGCCAGCTCCTCCGGCGTGGGCCCGATGCGCGCCGCGATCGCGCGCAGCTTCGCCTCGTCGAGGTCGTAGACCGCGAGCGCGTTCTCGCCGAGGATCAGGCGCGCCTCGTCCTCGGGCACGTCGGCGAACGTGTTGCGCATCGACAGTCGCGTGCGCGGCCACGTGCCCTCGTTGTGCGGGTAGTCGGTCGCCCACATCAGGTTGGTGAGACCGACCTCGTCGCGCGCCGCGACCTCGAACGGTGCGAGGAAGCTCCCGCTCAGGAAGCAGTGGTCGAACCAGTACTCGCTGGGCTTGCGGGGGAGGTGCTCCGCGAGTTCGCGGTGGACCTGGCTGTTGTAGACCGAGTCGAGGTTGTCGAGCGTCTCGGGCACCCACACCACACGCTGCTCGGTGAGCACCAGCTTCAGTGCCGGGTGGCGTTCGAACACGCCACCGAAGATCAGCTGCCACAACCCGCGCCGGCTCAGCCAGTGCACCTCGGCCGCGCTGACCACGCGGCCCATGGGGCCGTCCATGCCGAGCGCAGGCTCCCCACCCCCGCTGTGCGTGAGCATCGGCATGCCGAGGTCTTCGCACGCGTCCCACAACGGTGCGTAGTCGGGATGGGTGAACGGGAGGTAGTCGGTGCGCGGCGCGGGCAGGTTCACCGCCTTGAGCCCGGCCTCGCGCGCCCAGGTGAGCTCGGCGACCGCGGCCTCGATGTCCCAGATCGGGATCTGCGCGACGCCGACGTGACGGTGGGGCTCGTCGGAGGTCCACTCCGCCAACCACGAATTCCAGATGTGGCCGCCGACCGCGCGCAACTCGCCCGGCACCTGCGGTGACCCGGCATCGATGCCGAGTCCGGCGAAGGGCAGGGTCTCGCCGTTGTCGCCACCGGCGAAGATGATGTCGACCGCGACGCCGTCGGCGTCCATGTCGGCGCGCCGCGCCGCGATGTCCTGCAGACCGGCGGCCCCCTCGCACACCCGGAACGCTTCGCGGAGGTACTCGGGCGCGTTCGGGTCGCGGCGGTAGGCCTGGGTGAGCTTCACGTGCGCGTTGCCGCCCACGAGCGTCTCGTCGCGGCCGAGCGCGTCGGTGGCGTTGTCGGCGTCGAGCGCGGCGACGAACCGGTCGTAGGTGTCGAGGTGGGCGGGCGGGCAGTGGTCGCGCATCTGGCGGGCCACCGACGGCCCCGCGTGCGAGTCGGTCGACACCACGAGGTATCGCTCGCCGCGGTGGACGGCGGCGCGCTCGAGGGCCTCTTGCTCGTGCGGTCGCGCCACGGTGTCCCCCTGCTTCGTCGTCGCCGGGACCGGCCACTGGATTCCCGGCTCCGGGCAATACTAGAATGACGTTCATTCCGGTGTCGACCGAACTGGCCGACCGCAGACCGGTGACGTCCCAGGGGGGAATGCAGTGGAGTTCGGCGTCTTCATCCAGCAGTACGTGCCGAAGTTCCGTCGGGAGACGGATCCGCAGGCCGAGCACACCGTGATCATGGACGAGCTCGACCTCGTGCTCGCGGCGGAGCAGGCGGGCTTCAAGTACGCACTGCTGCCCGAGCACCACTTCCTCGACGAGTACTCGCACCTCTCGGCCAACGACGTCATCGCCGGCTACCTCGCGCGGGCCACCAGCAAGATCCACATCGTCTCGGCCATCTTCAACCCGCTGCCGCAGGTGAACCACCCCGCGAAGGTGGCCGAGCGGGTCGCGATGCTCGACCACATCACGGAGGGGCGCTTCGAGTTCGGCACCGGTCGCGGCGCGGGAAGCCACGAGATCCTCGGCTTCCTGCCCGGCATCCAGGACATGAACGAGACGAAGGACATCTGGGAAGACGTCATCGCCGAGTTCCCGAAGATGTGGATGCAGGAGACCTACGAGGGCTACGAGGGCAAGTACTGGAACCTGCCCCCGCGCATGATCCTGCCGAAGCCGTACAAGAAGCCGCACCCGCCGATGTGGTACGCCGCGGGCAACCCCACGAGCTACACGATGGCGGCGCGCAAGGGCCTCGGCGTGCTCGGCTTCTCGGTCGGCGACCTCAAGGACATGGAGAAGGTCGTCGGCGCGTACAAGGACGAGATCGTCAACGCGGAGCCCATCGGCGCGTTCGTGAACGACAACATCTGCGTGACCACCTCGGCGTTCGTCGCGGAAGACGCCGACGTCGCCCGCCAGTCCGCGGTCGACTCGCGGCTCGGTTACTTCCAGAGCCACGTGTTCCGGTTCCACGACACGTTCCCGCGGCCCGAAGGCGTGCCCGCGTGGCCCACGTTGATCCCCGACTACGACCTCGCCACCATCGACGCGATGACCGACATCGGCGCCATCATCTGCGGCAACCCCGACCAGGCGCTCGAGCAGTGCCAGCGGTGGGCGGCCTCGGGTGCCGACCAGATCATCTTCGGGCTGTCGTGCGCGGCGAAGGAAGACTCGCTCGAGACGCTGCGGCTCCTCGGCGAGTACGTCATCCCGAAGATCGACACCGACCCCGTGCACCGCACCGACCACATGCGCGACTCGGCCGTCGTCGCGAGCTGACGTGCACGAGGAACTCGAGCAGGCGTTCTCGCTCGACGGTCGCGCGGCAGTCGTCACCGGCGCGGCGAGCGGCATCGGCCGGCAGTGCGCGGTCACGTTCGCGCAGGCCGGCGCGGATGTGGTGCTCGCCGACGTGTCGGTCGACGGGCTCGCAGAGACGCGCGCACTCGTCGAGACGATCGGCCGGCGCGCCGAGGTGCGTCCCACGAACGTCGCCGACCGGGAAGCCGTCGACGCGCTCGCGGCCGCCGCGGTCGACGCGTTCGGCCAGGTCGACGTGTGGGCCAACGTGGCGGGCATCATCCGGTACGCGCCGCTCGTCGACGCGCCGGAGGAGGAGATCCGCTCCGTCGTCGACGTGAATCTCCTCGGCGTCTACTGGGGCATCGCCGCCGCGGGGCGGGCGATGACCGACCGCGGGAGCGGCTCGATCATCAACGTGGCGTCGGGCGGCGCCGACGTCGGTTCGCCCACCATCGCGTCGTACGGCATGACCAAGGCCGGCGTGAACCACCTCACCAAGACCGCGGCCATGGAGTTCGGCGCACGCGGGGTGCGGGTGAACGCGGTCGCACCCGGCTGGGTGGAGACGCCGATGGTGGCGCCCTACTTCACCGACGAGGACGGCAACGTCGACCCGGAGAAGCGCACGGCCATCATCGAGTCGCGCGCCTCGACCACGCCGTTGCACCTCACCGGGATGCCGACCGACATCAGCTATGCGATGCTCTACCTCGCCAGCGACGCGTCGCGATTCATGACCGGCCAGACCCTGCGCCCCAACGGGGGCTTCTTCATGACCTGAGCCGGTGCTCGGGTCGCGCTCACCACACTTCGTCGCAACACTTCGTCCAAGCCTGCAGCAACGATCCCCGGGGGGAGACACATGAAGCTCGACCTGCTCTACGAGTTCCAGCCGAAGATCGGCCCGTACGACAAGCCGTTCCCGTACTGGCAGAAGGAAGCCGAGCAGGCGACCTACCGCGAGGCGCTGGCCGAGATCGCGTACTGCGACACGCTCGGGTTCCAGACCGTGTGGGTCGTGGAGCACCACTTCCGCGAGGGCCGCTCGGCCGTGCCGTGCAACGAGGTCGTGCTCGGCGCGCTGTCGCAGATCACCGAGAACATCCGCCTCGGCTTCGGCGTGGTGCTCATGCCGCCCGGCTTCCAGCACCCCGTGCGCGTCGCCGAGAAGGTGTCGACCGTCGACATCCTCAGCGGCGGACGCGTCGAGTGGGGCACCGGCCGTTCCACGCCCAACGAGCAGCTCGCGTTCGGCGTGCCTGCCGACGACCGCTCGCGCGAGATGTGGAAGGAGGGTGTGCAGTTCGCCCTCGCGGCGATGGAAAGCGAGGAGCTGGAGTGGAAGTCGGAGAACATCGACTTCCCGCGCCGCTTCATCAGCCCCCGCCCGTACCAGAACCCGCACCCGCCGATGTGGCTCGCGGCCGCCGGTGAGCAGTCGGCGTACAACGCCGGCAAGAACGGGTTCGGCCTGCTCTCGTTCGCGCTGATGCAGCCGGTCGATGCGATGGCCAACCACATCCAGCTGTACCGCCAGGGCCAGTCGGAGTGCGAGACGCCGATCCCGCGCTTCAAGAACGACCGCGTCGGCGCCTACACGCTCGTGCACTGCTACGAGGACGAGGCCGAGGCCGAGAAGTACCGCCTGTGGGACTCGATCAAGTGGTGGTACCAGAACCTCGCGGAGTTCACACTCCGCTGGGAGATGGCCGACATGCCCGAGCACGAGAAGGAGATGATCTTCCCGCTGCTCGAGCCCACCCGCACCGGCAACATCGACATCGGCAGCTACCTCGAGCAGGACATGATCATCATCGGGACGCCCGAGCAGTGTCTCGAGAAGATGCTGAAGTACGACGCGGCCGGCGTCGACCAGCTGCTCTGCTACAGCCAGTTCGGCTATCTGCCGCACGACGCGGTGATGGAGAGCTACCGACTGCTGGGCGAGAAGGTCATCCCCGAGCTCGAGCGTCGTGGTCACCGCTTCGACTACGAGCAGATCGCCAAGCAGGCGCAGTCGTCCTGGACGTGACCGGACCCGCCGGTGGCCGCTTCGACCTCACCGGGAAGGTCGCGGCGGTCACCGGCGGCAGCCGAGGGCTGGGTCGGGCGATGGTGCTGGGGTTCGCGGCGGCGGGTGCCGACGTCGTGATCGCCAGTCGCAAGCTGGACACGTGCGAGGCGTTGGCGGCCGAGGTGCGCGAGCACTTCGGCCGTCGCGCGCTTGCCGTCGCGTGCCACGTCGGCAGGTGGGACGACTGCGACCGGCTGGTCGACGCCGTCTACGACGAGTTCGGACGCTGCGACGTGTTCGTCAACAATGCGGGCATGTCGCCCCTCTATCCCGACCTCGTGTCGGTGAGTGAGGAGCTCTACGACAAGACGCTCGCGGTGAATCTCAAGGGGCCGTTCCGTCTGGGTGCGCTCGTCGGCGCCCGCATGGCGGCCGGCGACGGTGGGTCGATCGTCAACGTGTCGAGCGCCGGGGCGCAGTCGCCCGGCGCCGGTGAGCTCCCGTACGCGTGCGCGAAGGCCGGGCTGCTCGCACTCACGGTCGGGCTGGCCGAGGCGTATGCGCCGAAGGTGCGGGTGAACTCACTCGTGCCCGGGCCATTCGCCACCGACGTGTCGGGCTCGTGGGGCGACGACACCGAGGCCCGCTTCCCCGCGACGCTGGGGCGGGTGGGTCGCCCTGAGGAGGTCGTGGGTGCGGCGCTGTACCTGGCGAGTGACGCGTCGTCCTTCATGACCGGCGCGCAGCTCCGGGTCGACGGGGGCTACACGAAACACGTGTAGCGGGCGGCTGTGCGCACGTGCGCGGGCGCGGGCGCGCCTCAGGCGACGACGCCGCGGACCTTCAGGTCGACGATGGTGTCCCAGTCGAGACCGATCGATTCGAGGATCGCGTCACCGTGCTCGTTGAACTCGGGTGCGCGGCCGGGCACTGGCGCCTCGTCGTCGAACTGCACCGGTGCGGCGGCGAGATGCAGGGTGACGCCGTCGGCGGTCACCATCTCCTGCACGTAGCCGTTCGCGATCGTCTGCGGGTCCTCCGCGACCTCGAGCGAGGTCTGCATGAACGTCCACTGCCCGACGAAGTCCTCGAGCGCGGCGCGCCACTCCGCCAACGGGCGCCGCTCGATCTCCTCGGCGACCACTGCTTTCGCCTCTTGCGCGTGCGCGAACAAGGCGTCGTGTCCGGCGAAGCGCTCATCGGTGATCAGGTCGGGGCGGCCGATGCACTCGCAGAACGGCGGCCAGTACTTCGCCGCCTGCAGGCAGCAGAGCGAGAGCCAGCGGCCGTCCTGCGTGCGGTACGTGGAGACGAGCGGGTTGTTGTTCATCGCGGTGCGCGGCGGCGCCTGCCACGGCTGACCGGTGAGCAACGAGAGCGCGATGGCCTGACCGAGTGCCCACATGCCGGTGCCGAGCAACGACACGTCGACGACAGTGGCCTCACCGGTGCGCTCGCGGTGGTACAGCGCGCCCATGATCCCGCCCGCGATCGTCATTGCGCCGATGGAGTCGCCGAACCCGGGGCCCGGCGGGACGGGCACGAGATCGTCGTACTCCGGACGGTACGAGCCCATCTGCACGCCCGAACGCGCCCAGAACGCCAGCGAGTCGTACGAGCCCTTGTCGGCGTCGGGCCCGTGCGAGCCCTGCCCGGTGCCGCGGACGTAGATGATCTTCGGGTTGGCGGCGCGGACCTCGTCGACGGTGATGTGCAGCTTCTCCTGCACGCCGGGCAGCTTGTTGGTGAGGAACACGTCGCACGTGGCCGCGAGCTTGTGCAGGATGTCGAGCCCGT